>Ga0307515_10003047_pt1 | contig 35502 bp, 40 predicted proteins | sample 17_EM_MG_FD_194513 | JGI IMG/M metagenome (GOLD analysis project Ga0307515, IMG submission 194513) | Populus trichocarpa ectomycorrhiza microbial communities from riparian zone in the Pacific Northwest, United States - 17_EM | ecosystem: Host-associated > Plants > Roots > Unclassified | place... | reverse complement strand
AATATGACTTGACTTTGATTTCTGGCCCCCGGGGTCTTCGGAGATACCATATGCAGAAACCGATAGCTTGCTACTCCACTGAAGTTCTAAGCATTGAACGACACCTTGACATCGGGTCTCCGCCACCGCATCCCGACGAAATCCCGAAATTTTTGGCAGATGATGGGCCGCCAGTTACGTTCTCACGCTCAGCGAAGCCAATAACTTTAGTCATGGCCCAGGTTACGGTCAAAAGTCACTAAGTTACGCGAGTCAGTGACAAGTCAATGACTCGCACAACACTGGTCGGGTTCGGATTTGTAAAAAGAATATTACGTGAAAAGCACCCGAACATAAGAAATTCCACGAAAAAAATCCCCAGCGATGTCAGGTTACGAGTCCGCTCGTGGGGCGCTTGGATGTGTGGAGTGTGACCAAACATGACGACTTCAGCGTCAGGAACAGCGGCACATCGCCTCCACGAACCTCTAAAAGAGCCTTTCGAAGTAGGTCCGACTTTGAGAATTTCCTGTTAGTGATAGATGTGTCACCAACTCATGCGTTATTTCCATGTACATAATCCGATGTTCCTGCTCTGGATGTGGTGTAAAATATTTCGAAATTCCACTCACTGAAAACCGATTTGAAATGATCACCCGTGACTGAGGTGGATTGCCGGTCCCTTAGTACCGGACAAAAATTTCCCGCGGCTGGGATCCGAACAGACTTGGACCCCGCAGATACCTCCGCACACGCACCTGAGTTATAGTATAAATCGATACATTACCCTGGATGGTTTGCTTCAGCAGGACGGCGACACCAAAAGTAGTAAAGAAAGGAAGACGATTACTGCGTCATACAGTGGGAACCAGAAATATCGAAACTGAACGCTGACCCCCCACCGGAGGAATAACCACCCAATGCGGGCATCCTCACTCTCAGAATCCAATTCTCCGAGCAGAGTTTGCAGCTCCAGCCAAACTAGGGATGGGAGGGAATTATCGGCGATACTTCTCACTTGGAACATCTACCAATGAGGTCTATAGGACTCTTTGAGTCGGGAAAGTGCAATCTGAAGTCAAAGATAAGTGAACCGTTATCGGTGCATTTGAATGGCTCTCATGAGGTTACGTACGTCGTACGCAGCACTGAACGGAATGAGGTCCTTATCTGATACTCGCAATCGCTTGATTTGATCGTAATGACCAGCGTCCTTCATCATAGCTTTGAAATGTCTTGCCTATACACACCGCTCATTAGTTGACCACCAAACACCAGAGTAAGTGAACCTGCCTCTTGTTCTTCGACTAAAGTCCACGCCTCACCGTGCCTCCCCGCCCGAGCCGTTCTACCGACACGGTGCACGTACTTGCGAATGTCAATCGGTACGTCGTAGCTGACGACGTGGGCAACATGGCTGATGTCCAATCCTCGGGATATCAGATCCGAACACACGAGGCTAAACGGGATTAACAAAAATGTCACAAAATCTTTCAGGGACCGTTCTTACATGTCAATTTCCTTCTGTTTGAATTGCTCGAGAATGGATTTCCGTTCCGAAGGAGGTAAATCGCTCGAATAGGGACGGATTACGAACTTATGGTTCCCAGCCATCGGAGAATTCTCCTCGAGCAGCTCGAACAGCTTGACGAGGCGCGCAGTAGACTCCGCTGATTTCGTGAATACCAGCGCATTGTCCACTCTACGAACGTGCGCGAGATAGAAGAGCATTAGGGGTTTCTGAGAAGAATCGCACACGATCATATGTTCCTTTACGCCCCCCTTTGTAAAAATAGTCCGGCAGAGGAGCAGAGCAAGAACTCACTGTAAGATTTGTTGGCATGCTAAAGCTATCCGATATCGCGTGCCGGCTGTCTGTGGCGCCGGAGGCGGCCTCGTGAATAATAAAGTACTTCGGGTCTCGCAGTCCAAGCGAAGCTATCTTTCCTGGGTCGCTAGTTAATGTGGCCGAAAACAAGAGTTTCTGACAGGAAGAATGCATCGGTTCGTCGAAATCCGTCCTGAATCCGCTCTGGGGGTCATGGGAAATGAATGGTGCGTTCGCGCAACTACCAGCGGACAGGTCTCCGAGTGAATAAATTTCTTGCCTTGAGATTACCGGGGGTGGGTATGAATGTGGGCGTTGAACGGCGGTCAGAACCTTCGCAAGCCAATCTTGAAATGATTGGTTCAGGAGTTTATCCGCTTCATCGATGACCTGTTGATGTCAATCATCGTGCTTCGCAGATCCGTCAGAAAGTGATCAAATGCATACCAAAAAACGTAGGTCTCGCAACGTGAAGAGAGGTGTTCCGTCGATGTGGTCTATCAGCCGTCCCGGCGTGCATATGAGAATGTCGACCTTGCTTGTTCTTCCGCTGCCCCAGTAAATAGAATCAGAGAGAATTGCGGAACGCCGGATGACGCAAGTAAAACGCACGTTCTCCACTCTTCGTCCGTCACGAGCTGAGCTTGTTCATGTGAGAAAGAGTGTTGACCGGTGGCGGTACCAACCTACATGTGAGTCAGATCGACTCGGCGCTAGTCATAAGGCGTCCAAGCACCTTCAAACCCCGGCCTTTTCCAACCGTCTCGAACACCTCCCTCACCTGCGTGATGAGATCACGAGTTGGTAGGACAATCAGTGCGCGCAATCTTGTTACAACACGCGAAGATAGGAGCTGCGACAACATCAGAGGCGTTGATCTAGCCTCGCCGAATATTTTACCTCAATTATCGGTAATACATATGCGAGCGTCTTCCCGCTGCCAGTAGGAGCCGAAACACATATGTCCTGCGGCGGGTGATATGGATCGTAAAGGCCGGTGTATTTGTTTCCGGATCGAAGCAGGAACGGAATAACGGTCGTCTGAACTGTTTAACCTTAGCGGCCAGAAATACCTCGCGGGGAAAATAATGTGAGATACCAGCAAACAGTTCATTGACACCGAGGTCGATCAGCCTTTTCCGGGTTTTCAGGTTGAGGACCGACTGGTCGTTATCAGCATCCAAGTCAATGGAGAACGTGCAGCTTGGGTCCACGAGTTCTGCTTCAATCTGGGCTCTGTCGAGACCCTGAAGGCCGAGTTCAGTTTTCGATGGGGGATCAGGGCGGGTCGGCAAAGGGAATTGCGGGAGAGCGCAATTCGACCCTGACTCGTCCACGAGGTTGGGGTCATCCGCCTCGACAGGTTGTGACCGCTGGTCCTCCCCGGAGCCCTCTGCTGTCAGGTGATCAAGCTTCCGTTTCTTCCTCTTTTTAGAGCTACCTTCCGCGCCAAACCTTGACCGCTCGGCCAGTTGAGTCAGGTCAATCACGGTGGAAGTGTTTTCTGGCGGAGCATCTTCAGGATTGTCGGCCGTTTCCTCTTCTGGAAGCCCTCCGCTCCCTGTGGAAATTTTTCGCTGCTTCCGTCGCTCTTTCTTCGCCTTCAGATACCTCTTCTTTGCCTTGGTCTTTACCTGGAAATTTTTGTAGATCAGACCAACATACATACTGGCGGTCACACGGAGGTGGGTTCCGACAGTTACCTTGAGACCGGCTTGTTGAAGGTCAGCCATTGAGCGTCAAGATGTGACGGACTGTCACAAAGACTGATCGTGCCGTTTCCCGATCCCGGAGAATTCGAAATCAACTCCTGGAATGGACCGCTACCATCCCCAGCTGTTCGGCGGGGAACAATAACACGCTCGAATAGGGCACCGAGGTCTGGTCTCTGCCTAAAGCTTGCGCGAATTCTCCCATGCTGTCTCCTTTACTTCTCTCGTCCCGATCTGACCCCATGACAAAATTATCGGAGAACTTCCACTTCCATCATGGTGCGGTGCCATACTCATGGCTTCGTTGCTAGGAGTACTGTTGTTGTTTTTTTTTTGGATTATTTCGGCCAATATCCAGGATCATGGTCATCACTGCCTTTGACCTAGATGTCGCGAAGGGACTCTCTTCCTCTTCCCCGTTCGACCCTCAAAAGCCCCTACTTCAGATAGGCTATAAACTCTTCCAGGCCAACCAATTCTTACCCGTTATGCACCTCGCAACGTCGATTTACAATCATGGTAAGCCCGTGAAATTTGTCTCTATCATTGTGCATCATAACTGTATTCTTTTTCTTGGGTGAATTTGCACAGACGGGAAGTACGGGGCACCGAGAGGCCAAATTTTTGGCTACTTCTTTGGTCTCCTGTTCATAGACTGTTTGTTTCCCCAACCCCCCTCCCGTCTATTGGTGAATCATGCGTGCCGTGGAGGCTGAACCACTACTCCTGTCGCCGCAGTTGACAAACAGCGCTTGCCCTGCATCCGGACCTTCGCCCCGCGTTCGCGATGATCTCTACCACCACTTGTCTTGGTGATGCAACCGTATTTGTCCTGGAACTTCTGTTTTAGGTTATCTCTCGGGACATTTAGTGCCACCTGCCATTGCTTGCGTGATCGATCTCCGGATGGCCGGGAGGTTGCCCACCGAGAAACGCAACGCCGTTTCTACTTGCAAGGGCCATGTGTCATAAGATCTGGATCGTGTACCGCACCAACCATGTCTCACTCCTGTGACGTTTTAAAATGCGCGCTTCGAGGCCCTCACCGATGTGCGCTAATTCTCGTCTATAAATTCGCCGACCCCATCTTCACTGGCTTTTTCCCTGGGCTCGTCTCGCCAACCCTTCGCCTCTCACACCATCTCCAACGCCCTTCTCAATATCCCCCTTTTTTCTCTTTACACCGCAATGTGTCAGGCCGAATGGCAAGTCTTTGATGATAGACGCAAAACCCCCCGCCCGTTCTGACCCACTCATCACATTCAGCTTTGGAGATCAGCATAGGGGCTGCGGCGTAAATACTGATTGCAGCCGCGTTGATTGACCCCCAACTCACGCCCCCTCTCACAGCACTACAACCGAGTGTATTATTCCGGTGAAACGAAAGATTGCGAGCAATCCAACTGCAGACTCAGCCGCAGTCATGCTCACGGAGCATCCAGGAGCTGCGGATGTCGAGATGTTCGTTCACCCTTCAATCTCTCTGTTTGCAGGCACTCATTTATGACCCCGCCGTTACAGCATTACGACGATTATCAACGCGTGATGAGCATCCTTCAATCCCCTTGCCCTACGTGCGCCAAGGAGCTTCAAGCGCGTAAGCGAACCTAACCTGTTTTCTCTCGTATCCGCCTTGTATTATACACGTTACTCGAGGCCACGTATGCTTTTTTGAGCGGTTCTATACCTGTAAATATATCCGAGTCTATGAGAACACAGATATACCTTCTCATCCCGCCGGTGCGATCAAAATCCATTGAGGAGAAAAGCTTAGGGTGACGCTCGAGAAAGCTTGTGGAGCGATAACATGCGAAGGTCGGAGTGCAATAATAGAAGTCGTAGGGGCCAATCAAGATTGGAAGGTTGAATATGCGATGGCTGTGAGGGTGTGGAAACAGGCATATTACCCCGCGTTCCTGTCTGGGATTAGGAGTCATTCAGTTATGAATTGGATAACGCCCAAATCCTAGAAACCATTCTCTGACGATCTCCTTACCGCGGTGGTTCAGAAGCGTCTGCTTCCAAGCTTGATGGGCTGCCTCGCTCCCCGCCTAGTAGAGGGACCCCCTACAGCATTATCGCTCTCGTCCGAATCACTAGAGCTTGAAGCAGCCCGCCTTGCTTTCTTTGGAGGGGGTCCACCAGATGTGGGTAAGGAGTCAGATGTCGCAGATTTTTCGGCAGGCTTTTGGGGTTCCCTGGGCAAGTCTGGACCTGGTGTTGAATGACCCATTTTCTTATCCGTAGGCGCTGGCACGCATGCAATTGGCGGCATCGTGGGCATAGTGGCCTTTAAAATTAGATGCTCGTCGTCTGAGTTCTCGGTAGCAGAATCGTCGTCGGGTTTCGGATTGGACGGACCGGCCCGGGGCACAGCCAATGATCGACTAGTCCCCGTTGGTTCTAGCCAGTCACGCACCTGGATTAGAGAAGTGGGCATCTGTTTGATCGTGCGCTATCAAACGACTCACGTTCTTGTCCTGTGGGTTAAGTGTGGCGGGCTCTCCCATTTCAAGGTCTTGAATTGCTGATGAACGCTCCAGGATATGAATTCCGGAGGCAGTAGTCGTTGGCGTTGAATCAGGTGAGTTTATATCCAGCTTCTCGACATCTAGTTGAATGTTTGCTTCCGTGTGCAGGGTTTAAGTATACTCTTGTGAGAGGATAATCAGGGCAAATGTTCACACTCACGGGGTTCCGGGAGGAAGTTGAGCATTGCGGTCATTCTACGTATAGTAGTAGCGAGCCTGGGCTTGGAGACGGCATTCCGTACGTGCATACCAGGCGTTCTGCGAGCAATTCGACCAAGTTTATCCACAGCCTAGGCATACAGTCCATATCGGATCATTAGTACGTGAGCGAGTGGCTTCACTTCACTCACGGTCTCTAGATCAGGTTCCGACATACCACCGACGGAGTTTGTTGCGCCGAATGCGAGATGTGCCGTGCTCATCAAGGGCATTATTAGTTGTCTTGAAATGACCTCCGCGGAAATTCTGGGACCCGCGCTATTTGTCTCCCATCTGAATGCAAAGTCCTCAAGACGCAATTCAAAGGCGAGATCCTTCAATCGGAACGGTGGACATCAGTAAAGGCGGCTAACAAGATTGAATGGTGGATTGCGAATCTCCGTACAGAATAGAGGGTCTTTACAACCTCGAACGACATTTCTGCGAAGTTACCGAGGGTATGAGCCGCAGAGAGACATTTAAGCACGTCTCCTCGCCAGAGTTCTTCCTCTCGAGAGGTGAGATTTGTCTTGGACTTGAGAGGGTGACACTCTCGCCAACGACGGGCGAGCTGGTTGCTCGTGAGTGCTAGGTTACCCCAACTTCAATCTAACACTGTAGGATAAGGTCGGGTGGATTTGACACACCTTCGAACCAGATTGATTTGGTATCTGTAATCATCAACGAACAAGCTAGTTCAGACTCAGAAGCGTGGAATTTCTAGAGGTTACCAGTTTGATCAGAGCTCAGTAGGATTCCGGGCGATGAATGGAGCCGAACCGACCAATAGATAAGGTGTCGAGGTCTCGTTGTCGACTCTGGCCAACCATTCCTGACCGAGCACGCGCCTCTGGAGGTCCTGTGACGTACGTATCAGCGACCAATGAAAACGAGCGGATCTAGGACAAGTTGAACGGACATCGAAGGCGTCCATCTCTGAAATTCTGTCTGCTAGTAGCGCAGTTGATGGTGCGAGGGCGCGGTCCTGGGCGCAATGGTGACGAATCTGCCAGAATCCACCCGAGCGGCCGGTGAACGTGCGTGTGAACCTTCACGGACACATTCGATCACATATCCCCAGCACTGCACTGTTGCCCCCGCATCCGTACCTGTGCTTCTTTGATTCGGATCCTGTGATCCCTGACGATCATCCTCGCATTCCGGATGGGCGATGGTGTCCTTGACCCAACCTACGATCCCACCTTGGAGTGGCCTGGTGATGACGCAAACACGGAGCATGACAACCCACTCGTGTCACCCGCTTCCCAACTGGCTCATTCGTCCCCCACCTGCCGACTCATTGTGCAGGTGACTTCCATTCTTCCCAGAATCCAGAGGTTGGCTGTCATCGAGGGATACCCGGAGGTACAGATTGGACGTGATGCGGCCTCTCTAGGCACCGTTACCCCTCGCATCCGGCTGAAAGAAATGGAGGTTTCCAAACTTCACGCCACAATCTACTGGGACAATGGCAGGGCCGAATGGGGACTGGTTGATATGGGTTCGAAGCACGGGACCTTTCACAGCCGTCATCACTCAGGGATTACCTCGGAAGCCAAGGGGAGTCGTCTGTCGCCGCCCAGAGTTGCCAGCATGCCGCGATACTTGCAACACCTTGACACGTTTTCGATTGGTGGCACCACGTTTGTCGTTCACATCCATGAGAATGGTCTCCCGTGTTCGGAGTGTTCTCGTGGGGACGATGACGACATACCGTTGTTTACGACCAAGGCCACCGTAACTCCCGTTCACGAGAAGCGTAAGCGGGACGAGGAAAGCGCTTATCTACCCTCGGATAAGGCCAAGGACCCCAAGAAAGCGTTGTCACTATTGAAAAGGAGCCTGTTATCGCACCGCCCTGCGGAGAAACCGGACAGTAGTGCGCCAACCACCTGGGTTGATCGTTCAGCACGCCGCCGTGCAATGCATCCCCCTTCCCCACCACTCTCCCGAAAGCAATCACCCATACCAGCCTCAACCCATTCCCCTCCACAGGATACTCCTACCGCGTCCACATCTTCCACGCTAGAACCAGTGTCGTCGAATAACATCGGGTATCGAATGCTCGCGAAACAGGGCTGGACCCCTGGAACGTCTCTGGGCGTGGCGAGCGATGATACACAGCACGCTGTGGAACCCATCGTGGTGCCCTCTACTTCAAACAGAGCCGGCCTCGGTAGTGCAAGCACCGTACCTTCGCCTTCGCAAGGAGCAGATTGGAGAGAGGAGGGAAAGCAAAGGCTCTGGTCGAGGTTCGATTCTTAATATCTGTGCTAAATGGTAGGCTGTTGTTTCACATATACCGGCGGTACTGGTGCGAGGATCTCATTACATTGTCAGGTTAGGAGTGGGTTCGACACCAGGCTTCTATTAATAGGTGGAGGATGGCTCCGGCCCGCCGTTACGTTGTAGTTTCTATTTCCTCCGGATGCAAATCGCTATCACGGCGATGTGTTTTTCATTTTATTTCGGCCACCACGCTCATCAACTCGTGCTTTACCTACTGTGAATGTGTGATGTTGAGATGTGATAAAACTTGCCAGGGTCACCGCCCGGCTACCAAAGTCCGTGCGTGACCTTCCTGGGCCTGGGGACATGGGATATAGGGCCATCATGGACTCGAGCCATGGTGTAATTAGTGGGCGTGATCGCGTTGTATGTACATGTTGGGAAGGTCACGTGGGCGTTCTCCCAGGCGCGAAATGAACCAAAAGCCGGGTTCAATCTCGGTCGCCACATTCGAGTTGGCTTTCTTCTTCCAGTCCCAGCGAAGTTCCTCTCGTCCTCTTAACTTTCCTGTAAACTCTCTTCGTTGTTTTCTTCCACACAGACGAGTTTTTCTATTTTCTCTCTCCCTAACAATGGCCCCCTCCTTCACCCAACGCGTTCGTCGTTTGCTCCGCGTCCTCGCTACTCGCTTACGCGAAACTCATCCACCCAACAGCTTCCTATACGAAACAGAACCGCCGGTATCGTCAGAGCTAAGGGCGACGAAAATGCTACGAGCAAACACCTCAGACAAGGCTCTGGTGCTGGCGTCGGTCCCTCTCGTTCAACCACTTTCGCCAAGAACATCCGCGAGCGACCCGTGTTGAACGAGGTCACCAAGACCGCCATCAACAGAAAAGTAGTTCCGACTCTCGTTGTTCCGTGGCCCGTGCTGACCCGCAGTAGGAACAGCCATTCAAAGCCACCGGCAAGGAGAAGGAGTCGGTGGACAATGTCAAGCGCCGTTCCATACCAATCACGACGACCGTCGCTCCTCAGCGAGTTCCACCAGCTTCGCGACCCGTCTCGTCACAATCCATCCAGTCAATCCCCTCCCGCCCCCCGTCGATCCGTATCACAAAGAGTGTCCCACAGGTCGCCAACCTCGCTCCCCCAGTTGTCCAAGATGAAGACGAACAGAGCATGGACATCGAGGAGGTCGTCCGTGAGGATCCACGGGAACTCACCAACGCCATCCGAGAGGTCGAGAGGATGATCGAGGACGGGTACCAACACTATGATGGCCACGCTGAGTATATCTGGCCAGAAGCATCTCCAGAACAAGCCGAACGATACCGTCGTCAAGTTCAGGCTGTCAGGGATGTATTCGATGACGAACCTGACATGCACGACACCACAATGGTGTCCGAGTACTCCGAAGAGATCTTCCAATACATGAGTGAGCTCGAGGTAGGTCTTGGCGCACTACCCATCCTTCCTTCGCTAAGATGGGGTCCTCGCATAGGATACCCTCATGCCAAACCCCGACTACATGGATGGACAGAATGACCTTACCTGGGAAATGCGCCAGACGCTGGTCGACTGGCTCCTCCAGGTCCATCTTCGTTACCACATGTTGCCCGAAACCATCTGGATCGCCATCAACATCATTGACCGCTTCCTCACAAAACGTGTTGTGTCCATCGCCAAACTTCAACTAGTCGGCATCACCGCCATATTCATCGCTTCCAAGTACGAGGAGATCCTTGCCCCTGGAGTCGAGGAGTTCGTCTTCTTGACCCAGAATGCATATTCCCGCGAAGAGATCCTAAAAGGAGAGAGGATTATCCTCCAGACACTTGACTTCAAGATTTCTCAGTACTGCTCACCATACAGCTGGATGAGGAAGATAAGCAAAGCAGATGATTACGACATCCAAACGAGGACGCTGAGCAAGTTTTTGACCGAAGTCACCCTCTTGGATAACCGTTTCTTGAGGGCTAAGCCGAGTGTCGTGGCCGCTGTTGGCATGTACACCGCTCGTCGTATGTTGGGAGGAAACTGGGTACGTCGTCCCTGGTCAAGATACCATGCCTTGTGCACGTGACTGATCGCGCTTAACTTGACCCGCAGAACGATGCCTTTACTTTCTACTCTGGTTATACCGAGGAACAGATGATCCCCGGGCACCGCATGCTTATCGAAAAGCTCACAGAACCGGGCTTTGATAAGCTCTACGTCTCGAGGAAGTACTCCAATAAAAAGTTCCTCAAAGCCGCCAACTTTGCCCTGGACTGGGCTCACAGCCACTGTGACGAGGACTTCCAAATGATGTCTTGAGAGGGCAACTCTTCGTAGTCTCTTGAGCATCCTCCCTCCCCCAGACGGACTCCTTGCGTCACATTCTAAATCTCTCACCATCTCATCGATTTGTACAAAACATTAACCTCACGTGTCCTCCTTTCCATCCTTGCAATACCATCTCCACCTTCACCCCAGTCCTCCGTTCCACTACCTTTCCTCCGTTTCCCTCCTGTCAATATCTTGGAACAACCACATGTCGCCCTTCTCTCTCCTCCTGACTCAGAACCAACTCGTCTCCTCGTCTCTCGCCTATGCACCGTGCTATCTCCCAACCCATATTATTGAACTTTCTCTCCTTTTTCACACTTTCGTCATGGCGGCTAGGTCTGTCCACGCCATCTCAGCATTTCTCGGTTTGGCTTTCTAGAAATCGCAGGCATTTTCTCTTGTAAATTAAACACTTTATACGAGAACCTAGTCGTTCTATTTTCATTGGCACACGCATAATGTACATCTGATATCCTCTGCGCTCTGTTCTGCCCGAGCCCGACCACCGGCTGTAGCACGTGACGTAGCTGAACGCTACCTCCGCACCGGGCCGAGTGTCGCTCTGGCGAAAACACATGCTTCAACCTTAGCCAGGCTATATCCCGCGGCTGCAGAAGCACAGTGTTTGCATCACCGTCATCCCCCAGTATCCCAACTACACGCTTCCAACTCGCCATGACATTCTCATTCAAGGGTCACACCGTCGTCGTCACAGGCGCCGGAGGAGGATTGGGAAAGGCGTATGCACGTTATTAAGTTCCGAAGGATGTGACTGATAAATGTCCTGCTCGTTTGCAGTTACTCTCTGTTGTTCGCTTCAAGGGGAGCAAACGTTGTCGTGAATGACTTCAACCCCGCCGCTGCGCAGAAGGTTGTGGACGAGATCACCAAGCGTGAGTTACTTCCGAAGTATCGAAGTGGAAACGGTTGGGGTGGGTGAACTGACGGATGATTAGTTGGTGGAAAGGCTGTTGTAAACACCTCGTCTGTGACGGACGGCGCCGCCGTTATCAAGTCTGCTTCGGACGCCTTCGGCGGAATCACAATACTCATCAACAATGCTGGAATCCTGAGGGATAAGGGGTAGGCACCGAACCTCCCGGTCATTTGCTAGTGAGCTAATACGATGCCCCGCCACAAAGCTTCAGAAATATGTCCGACGCGGAATGGGACCAGATCCAAGCAGTCCACCTCAAGGGTGCCTATTCTTGCACGAAGGCTGCCTGGCCTATTTTCAGGAAACAGAAATTCGGCAGAGTTGTGAACACCGCCTCCGCCGCAGGATTATACGGTAACTTTGGTCAGGCGAACTATTCTGCTGCGAAAATGGGCTTGGTCACATTCACGAAGACTCTTGCTATTGAGGGCGCCAAGTACGGTATCAAGGCCACCGTCATCGCACCGGTAATCTTGTCTCGTCATTGTGCGATTCGGGAGTGGGGCTGACTGTGAGGCTAGATGGCTGCTTCGGCCATGACCGAGACGATCATGCCACCGGACATGCTCGCCAACCTCAAACCTGAATTTGTTGCTCCATTTGTGGCTGCCGTCACACACCCTGATGGGCCTGAAGCCTCAGGGAAAGTCTACGAAGTTGGTGCTGGATACATCGCCGAGATCCGATGGGAACGAAGCAAGGGTCATGTGTTCAAGACTGATGAAACGTTCACTCCATCTGCTGTAATTTACTCCCTCCAGTATTTCCGGATACCCACTCAAGCCAGATGTTAGGTTGCATACGCCTGGGACAAGGTTACCGACTTTACGAACCCTGACCAGTAAGTACCTTATGAATCGGCCGCACCTCCTGATCACTAACCTCCAGGCAGCCCGATTAGCATGGCGGATCTGGATATTCAGGTAGGCCCGGCTGTGAATCGTTCGGGTCGCATGGCAATTGATGTGTTATTAAATTGTAGGGCAAACTCGAGGCTGCAAAGAGTGCTCTCCCGAACAAGCGGGTCTCTCCCGAGGTCAGGTACGACGGAAAGACCGTCATTATCACGGGCTCCGGAGCTGGACTTGGCCGATCCTATGCGCTGTTATTCGCGCGGTTGGGAGCCAACGTAGTTGTGAACGACGTGAGCGAGAAGAACGCAAAGGCCGTTGTTGACGAAATTATCAAAGGTTCGGGGGTTTGAACAACCGCACCCGCCATGATAGCTGACAGATGCACTAGCTGGTGGTAAAGCTGCTGCTGCGATATGCTCGGCTGAGGATGGTGATGCCCTCGTCAAGGCTGCATTGGATACCTTCGGTGGTGTCCATATCTTAGTCGCTAACGCTGGTATCTTGAGGGACAAATCACTCACAGCCATGGCCGAGCAAGAGTGGGACGCTGTCATCGCTGTTCACCTCCGGTATTGTTCCTTTTTCTATCTCGTGTTTGCTCGTTGCTAACATGAGTGCAGTGGGACCTACAAGGTCCGTTACTTGTTCATACAACCGTAACATCCTCTTGAATAGGTCTTAGTCCATCAAAGCCGTTTGGCCCATCTTCCAGAAACAGAAATACGGAAGAATTCTTACGACCGCCTCCGGTGTTGGTATCTGTAAGTTGTACTGTGTTAATCCTCCCCACACGCGCAAGCTTATTGTTCGATTCAAAGACGGAAACTTTGGTCAAGCGAATGTGAGTCAGTGCAGCACCCCAACAATGATTCGGACTGACTGTTCTACCGATACCCAGTACTCCACTGCAAAGGCAGCCATCATCGGCTTTACCCGTACTCTCGCGATTGAAGGCAAGAAGTACAACATCCTTGCAAATTCTATAGCTCCGTCAGCTGGTACTGCAATGACAATGACTGTTTGGTAAGTAACCGGACCATTGGGGACCTGCGCCTTTCTGACACCATCAAAGGCCTCAAGAGATGGTTGATGCCTTCAAGGTGATCACATCAATTAAAGGGTGTAAATGCAGGATTCTGATACCGTTTGGTATAGCCGGACTATGTTGCTCCCGTCGTCGGTTACTTGACAAGTGACGGTGAACGACATTTAACCCATAATTTGATCGCTTGGCGCTGAATATATGCCCAGCGAATGAGGGTACTACCGGGGCGCTCTTCGAAATCACCGGCGGATGGGCTGCCCAAACTAGGTGGCAACGAGCTGGCGGTCACGGTTTCCCCATTAACAAGCAGTTGACACCCGAGGATGTAGCTTTGAAATGGAAGGTTATTAGCAATTTTGGTACGTCCATGTGCTATCCTTACAGTTTGTGTGAGGATTCGGTGCTAATGCTTTGACTCACAGATGACGGTCGAGCCACCAACCCTTCATCGACCCAGGAGGCGATTGCCCAGGTATGCCGACATTTCACCGCCGCCAAGGGCAATACCTCCCCTTGATCATCATCGTTTGATGTTATGGTTCTGACCTTATCCCCGTGATCTATCATATCCAGATCGTCGAGAACTTCGAGAACAAGTCCGAGTCTGGAAGCTCATCCTCTGATGACCTAGACATTGAACTTGTGCGTCAAGCAAAAAAGAACGTTCTCGAACCCCAGGACTATTCCTACTCAGAACGTGATGTTATCCTGTATAACCTCTCCATCGGAGCAACTGAGCGAGAGCTCTGTTGGACATTCGAAAATCACGAAGAGTTTGCTGCGCTTCCCACTTTCGGAGTCATTCCTCAATTTATGGCTAGCTCTGGTATCTCATTGGACTTCCTACCCAACTTCAATCCGGTACGTACTCCTCTCACCTTCAGGCTGCGGATCTGGCATTCGATCCTATTGGTATTTGCGCATCTTCATTGGTTGACCCGTTTTTTCATCGACGTTAAGGCCAAGTTGTTGCACGGAGAACAATTCCTTTCGATCAAGGCACCGATTCCAACAAGCGGGGATTTGGTCAACGAGACTAGGTACGTAGGAGCCCCCATCGTCGTTGCATTATGAGAGGCCCTTCTCGTACACGTGAGCTCACAGAGACACAGGATTATCGAAGTACTTGACAAGGGCAAGGCCGCGGCTGTAACGACGCAAGTGACGACCAAAGACAAAAAGACCGGTACTGTTATCTTCGAAAATCAATCTACGGTCTTCATTCGAGGATCCGGTGGATTTGGTGGCCAACGTGTGGGCAAAGGTACGTTGACGAGGATTTAGAAACCCCGTGTTAGGAAGTCCACGAGGTTGACCAAATTGTTCTTTACTCTCCTGGGACCTTCCTTGCGTAATAATAAACAGATCGAGGGCCTGCTACCGCTGCAAACGAGCCACCCAAACGTAAGGCCGATGCTGTCATCGAGGAAAGGACGAACAGCACGCAGGCCGCGTTGTACAGACTGAACGGTGATCTCAACCCTCTTCATGTGCGTTTTTTTCTCGTTTCGCTCCCAAACTTAACACGGCTGAACTTCAATTTCTCCCAGATTTTGCCTGAGTTTGCTGCCATTGGTGGATTTGACAAGTAAGCCTCATTATTACAATTCCCTCGTGCCTTCGTTGGCGTGGTATATGTACCAGGTGTTGACTTGTTCGCCCGGCCTCGCCTCCCCGATTTTGGTTTCCTAGACCCATCCTTCACGGACTGTGCACTATGGGTATTGCAAGCAAGCACGTCCTGAAGTCGTTCGGCGAGTTCAAGGATGTCAAGGTCAGGTTTGCTGGTGTTGTGTACCCTGGCGAGACGATCGTTACGGAGATGTGGAGGGAGGGGGATAAGGTCATCTTTGGTACGTTTTTACTTTTCCCGTTTTCCTCCCCCTTTTCCTTTTGGAGCTCGCTTCGCTTTACTCTCGCGTGACTGACCACTGACCACTTTTGTTTCTTTTCGTAGCTTCCAAGACGAAAGAGCGAGGCACCACGGTTCTCACTTCGGCTGCTGCTACCCTTTTGAAGTCGTCCTCGTCAGCTGCGAAGGCTAAACTATAAATGATTGGGAAGACTCTGTTCATTCTTCGTTCTTCCCCCCTCGTCTGATGACGATCCGAAACCTCTCCATTCCCTCTTTTGAACCCGGAACGGGCAGGAGTCAAGCAGTTGTCGGTTTTCTCTTCAAATCTGATGTCTGAGTTACTTCACCGCATCTTCACATGTAAAGAATCTAGTGAACCTAGCACAGCACAAAAGACATGAAATTCTCGGTTCTCACCTGATGCCCTGATGTCCTAGTCTATGGAGGCTTTAGGGTGGCATTTTCAGAGAAACAATCATGGCGATGTTGAGCCCCTTGAGCGCTACGCTCACGAGTGATGAACGGTTCACGGAGGAAGGGCGTCGGGCCTGATGACTGCACAAGCTCATATGTATTACTTGCCACGACGGCACGAATAAAAGAAGGCGCATCTAACGTTAAGTATTCACAAATAGCCACAGTCACATAAAGAACTAAAAAAAAGGAAAAAGGAAAGGGAAAGGGAAAGGTTGTACAAGACACAACGGGAGGAAAAGTAACAGACAAAACCCGGTCTACAGCATGCGGGCATCCACGCACTACAGTACGGTGAGCACGTAAAAAAGGGGCTCTTCCACCGGAACTTACACGAGTACCGCACCGGTACCGGTTCCAGTCATCCACACCGAGCCAAAGAGCGCCCCCCCCCCCCACCCGCACGCTCACACGCAAACACCGGGAAAAGAGATAAAAATAGGACGATCGGGTTTCGACTGCTTCACCTCCCCTAGATCCCGTACGCGGAGAAAACGGAGAAGAAAGAAAAAGAATAAAACGAGAGGATAGGTTGTCGATCTGAGGCACGAGTAGAAGGATGGTGGTACGGGAGCGGACGTCGTAAGCGTCGGGGTCGAGTATTCTGCTTTCAGAGGTATGGCATCGGGGTGTCGAGAGAGATCGCGGGTGGCGGGTGTATAGTGGTGGTATCATATCGTATGGGCAGGAGTTGAGGAGATGGAGCACCAATAGAAAGTCGTAGTAGCGGGATTGCCGGGTGTTAATCTATGAGGTCTAAGAGGTGTGTCCAGAACGTCGCAGACGTTGCGATTAAGTTCTGTAGGATATTCGAGGGAATGGGAAGAAAAATAAAGAGAGAGATCAGCACGGAAAGAGCGCGATTGCAAACCAGAAGACCGGAGAGGTCATTCGGGCGGTCAACGCTTAGCAGGTGAGGAGTCCGTCGAGCTCCGTTCCTGGGTAGAACCAGAACACCAATGCGATAATGATATACCTGTGTTCAAACATAACATGCGTCAGTCCCGAGGAGAAGAAGAAGAAAGCAATCTGAGCACGAACAAGCATATCAAGATCATCCCTTCTAACCAGTTCGATCTTCCATCTTGTACGACATAGTTGACAGTCAACACGGATAGGAAGAGGACGATCGACTCGAACGGGTCGAAGAGCATGGTGATCGGACGCCCGATAATCCATCCGAGGATGACGATGAACGGAATGACAAACAATGCGATTTGCTAGAGAGATGAGAGTAAGCCAAGGATGTTACACATTGCCGGCGATCCGGTCGGGGAGGAGGGGGGGAAAGAACTTACGATACTGCTTCCAACCGCGACACCGAGACTCAAGGTCAACTTGTCCTTGACCGAAACCGTAACAGCCGTGGCGTGCTCAGCGGCATTACCGACGATGGGGAGTAAGATCAAACCGATGAACTCCTTCGAGATCGCGCCACCGCTGGCCAACCCATCGATCGAATCGACAAGCCATTCGGCAGTAACCGCCACAAGGACCGTGACCAGAACAAGCAGGATGATTGTCACCGACAGAGACAACTCCGGTATCTCTTCGTCCTCCTCGGCATCCTCGGTTCCAGTCGCATCACGTCGTTCCACGTCCGCGGCCGGCTGCACATCGTCGTCGAACTGGCGGCGGAGAATATGGGCACTGCTATCCCCTGGTCCCTCACTCGCACCGTCCTCCTTGGTTTCTTTCACGGGTGTGAGTGGGATCCCAAAGAACTTCTTCGTCCTTTCCTTCGCGCTCGGTCCAGTGCGAGGGGCATACCTGACCGACTTGAATTTTTCCCCACCCTTGTCATCGTACAGGTCCTTATGGGAAAAGAGCTGGAAGATGAGGTACGAAACGTAAACTTGAACACAAATAAACACGTCAACAATCCGCTCTATAGGGTGAGGATCGCAAACAAAAAAGAGACTCACTGAACAAGAGTATAATCGCCGTTCCATGGGAAAGTTTCAGAATGTCACGTTGTTCGGTTTCCGTGTCAAAACCGCTTATCTGATTGTCCCCTGTCACCATGTCAAACCTATTTCACGACACAGCCACGTGAACGTGAACAATGGAAAAATTAGCAAACGTGCACGAGGGCGCCTGGAGTGGGCGCGGAGTGGGCGGTGGGCTAGACTTACGCGGCCGGGATTAGGACACCGATGACGCTCAGGGTTAATAGGGACGAATTCAGTTGGGTAGTGCCTAGTAAAGGGAGCGATTCGGAGGATGAGTGAGTCAGAATCCATGCTCATGTGACACCCCAAAGGCGGTCATGAACGCACTCAGAATGAACCCTTGTTCGCTAAACTTGGTTCCGCCCGCAAAGAAACATAAGCCAAGGACCTAGGGGAAAGAAACCGGATCTGGTCAGCTGAGCCGAACCGGGAGAAGTCAAGAAGAAGAAAAACTTACCAGCACTATAGTATGAGGGTGCGTGATGGCGGGTCAGCATGTGACGTTCCGATGCGAGTCGGACAGTGAATGGCGAAAAAAAGGGTGAAACTTACGGATATTACTCAAGATGGAACCAACAAGGGACGACTGGACGACACGGAGCTCGCATTTCACAAGCGCGAGGATCTATGAAACTAGCTCAGCCACCGGAAGACGGATCCACGGGAACGTGGTTTACGCACTGCGACAATCAGTTCGACGCTAATGGGGTTTGAAACGGGGCGGCATAGAAGCGATTAAGTGACAGCCGCAGTCAAGGGTGAAGAGAGTACTCACGCGTTACCCTGCAAGCAAACGCGTTGTTGTGAGCCGAAGGACGCGAGAGGGTGAAAATATGAGGCGAAATGAAGTACGCACGAGGGTGGCATTGAGTAACCCGGCTAATGTCTCACCCACTCGAATTGACAATTCATCTGTCGCGAACGCCAACAACTGCGGAGCGGAGGGAGCAGGGTTAGTGGTGAGCGGAGAGGGATGGAGCTGAGTGAGCACACACCTTTGCGAGAGGTATGATGCTTATGAAGGAGACTGTGGAGGAATTGAGCGCCCCTGACGTCATGCAGGATTAGAGTGGGTCACGTACAGACGAATACGAGGGTGTATTCTTGGGGTTTGGCAAAGTGCAATGCCCACTGAGAACCAACAAAGCAGATCAGTCGGTGACGATGGGATATCTGGAACCCGGAAAACCACGCACGGAAACCGGAATGGCCAACAAAAGAACATTGAACCCTAATAAGCCCTGTCAGGATACCAGATACGCGCCAGAAGCAGATAGGGCGGCAGGACGTACAAGAGCCAAAGATGATGGTCCTCAACTCGCGCATAATACCAGGTGCCTTTCCGACTTTATGCTCGGGCACGAACAAACTGGAGACCTTCGTCCTGACCGTCTGCACCAACGATGTTGTCGATACGCTCTTCTCGTTGGCTTCGGCTGGGCGCTTTGCTTTCGCACCCCAACCACCGAACGTCACCCGCCTGCGGAACGACTGAGCTGACGTGCGACGGCCACGCGGATGGTATTGTTCTGAAAGAGATCTTGGTGGGACCGGATGAGGGAGTGAATGGTCTCCTTCATTGTCGTGATCGTTATCGGCAGTATGGTGCGACGACGAGTGTTGCAGCGAGAACGTGTCCGGGGCCGCTTGTGGACTCGTCGTGATGTTATCAGCGTACTTTACGGATGGCTTTGCTGCACGTCCCGGCGAAGAAAGATAACCAGAAAGCGCGGGGGGATCCGGGAGGGCGAGGAGAACGGAAACGAATAAGCAACGAGGGTTTACGAGGGATTGATCGGGCGGTGCGAATGCCAAGAGGGGTTGAACTTACACATTGTAGAGGCTTGGGGGTTTGCTTTGTATGGGGGGGACAGGAGGTGGGGACAAGAGAACTTGGCGGGATCTTATTGGGCTGGAGGAGAGGTTTATAGCTTGTGGGTGGCGGTGCCATGCGTAACCAATGGTTGGCCCGTCCGCTCGGGTCAACTCACTACTTTCACCGTGACACGGTATATTTTATTCACGGGTAGCAGCAAGGATGAAGCAGTGCCGCGCAATCCCGTGCGTGTACGTCTTCTCAAATCCATCGAAATATTCCAGTACGCTGCGCGTCCGCTCAACTTGCGGAATCCACCCACCACGTCGTTCAGGCCCGGCCTGTCCCGTATTTCCGCTACAGTTTTATTACCCCCGATCAGCGTGGCTCGATCATACACCTGACGACCACCACCGTGAGGTCACCATGTGGAAGCTCTCGGCCAGCCATCGGTGTCCACAACACTGTGCAATGACCACTGGCCGTTCAGCCACAATAGACGGACGAGGACATTAACAATGCAAGAAAGGCAACTTGATTTCGTGCCCCATTCATCCCTTTGAGACCATGACAGACAACTATACTACCCACGCACGTACTACACATAGATGCTACATGAAGGTAAATGCGCAGCGAGGTATACATTTTAGCAGCACAATGTGCGAAATAATAGAGTAGTGGTAACATTCTAGAAACCTGATATAGAGAATGTTGTGAGAGGGGGAGTCCGAGTCCGATTAACCCTTTGCTTTGATATACAATATGCGATGACCGATTAGCGTTACCGAGAACAGAACCATGATGAGAATAAAGAGAAAATAGCGGCAACGGAGAGACACGGGCAAACAAAGACACTGGATTGGCCACGGTGTGGCGATTACGACGAGAGGTATTTTGGCGAGCCATTCAGGACGTGGCGATGGTCTTCCGAGGGCCTGCTCATCCTTGGTAAGCAAAGGCCACAGCACCGTACAGGCCGTCCTCGCGTCCGAACATGCCATGTCCGTAAAGGACCTTCACAACAGGGTCAGTCATCCGCAACAAGATAAGAATTTCCAATAAATCTCACCTCCATCTTCCTGGCATGCCAACCGACACCGCTTGCCACGTTTCCATTGGCATCGGATAACCTCTGCAGCTCCTCCCTCCAGGGGTGTTCCTTCAACTCCCTCTTAAGCTCACCCCCACACCACCCGGTCGCCGTATCCACATACCATCCCCTTCCCCCCTTGCTCCTGATGATCCTCCAGGTATCGGCGCCACCTCCCAAACCAGACAGCATCGGTGCCGCCAGCTCCAAAACCCTCAGGTTCGTCGGAGCCTTGCCACTCGAGCCAGTCGGCGAGGCAATGCTGAACGAGAACGGTGGGGTGGAGAGCGGCCGAATGATCTTGCCGTGAAGAGCGACTGAAGCTTGGCGAGGGGTGATGCCTGCTCCTGGTCCGTATCCGAGGTCGGGAGAGGTTGAAATCAGGGTAAGGACCTCGACTTTGCTCGCTTTGGTCCTCAGGAATTTGGCGATCGCATCAAGCGGGAGAGTGGGCATGAAAGACAGTCCCAGGCTCCTGAGCTTGGGTTGGGATGGGAATGAGTCCAAAATTGCGGGGGTAAGTGGGGTGCTTGAAATATCGAGGTACTCGAGTTCTCCCCTCGTGAAGCATGGGGCACGTTGGACGAGTTCGCTGAGCTCTTCCGCGGTCAGAGGAGTAAAGAAGGTGCTGTCACCGTACAGGTTCAACTCTTTCAAGTCTCTGGCGGAGGGAGAGTCGATCAGGAAATTGCAGATGCTCTGGCCGGTCAAGCGAATGCACTTGGCCAGCGAGAGTGAGTGAAGATGCATGCGGCCAGATGAGCCGATGGTGGCCAACACTTCGGGAGTAACCCGGGTAGCCGATAGATCGAGGTGGGTCAGCGAAGGGAGGGCAATGACAAGGTGGTTGAGGATGTTGCTCGGGATCGACTTTGCACCACGGAGGCAGAGCCTTTGCAAAGAAGGGAAGACCAAAGGCTCCTCGACGAATCGGACGCGTCGTCTACGAGTGTCTTCGTCATCAGTCTCACTCTCGCTAGGAGCAATGAGGAAGGTGTTGACAAATTCTGTCAAGGCGTTGACAAAGACACCGCTGATGCAACCTGTGAAATCGATGGCCTCGAGTTCTGCGCATTCCCTGCGGCGTTCACGTTCCTCGAAGTCATCCTCGGGGACTGCATCGAATCGGGAGCGGAAAACTCTTCCTCGGCCAAGGAGCGAAGCGCAGCCACGGAGGAAGAGCTCCTTGATGACGGCCGAGTTAAGCGCGCCGTCCATATATTCTGTGGCACCGAAAGATTTTAGGTTGGGTGCTTCCTAAACGGTGATGATAGAAATGACATCAGAATGGAGCCAACCGATTGAAACGTTTTTCACGATCATTGGGTCCGGGGCCTGGACTAACCTTCAAAATGACTTCGAGCCGTTCAGCGGTTACGAAACGGGAGGAAAAGCCCTCTTCGACGGATCGGCGCATTCCGATGGTTCGGAAGTGATTGAAATCGATGTGTCTGACAAAGCGCCCAGGGCGGCGGTCATAGACAGGAGGCACTGTTGTCGGCGAAAGGATGGGAAAATGCCGAGCGCGATTGTAAGCAATTGTTCGTAACGATCACTCTTAATTGCGCCATACCGTAGATTCCAGGCTCTTCCAGTGACATGAGGTTTTGCACCGCGTTGGAGATTGATTTCAGCATTCTCCACCTCGTCGGGCTCTTGCTCTTGTCACGCAACCTCCACGGACTCGGATCTCGGGAAGCGGGAGGAGAGAGCAGCTGCGGACATAACGAGATCGCGTCAGTTCAAGTAAGCATAACACGTACAAAGAAGCGTTTTGGCTATTCGGCTAGAACGACGGGCTTACCTCAGGTGGTACTGAACCGTCCAAATGGGCCATAATGTCTGAATGCAATTTCTCTGCTGCTCCTGAATCGTTGTCCTTGGCAAAGATGGACCTTGCAGCCAAAGCAGCGTTTTGGGCCTCCTTGAGAGACTTTTCAACGACAAGGGCGGTTGCCTCTGCTTCTGCCTCTCCGTCTGTCCCACCTGCCAGCTCGTCGACGAGACATAACCAGCTCCGAGGCAGTCGGACCTCTAGGCGCCTCCACAGCCATGGTTTGGCAGCGAAGTACCATGCCTTATTCACCACGCACAAGCTCACGAGAGTCTTGCGTACATAGTGATCCGTCCAGGAGGCAGCAGGAAAGGTGTTCGGAAGGGTAGTTGGTGCTTTTGGAGCCCCACCGATGAGAGGGTCAAGGGATGGAGTGAAGCTCGGGACGCCGGCATAGAATATGTGCTGACAGACAGCCCCGAGCAGTTCTTGGGGAAAGTCGTCGATGGCAGAGCGGATGTGTAGTTGGGGAGCGGTGGTAGCCATGTGAAAGGTGCGATGTGGACGAGACAAGTTCGGGGGAGAGGGTCATTATATATACTACAGAGCCTACCCCGCATCACGTGCCCGGAGCATGAACGTCAAGGAAATTTGGTCCGGTGGCGAGGATCCTGTGAATACGTAAGCGGATCAGAACAGCCTAACAGTTTAACGAACGTTGCTTCCGGCTCGCACAGCTGTCACCATCGCGATGCGCGGAAATGGGATTCAGTCTAGGGGTCGTTACCTCAAATGCCCTGCCGGCGAGCCGCTTCGAGAATTCTACCGAGTACTGTTCCCGTGTATGCATACACAGTCGCGGAGGGCCATCGGAGCGTTGCGTGTTCTTTGATCTCCGTTCCTTCCGTGCGGCAATCTTCACAAGTGTTCAACTAATCTGACGATCTCCAGAATTGCTAGCGAGGAGGGGGCTGCGGGGTAACGCATTATCCCCGGACGACGATCAATTCGAACTTGCCAATCCCAGGGGGGAACCTGAGCTACATTGTCTCCCGGGGCCTGCCGCATCCGTAACACACCCGCCCCTCGTGACCGACCGATCCTCGTAACCGCTTTCGGACAATCCACCAGCCCTAGCTCGTCGAATGAGGAACAACGGTCGTGGTGAAATCATACGAGACACTCGCTCATCCTCATCTTTGGGACGCACAAAGCTTTTACGCGCCGATACAGTTTTTTCTCTATTTGTTTTCAGGGTTGTCTCTGCATTTCAAAACCCACTGCTGCGAACGTCCATCAGTACCAGAAAAAACCCTCATCTCGTGAACGCAGAACTACCCGACCGCTTAGGACCAATTCCATTCAGTTCCGGGAACTAGCGCTGCCAGGCTAACGTCAGCAAAGCTCCGGGTGGCGCCACTCGACATGGAGAGCTCTGCCGACGCGGGATACACATGTTCGACACTGAATACTGTTGCGTTGCGGAAACACACGCCCTGCGCGCCCTCTTGGCGACTTACACATAAGCATCACGGAACATATTACCCCCTCCTGTCTCAAAACTCCCACGTTCGAACACGGTCGGTGACACATTTCCACTCCCACAAATGTTTATTGACAGGGTCGAGAACATTCACGACCGAGGACCGCTGTGAAGAGCGGTGGTTTTGGTCACCATTCACATCCGAGTACAATAGCCATTATGATTGTCGCGATTCGCCGTGTAAGGATCACTCGTGCCCAGACCGACTACTGATTCGACATATTGAAAATCCGGTAGCAATGAGGATAAAACTGGAGTGTGTTCAGAAGCCCACGGCGGAAGCGTCAAAAATATACCGAGCTACCGTTGGGTGACGGCGAAACCGGCGTTAACAACCTCACCGAGGAACACCCCAGATCAGAGTCTGGGTGCAATGCCTTGAGTGTCGAAATACTGAAACGACGAGGATGGGCTAGCTACCCCAACCTGCACCGCAGGTTCACTCTAGCATCGACGAAAGTCAGATCACAACCCATGCCAACGCCACAGACACCCGGCCCCAGGTCCACCAAGCGTGGCGAGTATTGCATGGGATACTCCTAGAGTTTCAGGAGTCAAGTCGAACCACGCGTTGAGGCTCGCCGAAAAAGGTTTCTCGGATCATGCCCTCAGCTGTTCATTGTCGTCGGTGTTGCGGTCGGCAACGCGTTCGTATTTGAACGAGGGTTGTAGCGAGGGATGGGAGGACTGACGTTAGTTTGCCCAAACATGTCAGCAGTCCCTCGTCGACAACTTCGGCTGAAAAATCGACCGACTGCTGACCCTGTCGCCAGTCTCGTGAACCCCGAGTCCTTACACATCGAAGAGATTTGAAACATAATAACCCTGGGCTGTCGCAGTGAAAGCCGTCTCTTGATCACTGGAGCCCAGGCTGCAATTTGTCGTGATCAGATCGAGGACCCGTCACTCGAGGCTGGCGCTGAGCAACGCCGTCCATTTCGTGAAGGTGACGATCGGGAGTTGTACCCTGTGGTGCCCACACTTGAGCTAACCTAGGCGGAATTTGTCTTCACGTCCTCGCAGCACATCTTTTCCGTTCCTGGCTGGCCCTTCCAAAGATCCGCTCACCGATGCTCGCTTTGGTATATTTCCTACATTACATGGGCCCAGGCCGCCCACGCTGGTCCTGTGGTCAGTTGGTAACGTGTAAGAGACTGTGGGCCGTGACGGAGTGGGCTGACATCCGTGATGGAGACTCCTGATAGAATTTTCTCAGTGCAGGTCAGCTGGTCAGTGGAAACGGGGGACTGATGCCTATATGGCTCATACTCGAGGAGCCAATGCTGAAACCCCTACTCGATTTTCATCAGGTTCACTCCCCTCTACATCAGTAAACGCCCGAATGAGTACTGACCGAAACTGCCTCGCGTACTTTGAATTGGGATGGCTATTCTAAGTCGTCTCGGAGCCAAAAAACTGTCCTTCCAGACACGCGGTCGGGCCGCTTAGTACGAAACAAAAAAAAGAGCCGAAAAGAGCCGTACAGCATACCGGCGTGGCTTCCACAAGATACACTTTGGATGAGTGGGAAGTTAAGGTGATTGCCATGGTGTTCTGGGTGCGTGCGAGGTATATGTACCGAAATTCCCACGGCTCGGCTGCTGTAGTGCTCGAGCAGTCGACGTTAGCAGCGCGGAGGTCAAGAAGCGTCTCCGCCGGCTGTTTTCGAGCAGTTGCTCTCGAGGTATCACTACAGCGGGGACGGCGCTGGTCAAGGGTTTACCCCTCTGGGGTCTCCAGAATAACCCATTTTAAATTAGTTCGTATTGGCGGATTCGTTCAATACACCAACCACGATGCGGGCGGGGCCGCTGGCCACATTTAACCTTCGGCATATCGTCCGAGGGTATCGTAAAGTACGCTTGGCGTCTTTTTTTTTTTTTTACACAATCTTGAATTTCATGTGCCAAAATTCGCCAAAAATGCAGACTTGGGCCCGATCAGAAGATCCGTAAAATTCCTGATGTTTTCGAACCGGGTGACTTCCAACAGAGCGGTGCGTCCGGTAAAGACAAAGCTATTACCCCCTGATTACCCCGATGCTGAGGCGGGTTCCCACGACGCGGATTTACTGCACGTAAAAGTCGTACTGCATGATCATCCAAGTTAAGGACGCGCCTGCGGGTGATCACGCGGTCAGAGGATTTAATGCTTCCCGTGGCTGAACCCATTACGGTGGACTCACTTGAAACGAGGACTGGGCTGAGGGCCCCGGGTCCGAACGATGCGGTCCGGAAGATGAGCAATTCAGAAGTGAAGTGAGCAAATGCAAACAGATACGTGAAAAGCGTCAGATCATATATCCTATCATCATAAAACACATGGCGTCAGCAGAAGCCCTTATGATGAGGTGCGAGTCGAGCACGCACACTTTTTGATTGATGTTATATGCGGCATAGAGGCGTACGACACCCGAGAGCGCAGTCCAGACCGCGAAGGTCCTCGCCTGCAGTCCTGTCACTGTATACGAAAAGTACCCCCCGTCAGTGAACGCGGCGGTCTGGAGCGATACACTGGATTCCTGACCAAGTGGTGGCGAAACCTTGCCGTATACCCGACGGGTCAGCTTCAGTGTGGCGAAGTTCTGCACGGCGTTGAAGAAGGCTGCTCCGGCAGCGATCAGCTGCCACTTGGGCAGCAATCCCTCGGCCTTGGGGAGATAACTCATGACTGCCTCCCGTCTGTTTAGCAGAGATCTACGAGAAACGCTCACAAGCTCACCTGCGTCAAGGATGGACATCGTGGATACTGGGATGGTGTGACCGGCTGTCGTGACAGGTGACGGTTCCCGTCTGGCAACACGATCCGCGTCTAGCGTTGAAGCTGCCGCAACAGCCAACTCCCCGTCCTCCACCTTCCACCCCCCGGCCGCATGCACGTTTTCGTCTAAGGGCGCATACAACGGTCATGCTTGCTGCTGACCAGCCACCCCAGCGTGCGGATTCGCTCCGTAGCGTCGAGTCGACTGCCTCCACCGCATCGCTCTCCAGAAAGCCCAGGACGACAAAATACCGTTCCCGCTCTCGCTCGGCCGCACCGGATATGAGGAGGAGCCCTTCAATGCCTCGTGATGCTAGCGGGCCATTGTCCGATGAGTTGTTCGCTTCGCACTCTACTCTGAAATCCCGTTCCGCCGGGCATTCTCCTCTCAATTCCCCGGATTTCAACCTCCCACCACATTCTCAGCCCTCCTCCCCCTTCCTCTTCTCGACACCTGGCCAGCGACGCCCCTCGAGTGCGGAGCCGACTGTCCCCCAACCCCAGCCACCACACCTACGTGGGAGACATCAGATACCGGGGCCGAGTAAGGTGAGCACGACCTAGATACCACATGCTCTGGGCGCCTTTCCTTTCTTCGTTTTGATTCTCAACCAACATGGTCCTGCAGGTTCAGGCCTCGCGTCGTCCGCGTAGCGTTCCCCGTCGTGCTATGGGTTCGATTTCCTCAGACTCTTCCAGAGGTCCTCCCACCCCGGTCGAGTTTTCCATGTCCAGACCCGCATATCGAGATCGGCTTCGGGATTCATTGCAATCGGGCACCTCAACCTCCCTTTACCCCGCTTCGACCCAAACCTCAACACCGCTGGACCGTGCGCTCTCTCCCCAGTCACACCTCCAACAGATGCCGGAGGTCGTCGAAGTTCCCACGCTAGCGGAGAATGAGAGCGGATACAGGGACTTCGATACAGACGACGTCTCGCTTCGCCTGCGGTTACTGGTGAACAACAGCTATTTCCTGCCACCGGCTCACTCGAAGCCTACTATTGCCGACCTCTCCAACTCCGATGCTGCAAAGCGGACTCCCAAACCTGCCTCTCCCGGCTTCTTTGATATCTTCCGCATTGGGAAAGCCAAATCAAAGCCCCCGACTCCTGTGGCACTAGAACCACCGCGTTTACGCGCGACCTCTGAGTCCAGCACTCAGCTTGACGCGCCACCCTTCGCCGACACTACCCCCGGCGCATCTGCCTCTCTCCAGAAGCCCGCAGAATCCCCGGCGCGCGTCATGGTCGTGCGTGAAAAGATGGAGGATCTCATGATCGCCGCGAAACAGGCTGAACACGAATCGAAGATTCGCGCCGAACGAATGGCAGAGCTACAGGAACGTAATTTGGATCAGACAGAGCGGTTTGATGGTATCATTGATCCAACGGATGCCGTTGATCTTCCACCTCCGTCGACCAAGTATCCGTTCGCGATTCAGGCTTCAGCCCTCCAAGGACTCGGTGTCGATGATTCATTAGGTGCTGCAGATCTTGCCGACCGACTTCCCCCGCCGCGGAGCCCCGGTTTATGGTCAGTCACCGAGGAGGATGAGAAGTGGCGAAAGTTGCTCTTGACTCAGGCAGTCGGACATTCCTTGTCAAATACCCCTGATTCGTGGGCTTCGCGGACCCCTGTCAGACGTCCTCCCCGCACGACCTCAATATTTCCTACGACCCCATCCTCCCCCTTCTCGCCTACCCCACAACCCCCCTCTTCCCCCTCTCCCCAGACACGTGCACTGTTCAATGAACCCATTCTCCTTCCTGATGCTCTACGAAAGCGCCTTCAACACAGTCCGTCGCTATCCCATCTCACCCCTTCGCCGAAATCACAAGTGTTTCATCTGGGTCGGCAAAACTCGGTCCCAGATCTGTATAATGTCCCCGGGCTTTCACCGACCCTCGGAAGCACGTACGATCCACCTGTAAGAGCGGAGACGCCGGTCGCTCCGACTTTTCCATTGTCTCCCGCGCCTAGGGCTGCGATGGGGCCGGGGAATCCTGGGGTGAAGCACCTTGTAAATCCTATCTATTCGTTGAGCCAGAGCGATCTGGGAGACAACGGAGAAACCGGGGTCGGGAGCCCACCCAGTTCCCCTATCACGTCTTCTGGAAACCAACAGACCGCCGGCCGTTCTGTCCAAGAGATATTGTCCGGCCAGCATGAGGGAGAGGAAATAGGGACCGTGCAGTCGATTTTGGCGCAGGCGGCTCAGAAGGCACAGTCCACAAGATCAATGAAGTCTGTTAGATCTGTCAGGTCTCTGAAGCAGTCGGTGGAACCGGAGAAGCTAGCGAATGTTCTGGAGAATGAGGTCGATCAGACCAGAGGAAGGATGATGAGTCCTCCGCCTTCTGCTCCTCCCGTCACCACTGGGCGTGTAATGACTTCTCCAAGGCACACTCTGGGAGCGGATAGCGTGGGGACGCACAGTCTGTCTGAGGAAGATGACACGGAGGAGTGGTTTGGACTGCACGACGATAGCGGGAGCCGAGAATCGTCCGGAGCTTTCCCCCGTACACGATCCATGCTCTCGTACCTTGCCCCACCTTCGCCGACTGTTTCCGCATTCTATGACGCGCTGGAAGGGAGGAGAGACTCTGATTCTTCACCACCTGGGGCAGATAGCGATATTGGGACTTCCTCAGGACGGGAGACGTTCGTCACCGCCGGTACGCGAGCGTCTGTTCATTCCCCGCCACCGAGGCTATCTACTTCTATCCCCCCTCAACCACTCCCACCACCTCCGCGAAGGCGCCCACGGACAAGTCCTAGTTCCCGCCGTCCTTCAACGCTGAGGCAGGAGCCGATCACCATATGGGAACCCGAGCCATCTTCACCCCCACTGCCCGACATGGAGGGGGCCGGGTTCTCGCTGGATCTTACCCTTGGGCCCGAGAGAGGGGAGATGTCGAGGGCTATGACCGAGGAAGGTGACGCGTCGAGGATGTCGATCTCATTCTTTGATAACATCGAGGGCGACTTGAATAAGTTGGATGAATCCTCGAGCTCGGAGGAAGAGTCAGAGACCGATTCAGATCTTGAAGGGCCTCTCGAGCCGCCGGTGTTTAGGAACCCTGACACGCAGGTCATCTCCATTCCCGGACGACGATCGATTTCTACAACGACGACGCGACCGGCTCGTCCTTTGTTAATGCGACTCGGAAACAACTCGACCCCTCAGCTTGGTTCTTCCACAAGTAGTGGATCGAGCTTCAACCAAATGCGAAACGACTACCCTGTATTCGACCCGGTTTCATTCAGGGGGCCTGTCGAAAACACCCCGACTACTCCGACCACGAAGACTTCCTTCTTCACGTCGCTGACACCAAAGAAGCAGAAACAGCAGGGTGTGTCGTTTGAGGATTATCTTGGTCCACGGGCGCGGTCGTTCGAGGATGGACGTAGCGCTGGTCCGTCAATATCGGCTGTTGGATCGATATTTCTCGATATGGAGAGCGAGAAGGCGTCGAGTGTGATGAGCCACGGGAGTCGGGAGACGGAGGACACGAGGAAGTCACAGGACGAGTCGGCGAGGATTTTAGACGGGTTAGTGTTGCAACATCTGGAGAAGGAGAGGGATACGATTAAGAGGATTACGGAGAGCAATCGTGCTGCTAAGAAGAAGCCATGACCTCCGTTCCCCGCCCCACTACTGCCTCCCTGTCCCCACTATGTTTCGCTATCACACCCCCAAGATATGCTTAACCTTACTATCATTACCCACACTCCTTCAAATTATACCTTCATCCCGCGAATATTTACCGCGGTGTTTGCTTTTGTTTCAGTTTGAGACTTGTTCTATACGTTCTTGTCCCTCATTACCATTTTCTTTACCCCCCTCACCTACCGTTGCTGCTGCTCTTTCTCACTGGCTTTTACTGCGTTTCCTACGTTCTGCTCGGATTTGGGTGAATCGTTGCTCTGTTGTTTCCATATCTTATCGCATTTTTCAAGTTTCATGACGTACACGCTCGCCCTTCCCCCATCTCCTCTTGACGTGTTTTGCTGTGTAGATGTATTTAAATAACTCTGCTTTTTTCTTCTTCTTTCCGTTTTCTCTTGCAGAGAACTTTGAGTTGATTGTTAGATATCAGATATCACTTGTCGTATATATACCAATGACCTCAGTTGACTCCGCCGGGTCGATTACAATCCGGAGTCGAAGTGTACTTTGTTGAGATGATTTTAAGGAGAGTATCCTCGTTGGCGCTACAAGCTTAGGATGCGCAGTTGAGTGAATGTCGAGTATCCCCCCCAAGTATCGACTGGGATCACTGGTGGCGTAGTTGTGACTGGTGTGCTGATCAGGAGACCTTGGGGCGGATAAGAGGGCCTCCTGATGGTTACGATTTCCTCAGGACCTTGCCTGCCTCGAGGCTTCTCATTTCTTGCCTCGCGCTCTTATATTACTTCCATCCTTCGCTCCTTACGTCCACAATCGCACGCTACCCAACAAAACTAACCACAAACTTATGGATCGATACGGCGAAGGGTATAACTCGTATTCCTGGCATCAGGTGTGTGCCACATCCACTAAGCATATCCCGCATCCTTCGCTTGTATGTTGGCGTTTGTTGATGGATCCTTTCGCATGGGTGCGCTGGGAATCACATGGTAGTCTCACGACCAGGTACGGTCCTCCCCTGGGGATACGCTTTCCGCAGCTAACTCGGGATTTTCGCATTCGGTTCGTTGTAGGCGACTGTTTTGGTTATCGTTCCGTATGACACTGTGGAAGAAGACGTCGTGGTGTGTACCGCTTCCGATGGGGGACGCGTTCCGGCACGACACCTGAGCTCACACCGTGGCCCTCGACTCCTAGGTCGTTTTAGAGGGGAGTCATATTGTGGCGGGCGTGGTTGGTCAGACGCCTATCATAAAAGTGCGCGCTCGAGTCCCCTTTTACTGAGAATTGTGTTCCTCAAGGCGTTCGGGGGTTGTAACAGGGAAAGCTATACGGGGCGGTCGATACGACGAGCACGACGTGGCAACTAGAGCACCGAGGTTCAAGAAGGAACGGCACCCGCCAACGAACTACATCCTCCACGTCAACCGTTTCATCGCAATCATCATTCGCCCTGGTATCCGATGTCGAGTTCACGAGCAGTTTCGCTGACAGCACCCAAACCTCCGACGCCGAAGACCTCAACAGCACGTCTACGACCTCCGCATCGAGCCCAGTGATTCCGGAAGTGTCTCCTTGGCTCTCACCAGCTTGGGAAAACAACAACTTGCCAACTTCGAGCGCCACACGGTTGCATCCGCTTTCCGCTTCGGGTCCATCGAGTCCGGGCGCTGCAGGGAGGGTACCGTTCAACACGAATCCTAGTCTCGCTTCGTCGTATTCGAGCGTAGACTCGTTGAACACGAGGTCCGGAAGGCTGTTGACGTTGTATTTGGATAAAGCAGAACCGGGGATATGGCCGAGTTTGATCGTGGGGCCTGTGCCGGAGACGATGTCCCCGCTGCAAGCATATCCGTATGGAGGAGAGGCAGAAGTAGAGAAGCAGTATAATATTGACCCTTCGAGTCTTGCGCTGCTGGGCCTAGAGCTTCTGGATATTCGAAAGGACAAAGAGGAAGCGTTTGAGTATTTTATGTGAGTAACCCCATCGTTTCGAGATCACTTCGGGCTGATCGTTTTGTGTGTGTAGTCGTGCATACCACCACGCCCGTAATCCATCTGCTGTGATGAGACTGGTTGCGTATTACTTCCCGCTTGCAGCAGTATTCGACCCATCACCCACACCCACGCCCGAGACATACGCCTCTCTGGTGAAAGGAACCGTACCCTATCATCACCATTGTATAGGCGGCGGAGCCGGTCTGGCCCGTCTATACGTCGAAGCTGGCTCACTGTATCTCGAAGGCACGGCTTCCATCCTCCTCTCATCCACCTACTCTGCCCTCTCGTCCATCCGGTCATCGACTTCGACAGTCCAGGGTGAAGGAGGCATCGCGGGATGGAGAAGGGACCGCGATTTTGCCAGGAGGTATTTCGAACGCGCGAAGACTCTAGATCCAGAATTGGAGGTCCCCGTCGTTCCTCCAGAAATCGGAGACGAGTTGGGAAGCGGGACGGAACTGTTGATGCCTTCGATTGAGATCAAAACCACGAAGGGTTCTCCTGCGAGCGGGAGCGCTACGAGCAAAACGAGAAGAAGAAAGGGCACTGTGATGGGGAAGAGACAGGGAAGGGATATGGAGGAGTCGGAGATTTTGGCTCCGAATATGGTGAGGGAGTCTTCGACTATGTCGGCTGGAGATATGGATAGTCCGTGGTATCTGATCATCCCCGGACTCGTGGGTGCCGGGACCGCATTGTTGGTCGTTACTGCGATTGGCCTCTCGTCCTGGAGGAGAAGTCAAGGATGACCTCTGTCTCGTTTCGCGCCTGTATACATGTCATAGTGCTACCATCTCATATAGACGCTGTTTCCCTGAGTATTGAAGCTCGAAGCTTGGCGTCGGGAAAGAAAATGCTAGGCACGGTACCCGTGCGTTGGCTAGGCGGGCGGACTCGCTCAAGTTCGATCACAAACTCTGTCCAACACTACCTCCGCCCCGCTGTCCGATCACCCTAGTGATGTATATTGTGACTTGTTGGTGCCTACCCCCGCCTACGGGCGGCTTCCACACCTTGGACGGGCCGAACGGCTTCTCGACCGAGACTTTTGACCAGACCCTCTCACACCCCGGCCTGACAACTTCTTCCGGAACGATCTACCTACCTTGCGCGGGAGAGGTACTCCACCCCCAAGAGTGTATCTTAATCGATATCCGACACCAGGGGCATCGTGCCGATACCAGCACCGGGACCACTTCTCCTTCAGCCCATGTTCTCATATCTCAAACGTTCACTCCTGGTCTGATTCGCTCCCTCCTCGCCCAGTTCTCGCACCGGCTTTGTTCCTTGGTCGTTTCGCTCCCCCATGAGGATCTGGAACGCCTCTGTATTCTGCTCCCAGTGTCTTGTTGGCCCCGTTGCATCAATTTCACCTCCACCACTTCGGTCAAACCTCTTCTCCCAGCATTAATCCGTCTCATATCCCTCAGGACCCTCCTGTTGCGCAACGTCATCCCCATGTGGAACCCCCTGAGGTCTCTCCACTTCTTGACGACACTCTCCCTTGTTGGCGACTCCCAGCCCCCGACGCCTCTTGACTTCGAATACAGAATCTCGAATTTCTTCGAGTTCCTGCTCTGTGCGCCACGGCTCCGTCATCTTCAACTTTCTGGGCTTGGGCCGACTATCTACGACGTGACGCCTGAGTGGGTCGTACCTTTGGAGTTCCTCGAAACGCTCAATCTCCACCACTGTTACTTCCAAGCTGAGATTCTCCATCACTTATCCATTTCGTTGGATGCAAGAGAGATATCAATCCACACTCGTGTTCGGTCTGCACACCTCTGCGTTGGAGCGGTGCTCAATGTCACCGCCGACAGGTGGGACTTCATTCCGTTCTCCGTCGATTTCTACCAGGAAGGGACCGACCGTTGTCGTCTCGTGTTTGTCGGTACCCGCGCCCAGGAGGGTAGTAGCCGGGGCAATCTATCTGAGCTTCCGGTGCTCACCCTCGAAATTTCCGTCACCCACGCCGCCCGGAGGTCCGGCGCTGCTTTCTCCGGCCAATGCATCCAGTCCTTCCGGTCGCTGTCGGTAGCGCAGATTCAAGAACTAACCGTTCACTCTTATCGGGGGCCTCAAGGACGGGCGGACGGCCCCGTGTACAACTTGCTTCAATCGCTCTCCTCCCTTAGGAAGCTGGTGTTGAAGGGGTGTGACGAAAGCCCGTTCTACAAAGCGTTGAGCCGAATCAAGGTCCAGGGTCGCTGTGGAAGGAGGGACCTGTCTGTCGGTGTCTGTCCACATTTGGCGGTGGTGGAGATCGATCCCATCGTCGGATTCCAGAGGTACCTTGGAGACGGAACCCCTCCCTGCAAAAAGTTGGTCGAAGACTTGTCCGGGCTGATACAGAGGAGGAAAAGCCGCGGGGCGCCGTTGATAAAGCTACAGATCGTGTTTCCGGCTCAGTGTCGGACGGAAGCTCGGTATGTGGGGAAGAGGTTGTTCCTTGATTTCAGTATGTGGGCGGTTCGTGTGAAGGTTGCGCGAGCCGTTGTTTGAATCTTCTCTCTCCTTCGGTCGCTGGAGTGCCCCCTTATGCCCTTGTTTTCCTGTTTGCATGGTTGTTCTGGAGTCTATTTTTATTTTGTGGATGTGTAATATAGTTTCCCTTGGGCCCCTCTGACTATTCTACTGTACGTGGTGAGGGCGTGTGACTAAAGTTCAAAACCGAGGGTATTTCTGCCAACGCTTCGGGTCGCAACTCTGCCGTCCACCAGATCGGCTCCGTCGTTTTAACGTAGACGATAGGTTCTTCTGGTAAGAGATGGTTGGAGGTCGAAACCATCCCGTCGAAATGGGATGGGTGATCGGCTGTGGGGATACATGTCAGAACCGCAGAAGTACGAGGGCGGGTAGGCGCACTGAGATTCCAGCGTAACCCTCTGGTGGTTAAAACGGTAGATCCAACCCCAACGGGGAGTAAGCCACAAGTTTGTCCCAAGACTTTGTGGTTTAT
>Ga0307515_10003046_pt1 | contig 35503 bp, 45 predicted proteins | sample 17_EM_MG_FD_194513 | JGI IMG/M metagenome (GOLD analysis project Ga0307515, IMG submission 194513) | Populus trichocarpa ectomycorrhiza microbial communities from riparian zone in the Pacific Northwest, United States - 17_EM | ecosystem: Host-associated > Plants > Roots > Unclassified | place... | reverse complement strand
AGCGGAATCGGGGTTTTGTACGGGATAGAAGGTCAATTAAGCGGAGACACCCTCCGTTTGCGCAGGATCGCGGGGCGCAATGTAGAATTCACACGTGAGACAGGCTCTCAATACAGGAGGCAAAAATGCCAGGCCCGGTGCCTAAGCGCGATGAAGATCGCGTACGTCGTCAGTCACCCGACTACGACTCTGATCAATTCGAAGTTTTGGGCGAAGTAATCGTCCCACCTTTGAACATGCCGTTCGACCCTCACCCAATGGTGGTGGACTTTTACGATTCACTCGTAATTAGCGGACAGGCAAAGTTTTACGAGCCAAGCGATTGGGAATACGCGCGCTTGGTGTGCTTCATCATGCAAACTATCGTCACTTCGAATCGCCCGTCCAGCGAAATGTTCAAGGCGCTACAGACTGCGATGAGTAACTTGATGGTTACGGAAGGTGATCGCCGCCGTCTCCGCCTTGAGATCGTACGCAAGGAGAAGAAGGATGTTGTCGATGAGAGTGAAGTCCTCATTCTCAACTTCAAGGATCGCATGATGAAGGCTGAAGCTGCACGTCAGAGCGCGTAATGTCCTGGGATACGAGTAATCGCCGTTCCAGGTTGCCCAAGGATTGGTTCACGGTGATCAGGCCACACATCCTGACCCGTGATCCTCTCTGCAAACTACGATACCCCGGATGCACCCTCAAGTCAACACAAGCGGACCACATTCGTCCTGGAGACGATCATTCGTTTGGCAATTTGCAGGGTGTTTGCGCCCCATGCCATCGCCATAAGTCGGCGAAGGAGGGGCGCAATGCTCAGCTGACCAGGCGTCAGCGTCGACTACGCCCCCAGGAGAGGCACCCCCATGACGGACTCCTTGCGTCTAAGCCCATTGAGCGAAGCGCTAGAGCAGACGACCCTGCCGAAGGGTCTACCTAAGCATACACTCGGATGGTACGTGTTGGCGTGGGCCTTCAAGTATCTCCATCAGCCTGACGGCCCTGATGCCGGTGAGGCATTTCTATTCACAGACGAGCAAATGCGTTTGATCTTGTGGTGGTACGCCATCGACGAGAATGGAAGGTTCCTATTCAACTCTGGCGTTGTGCGTAGGATGAAGGGTTGGGGTAAGGACCCCCTCGCCGCCGCCATGTGCCTAATTGAACTATGCGCCCCAACTGCGTTCTCTCACTTTGACACACAGGGCGAGGCAATTGGCAAGCCGCAACCAGCCCCTTGGGTTCAGGTTGCGGCTGTTTCTCGTGATCAGACCCGAAACACTTTCACGTTGTTCCCGACGATGTGCTCCCCGCAGCTTATCACAGACTACGGGCTTGAGTTGCACAAGGAGATCATCCACAAGAAGTCTGGTGGTCGAATTGAGGCCGTAACGTCCAGCCCCAAGTCACTTGAGGGCGGCCGTTCGCACTTCGTTATCATGAACGAAACTCAGTTTTGGTTGGAGAACAACAATGGGCATGAGATGGCGGGTGCCATTCAGGGTAACGTCGCCAAGGGACGTGGTGGAAGTTTCCGTCGCCTCTCGATTTGCAACGCACACCGTCCAGGTCAGGATTCTATCGCTGAGCAGGACTACGAGGCGTTCGAGAAGATCATGGCGGGTGAAAGTAACTTCTCGAAGTTCTTCTATGACGCTCTCGAAGCGCCCGCTGACACAGATATCAACGAATACAATTCTCTTTCCCACGGTCTTACAGTGGCGCGAGGGGACAGCATTTGGCTTGACGTTCCACGTTTGGTCGAGGAAATTGCTGATCCGCGAACGGTCGTCAGTGAAGCTCGTCGAAAGTATCTGAATCAGATTGTCGCCGCCGAAGACGCATGGCTAACGCCGTGGGAGTGGGATGCAATCAGTGTTCCTCAGCTTACTCTCCGTGATGGTGACATGATCACCCTGGGCTTCGATGGTTCGCGTGGACGAGACCACACAGCTTTGGTGGCGTGCCGCGTAGAAGATGGGTCGATCTTTGCATTGAACATTTGGAATCCCAAGTCCTACCCGAATGAGAAGATCCCGACGACTGCGGTAGACCGCGCGGTCAGGGAAACTTTCGCTCGTTACGATGTAGTCTCATTCCGAGCTGACGTGAAGGAATTCGAAAGCTATATCGATCAGTGGAGTGCCGACTTCCGCAAGGATCTTGTCGTCAAGGCGAGCCCTGGAAACTTGATTGCGTACGATATGCGATCGAAGGGTAAGCGCGATTTCTTGATTGAGTGCGAGAGGTTCAAGAACGCCGTTATCGATGGCGGAATTAGGCATGATGGCAATCGCGTGCTTCGACAGCACGTGCTGAATGCTCGACAGCGACCTTCAGACACTTATGATCTCATTGGAATTGGCAAGGAATCGAAGGATTCGCAGCACAAGATCGATGCTGCCGTAACCGCCGTGCTCGCATTCGGCGCGAGGCAGGAATACCTAATGACCAAGCACAACCGTAAGAAGAGCCTGGAGATTATCTGATGGCCACAATCAAGGACATCATTGATGAGGCCCGTGAGAACTTGGGCCGCGAGAAGAACAAGCTCGTAGAGGACAGTAATTACTACGAGGCTGAGGTTATGTTGGACCGCAAGGGTCACAGCGTTCCTGTAGAGTTCCGTGACATCAAGGCTGCCGTAGGCTGGTCTAGGTTGTATTTGGATTCTCTAGTGGCGCGCATTGAAATCCTTGGTTTTCGCACGCCCGATGGGACGGATGTTTTCGACGCTCGCCTTCAGGATTGGTGGAAGGTGAATGATTTGGCACAGGAGTCGAACATTTCGTTCCTGGAGACCTTCATTCACGGGCGTTCCTTCGTTTCCGTCTCTGCTCCTACGAATGAGGACATCCTAGCGGGGCATCCCGCCGATGCACCGATCATTCGTGTGGAGTCTCCGCAGCACATGTGGGTGGACATTGATCGCCGCACGAAGCGCGTCAATTGGGCCGTTCGCTTTTACTTCGACCCGAACACCATCGAGAATCAGGATGTAGATCAGCAGTACACCATCTACCTTCCGGATCGTACTACGTATGCTGAGGATGCCCGCAACGGCAAGTATAGGATCACGCTTGAGGATATTCACAATTTGGGCATCGTCCCAATTGTCCCATCTTTGAATCGTGAGCGCGTCAGCGATAGGTTTGGGCGTTCGGAAATTATTCCTGAACTACGTTCGGCGCAGGATATCGCAACCCGAGTGGTACTCAACATGCGCGTGGCGTCAGACTTGATGGCGACACCGCAGCGCCTATTGTTCGGCGTTGAGAAGGATGCCATCATCCAGAATCAGGATCCTGCCGCCCAATACAAGGCATACATGGCGGGCATCTTGGCGTTTGGTGATTCGGATGCGAAGGCATCTCAGTTCTCGGCCGCAGAGCTTTCGAACTACACCAACGTCCTTCAGGAATTGTCGAAGATGGTGGCTAGTTACACAGGGCTACCGCCTCAGTACTTGTCGTTCTCATCTCAGACTCCTGCCTCCGCCGAAGCCATCCGCTCAGCGGAGTCCAGGTTGGTGAAGACGTGCGAGTTGAAGGGCGCGATGTTCGCCACAACTTGGGTGCGTGTGATGAAGCTCGCAGCCCTTGTGATGGACGGTGCGGTGCCTGAGGAATTGACACGCGTTGAGGCCATCCTGGCAGACCCGAGCACGCCGACGTACGCCGCGAAGGCTGATGCGGCCATCAAGCTTACGGGTGGCAAGGCCATCATCCCTGTGAAGCAGGCACGCATTGACATGGAGTACACTCCTGAGCAGCGTGAGCAGATGGAGCTTTGGGACGCTGAGGAGCGTGTAGAGTACCTAGGCGCCTTGATGGGTACCGAGCCTACGCCGTTGTTCCCAATGCAGACAACTTCGGCAACGAAGGCGGTTGACCCGAGTGCCGCTCAGGTGGTACAGTCTCCGGGTGGACAGCAGAACAACACCAACAACGCAGGAGGCGCTAACTAATGACCGCTCAGCTTGATCCCTACGAAATCTACGCGGATGATGCTCCGTATACGGCGCAGAACATGCCCGAAGAAGAGTGGGATCTAGGGGTTGCATGTGACCTCACAGACACTGAGTGCGAGGCTTGCCAGTAGGGGTTGACAACACGAGGCACATGATGTAGAATACGATTGCGAGATTGGTGTAGAGGCAACACAACGGCTTCCAACCCCGCAGTCGAGGGTTCAATTCCTTCATCTCGTGCCTAAGTCCTTACACACTTAGACGGTTAAAGTGTGTTGGTGGTCCCATCGTCCAAGCGGTGAGGATAGCAGATTCTCAATCTGTTGATCGGGGTTCGAGTCCCCGTGGGACTACGCTTAAGTTCGCCGTATACTCTATGTGTAGGAACGGCGTGGGTCTTGGGTGGTTTGCGGTACACTTCCTCCCCTAAGGAACCGCATGGTCTTTTAGATTTGCTCTTGTAGCTTAGCGGCAAAAGCACTACCTTGTCACGGTAGTGAGCGCGGGTTCGAGTCCCGTCAGGAGCGCTTCATCGCTACCGATGGACAGTCTTGCAGAGGTGACTGTGTAAAACCTCTCTGCACATAGCGCGGTGGTGTAAAGGTAACATGCAGGTCTCATAAGCCTGAAGCTCTCGGTTCAATTCCGAGCTGCGCTACCAAACTTGGATGCGTACGTGTCTAGGAAAACAAAACACGAGGATACACAGTATGTCGTATGTTATGGCCAAGCCGTCCGGAATCAAGTTGGTGCAGTGGACGGGCAGTAATCTCGCTGAGCTTGAGAGTGAGTGGCCAGGCTTGGAGTTCATCCTTGATGGGACGGACTTGACAGCCAGCGGTGCACCTGTTAGTGTTACTGATTGGGTAGGCGTTTACGGGGGTCCTTGGATCTTGTCGAACGCTGACAAGATCGAGCAGTATCAGGATCTTCCTGAAGGCGCGCAGTTCGCTCTTGAAGTGTAATACATGATGGTCGCTAGCTTAACGGCAAAGCGCGGAGCTGTTAACTCCGGAGATACAGGTTCGAATCCTGTGGGACCAGCGCTCGATTTATCGCCGACGTAGTGTAACGGTTAACACATCTGACTGTGACTCAGAAAGTAAGGGTTCAATTCCCTTCGTCGCGACCAACCTGTGTGACTAAGCTGGTTGAATAGGCCACGCTGATAACGTGGATTGGCGAGGTTCGATTCCTCGACACAGGACGCTTAGGGATTTCCCAGCCATGGCCAGCTTAGGGAAATTTAAATAACAGGCGACGCGCTGTGCCCTATGCTTCAAGCTCTGTTAGCTCAGTGGAAGAGCAACTCCTTTACACGGAGAAGGCCGGGGGTTCAAATCCCTCACGGAGTACAATGCTGAAGCTTTCGTCCAGTCAGGGCGAAATGTGTAGGCAGACCGTTTGCCAGGACGGGTGATGCCAGTGGTACGGATCTGGCAGTCCAATGTATCATTTGGTATTATGGGGATTTAGCTCATCGTAGGTAGAGCATCAGTTTTGCAAACTGAAGGTGTCGGGTTCGAGCCCCGAACTCTCCACGTGTTCACCGTTCGGTACATACCGCACGGTGAACAATAGCAGGCTATAGCTCAACTTGGCAGAGTGAGCGCCTTGGACGCGCGGGATCGAGGTTCAAATCCTCGTAGCCTGACTTTAGGAGTCATGAACATGGCACTACCGAACGACGTAAGCACCGTTCGTGTCGTTGATTCATTCATCGAATTTGATGATGGGTTCGGCGTCGCGGACGGTGTTATTGCATTTTACCCCACAGTTGAGCGCGTACGCGCAGCATCAGGGGTGACAATCCTGAAGATGTCTTCCCCAGTGGAGGCCACGCTTCAGAATGGCTTGTTGGATGTCACATTGCCCGCCACGGACGATCCCGATGTGACTCCTCCGGGTTGGGGTTATTTGGTTGTGGAGCGCTTCGCCAACCGACCAAATCGCAAGCCATACGTCATCATGACACCCGCAGGGCCTGATCTTGTACTGTCAGAGCTCACTGCGATGGCTCCCGCCCCCGCATTGTACCGTCAGGTTCTCAGCGTCAACGGCATTCTTCCGGACGCTAGCGGTAATGTGACGGTGAGCACTAGTGTTGGTAGTGTCGAGTGGGCTAACGTGCTCAGCAAGCCCACAACCTTCACTCCATCGGCGCATGTTCATCCGACTTCTGAGGTAACGGGCCTAGACGCGGCACTTGCGTCAAAGGAGGCAACAGGCACTGCATCCTCTGCAATCGCGAGTCACGTAGCTGCCGCCGATCCTCATACGCAGTATCATAACGACACTCGTGGGGATGTTCGTTACTACACGAAGTCACAGTCAGACACCTCTCTCGCTGGGAAGCTTGACACTTCGAGTCTAAACGACACACCGCGATATGTCAAGTTCGCCGCCGGAGTTTGGCCTGCGCGCGGAGCTTCAGGACGTGCCACATTCTTCATCGGCGGATCATTGGCCACGAACGCCCCGACTGACATCAATCTCACTGTAGGAGATGTCTGGATTCCTGCGAGCGCGTAATGACAATGCTTATTGCGAGTAACTTCGACGAGGCGTCAGGCAATGTCCTGAACTACGGAAGTGCGGGCGATTGGAGTCTAGCGGGGAGTACGTGCACGCGCGTAGCCGGAGGACATACAGATAAGGGTCTTCAGGACGGCGGAAACAACGAAGCCAAGCCACCGAATGTTGGGCAAACCAACAATCGAACATTCATGTTTTGGTTGAAGGGTCCACTCCCATCCTTGGATTGGGTATTGGAGTTCTACAACGTGGCTGGTGATACTGGGCAGTGGGGGCTTTTGGTTCAGAGTGGGCTTCTACGTGTGCGTGGGCGCAACACAGCTGAAACTGTGGTTCCTGCCGACATTACAATCCCTGCGGACATCAACACCGTGTATCACCACATCGCGGGCACATTCGATGGCTCGAACATTCGTGCGTATCTTGACGGTGCGTTGGTCACCACGGCCGCATTGTCCGGCACACTGAAGACTGATGGTGTGCTGCAAATCATGGGGTATTCAGTCAGCACGATTATCGATGATTTGCGTATCTACGACGAAGCCCTAGATCAAGCCACCATTAGCACGCTCATGAACACGCCTGTCGGCGTATCTGCGGTGCCTGAGGCACTAGCTTGGACTGGGAGCGCGTGGGTTTCATCAAGCATGCGCTACTGGAATGGTAGTGCGTGGTCAGCTTCGTAGGATGTAGTTTACACGCATGGACCTGAATGAATACGCGAGGCGCAAGGGCAACATCCTAACGAGGATGATTGCCGCGCTCGTACATATCTTTCAGCAGTTCCTCACAGGCGCGATGAGCGTTCGTGATTGGGACGCGTTCATCCATGTAACCTACCGTGTCGTGAAGCCATACCGAGATGAAGCGACAGATTTGGCGCGCATTTTCTATGATGATAACCGCGCTGCGCAGGTCCCTTCGGTAGCCCCTCAGGACATCTTCAAGGATGATCACTACCCCGAGAAGTGGTTCAGGCAGCAGATGCTCCCACTTTTCGAGCACGCGCAAAAGGGCTTCAGCAGTGATGCGCTGATCGAGGAAGCCGTCCACAGGGTAGAGCAGACTGTGGAGGATGGCGCTCGACGCACCATCATTCAGGGTGTTCGCGATGATAACCTCCCAATTCGTGGCATCGCGCGCTTCGATCCTAAGCCTCCGACCTGCGCGTTCTGCACCATGATGATCTCTCGTGGCCCAGTGTACCACACTTCCGCGAAGACGGCAGGGTGGGAGCACGGCACGGATAAGCTTGAGAAGTTGATCTTGGATCAGGACACCGACAAGATCAACGAAATGATGAACAAGTGGCATCCAGGATGCACATGTGTCGCCGTCCCAATCTATAAGTACGACAATTATCCTACGCAGGAACAAGAGAACGCAGCCTTCAAGATCTATGACAAGGCACGTAAGAATGTCGCGAAGGATTTGCGTCGAAATGAGAGCAAGCGCAATACGCGCATGATCCTGAACGAAATGCGTCAACTAATTTACAGCAAGAACGCTCAGCAGGATGAGACAACCCTGACACGTAATGTAGCGTAATGAGTGACGAAGCGAGTCTGGAACTTGCTATTTAACCCAGGAGGTTGAAAATGCCCGAAAACGCTGATGCTGGCACTGAGAATAATGGTGCAGGCACGGATGGGGCTGGAGCTGCCGCAACTAAGGTTTCGGAACTTCCGCAGTGGGCACAGGATGAACTGTCCCGTGCACGTAGTGATGCGGCTTCTTACCGCGCTCGCCTGAAGGACGCTAAGTCTGAGGTTGAGACAGAGGTTCGCAAGGAATACGACGGCAAGTTGACTGAGGCGACGAACAAGAACACGACGCTTCAGAACGAGTTGACGGATTCCAAGCTATTCGGCTTGAAGATTGACGTTGCGATTGACGCAGGAGTTCCCGGTGAATCTCTGAAGACATTCGCTGATCGCCTGCGTGGAAACACGATCGACGAGATCAAGGCCGACGCAGAGGCAGTTGTGAAGGCATTCGGAGTAGGTGCACCCGCTGGGCGCGCTATTGACCGCAGTGCCGGACTCGGAAATACCCAGACATCTAGCCCAGAAGATGCGCTTGGCGACTTCGTCAACAATCGCTTGGGATGGAATAAGTAAAGGATAGCAAATGGCATACCAGAATGAGGTCAGCCCGAATAGGGCCGATCGTCACCAGGGGCGCCTTGCGTATCTGACTGATGACCTTATGCCTAAGGAGACCACAGGTCTTCTATGGACTAAGGCGCAGGAGGCTTCGCTTGTATTGCGTCTCGGCCGTCAGGTGCCTGTAGGTTACGGCGAAACTGTCATCCCGGTTCAGAGTGTTGAGCCTGAGGTTGGTCAGGTTGGTGTCGGTACTCGACCACAGGACCGTGAGGGTTACCGTAAGCCTGTTAGTGGTGTGGCGTGGGACAGCCAGTCATTCGCACCGATCAAGTTGGCGACTATCGTAACCGCATCCGAGGAGTTTGCGCGAGCAAACATCAACGGAATGTGGAGCGACATCACCGCTCAGCTTGCCCGTGCGGTTGGACGTGGTATTGACCTCGCTGTGTTCCACGGCAAGCGTCCCGACACCGGCGACCCGTTGCTTGGTGTTTCAGGTAACTCGTGGGTGAACGCGACGACTAACGTTGTCGACTACACCACTACTGCCGCAACTCTAGACGTCGACTTGGCGAATGGTTGGGCGTTGCTGGTTAACGCTGGCTTCAACCCGAACGCTTTCGCCATCGATCAGCGCTTCGTGCCTCCGGTATTGACTGCGCGCGACCAGAACAACAACCTGATCTTCCAGGGTGGCCTGAACCTCTCACAGCAGAGCTTGGGTACTCTTGCGGGTCTTCCTGTTGAGCAGGGACGTGCAGTTTCCGGAACTGTGGGCCGTGGTACCGACTCTAAGACTCGCGCCATCTTGGGCGACTGGAGCCGCTTGGTATACGGTTACGCGGACCAGGTTCGTGTCAAGGTTACCGACACTGGTGTTATTAGCTCGGCTAATGGCGACCAGGTCAACCTATGGCAGACGAACCAGGTTGCGATCCTGATCGAGACTACCTTCGGATGGCTCGTAGATCCTACTGCCTTCGTCAAGTACACCGACAGCACTGCTCCTGCCTTCACGGTAACCACTCCGCAGGGTGAGCTGATCTCTGACGACGTACCGGGCGCAGCAAACGGCACTTCGTAATCTCTCCCTTAAGAGCGGGGAATTCTGGGAACATTCCCGAGTTCCCCGCTCTTTTGCGTTGGAAGGCGCGCAATGAAAATCGTAGCATACGTTCACTTCATGATGCCGCATCATTACGCTGGCAGTGAGGTGATGATCTTGAACCTCATGAAGAACGCGCAACGCGCAGGGCATGACGTCAGCATCATCGCCACATACGAAGCTCATAGCGAGTGGGTTTACGATGGGGTGCAGTGTTATGGTGAGACTTCCGAATTCACGGGGTTCAATCGCCTTCAGCATCTAAACCCTGACATCATTATCACGCATCACCACGAAACTTTCGCAGCGCGTTCATACGCTCAGTATCTCAACATCCCGATGGTGCAGTTGATTCACAACAACAATCAGCATCAGGGCCGAACACACCCACTCCTAGACGTGGGCGCAGACTTCGTAATCTACAACACCGAATGGGTGCAGGAATGGTATAGCAATTCCTACACTCACGATTCATGTGTCGTTCACCCTCCCGTCTTCCCTGAAGATCACGAAACGATCTCGGGATCAAAGGTTACACTCGTAAACTTGAATGCGCATAAGGGTGCTGAGATTTTCTATGAGTTGGCCAGGCGCTTGCCGAATGTAGAATTCTTAGGAGTAGAAGGTGGGCATGGGCCTCAACTATACGAACGTTGGGATAATGTCGAGCTTCAACTACAGACGACAAACATGCGTGACGACGTGTGGCGCAAGACACGCCTCCTCCTAATGCCTAGTATCTACGAATCCTATGGCATGGTGGGAGTTGAGGCTCTTGCTTCTGGGATCCCAGTGTTGGCAACCCCAACCCCCGGATTAAAGGAATCATTGGGCGATGCCGGGATCTTCATTGATCGCGACAACATTGATCACTGGCAGCATGTAATTGAAGACATGTTGACTAACGATCAGAGTTATGCTCAGCAAAGTTTCCTCGCGAGGAAGCGCATTGCAGAACTTGACCCGCATGCAGAATCACTAGCATGCATCACACAGCTTGAAAGGGTGGTCAGCGAATGGCCTATGCAACGGTAGTAGACGTAGAGTCTCGCCTTGGCCGTGACCTGAGCACTGAGGAAGAGAATCAGGTTACGGTTCTTCTCGACGACGTTGAGGCATTGATCAGGGCTCGCATCCCTGATCTAGACGATAGGGTTGCTGCGAGCGCTAACTACGAGCGGATCGTCGTCATGGTGGAGACAAACGCCGTGGTCCGCGTATTGCGAAATCCAGATGCCTATGTATCCGAGACTGACGGCAACTACTCGTATCAGCGTGCATCTCAGGGCTCGAATGGAATGCTCGAACTTCTCCCCGTAGAATGGGAATGGTTGGGTTCAGGCTCAGATATGTTCCAAATTATCCCTACAGATCCTTACGGTGACAGGATTGAGGGCGGAGCACGTCAGCCCGACGCTCACTATTGGTGCCCGCCGTCTTGGGGATTCACAGTTAGGGTGCCATAATGTCGCTACTTGATGTTGGGCATGAGACTGTCACAATCTATCATGGGGAGTCATGGACTTCCGCCGATGGGAATAAGATGTGGCGCCCCTCAACCACAGACGTCGAAACCGTATCGAACGTTGTGATTCAGGTTGAAGCTCAGAGTGGTACGTCGGCCAGGCGCTCGGAGCAGGACGAAGAGGGCTACGACACTGAGCGCATCTACCGAATGCGCCTACCACGGTCCTACACTCGCGAAATCAACTTCGCCTCACAGGTTCAGTGGAATGGGTTGAGGTGGGCCGTGAACGGTTGGCCTAAGTTGTTCAGGCATTCCTTTCGTACGGGCCATGTCGACTACTCACTTCGAAGGGTATAAGCCATGATTGACTTGATGCCTGAGAAGGAACTCAATCGTAAGATTTCGCATCTCCCTGGTGTGCGCAAGGAAGTCTATGATACGGCGAAGGAAATTGGCCGCATCGCTGAAGGTCGACTTGCCCCGCACCGTAAGACTGGAAATGCGAAGATCGAAGTGTCACGAGGCACAGTTGATGCGTTTGCATCCCTCGTTGACCCCGCCGCTCTCAGCATTGAGTTTGGCCATTACCTTGGCCGCGAAGAGCTGGGAACGAAGAGGCAATTCATCCGTGGATTGCATCTCTTCATCGATTGGTATCACGACGGAGTTGTGTAATGGAGGAGATGCCTCGCGTACAGGAAGTCGTGATTCCTATCCTAAAGACAGCGTTCCCGCTCGCTCAGGTAGTGTCGTGGGTCCCTGAGAAGAAGGATCGTATTTTCCCGATCCTAAACGTTCGCCGCCTCGGCGGACTTCCCGTAGACCCGGAATTGCTTGATCTCGCGGTGATCGAGCTAACGTGTTACGGACTTCAGTCCCTCGGAATTGAGGAAACTGATAGGCAGTTGTTGAGGGCTCAGCGAGTTCTGTGGGACGCAGTGAAGTTCCAGACTGTAATCCCTGACGTTGGATACCTCCATTCGTACAGGCAGACCATGGGACCTACGCAGTTCGACTCGCCGTATGACGAGACGTTCCGCATCCAGAGCCTGATTCAGCTAGGACTAAGGCCCCTAGCATAACGTAAAGGACAGACATGCCACACATTGATGCAGCGGTACTTACTCCGGGCACTGGATTCATCTTCACTGCCGCGCCAGGTACCGCACGACCTTCAAGTGCGTTGATCGCATCGTATACCCCGATGGATGACGCTCACTTCCCTGGCTACAATAGCATGGGCCACACGTCGCGTGATGACCTTCCGGTATTCGGATTTGATGGAGGAGACTCCTCAGTTCTGGGTACGTGGTCTAACGCTTCTCTGCGTGAGGTTGTGACGGCGGCTCCTGCCGACTTCGTGACCTTCAATGCCTTGCAGTTCGATGAGCAGGTATTGAGCTACTACTACGGTGTCACCGACGCTACTCCTGGTGATGGCGTTATCGACGTTACGGACGCCCCTACGACTACGATCAATCGTGCACTTTTGGTGATCATCGTAGATGGACCGCGCCGCGTAGCTTTCCACGCCGCTTCGACTTCGTTGCGCCGTGAGGACAGCATCCAGATGTCTACGGACGCCTTCGCTGCTTTCCCTCTTCGCGCTACGTTCCTGAAGCTTGCCGGTAACCCAATTTACTCTTGGAACGGTGTAAGCTCTGCCGTAGCCAGCTAATCTAGGCTTTATGTAGTATGCCCTTGAGGCTCCTCACGGAGTTTCAAGGGCATATTTCATTTGGAAGGAAGCGTATGGCGAAGGCAAAGGTGTTCAGTCTCGACACCTACAAGAAGAAGAGCAAGATTACGGCCGCAGAGTACCCCATCCGTATCGATGAGGACACCGTAGTCGTTCTGAAGAACCCATTGCGCATCGATTTCGAGAAGCGTACGCGCCTATTTGAGCTTGCGGATGCCTTGAGTTCCAAGGACGAAAGCGAAGATGGCGAAAAGAAGAGCATGAGCTTCGAAGATTTGCAGCGATACACTGAGACTGCAATCGAGATCATCACGTTGGTTGGTGATGAGAACGTTGATCGCCTGATTGAAGGCATCGACGGCGACATGGAGGTATTGTTCGCCATCTTCACGGATTACTTCGAGGCTGTGGGCATGGGGGAAGCCTCACGCTCGGAAGGCTAATCCACGAACATCCTGAGGAAATGTTCGCGGACTTCCGAGAATACTACAACCTACGACTCAGTGATGTTCTAGAGTGGGATGGCAGCTTGCCCGTGTGGGAGGCTGCCATCCTCGCGCTAGAGCTACCTCACACATCACGAACAATGGCTATGCTACAGGGTGGCAAGGAATATTGGGGCTGGACCCTAGACCGCCATCTCTTCGCATCTTTGCTGGACGCCATCCAAGTTGACACATTCGCATTCGTGCAGGCGCACACAAAGAAGAAGGTAAAGCCACCAAAGCCAGTTCAGCGTCCGGGCGATGCGGAGCGTGTAAAGCGTGAAAACGACAACAACCCGTTCGCACAGATGGTGAAGATGCAAATGAAGAACCTAGAAGGAAACGCAGAGGAGGCGTGAAATGGCTAGTGCCGGTGGTGCTGAGGTAGGACGCGTCTCCGTACGCGTTGTCCCCAATCTTGACGACTTCCGCAGCAAGGTAAAGAAGGAACTCGAAGAAGTCGAGAACATGGAGGCCCAGGTTCAGGTTACCCTGGACTTGGAGAAGCTCAAGGCGCAGATTGAAGAGGTGAAGGCCCTCCTAAAGTCGATCTCTGACGAAACTGTAAACGTCAAGATTGATAGGGATGGGGGCGTGGCTAAGGTTGAGGAGAGCCTTAAGGGCGCCGCCTCAGAGGCTGCAAAGCTTGGCAAGGGGCTGAAGAATGCCCTTGGTGATGGCGATGACACTACGCGCCGCATGTCCAAGCTTAGCAACGTCGTTGAGAGCTTTGGAAACTTCGTACAAAGGGCCGCAGGGCAGGCTGGTCAGCTGGCTGGACAATTGGGTGGACAGCTGGCTGATTCCGCGCGCTCATTTGGTAGTTCGTTGACGCAGATGATCGTACAGTTGGTCATTTGGATCCCATTGTTAGCTGCCGCTGCCGCAGGAATCACGTTCTTGGTGGGTGCTATCGCCGCCGGGCTTGGGGCTCTCCCTGCTTTGATCGTAGGTATTGGCGCCCCAATCGCCGCATTGGTATTGGGATTTGATGGCGTCAAGGCTGCCGCAAAGCAGCTATCACCAGAACTTGATCATCTAAAGTCTACTCTCAGCAATACATTCGAGAAGAGCTTGACTCCTGTATTCAAGGAACTCAAGTCGATTTTCCCTGTGTTGGAGCGTGGGCTTAATGGTGTTGCCGTAGCAACGTCAGGGTTCATTGGTGAGCTTGTCAAGGTCGTTACGGCCAAGGACAACATGAAGCTATTGGAGACAGCGCTAGGTAATGTGAAGTTCTTCCTGGATGCTTTGGCTCCTGGCGTTAAGGACTTCCTCACTACGCTCCTGAAGTCGTCACAGGCTAGCGACATCTTCAAGAACATCGGTGGAGCTGTATCGGATCTCCTATTCCAGATTGACAAGTTCTTCAACTTGGCCATTCAGGATGGGAGCTTGGTTAAGGGTGTTAAGAATTTCCGCACCCTCATCAACGATGTTGGTGATCTACTTTCAGGTTTGCTTACAAATTCGTTGAAGTTCTTCAACGCCGCAGAGCCTGGCGTAAGCAAGTTCTTCAACGCCATCGATTCATTCTTCCGCAAGATCGATTGGGATAAGCTTGGCAAGGCGTTTGGCGATGCCCTAACGCAGGTTGCCGAAGCTATCGACCAAATCCCACCGCAGACAATTCAGGATATCACGGACTCATTCTCAGAGTTGGCTAAGGCCATCGGCGATGTGTTCAGTGGTAAGAGCTTTGATGTTTTGGTTGCAGCCTTCTCGGCGTTCATTGACATCGTCACTGGTGTAATCCACGTCATCGACTTCTTGCTTGAGGGCTTGGCCCACCTTGGTGACTTCATTGCTGGCATTCCGGATTGGTTTGGCGAGCTCTTTAAGAAGGGCGGCGAGATTATTGATGGTTTGCAGCAGGGAGCCTTCGAGAAGTGGTTGGAGTTCCTAGCTTGGCTTGACGGCATTAAGGAAGGTGTTCTTACTTTCTTCGCCACAGCGCCTGAGTGGTTGCTGACTAAGGGCGGGGAAATCCTTTCAGGATTGCAGCAGGGAGCATTCACCAAGTGGGTGGAGTTCACCACTTGGCTTGCAGGTATCAAGGATAAGGTTGTAAATTTCTTTGCGGGGGCTATTGGTTGGTTGGTTGGCAAGGGCCAGGATATTCTGAATGGTCTTCGTAATGGAGCCGTAACTGCGTTCAACAATGTGGTTGCATTCCTTGGAAGTATCCCGAAGACTATCATTGGGTTCTTCGCTGGTGCTGGATCTTGGCTTGTGCAGGCCGGTAAGAACATCTTGGATGGTCTATGGTCTGGTATCAAGTCGGCGTTCGGCAGGATCAAGGACTTGCTTGGCGATCTGACAGGTTTGATTCCTTCATGGAAGGGACCTGCGGGCGTCGACAAGAAGTTGCTCTTTGGCCCTGGTCAGTTGATCATGCAGGGACTAGCGGGAGGTTTGAAGTCTGGCTTCGCACCCGTGGAAAGCTTGCTTGGTGACATGACAGGCACAATCTCGGATTCCTTCGGTGTACCGTTGAGTGCTGCGATGTCCGTAAACGGCGCTGACATCGCCGCTACGGGCTTGGCGCAGGTTGCCGTGGCTGGAACTGTAGACACGAACATGCAGAGTTCTATCGCCGCAGCTTTGGCGGGATGGACTGTCGAGCTTGACGCTAATGGCATCGCGCGCTTGGTGAACAAGGCTAACAACGTAAGGGCAAGGCGAGGATAATGGCATACACAGCTGGAACGTGGTATGTGGGTTGGCTCGGCGAAATGCGCCCTCTAGTCTACACACCAGAGACTGACCTCACTGTTACGGAGGAATTGACGGGCGCGGTGCACCAGGGCTTGAATGGTGCTCGCACGATGGATATCTTGGGATCCCGCTCTCGCTATGAGATGGATCTCAAGTATCTAACGTCCGACGACATCACGTGGTTGCGCGCGTTGTATACACAGCTAATCCCTGGCCCGCACTACATGATCAACCCGTTGCAGAAGAACCTACTCTCACTTCAGGCGAGCAACGTATACTCACATGGAATTGATGACCTCGGTCTCTACTTCCATCCTTTGCTAAACCGAGAGTTCGCTCTTGACTTCCCGCCGCAGCCCACAATCATGACGGGATCGCGATGCATCAAGGCCACAACTTCGTCAGCCACCAACACCTTCATTCGTTTCGATGGTGCCACGAAGTTCATCCCGTGGGGCACTGGTGACACGCTGACGTGGTCTGTGTACATGAAGGCAGACTCTAACATCAACATTGACATGCGTGCGGATACGTGCAACAAGTATGGTGTTGACACGGGTGGTGCTGGAGCTTTCACTAAGAGCATCACGACTTCGTGGACGCGATTTAGTATCTCTGTGACACAGTCTGGATCGCATGCAGGATTCCGTCCTACATTGTTCTTCCCCACATCAGGTGCTCAGAACGTATACATTTCATGCCCGCAGGTTGAGGTTGCGGCTTCAGCATCAGCGTGGCGCATGGGTGGGGGTTCGTCGAAGATCATCATCGATGACCTCTCAACCACATCACCGCGCTATCCATTGTTCAACGCATCACTAAGTATGTTGGAGGCTTAAGACATGCAGACTCAGGGTGGGGTTGCCGCTGACGATGCAATCTTGGCGAGCACACGCCGCTTCCGTCACCGTCTACGCATCGACTGGAATGGTGATGGGCTGTACGCGCATGCCCTCAGCGAGTTGTCGAAGTTTGTACAGGACGCTGAGGTTGACCGTGCGCTGAAGGGCAGTGCGCCGGAAAATGTGATGCTCATTGAAGGTTCATCAGCCGCCCAGCTAAAGTTCACTCTCGCTGGTACGGATGTTACATCGGGATTGGTGTTCCCCGCAGTCTTCTCTCCCTACAACGGCCTATCACCGCTGTACTTGAAGCAGCAGATTGGTGCTGAGGTTCTGTATGACATTGGTGTAGACACTGTGCTTGGCACAGTATTCTACCCTCAGTTCGTCGGCAACCTAAGTACCATCACACCAAACCGCACGGATGGCGAAGTACATTTCACGGCGTTGGATCGTGTAGAGAAGCTACGTAAGCCTGTAACCCTCGCTCCATGGGCAGTCTCCGATTATTGGAACAACTTGGGGCGCACGGTTGCACAGCGCGCTGACACAACTGTCTTCATTGACGCGTGCCTTCAGCAGTGCAACGTGTCGTCAACGAAGTATCGACCAAGCACACGCTTCGAGATGGGTCTTCCGGACTCAGGAACTGTCGATGGCGTGGGTGTCTTCGTGTCCGGAAACAACGGGATCATGCCAACCATTGGTTGGGTCGATAACGCTCAGGCTGTAACATATCCTACAAACGCCAACCCGATGTATCAGAGGAGCGCTCAGCCGCACCCTAACTCTCCGGACCAGACGAACAAGGCTAATGCCTTCGCGGCCATGGGCTCGAACACTGATGGTAATTACCTCAGGTATTGGGTTGCAAACCGTGACTTGACGAAGCTCGAAGGCTCGCACTTCTTCGGGTTTGTATTCTCCACTGCGGCCGGATTCCCTAACTCTTCATGGCACGTCACAGCCCCCGATACGGTATTGCTTGAGTATCAGATGGGTGGTAACTGGAGTACCAAGATTCGTGTGCAGAACAACCAGATGTGGTTGACCATCACGAACGGTAACACAGCGACTGTGTACTCCACAGCCAAGGTGAACATCCCTAGCGGGCAGGAGAGCGTAGAGGTTTACGCTACGGTGTGCCCATCCTACACATTCGGATCGACTGCTTACATTCGTGTTGGCAGCAACTCCTCAACATTTGGTAGCTTGGGCTTCACTCTCAGCGGCACATACCCATTCCAGTCGCTTCAGGGTTTGCTAGAGGTCACTCACCGAGTAGCGATGTTTGACATTTGCTACTCATTCCGTAACTTCGGGCAGACATCGTTGGCTCCTGAGAACAATTTGTGGAGGCAAGCGTCGTACGCTGCCGTCCTTGACACAGGGTTGAACACTCTGTCATTCAACCCTGGTGTGAATGGTCAGGATGCATGGGAAGTAATCACTGACCTTGCGGCGGCCGAATTTGGTAGCGTGTTCTGGGATGAGAATGGAGTCTTTAGGTTCTGGAACTACAGCACCGTAAAGGCGAAGCAGGATATCACAACTCGATCAATCGGGTTGAAGGATGTATCCGGGCTTGAAATTTCAAATTCCTTGGATAGTGTGCGAAACATCTACAGTGTGCAGGCAACTTCGCACACTGCGCAGGGTGCCCCTAAGCGAATCTTCGAGGCGACCTCTGTAGATCAGTTCATGGTCCCTGGTGGAACGACGAAGGACTTCATCCTCTTCATCGATGATGCGCAGTTCTCTCAGCCATTCCGCCTACCACGCCGCACCGTAGTGCCTACAGGTCAGCCTGCGGGCGATACATTCGCACAGTGGAGTGATCAGTGGACTGAGCACGCGTACAACATTCAGTTCTTGTACGGTGATGGATGGCGCGAGCCCAACTTCACGAACGTGACGTTGAATGTGTACACGTTCTTCAACGATCAGGGACAGTTGATCCTTCGTGTCCAGAACAACTGGACGGAGACATCACGCTTCGCTGTAGGTAACGGTCCCGGACAGAATGTTCAGACGGACAACAAGCCTGCGCTGCGCATCGATGGAACCAAGATCAACAAGGGCCAGGATGTCACCTTCCGTTCTATCGACTCCGGTTCGGTTGGAACCTACGGTCCCCGTAACTTCGAGGCTAAGGGCGATTGGTACCAGCAGAGTTACGCAGACGAAGGTCTGATGTCTGTGCTTATCCCTCGCACCGCGAAGCCAATTCCTACGACACAGAATGTGGAGATTCCTGGAGACCCGCGTCTTCAGTTGGCAGATACTTTGGGCGTCCTAGATCCTGACGGCCTTGGGGATAATTTGCGCATGCAGATCTTCGGCATCAACCGTAAGCTTGCGCGTGACGGTGGACTTACGGACACACTCTCCGTAGAACTTCTGCGCCCGCCGGGCCAGGGTATTTGGGACTCATCTCAGTATGGCCGCTGGGATCAGAGCTTGGTATGGAACTGAGGATAACATGGCTATCGTGACAATGACGGACGCCATTGCGGGTACAGTGGCTTTGGCGGCCGAATACAATAAGGTGACGGCGAATGTCCGTGACCTTGACTCTCGCGTTCAGTTTCTTGAGCTTGCGAGTGGTAGTGGTAGCATTGGTGGTGAATATCGAGGTACAGGTCAGGTGATGGCAACAGGAGCTAACAAGCTCACTGTAGCTACAGTCGTGAACGCGGCGGCTGGCATTACGTGGAACGGTACGAACATGTTCACCACGCTAAGCGCGGGTGTTTATGCCATGTATGCTGGTGCCAACATGTCGTTCGTGTCGACAGCGTCATGGGCCTTGGCCATTAACGATGGTACGTCGTACGCTGCAACGCCATATCAGAACTACGCATCGCCATTGTTCGCCGTGGGACAGACTAACGCCTTCACATCGGGCTTGAAGTATCTCGCCGCTGGTGCCACGATTTCGTGCTACGGGTATAACAACGAAGGTACTTCGCGCACACTAATTGGAGCAGAGTTCCGCGTGTGGCGTGTAGCCTAAAATAAACGTCGAGGAGATACGATGGATTTCACCGCAATCCTCGGCGCGCTTCCCACTCTCGGCCCCATCGGACTTGTGCTACTCATCCTTGCTTACGTAGGTAGGCAATGGATGAGTAGCGACAAGCGCTACCAGGCAGAATTGGAGAGGTTGCGGGACGCTCACAAGAGCGAACTGGAACGCATCAATTTGGCGCACGAGGTAGAGCTGAATCGCATTAACAAGACTCACGATGATGAGATCAAGGAACTTCGCGCCGATATCAGTGAGTTGAGGCGTGAGATGAGTGAGCTTCGTGTGCAGTTGAACGAAGAGCGCAATGCGCGTATGGTCGCTCAGGAGGAAGCACACCGAATTCGAATTCAGTCGGGACATGATCTGCTATGACCAACAACCCAGCACCATCACGTACGAAGAGGGCAATCTATGTAGTCTTGTTTTGGGTAGCCTTCGCAATGTCGACATTTGCTGCGTGGAATCAGGTGATGAGTGACAACAACGCTCACGTCCTCGCTGATCAAGTGACGCAGGCGTGCACCGATAATCGAGCGCTCGCTGAATCTCAGGGCTTGAATTGCGCGCAGGCGCAGGACATCAAGCAAGAGCCTGCCCCATTGCAGGGTGTAAAGGGTGACAAGGGAGAGCAAGGTGACGTAGGCCCAACGGGCATCCCTGGAGTTCCAGGAGCACAGGGCCTGAAGGGCGACACAGGCGCCGCAGGAGTCAACGGTGCGGATGGAGCCCCGGCAACGGGTGTTCAGGGCGCACAGGGCACCTCAGGGGCAGCAGGGCCTAAGGGTGATAAGGGAGATAAGGGTGACACGGGCGCACAAGGCGATCGTGGTGCTGATGGTCAGCCCGCACCTCAAATTGAGAGCATGAAGTTTGAGGGCGATGCGTTGGCTTGCACCTTCGTAGTCCATATGACTGATGGTCAAGTGTTCAACATCCCAGTGGGAGGACAGCTATGTATCTGAATGACCTAGCGAACATTGCGAAGTCTGCGGGTCTTCCTGTTATCGAGGTAGCAGGATGGCAGGGACGTAATCATGGTTCCTTGGCAAATGTGCAGAGCATCGTGTGCCATCACACCGCAGGCGCTGCCACAGGCAATTACCCTTCGCTTGGCGTTGTGACGAACGGGCGATCGGATTTGGCTGGGCCTCTCGCTCAGCTTGGCTTGGGCCGTGATGGCACGGTGTACATCATTTCGAATGGTGTGGCGTGGCATGCGGGCGCAACGATCAATGATTCGCTGTACGGCAATTCGCACGCCATCGGCATTGAGGCTGAGAACACGGGCACGGGTCAGCCGTGGCCTGACGTTCAGGTTCGTGCATACGCTAAGCTGTGCGCCGCATTGTGCCGTGCGTACGGTCTCCCCGTATCGCGCATCGTAGGGCACAAGGAAATCTGCAAGCCTGCGGGCCGTAAGATCGACCCATTCGGATTGCCCGGAGATATGGGCGCCTTGCGAACTCTCGCTGCCACCTACATGACAGGTGGTGGAGGCGGGGGTGCAGGTGGAGGCACAACACCTACACCAACTCCAGTAGTACGAGATGAGGAAGACGAAATGCAGCCTGTAACTTTGGAAAAGGCGCCTACTCAGGTGTTCAAGTCCTTCATTTGGGATGGCCGCAAGGCCGTGCTCAACATCATTTCGAACAATGAGGACATCTTCATTGGTCGTCTATTGAATTGGGGTCCGGCCGGAGGCACGGGTGGCGGAAACCCAACCACAAATCTACCCACTGTTCCCGGTGGGTGGCGCGTGACGGTGAATCAGCCTGGACAGTTTGATATTCCGGCTGGTACTACGCGCGTGGTACTTCCATACTCAACGAATGCAGCACCTCAGGTGCAGATTGTGGCGGTGTAATGTTCACAGCAGCCTTCTGGAAGGATGCAACGATCCGCGCTATTCGTACGGCGGCTCAGGTCCTTCTTGTAGCAATTGGCGCGGACGGAACCGGGATTGCGCACCTTGACGTTGGTGGCACAGCCGCCATCGTTGGTGGTAGCATCCTGGCGACGTATCTCAGCGCTATCGTAGTGCCCGTGAAGCTCCCTGAGGACAACTCAGGCGAGTAACGACAACACAAATGGCCCACACTCAATTTGAGTGTGGGCCATTTGCTATTCAAGTCCTGCCGCGCGCCGCAACTTCACGTAAGCGATCAGGAAATAGTCAGCCGCATCGCGCAAACGTTCCTGATCAACCCCTGAAGCCCCGTGGAACGAACCTACCACCAATTCCACGCGCTCATACAGGCGCTCCACATCATTCTCATACAGATTCTTCTTGTCGATCTTCGCCATCCTCATCCTTCCCAATCAACTTACTGTATGCCTTCAGCACAATCCATACAATCGCCAACACCACAAAGTACACGAAGGAAAATCCGAGCATGACGAGTGAAATCAGCGCCGATGCTAGCATCACGAGCGCAGTCAAACATCCGTGCATGTCCTCACCTCCCTTCGCTACTTAACCCACATCCGTTCGTCGATGGTGTGGTCCTCTGTCGAGAGTATACCATCGATGAGGGCGTACGGGTCAACTTCGTCGTCTTCAAACATGTGTCTCCTGTCACAAACTATAGTTGTTGATGAACTCCTGTGTCTGATTGGCCAAGTCCTGCAACGTACCATTGTTGAACACTACGTAATCTACAGGTAACTCAGCGACACTGACATCGGATGTGTGCTGATTCACAGGGCCTACACCTTCACGCACAACACGCACGTTAATCCCAGCGCATCGCTTGATCATGTTGCTCTCATTCGGGTAACGAATGCCCGTGATGGCGACATTCTTCCCCTCCGCGAGCAATGACATGAACTTTCGCTCGGCGGCCCACACCCACGCATCAACACTGATGATCTCGCGCACGGCATCCGTGCCCAAGACCTGAAGATACTTCCGATACGATGGGATTTTCTTTGCCTCAGTGTACCCTAGCGCCGCAGTGACCTGAGCATACTCGTAGAGTTGCCCATCTTCATATGGAAGCAAGGGGTTGAGCACCAAAGCCATTTCGTGCAACGAATCGCTCATTGCGAACGTGACAAACCCAGCCCGAAGGCGCAGGGATTTTGCAAACTCATCTTTCCCTGCGCCCGCGAAGCCGGTGATTCCTACAAGCTTTGACATTGTGTTCCTTCGTTATTCGTTCGCTGCGATGAACTTGGAGTCCTTGATGTGCTTGCGGCAAACCCCCTGCTTGGTGCACTTTTTGCATCCACGGATCTTACCCTTGGCGGCGTTGACTTCACGCTTTAGCTTACGTGCTTCACTCTTGGCGTTAGCGTCGGCAGGATCCTTGCCACGACCTTCGAACGCATTGCCTCCGTGAGTGCTCGTACCAAGACCAAGCTTCCATTTGCTGTCTCCGCCGAAAGCATCCTTCAGACCCATACTTTACACGCCCTTTCGCTTTGGGGCCGAAGCCCATGCAATCCAACAATCGGCAACGGAAGCTTCAGCAGCCTTCTTTCGCCGGAACGCCTCAACCTTAGCACGTCCCACACCGCTTGAGAAGGTCTTCTTGCCACCCTTGCCGTTCCAGTTCACCCACTGCACTGTGTGCTTCTCGTTCTTTGCCATGCTGAAAGTGTAGCACACTATGCCTTGCGGTGTCTACCCACGATTCGGCAAAAGTTTTCGTGGGGCTTGCCAGGGCACGCGCCACAATACCTACAGTGCTTGCTGATGTGCTTGCCGCACGTAGGATCACTTACGTGCTTCCATGTGTGACGCTTCATTGCGCTCCTTTGCAAATGACAATACCCCGCATCACGACGTGACACGGGGTATCTTGAGCCAATGACAGGAATCGAACCCGCAACATCCTCTTTACAAGAGAGGCGCTCTACCAAATTGAGCTACAGAGGCATTACGACTTTAGGCAAGTCGTCAGCCGCGAACTCCATCGCCGTCCGGTTCATGCTCAGGATTTTACCGGCAACTATGATTTCCACGTACCCCCGGTAGGAATCGAACCTACGTCCCCTGATTAAGAGTCAGGTGCTAATCCCCTCAGCTACGGAGGCAAAACCCCGAAGGGCTATTTAGTTGTCAGTAACCAAAGATGTTCGCCAAGTTACCGTCAATGCTGACACTACATGAATCACCTGCGCCGTCAACATACGAGATGTCAACCTGCGGATCATCCGAGCCCCATCCACAGGTCTCGCAACCTGAGAACGCGTCACCAGCATCCTGAAATACTGACGTCACCGTGACAACGTCAAGCTCAGGGCGTGTGCCACGCAAATAATCCCCTAGGAACTGCAAGAACCTATCGTTCCAATCTTCCATCTTCATTCCCCTTCCTTCGCTTGCGCCACTTCACGAAGTTATAAACTCCGATGGCGATCATTGCAACGTTTTGCAGCAAGAATCCCGGCTGACCTGTAAGCACAGCATACAGGATGAAAGCTAGCTGTGTCAACACCAACAACACCCATCCTGCGTTCAGACCTTTGCCTGTGCAGAACGCTGATGACACATTCCCTGCGGCCAACAACCACGGTACCCACGCCGTGATGTCCATGTTTCCCTTCACATCATCACATTTTAAGTTGGACACTCGCCGGGGAATCGAACCCCGCTCATCTACCTTTGCAGGGTAGCACCTCGCCACTCGGTCAGCAAGCGTTATTCGGAGCGATCCTCCAAAGCAATGAGGTCACCACAGTCTTTGCAGTACACTTTCCAGATGAGATTGCCTTGGGCATCCTTGCCCTTACGGCGCTTCGTTCGTAGGTGCGGACATTCGGGCTTCTTGTACTCCATCTTGTGTCCCATGCATGAAGCATAGCACACGATTTGATGGAGCGCAACGCGGAAAGTCAGGGAGTCGAACCCCAGTTACCCTAAGGTAAGCCTTGGCTTAGCAAGCCAGCACATTGCCACTCTGTCAACAATCCATTGTGTTACTCATCGAACACGAACAGTGTATGCCCTCCATGCCCGTGAATCTGCTTCGCGTGCTCAATATCCTGCCAATGCGCGATGCTAGGATGCTCGCCACGCCACCTGATTGTGCACGTCCCGTCCTGCCAGAGCACACCATCAGCTACAATGCCAGTGCCTGACACTCCGGAGATGTCCACGTTCCTCTGTAGTACAAATGTCTTCAACATGCGGAGCCAGAGGGATTCGAACCCCCACATCCCGAAGGACATCACGGTTTTCAAGACCGATAAGCACGCCAAATGCGTGACTCCATAGCGTGAACGTTTAATCTCAGAGGGTTTGGCTATCCTCAATGGCTGTAGTCACGCATGACAGCCGCGCTCCCGGACATGGACTCGAACCACGACCACCTGATTCAGAGTCAGGCATCCTGCCATTAGACGATCCAGGAATACGTCGACTTGATTTCCAAGGTGTCCGGTGCGGTGTTCCCTAGGCTTGCACACCTTCAGATCCTGGGCGCGGTGGTCGACTAACCGCACAGTATCCCTAGAGGGATTCGAACCCCCGACCTCTTGGTTCGTAGCCAAGCGCTCTATCCAGGCTGAGCTATAGAGATATGTGTGCGCACTTTTGCATTGCGGTCAGGTAGGCGCACAAACCTGGTACCCTTGGTAGGATTCGAACCTACGACGCCCTCTTTAGGGGAGAGGCGCTCTGTCCACTGAGCTACAAAGGTATGAAGATGCACCCATGGTTTAAGAGCCCGATAGTGCATCGACGTGAGGTATGCGAGTCTCGAACTCGCCCACTCTGATTGGAAGTCAGATATGCCGCCATCAACATCTATACCCCTTGGTCCCACGCCGAGGAATCGAACCTCGCGGCGAGTGGTTTACAGCCACGGCCTGCCTGCCAGGACGCTTGGGACGGCCTTCGAAGACGGAATCGAACCGCCGCGCCTCGGGCTTCAACCGAGCGCTCTACCATCTGAGCTATTCGAAGATGCACACTCCCCACCACAAGGAGTGTGCTGTACAACACACAGAAAGGAACATCAACATGCTACATCCGTAGATGTGCGTACACAAGATGGGACTCGAACCCATACGCCCTTTCGGACACCGCATTTTGAGTGCGGCGCGTCTGCCAATTCCAGCCACTCGTGCTTAAGGACTTAGCTGTGCACTATTGCGTTGTGACAGCGCTGTGTCCTTGTGAGCCCCGCGAGATTCGAACTCGCACTGTACAGGGTCTAAGCCTGTTTCCTCTGCCGTTGGGATAGAGGCCCTTGTGCCCCAAGTATACACCCTTGGGGCGCGGTGTCAAGTCTGAGGTTTAGAAGTCCTCAGATGTCTCGGCGCCACGCTCAGCGCCATCCTTGATTTCCTTCACCGTGTACACGATGTAGGTCTTGCCCTTCGGCTTGCCCACGCGCTTGATACGGATCTCCGTACCAGGCTCAGGAGCCAACTCGATGAACGCATTGCGAACCACAGTGGTCGTAGCGTCATAAATCTTGCCACCCACAAACGTCACGCGAGGAACGATGAGGTCGTCCTTCTGGTGATCGAATGTGCCCGCAGGGATGGTGTGCGGCTCGATGGACTCAACAACGCCCTGGAACTCATCACCATCCTCCTTGAGCTGGATGAACTGATTGTCCTGGGCAGTGCTCTCGAACGCATCCCATGCACCCATGTGCATCTCCTTCACTTCGTTTTCTGAACTCTCCGTATTCTATCACACGGAGACTACATTGTCAATTCCTACTTGTCGGCGTTAACGCGATTGTGAAAGCGCACCTTCAAAGCGTCAACATCCTTCCGCCACTCCTCACCCATGACGAACTCATCAACCTCAGACAATAGGTCGAGCGCCTTGGCAACCCACCCAATCAAGAGGTTTTCATCCTTTCCCATTCCCACTTAGAACCACCTCCTAAACGTGAGTCCATCCTCCACCAACGCCTCTTCGATAACCCTCGCCTCGCGCAGCTTCACATGCTGATAGCTGCGTAGCATGGCGCGAAAGTCGACCCACAGATCATTGTCGAAGCGTAGTTCGTAAAGGTTCCATCCTTCGGGCCGCACCCAGAACACACGCGAGCGCTCGAACTTCTCGTTGTCCTGCACATCGCCGTTAGGCAAGTACATCTTCTCCGCCATGGCGTAGGCCATGTTCTGAAGCCCTACGGAGGCGCGCGGCCCGTTCTTATTGGTCTTGGCATCAACCATACACAGCTCACCGTCGATGAGCCACGCATTGTCGTACGTTCCCGCGTACCCAAACTTCGGGCTGAAGACCATGGTCTCATTGTGCAAAGGCTTCACGTCAAATTGCTCGTTCAGCTCTTCCCACGCTCGTGTCATCCACAACTGCGGGTGCTGACCTTCCCACCCCTCAACCTCAGGGTACCCATTCCCGGGCGCAATGCCTTCGAGCAAATCCTCAAGCACACTGTGCGCCTGAGTACCCACATCACGTGCAACGCGCCACTCATCCAAGTACACATCATCATTCTTGACGCGTGCCATGTACTCAGCCTTCGTAAGCCCTGCCATCTCCTTCCTATTATCCGCAAGGTAGGTGGCCTGCTTCTTGAGCTTGGCTTTGTTGACACCTTCCTTATTGAGAACATTCAGGATACTGGTGACACCTGCAAAACGCTCCCCCGTGTCCTCGTCCACATACCATCGGCTCCAGTCTGCATCGTAATCTCGCTTCAGAGACATGCTACTCCTTGTATAGGTATGACCACAGCAAGTAACGAGCATGGTCCTCTTGCGTCATACGGTGCGCCTTGCTACTATTGCAGGATGGATGAGCTATGGATACGTTCCATGGCACATCACCAGGGTGTTCATGGATGCCGTATGAGAGGAGTAACTGTGGGTCAACTTGCAGTGGCACGATGTGTTCGATATGGAAGTTCGAAGTATCAACGCCGAACCCACACAGACAGCACACCGCGTTGTCTCGTGTTAGGATCTCTTGTGCCGTGTAAGCTACATAGGGCAGTCCGCGCTTGACGGCTCGGCGCTTGCGAGCCCTTGCAGCATTCATTTCGGGATAGTCTCGGTCACGCTTAGCTACTCTAGCTCGCTCTTTGATCAAGTTGTTAGCCCTGTATTCCTTATACTTGTGCCTACTGCATACCCTGCACAAATATTTGTATCCGTCCTTCTTACCCTTATCCTTGCTCATCAAGCCTAAAGGTAGTACCCTTTGGCAGCAACGACACCACTTCGTCATCGACGTTGAAGTATGATCCTCGGTCATCGCGTTCTGGCTCTCCGTACTTGACCCTCAAGGCATCAAGTGCTATGATATTCTCACCAGGTGTGGTGATATGGATTAGTTCTGTTAGGTAAAGTTTCATTTTCGCCTCCATTCGACGTCATCATATCACGAGAGGATCTTTATGTCAAAGCGATGTCCTTTGTGCACGAAGATAGTTGACAGGGCGTACGGTTGGAAGGATGGTGTATGCTTGGACTGTCACCGCAGGGGTAAGCGTAGGAGAAGGGATAAGTGGAGATGAATTTGAGGGGCAAGTCACGCAAGCGGTGCCCTGTGTGCGGCACGTTTTTGTGGAAGACCACGAAGGGAGGATATTGGTGTTCTAAGTGTCAGCGTCAGGTTTGACACACCGCGAGGCCGCATGTAGAATGCCCATACGTCCTCACGCCTGAGCGCGTCGCACATTGCCCTTGTGGCAAAAGGAGGAGCAAGTGACCCTGCGCAAGCAGACAATTACACAGCTGATGGGGGAGGGGTTCGTCCTCTTCCCCTTGGCGAACAACTCGAAGCGTCCACACGAAGGCCGTACAGGTCATTTGTCGTGGACGCAACTTGATTCTGAAGACTTCATGCCTGAGCTTGAAGACGAGGCCAACAACATCGGCATCGTCACGGGGAAGGCGTCAGGCATTGTAGCAATCGACATTGACCCGAAGCATGGAGGCACTAAGGAGGCCGTTGATGCTCTCGCGGGCCGAGAGGTACGAACTCGAACCCACAGGACACGTTCAGGTGGAATGCACCTTCTCTTCCGATACCCTGACGGCGTCGATCACATCGGAAATTCCGTTGGAAGGCTCGGACCTGGAATTGATGTGCGAGCGGATGCTGCGTACATTGTGGGACCTACGTCCCGAATTGACGATGGGTCGTACGATATCGTTGACCCTCGACTATTGGAAGACCTCCCCGCAGGAATCCTGAACAAGATCCTGCCCATTGATCGTGACGTCCCCGAGACGCACTATCAGTATCCTGAAGATCAGTGGCCCGATGTGATCAGGTGGCATCGCATGAACGTGCGCGAAGCCGCTGATGCTCCTGAGGGCACCCGTGACGACGTGGCGTATCGCATGATGGTGCGCTCGTTTCAGCTATGCCTGACGGTGCCTGACAGCGTGCTCACACAGGACGAGGTTGTCAAGGATTACACACGAAGGCTCCCGTACACGCTGAAGGGATTGTCGGGCAAGGTAGAGCGCGCCTGGCAGTTCGCCGAGGTTACACCTCGACCCCATCCTAGCGTATCAATCCCTCCGCGCGCAACTGATGCTGAGGGCAAGACTACTCCTGGATGGTTGAAGGTGACGAACTACGAAGCATCTTCGGATGTTCTTGACGACGAACGTCTCACGGACGCTGGCAATGCCAATCGCCTCGTCGACATTTTCAAGGGTCGAATTCGTTATTGCGAGGGCCTTGGATGGTTGGTGTGGAATGGCATGGTTTGGATGCCGGAGAATGAGAATTCGGCAAGCGTATTGCAGATGGTGAAGGAAGCACAGGAATATTTGTACGAAGACCTTGCTGAGTTGTTGAAGGTGGGAGCGAGCACGAAGGCTGCCGCACGGCACATTCAGTATTCGCTTTCGCACTCAGGCTTGCGCAACGCCATGGCATTGATGCAGGCCACGTACACAATTCGCCTAACGGCCGATGACTTGGATGCTAACAAGCATTTGTTGGCCGTGAGGAATGGAGTTGTGGACCTCAGGACAGGAATGCTGTACGACCATCGCCCCGAGTTGCACATGACTCAACTCGTGGACGTGGAGTACGATCCTGAGGCTAGGGCACCCCGCTGGGAGCAGTTCCTTGGTGAGGTAATGCCTGATATGGATGACATGCCTCCGTTCCTACAGAGGCTCGTGGGTTATGGCATCACTGGCGAGATCAGTGAGCACGCCATGGCCATTCACTATGGAAGGGGTAGCAATGGAAAGTCCATCTTTCTTGATACTCTGCGATCATTGTTCAAAAGCATTAGCACAGTTTCAGACTGGTCCTCTTTCGAACGTAAGTCGAATGGAGCTGGTGGAGCACGACCCGATTTGGTGCGGCTGCGCGGTGCCCGTCTTGTCACAGTCAACGAGGCAGACGCTCGTGCATCTATTGACGAAGCCCAAATCAAGAGGATGGCAAGTGGGGACCTGATCACGGCGCGCGCGTTGCATCAGAATGACATTGAGTTCTACCCGAACTTCTTGCTTCAGATGGCAACAAATGCTAAGCCCGACATTCGTGGGGCCGACGAAGGCATCTGGCGTCGTGTGAAGCTCGTGCCATGGACGCGATTCTTCGAGCCTCACGAGCGTGATCATGGCCTCGCCGCTACGCTCATGGCTGAAGCCGCAGGCATTCTTGCATGGGCCGTGCGCGGTGCCGTGGAATGGTATGCCAGTGGGTTGCAGGAGCCTTCGAGGGTGCGCACAGCCACACAGGAGTATCGTGAGGCAGCGGACATCCTAGGCGGGTTTATTGATGCTTCGGAGCACGGTGGGTGGTTGGCGCCTGAGGACAACAAGAAGGTGCCATCCGCATGGACGTTCACTCTCTACAAGAAGTGGGCGTTGACACAGGGCTACAGCGAGCGCGACATGCTCTCGCAGAAGGCGTTCAAGGCAGCCCTTGAGGAGCGCGGGTTCAACACGAAGAGGACCATGCACGGCATCGTCTTTATTGGGTTGGCGGCGAACAACGCCATCCCTGCCGTGCGCTCGCATGCTTCCGAAGGGTCGCTAAAGCCTGACTCAGCAGATGGTCATCAGTTGGCTGAAGTGAAGGAGATGTTCTGAGAGTAAGGGAGTCATCACTGTGTGTGGTGGCTCCCTTCTTCATGTCCGTACATATGTAGGGAGCATGTAGGGTTTATGTATGTTACGTTTAGATAACATCGCAGGTCACATAGGGTTTATGTAGGGTATGAAGGGTATGTATGGTAAAATATTTATCTATAAACACATGCGCGCATGCGCACAGGGGAGCAATATTTTTCGAGGCTCTAAACCTACATACCTACATGCTCCCATCATGTTGCGCGCTAGGCCGAAGCGTGATACACTCACACGCACGTGCGAACCTTGCCTAAAGAGCAGGACACGAAAGCTAAGGACGAACATGCTACGACTACCGTACCGCGTTGCCGGGGAAGAAGTCATGATCAACGTAATCGAACATGACGACGACTTGCCTGAGGCCGTGCAGTTTGTGCGCAACGCGAACCCCTACGACCTATCACTCGACACAGAGACCACAGACCTAAATCACTTCGCTTCAGACTTCAGGGTGCGCACGGTTCAGCTTGGGGATGAGCGCACGGCGTACGTCCTCCCCCTGCGCTCCGTACGTGATAAGCGCGCCAAGCTATTGTTGGACATTGCCTTCGAGAAGGGTGTCAGCATTCACAACGCGCCCTTCGATGTGCTCGCCCTTGACGTCACGGGCCTCATGCCCCTGCACCTCACCGAAGAAAACTATCACTGCACGCGCATCCTCTCGCATCTCCTAGACCCTCGCAGCAAGATGGATGGGGGCGTGGGGCATGCGCTGAAGGAATTGTCGAAGGCGCACGTCGATCCGCAGGCTAAGGATGCCCAAGACGAACTGAAGGCTGAGTTCCACGCGATTGGGTGCACCATCAAGACAGGGTGGAAGAAGATTGACGTGTGGAATCGCACGTATCTCCTGTACGCTGGCTTGGACTGCATTTATGGATCGAGGATGCATAAGAAGTTGCGCGGTATGGTGAACAAGGAAGGCTTTGGGCGCTTGGCGCGCTTTGAGCATGAAGTGCAACGTGTCACCACACGCATGAAGCGCCGAGGCTTCCGCGTGGATGTCAAGTTCTCCGAATATTTGGTGCGTGAGCTTGAGCGTCGCTTCCAAGCCGGGGTTGTGACAACACAGGGCCTTGGGCTTGACAACATGAATTCCCCGAAGCAAGTTGGGGATCTGTTGATTGCTAAGGGATGGCGTCCTTCGGAGTTTACGAAGTCAGGCAACCCCAAGACGGACAAGGCCGTCATGGAGGCTTTGCTTGAGGATGTCAACACGCCCATCGACGTGAAGACCTTGCTATCGAGCATCGTAGAAAGCAAGCGCGCCAGGAAGTGGAAGAAGGCATACGCGCAGGCGATGCTGAGCGCGAGGGATTTCAGGGATCACGTACACCCTGACATCAACTCATTGCAGGCGCGCACAGCCCGCATGTCCATCTCTAACCCTCCGCTTCAGCAACTCCCCTCGCGTGGTGACGATGCGTGGATCATTCGTCGCCAAGTCATCGCCGACGAAGGCTATGTCATCGGCAGTGCGGACTACGATCAAGTGGAGTTCCGCGTGTTGGCTGGGTTGGCGGACATTTCGAAGATGAAGTATGCGATTGCAAACGGTATTGACTTGCACGACTACACCGCACAGTTGGTGTATGGTGATGACTTCACGAAGGCCCAAAGAAGCATGGGTAAGGGCATTGGGTTTGGTAAGGTCTTCGGTGGTGGCGCCGCAACGCTATCTCGCCAGACGGGGGCACCGATTGATCAAGTTAAGGACGCCATCCGCGCTTATGAAGATGCATATTTCGAGCTTCCCGCGTTCGCGAAGGACTTGCAGCGTCAGCAACGCATGAACGGTGGTTACATCTTGAATCACCATGGCCGATTCCTACCTTTGGATTCGGGACGCGAGTACGCCGCCGTGAACTACAGCGTGCAGAGCATCGCGCGTGATCTCTTGGCGCAGGCCCTCATCGACCTGAGCAAGGGCGGACTTGATGACTATCTGTTGTTGCCCGTGCACGATGAGGTATTGTTCCAAGCCCCTGTTGACATCGCCCAGGATGTAGCCCATACTGTAGGTAAGATCATGAGCGGGACGTTCATTGACGTACCAATCTCGGCGACGGGAGAAGTGTACGGCAAGACTTGGGCTGAGGGCTACGTCTTCAGAGACTCAAGTGGGACGGTGCGCTCCAAGGGCACTAAGAACATCATCGACGACTGGCAGGAGGTTGCGGCATGAGGTTTTTCGAGTTGGTGGATGCGTACGGCATCGCCTACTATCGCTTTGATGACGAAGCTTTGATCATGTATTGGTGGAATGAGGAGGACGCGCAGTGGGAGCCTTCGTGGGCCTTCGAGTACCCTAAGGATGGGGCGATCTACGCTATGAACTTCGCGGCACAGGGCGAGGCTGCGTCGTGGCGTGAGGTGGAGGCATCGTATGTCGGATGACATGATTGGAGGGGACGAACTTGAGTGCCCTAAGTGTGGCGGCGACTGGCGTGCCTCTGAGATCCCACGCGAATATCTCGAAGCCGGAAGTTATGGCCCGTGGTCAGTGGCTGATGGCCCGCGATACTACTCTCGGCTCATTGGAGTGCAGTTGTCCGATGTGTATGACGGGGTCTGCTATTGGCAGTGCCCATTTGCAGATTGCGCTCAGCGATGGCATCGTTTCGCAAGAGGAGATAGACGCCGTGTGCGCGTGCAACATGTCTGGGATTCATGGGGCGAGGATTCTTAGCGCCGCAATCATCCGCAGACGCTACGTGTTCGACATGCCACAGTGGGTGCTGAACATACAGGGCGACGAAGACCTCGAATGGGTGTTGACACACTACCTCTTCTCGACTAGAGTGGCGTACGTCAAAGCACAGGAGACGTGCAAAATGTACAAGGGCGCACGTCGCTACAAACTAGATGGGAAGGTTGTGTATCATAGTGTACCTTGTGATCGGTAGCACCGCAGCGCACTATCACCTTGGCGACGAGTGGCGCAGGCCCAAGGACGTCGACGTGTATGTGTCTCCGGAGACCCCACTTGGTGGTACTGTGAAGGTTGACGCTTTTTGGGATGACAGGTTGACGGAGTATTGGGCGCGAGGCACGTGGCGTGTCGCTACTTTGGACGAGCTGTACACCATCAAGGTCTCGCACACGTATTGGGATTTGCCGAACAACACATGGTCCAAGCACGTTCATGACATCCTGTCACTGAAGCGTCACGGTGCGCAGTTGATCCCTGACCTGCACTCTGTGTTGTACAAGGTGTGGGAACAGAAGCACGGCAAGAAGCGTGTGGATTTGAACATGGATAAGGCGGATTTCTTTGACGATGCGGTGCCACGTAAGTGGGATCACGACAGCATCCACTACTCCGTGTCATATGGTGATCACCCTCTGTACGAGTCCTTCAACAAGGACGGCGAAGAGGTGGCGATCGACATGCGCAAGGTGTGGGCTGCGCCCCTGGACACTCAGATCAAGTTGTTCCGCGAAGAAATCTACGCCACTGCCTTGGAGCGCTGGGTTGTGCCTTCGGATTACACGTGCTCTCCTGGGGCCGCGTACCTGAAGGCCCTGCGCAAGACCATCGTGTCTTTGACGAAGGGGCGCAGCGCAAGGTTTATCGTGGAAAACCTTGACACCTACATTCGCGCTGACGTAGACTACGTGCAGAGGCACAAGGACAACGCACACAAGTTGGTTGCACACAGAAGGAAGGGACAGTGATGACAGAGAAGTTCACGGCGCACGAGGTTCAGAGTGCGCTCGAAAATCTCCAGTGGGAGGAGTCGTACGTTCACTACAAGTACGACAGGATCGACGGGCTGTATCAGCGTGTGAAGAACCCCGATGGTACCTTCGTCGTGGAATCTGAGGGCACCTACGAAATCGATTTCGAGTGGAGTGTCGCGGAGGACGAGGTTGGCAGGGTTTACGATGTCCTTGGGGGCGTCGAGGTCGTACAGTCCGATCCGGGCAGCGAGGGTCACGGCGAGGAAATCTATGTCGTCGTGAAGACCCTGGCAACGGGACAGTTCTTCCGTATCGATGGGTACTACGCGTCGTACGGTGATGGGAGTGTGTACGAAGGCACCCTGCGTGAGGCATTCCCTGAGCAGCGCACCATCACTGTGTACGTGGGGGCCTGATGAAGATCACCGCAGAACTGCTACCGGAGATGCTTCAGGCCATCCTCCTGACGTACGCTGATCGGCAGAAGGGGTACAACAAGGCTTGGGCTTGGTGGGCTTACGATGCGCAGGGCGTGTCGCACGAAGTCATCCTTGGCGTCCTGAACGTTGAGGTTGTGGCGGTGCAGGACAAGGAGTACGATTCGTACGGCAACATGGACAGCGACGAGCTGAGCATCGTGTTCAAGGTCACATCGGACATCGATGGTGAAGTCCTGCATTACAAGAAGACGGGGACAGCATCGTCGTACGGTGGAGACGAATGGGATGGTGTTTTTCGGCGCGTAGAACCCGTGGAGAAGGTCGTCTGGGAATATCGGTGACATTGAGGGGCACTCGCTTGAGCGTGAGTGCCCCTCTTTGGGT
>Ga0307515_10003045_pt1 | contig 35522 bp, 28 predicted proteins | sample 17_EM_MG_FD_194513 | JGI IMG/M metagenome (GOLD analysis project Ga0307515, IMG submission 194513) | Populus trichocarpa ectomycorrhiza microbial communities from riparian zone in the Pacific Northwest, United States - 17_EM | ecosystem: Host-associated > Plants > Roots > Unclassified | place... | reverse complement strand
CTTTTTAAAATAACTATTTACTTGAAATACATCAAAATAGGTTTTTTCATGATTGAAATTCATAATTCAAATATATTTCAAAAGATAGAATTACCCAACGAGGAAAGGATCAAAGGTGCCTTGAACAGGGAAATCAACAACACCAACTCCTGAAGACTGCAACATTCTGCCATGCCTCACTCTGTTTCGCTCTTTAAGTTTACTCAGTTTCAGTTTATAGTTCGCCGTAATCCCTCTTCCCAGATCCGGAAAAAATTATAATTTTTTTAAACGTTAAAAAATTATTCAAGTGTTGCTAACATTGTTTTTTAGCGGAAAAATAATTTAAAATATATGGAGGTTGATCTGATATGATTGGGTCAGCTTAGTAGGTTTAAAGGAACTCAAAAGATCAGTAAAAATATAGTTTGACTAAGAAAAATTCAAGACAACATATTTCTTAAAAATAGTGAGATGATAACATATTGTATCGACTTGGGTTAACTTGCTAAATCCACAACCATGGTCATGAAACCATGATAACTCCATAATAAACAAATTAAAACAAATTATGAAATCTAATTTTCAATCAACCTAATGTTGAAGGATAAAATTAAAAAAGAACCCGTAAAAACTAACTCAGGTCAACCCGGATTAACTTACCAAATACACAAACCAAGTTATGAAACCAGAATAACCCTATAGAAAGAAAATAAAAAGAAATTATAAAATTAAATTATCAATCAACTTAATGTTAAAGGAAGAAATAAAAAAAAAAGAGTCATAAAAGAACGATCAAAGTAAACTTGGGTTAACGGGTTAAACCCATGACTTAGGATATCCTCATAGAAAGCGAATTCAAAAATGATTTGAGTCCACCCAAGTTAACAAACAAACCCGTGACCCGGGTCGTAAGGCTAGGATAATTCTATAGAAGCAAATCGAAACAAATTATAATGCACAATTTCTAGTCAACTTAATATTAAAAGATAAAATTAAAAAAAAATCAATTTAAAAAGGACTAAAACATAACCCAAGAAAATTCAGGTTAACTCGCTAAACTCGTTACTCAGGTCATGAGACTAGAATAACCTTATAGAAAATAAACCAAAGCAAAACAAATCATAAAACTTAATTCTCATTCAATAAAATGTTGAACGATAAAAAAATAACTTAGTTTATGATGTTACACACTTATACTAGACATTCCCAAGACATTAATATGATTTTTCCTAAGGATTTCCTTACATGTTAACATTTTTTCTCCTCTCTTTTACCAAGTATGAATGATATACAAATATGGTGTTGGAAACCAAATTTTCACCTATCAATTTAATCCCTCATTTAAACATTTTCATCCTTTTGAGCATGATGAAAATATGATTTTGAGTTCATAGAATTAGAAACCAAATTGTTTTCCTCCTTTACTGGTGATCATCAAGTCACATTGATAAAACTATTTCTGATGGGCCTAAAAAACCCTTATGACCCTCCTTCTTTGGACACACCCAAGGGAATGAGTATGCTCCAAGTGGGGGGGGCATGACAATGTGCCAACCCAATAATTAGACTTGACAATCAACCAACTCTAAGGTAATGTAGGTCTGGTTAACATGTTAGACCCAAGGCACTTGGATCTGACAGTCAGCCAAGTCCAAGCTAACGTGGGTCTGGTAGTTTGCCAGACCCAAGGTACTTGGACTTGGCAATCCACCAAGTTCAAGGTAACGTGTGTCTGACAAACATGTCAGACCCAAAGCACTTGGACTTGGCAGTTAACCAAGTCCAAAGCATTTGGATTTGTCAAATCAGCCAAGTCCAAGGCACTTGGACTTGACAATCCGCCAAATCTAAGGTAATGTGGGTTTGGAAAACATGTCAAGCCCAAGACATTTGGACTTGGAAATCCGTTAAATTCAAGGTAAAGTGAGTCTGACAAACACGCCAGACCCAAAGCACTTAGACTTGGCAGTCAACCAAGTCTAAGGTAATGTGGGTTGGACAAACATGTCAGATCCAAGGCATGTGGACTTAGCAGTCAGCCAAGTCCATGACACCTGAACTTGATAGTTAACCAAGTCCAAGGTGACGTGGGTTTAGCAAACATGCCAGACCCAAGGCACTTGGACTTAGCAGTCAGCCAAGTCCAAGACAGCGACCATCCTCTCTGAGGTCTAACCACGGGGAAGAACTCAGCTTCTATAGGGTTAGCTACATTTGACATCATTAGTGGCGTCATTTGTGGGAAATTGATAAAAAGCCATAGGTTTTTTCCTAAAACTTGTTTTTAGCATTTTCAGGGCATTTCATGGTACATAACCAATGCCCCCTAGGGCTAGGAAGTGGGACAAATCAACTTGTTGTCATGGACACTTCTACCTAGCAAGAGCTTCAACAACTCACTAGTCACGTGCAACTCCTCACCCAGGTCGTGTTGACAACCCAATGACAAAATCAAACCATGCCACCCCAACAAGTTTTAACATCTTTAATAGCACATAATGCCTTAATGTTAGGGCCACCAGCTATGCAAAGAGCCCATAGACGATCACACTACATAAAGGAAACTAGACAACATGACATTCATGAAAGTTCCTCAAGGGATCACTCACGATATACACACCCATGCACAGAACAAACACTCCAAATGCACTTCTCTTATTTACTATGGGATAAACATCGGTCACCATAATCGCCATTCTATGTCAAGCCCTTCAGGCTCCCAGGAGCCCAACAGACAAAGAGCTAGGAGATAGTTCGTGCATGAGCACGCCCAAGGAAATGAGCATACCTAGGGGAATGTTTATAGTCCCCATCAGTAGAGGGTTTCTTCCTTGTCCAAATGCATATTGAACACTCAAACTCCTCAAGGACTACTTTCCTAGGAATATGAGTTTGGACAACTATGATGGCTTAATCGACCAAAAGGAGCATGTGTAAAATGTACGTATTAGCTTGGAGTTGATCATCCAAGACTATGACGCAATGTGCAAGATATTCCCTTCAACTTTTAGAGGATTTGCGCATGCTTGGTATAACAACTTGGAACCAAACTCTATTGAAGGTTTAAGTGACCTATGTGCAAAGTTAGTGGCACACTTTAGCACCAACATAACCACCAAGAAAACCTCCACAGAGCTTTTCAGTGTTGCCCAATAAGAGGGCGAGTCTATATGTGTATATTTAAGAAGATTCAATGTGGAGATGCTCAAAGTGAAAGAATTGATTGAGCTAGTAGTCTTGGAAGCCTTAATAAGAGGAGTAAGGGAACATACCCTCTGGAGAAAACTTTATGTTTTACTAGATAAAAGCTTGTCCAAAGTAAATCAATTTATGAAAAATCATATACGGTTGAAGAGGCCAGTTTACTTCGACATAGACCTTCTTATTTTTACAAGGACAACTAACATCAATGATTTTTCAAGTGAAGTAATTAGGGTACCCGAAGCTAACATCTTTGTGCCACCTCTATGATATGTTTTCTCCTAAGAGCCTCTCTCATACCTATCACTTAGATCACCTTAGGATGTATAATCCTTGATAAAAATGTTTTTTAAATATGAATGTTTATTCAAAATGACTTTTTATTTTCTCTAGGTAGTCACTTAAGACGGTAGCCCTACCACTCTCCAAGGGATAAATGTGATCTCCTTAGTGCTACATGCACCAATCTCCAAGGGATGGATGTGATCTCCCCAATGCTATATGCATTAATTTCCAAAAGATATATGTGACTCCAAGGGATGAATGTGATCTCCCCAGTGCTATATGCACCAATCTTCAAGGGATGGATGTACTCTTCTTAGTGCTATATGCATCACTCTCTAAGGGATGAATGTGATCTCCCTAGTGCTATATGCACCACTCTTCAAGGGATGGATGTGATCTCCCCAGTGTTATATGTACCCATCTTTAAAGGATATATGTGATCTCCTCAGTGTTATATGTACCCATCTCTAATGGATGGATGTAGTCTCCCCCATGCTATATGTACCAATTTCTAAAGGATGGATGTAGTCTCTCCAATGCTATGTGCACCACTCTTAGCGGAGGCCTCTTAAGCCCTATGACAATGATGGGAAAGCTGCTAGCTCCTACCCTCCAAAGAACTTATAATCACTTAGAAATTTCTAAGCATAGGTTTACTATTTTTGGGTTCCCACTACCCACTTAGAAATTCTCTAAATATGGGATCAACACTCGATTTGTTTTGAGGTAGGAATTCCTCCAAAGCGAGTTGATTTCCTTCGATGGGTCCCCCCGACCATTTAGAAATATTCAATGAACTCGTTATAACAACCGAGTATTTTTACAAGTCTTTGTGTATCAATATCACAAAGACTTGGGGGCTATTGATAAAACTATTATTACTGGGCCTAAAAAACCCTTATGACCTTTCTCTTTTGGGCATACCCAAGGAAATAAGCATGCCCCAAGTGAGGGGGCTTGGTAGTGTGTCAAGCCTGATATTTGAATTTAGTAATCAACCAAGTCCAAGGTAACATGGGTCTGACAAATATGCCAGGCCCAAGGCACTTGGACTTGGCAGTTAGCCAAGTCTAAGGTAACATAGGTCTGACAGTCCACTAGACCCAAGTGCCTTGGGTTTTGCAGCCAGTCAAGTCCAAGGCACTTGGACTTGACAATCCGCCAAATCTAAGATAACGTTGGTCTGGCAGACATCTCAGGCCCAAGACATTTGGACTTGGCAGTTAGCCAAGTCCAAGGTAACGTGGATCTAACAAATATGCCAGACTCAAGGCACGTAGACTTGGCAGTCAGCCAAGTCTAAGGTACTTGGATTTGACAGTCAACCAAATCCAAGATAACGACCATCCTCTCTCTTAGACACGCCCAAATGAATGATCATCCTCTCTTAGGTCTAACCTCCGGGAAGAACTCATCTTTCATCGGCTTAGCTACATTTGACATCATCACATATATAGTCTATTAACATTAACAGAAATATCATTTACAAACATGAGAAATGTTTTTCTTGATAATTTTATATTGCGTAATTCTTATAAATTGACATCATCATCTTTACAATTTGGAGCTCTGCCAATCAAAACAAGGGGAAAGATTTTGCTGAGGAAACGACCACAACTACATTCAATATCAATTGCCTATTTTCCTTAACATAGCCCAAATGAATTAAAATACTAATCGATATTATTGATTATCAAAACAAAAAAGACTTCATACAATATTTTTTTTTGTCAAATTATATTTTTTTTTATTAATTGTTAGATAGAGATATGTTTAGATTAATATTGTTTATGATTTTAATTTTAATTTTAATAAAGTTAATATTTTTCAATTCAAACACATTTTAAGAAATACTTTCAAATGTATTTTAAATCTATTACCAGACACAACTAAGTATATTGTATACTATGAAAAGGTGAATTTTTGTTTTTCTAGAGGTCATTAGAAAGTGGACTCGTGTTACATTGCGTATAGGATTTTGTCAAAGAACCAACTCAAACTAAAAGCTTAAGCTATTAGGTGAGGTCCTAAAATATGATTTATATAATTTTTTAACACATCCCTCAAGTAAAAGCCCTTTGAGATTGAAACTTACACAGACCCATATTACCTTGTGCTTATTTTTTATCAAATAGAATAAGGATAGTGAGATTCGAACTCGTGACTACTTGATCAATAAGGTTCTGACATCATGTCAAAGAACCATCTCAACCTAAATGAAGATATTCTTATTACTTTTGGCTCTCTTCTACTTGTATATGTTTCTTTCTTAAAAGTGTGCTTCATGGAGTAACTAGACGCCACTAGTTATTCCCGCTACATCATAAAAAATTTCCTTTCGAGGAGTAAGTGCTAATAGGACAAGAAAATGTATGGCTGATACAAATATCAAGGGAATAAATTGGTCATTACTTGAATTTTGAGGGGCTTTAGTTGTCAACCTTTAAGAGTGGTATGTGGGGAAAAATTAGGGATGACAATGGATAATCACGGGTTGGGTTTTGTATTATATATACCTGAATCTGAACGGGTAAAAATATTTTATATCCGAACCCGACCTAATCATGTTTTGAGTACCTATCGGTATTTATAACCTGAACTCAAACTATTTAATACATAATTAGCTTAATATACATGTAATTGTTTCAAACTTTAAGGTTATTTATTTATTCGGGTTGTTGTGACGTGCACGACTTCGAAAGGCATAACTGCCTCCTTGAATAAAAGGGATTTTTGAGTTTAATCATAAAGTTATTATTAGAGTGAGTCACCACCTAGTATAATAATTATTAAGAAACCTATTTTCCTGCAGCTTAAATGGATGGTTCTAGCTTGGTCTAGTTGATGGGTTTGGCTGGTTGGTTGTTGGTTGCGATGCCTGTAGCCTTGCTGTTAGGGTTACTATTGTTGATTTCTGGTGCAGTTTAACTGGTTTGTTAGCTAGTTGGGCAATTTGGTTTTGTGCGGCTTTGCTGATTGTTAGGGTGTTTTCCCCTATTGCAGTGTTGCAATGCCTGCATTTTGTTAACGAGTAACCTCTGCTTATGGCCTTGTTGTGTCTGGTTCTATTTTCCTGTAGCAGTGTTGCTAGTGCTGATGCAATATCTGTCTGCTCTATCAGTTGCTTTCATGTTATGGTAGTAGTTGGTAGTTGTGCCTTTGGAGCCTTGTTCTCTGTAGGTGCTTTCCTGGCTGTTGGAGCTGAGGATGGCTTGCTGCTTGTCTGGGTGCTGGCATTGCTAGTGCCTACTTTTTTTTAGGGCACTGTTCCTGGCAGTTTGTTATGTCTGTTTGCTGCTTAATGCATCGTCTGTTTTGTTGGAGATTTGCTTTCTGCAGGTCTTCTTCTAATGTTATGATTGGAGGGCCCCTTGGGGCTAGTCTGCTTGCAGATTTGTTGGTTGCTGATTTTGTCAGTTCGTTCAGGGAGCTTTTTCCCTCTTTGGTTGTATTTGCTTGTTCAAGGGAACCTGTTCCCTTTGCTCGCTTATATGTACATGCTTGTATATTCTGACTTGCTGGTTTCCAGCTTTGTTTCGCTTTTGATCTATAAAATTTATTACATTTGATCAAAATTTTTTTATTAAGAAACCTATGGTCTGCGAGAGTCTGGGTAAGGGGACCAATTATAATTAGAGAGAGGTAAACTGCATTGTTGATTGATTGTTAATCTAAGTCATGTTTTTGTTTGTTGGTCTTATCTAAGGTTTAAGGCAGATCTTCCTTTGTGAGGAAGTTTCTACCTTATCAGGTTAAATCCTAACTGTTCCAAGGCCCTAATTTTAACATCATATTTATTTTTAATTTTGTATCTTTAATACCTAAGAGTATACTTTAAAGTGTAATTTTATATCCTCCGAATATTAAAGTCTACAGCTAAATCCTAACACTTCAAATACTAATTAAACAAATTAATTGTTATGAGATTTTTAACATTTTGGTTAAACCCTAACGGATAATCATAAAATAATTATGATATCCATTTTGTATTTTTTTTTTAAATTTCAGAGAAAAATCAGGTATTTTTAATACCTGGTTTGTATTTTACAGTTTAAGTATACAACTCGAAATTAAGCAAAAAAGTTGAAAAACAAGTGAGAGAATTACATATAATTTCAAAATGATCCCTGAATTCTTTAGAAGTTTTTGAAGTTTTTTAGGGTTTGTTTCGTTAGACATAAATATGAGGGCATCCTAAAATTAAAAGGAAAGCTCTTGGGGTGTATTTGTCAAACACACCCTAACGACCCAAAACAAGGCATTAAGTTCTTCACAAAAAGAATGTGCCAAACACACCCTTAAATTTGGGTTAGCCTTAGCCCAACCCCCTGGAATGGGGTTTATTGGGTCTCGACTCAAGTCCAAACTACCTGGTTAGGCCCAAGCCCAACCCAATTCACCTATGTTGGACTGGAAAACAGCCTAACATGCTTTTCTCTTTATTTGTAAGTGGGTTGGGTTTCATCAAGTCCATCCAACTTGGTCACTAGCCCAGATCATGACCAAGTTGGCAGAACATGAATTATTCATTCACGTTTTGCATGTTTATTACAATGGGGTAATTAAAAGGAATATGGGAGAATAAGGCTTACTTTAAAAAAACATCATTAAATAAAACAACACGTTAACAAAAAGGTGGATGCAACATCATTTTTTAAACATTACAAACCTTTTTTTATGCTTATAACTACAAATCTAAACCAAAACAAATAATAAAAAAGAAAAAGAAAAGCAGGCCATAAAGGACCTGCTTTTGGGTCTATAATGTATACCCAGAACAACTACTCTCTCTTGGTTTCCCTTTAGGAATTTTTGCCTCTCACAAACTTACAAAATTGAAGAAAACTTTTGTTTAGACTTTTGAACCTCTATCTTTATATTTCTTATTGATATTTCTCTTTTTTTTCCTATCTTTTTTCTTTTTTCTTTCCCTTTTTTTTTCGAGCCTCTTATCTTAATCTTGAAGGGGTATTTATAGGGTTTTACTAAGATTTTGGGAGGCCTTGAATCAATTTCCGACCTCTTGATCTTGAGGGAAGTGTTGCAAATCCTTGATAAAAACCCATTGAGGAGCCTTTGTGTGTGAACACATGAAAACCAAATCATTTTTTGCATAATGGTTGCACTGTCAAAACTGACCGAGTTGCCCACTTTCGAGGCCTCGTGGTAGCAATTTTGACATTATCATTGTCTGAGACCACCTGAAGTTGGTAAAGGGAGTGCATACCTTTCATTTGGATCAAACCATACTCAATTTGGAGGTCTGTAACTTCATATTTATACGTTTGAAGTTGTCAACTCGATTAGCCAAAACTGTCAAAATAGAGGTGCAAGCTGACGAACGATATGTCATTCACCTTCTCTTCATTAAGTCTGAATGACACATCATTCAAGGTTCTTAATTTTGGATTTGGAAAAATTCAATTTAGCCCATGTTCTTCCAATTGTTTTTAATTATACTTGTAATTACCTCAAGACTTTTAATTTCATGCAATTTCACATTTGCCAAGCTCAATTATCAGCCCCAAAGTTGACTGCTATTTTCATTTTACCTATATCTGGAGTTCTAGAGCTCCAAATTAAACGAGGTTAGATTTATTGGAAAGCTAACACCCCAAGCTATAACTTATATGACGATCCCTTTCCTCTAAGTTTATCATGTTTAAGCCCGAATCCTCTTTAGAATCAAGGTGATGAATCTGTCCACTTTTTGTCGACGGTGTTTAGATGAACTTTCCATTATCCCCTTTCCCCCCTTTTTCTCTTAAGACACCCATTCTTATGTTTTTCCTACATTTCACGACTCCTCCTAAGCCGAACCATAAGCTATATTTGTGGTTAATAATTTTGTTTCCACCTCACATAACACACGCATTTGACTCACAAAGTTTTCTAGTATCAAGTTTTCATGCTTTTCCTATTAGTAAGCTAAGAAAGATCAAGGAAAAGGTGAATAAGGGCATGGAAACACCTTTTCAAATCTCACTAGAGGGGTTAGTGATAATGGGCAGGTGAATTTATTTATCGGAAGATAAACACTGAAAGATGAAGTGTGGAGAGAAGCCCATGAATCTTGATTTGCAACGCATCCTGAAAGTACCAAGATGTATAGAGACTTGAAGGGATATTACTGGTGGCCTGACATGAAAAGAGAAATAGCAGAATTTGTGTCAAACTATAGGAAATTGCAGCCAATATCAATCCCAGAATGGAAATGGGAGGACATTACCATGAATTTTGTAATAGTATTTCCAAGGGGTAAGAAGGGTAATGATGCTATATAGGTGATTGTGGATCGGCTAACGAAGTCTGCTTTATTTTTACCCATGAAAATAACAGATTCAGTAGATAAGTTAGCTAGGTTATATGTGAACAAGGTGATCAGATTTCATGGGGTGCTAGTATCTATTATGTCAAATCGAGATCCAAGGTTCACATCAAGGTTATGACCAGGTCTACAACGAGCATTGGGAACTAAAGTGAACCTAAGTACAACGTTCCATCCTCAAATGGATGGTCAGTTTGAACTTTCCAGACTCTCGAAGATCTTCTAAGGTCATGTGTGTTAGAATTTAGAGAAAATTAGGAAGATTTCTTGCCATTGGTGGAGTTTACCTATAATAATAGCTACCAAAATACTATAGGTATGGCTCTGTACGAAGCACTGTATGGGAGGAAATGTCGTACCCCGATCTATTAGGATGAAGTAGGGGAAAGGAAACTCCTGGTACCCGAGAAAGTGCAAATGACAACTGATGAGGTGAGGGTAATCAGGAAAAGAATAAAGGAACCTTAGGATAGGCAAAAAAGTTACGCGGACAATTGGAGAAGGCCTTTAGAGTTCCAAGTAGGAGATTAAGTATTTTTAAAAGTGGCACCTTAGAAGGGCCATCATTGGATTTAAAATGAAAGGAAAACTCGTCCAGAGATATATTGGCCCTTTTGAAATTATAGAAAGAATCAGGCCATTTGCTTATCAGTTGGAATTGCCCTTATATCTGGATAAGATTCACAATATGTTTCATGTGTCCTTGTTGTGGAAAGCAAAGATAAATCCCTCACAAATGTTACCACAGGTTCCTATAGAAATAAAATGGTATTTGGCGTTGGAGACAAAATCAATTAAAATATTGGATTGGGGTGAAAAGGGTGTTAAGGAATAAAAGAGTTCCACTAGTAAGAGCATTATAGAGAAACTCTCAGATAAAAAGAGGAGACATGGGAGAGGGAATATGATATTAAGGAGAAATATCCGCATCTATTCTCCAATATAGGTACATGACTTAAATTTTAAGGATGAAATTTCTATTAGAAGAGAAGGATGTAACCCCCGAGAATAAACTTTTACATAAATTGAAAATAATATAAATGGAAAAAGGGAAATTAGATAATTAATGTACAAATTCAAATAATTAAATTGCTAAGGGGGTTTTTTTAAATAAAAAAACAGAAAAGAGTTATCACCAAATTGTAAAAGAGAGAAAGAATGGGCCACAGTATAATTAAAAGAGAATGAGACGATAAATACCCCATTCTCTCCATGTGGTTAGCTGCATAAGGTAAGAAAGAGGAGGGGGGAGATTTCAGATTTTTCTCCACCAAAATTGAGGGAAAAACACCAAAAATTTTAGGGCTGTACAAACTTTAAACTACTAAGTAGAGAGAACACTCATTGACAAAGAAATTAACAAGGAAACAAGTGAAGTTCTGAATTTGTGCGTTTCGACCCTCAATTGAACAACAAACTTCTATTTTATTTAATTTGGCTCCTGATTTCGTCAATTTTAGACCCTACATTCACGAGTCTTTTTCAGTTTGGTCCTTGGCTTTGAATTTCTTCAATTAAGTCCCTAATTGCTCATCAAACTTCAATATTGATGCATTTAAGTCCCTGATTTGACCAAATTAGCTCTTAAAATTACAATTCGACCCCCAGACTTTAATTTCTTCCAATTAAAATCTAAATTGACTTCAAAAATCAATCTTTCTTGCGATTAAGCCCTCAATAAATTCAATTAGACCTTGAGAAATTTCAATTGAGTCCTTGAATATCTAATTTTGAATTTCCTTCCTCAAAGTGGATTTTCCTTTGCCAATAGAGCCTTTATTAGTAAAAAATACACTGCCAAATTTTTCAATCTTGTATATTTTAATCTTCCTTAACCAGTCTTTGGCAATTTACTGGGCGTTCTAGTATATTCTTCTCACCGATATATTTTTTTATTTTCTTCCAACATTTGTTTCAATTTTTTTTTGTATTTTCTCTTTTTTTTTTTATGTGGGGGCCTAAAAATGGGTAACAACAAATACTTCTTCTTTACAATACTTACAAAGCAAAGACTTGTCAAGTGCTTTGCGTAGTAAGTTTGGAAAAACAAATGAAATGTTCTTCAAAACTAGTCTTCTCAAAACTTTTAGTTTGATTGACCTAAAACTCTATCTTTGTAGCAATTGTAGACCTCAAGATTTTTAACTATATCCGAAATTCTAGAACTTTGTTTTAAACAAGGTTGGTCTCGTTGGAAAGCTTAGACACAAGGCTACAAGTCTTTAGAAGGGAGGAGAATCGAGTTCTACCCCCAAGACACTCGAAATTACTCGTCAATGAATCAGACTTACTGCCCTATAGGGTCTGTCATGACTCAGTCTCGATTGGTGACTCATAATTGGAGTTCTATAGCTCCAAATTGAGTAAGACCAATTTTCTTAGTTAGTCAACATCCAAAACTACAATCCCTATGAGGAACTCAATTCTAATTCTCTCATTCTTTTACTCGAATTCTCTCTGAAAGTCAAATTTTCTTCTTTTATCTCAACTCCTAACCATATCACATACCATATAAGAGTGCCAAAAATAACTTTTAAGAGCAAATTTACTCTATTTATTTCAATTTCCCCCTCTTAACATCATTTTTTTCTATTTATTTCAAAAATAAAAATAGATGATTAGTTCGCCAAGATTTCATCTCTATAGTTTATAATTTTCTAATATTACTTTTAAAGTTTTTATAAAGTCTCAATTCTATCATTCCCAAAAGAAAAAAAAATCAATTTTATACTTTACTACTAATTAATAGATAATAAAAAATTGAATTTTGATAATACAAAGCCAGCAAGGTCTAATAAGATCATTAATTTGAGAATATAGTTGGTTTCTACTGCAAATCACATTTACCAGTTGCTTCCTTGCTTATTTATATTCTGCCTTCACATGTAAATTAGGCTAAAATGTATTTAATTCTCAGCAAACAGTTATTCTTCCTTGGACTCACCAGCTTCAAATCAATCTCATGTTGCATAGCTTTTCATTTTTATCATGTTTACACTTTTTATATAATTCCTCCATGAAGAAAACAATCCCTTTACGAATATGTTTTTAATTTGCACTTCGTTTACAGCTAGTGAAGTGGATATTTTTTTTTTATTTTTTTTTATTGTATGTCATTTTTGTTTGGTAATATGTTCAACGTTTTTTAAAAGTATTTTCTAAATTGTTTTTTTAAGTATTAAAGTAATATTTTTTAATTATATTTTCCCATAATTTAATGTGATAATGTTAAAATAAAAAAAATAAAAATATTATTTTGATATATTTTTAATTAAAAATTCATTTTTGCAAAATTAACCTTTGCAATGTCAGGACTTTTTGATTGATCGTGCCAACCTGCATTATTCTCAGGATAAAAGATGGAAGAACAAAATCAAGAAGTGTCATCGCCAGAGGTGAATAAGAACGAAGGTAATGAGGGTGGGTGCAGCTAAAGAGTTGATTGCCCCACTAAAAAAATATGCAACATGTTTGGAACAAAACGCCAACAAGTGGATTTATAACATGATCTGGGTTGTGAGTTTGCATGATCAACCTTATACATGGACATATGGTCGAATTAGGACTCACTTAATTGGGTTGTCACCAGGGCAGAAGCCATAAGGAGTGGCTGTTTGTTCAAAGTTACGGAGGAGGAAAGAGAAAAAAATGAGAAGGGAAGAAGATCAAGCCAGTAGAGTTTTTAGTGGTTGCATAAGAAAAATACTTCTTCCGAGCACCACTCCAACTTCACAGGTGAAGAGACCAACTTCAGATATCTCTCCAGATCAACAGAGAGATTGCTAGTGTGTATAAAATATTTCCTAAAGATGAAGTAGATGAAGCCACTACAAGAGTTTTCTATGGAAATGGGATTCCTTCTAATGCCATGAAGTTCCCATTATAGGTTGATATGGTGAGAGCATTTAAGGAAGCACCCAGAGGTTATGAGCTGCCAAGGAGAACAAAAATAGCCAACATATGGAGTTTTATTGTTTTGGATGATTGTGAAGACAGTAAGAAGGGGTTACATGATAAAGTAATGGCTGTTTCAGAAGGTGAGGCAATATTTATCACCAGCATTGATTGTTTCAGATAAGACAGTAGGTGCATATAATGTTGTTCAGATTTTGTCTAGCGATACATCTGCTAATAGAACTGCTGGTAAAATCTTTGAAACGACTTATCTTCATATATTTTGGTCAGGGTGCATTGCTCACACTCAGTCTCTTACTGAAAGAGATTGTCAAGTCAACTAACCCAAGCTTATCATTTGCTGCAAGGACCTATAGTTTGGGAAAGGGTATCATGAACTACATAAAAAACCATAGCTTACCCTTTATATTTTTCTAGCCTATCTTGAACCAGATATTTTACATATTTAGAAGCTAAAATATGAATGACATATAGTACAAGAGTACATTTTTCAGGTAAATGTAGAAAACAATGGTATCTACAAGCTAAATTTTTCTTATCTCTTCTTCTTCTTGTACGAGGAAATATATAGGCAGAGCCCTAAATAGATAGTGCTTTGAATAAACAGAGCTCAAAATAGGTAACAATCGTATTTTAAGGAATTGTAATAATATTATACAAGATTTGATCTGACTCCTATAATTGGTTAGATTCACATAATTACTGCCTATACAAGATTTGATCTGAATAGGCAGTAATCAGATTACAAAATACAAGATGTGATCTAGTTCCTATAATTAATCAGACAACTCATCATGTCAACACTCCCCCTCAAGTTGGAACATAAATATCGGTCATGCCCAACTTGTTAATTATTCCATAAAATGCCTTCCCTGAAACTGCCTTGGTAAGAATATCAACTAATTGATGTTCTGATTGGACAAATGGAAATTGTATGAGTTTTTGATCTAATTTTTCTTTAATGAAGTGACGATCAATTTCAACATGCTTCGTGCGATCATGTTGGACAAGATTATATGCAATGGAAATGGCAGCCTTATTATCACAATGTAGAGTCATAGGACTCGTATAGTGAATCCCTAAATTTGTCAAGACCTGCTAAATCCATAATAATTTGCATACACCATGAGTCATGCCTCAAAATTCTGCCTCTGCACTCGATCGGGCCACAACTTTCTGCTTCTTACTGCGCCATGTAACGAGGTTCCCGTTGACAAAAGTGAAGTATCCGGATGTAGATTTTATGGTCGTTTGATCCCCTGCCCAATCAGCATCTGTATATCATACAATGCTAGAAACACTATGTTTTGAGAATAACAAACCTTTTCCTAGAGTACCCTTCAAGTATCTTAAAATTATGTTCACTGCATTCAAATGTTCTTCGCTAGGTGCATGCATACATTGACTTACGACGTTGACAGCATAGGCTATGTCCGGTCTCGTATGTAATAAATAAATCAGTCTAACAACTAACCGTTGATAGCGGCTCATGTCCATTGGAACCTGATTAAGAAAGATATTGAGCTTGTGATTGATGTCCATTGGGGTTGATGTTGGTTTGCAAGCAAGCATGTCAGTTTTTTTCAACAGATCAAGCACATATTTCGTTGTGACATAGAAATCCCGTGAGCTGATCTGGCAACTTCAATTCATAAGAAGTATCTGAGTTGTCCAAGGCTCTTCATTTCGAATTCAGCAGCTAAATGTTCTTGTAACAGTGTCATCTCCTCTAGATCATCGCCTGTCAACACCATGTCATCCACGTAAACAATGAGAGCTGTTACCTTTCCATTTTTGTGCTTTATAAACAAAGTATGATCTGAACTACTCTGTTTATAATTGAATGCCTTCATTGCAGAGGAGAACCACCCAAACCAAGCTCTAGGAGATTGTTTCAGCCCATATAAAGATTTCTTCAACCGACATACTTTGCTTCTATTTTCAGAATTGCACTGCACACCCAGTGGCAAGTCCATATATACTTCTTCTTTTAGGTCCCCATTGAGAAATGTATTTTTAACATCAAACTGTTTCAAATGCCACTCCCGACTAGTTGCTATAGATATAAGGATGCTTCTGAGCCTTCTCCTAGTACTTGGCATAATCTTTTTACGTCTAATCGCAACACTACTAGTTGCCCTAAGCTTATCCATTACTCTGCTTTTACTAAAACTAGAGGCTGTAATTTGGTTGATGATGATTAAGACACTAAATGTGACTATTGGAAGATGTGCCTTGTTGGATATATTGTTGGTCGTTCTCCTGACTTTAAAGCCTTGCAGAACCTTATTGTTAACTCATGGCACTATGAGGCATCATTGACTATTCATGAATATGGTTGGTTGATTTTCAAATTTGCTCATGATGCTGACAAATTGAATGTCTTATCTGGGGGTCCTTATCTAGTCTATGACAGTCCTCTCATTCTCAGGGCAATGCCAGAATACTTTGATTTCTCTTCCTCTGATATGCACACTGTTCCAGTATGGATTAAATTTCCCAACCTCCCACTCAAATGCTAGTCTCTTAAATGTTTGTCTAAGATCGTCAGCGTTCTTGGTAAACCTGTTCAAAGTGACATGCTTACCTCTACTATGTCAAGACTCTCCTATGCCAGGGTGTTGGTGGAAGTCAACTTGTTATTTGATCTGCCTTACTCCATTGAAGTTACTTTGCCAAGTGGCAGCTTATTCCATCAGCAAGTTGTTTATGAAACTCTACCACGTTTTTGCAAGCATTGCATAACCCTTGGCCACCTTACTTCAACTTGCACCAAATTCCCACCTTCTAATGCTCCAAGCAAACAACCGACTCATGACTCTACCCATGTTCCTAAAGGCACCAGAGGCAGGGACTCTGTTTTCAATCGTTTGGGACCTCAAGAAGGCACTCCTGTTGTTAAATGCTCAGAGGCAAATATACCTGCCAAATGTCTTCCTACTCCAATGCAGGTTGAGGCTGAGCTTGTATCTGAGAGTGGAGCTGTTGCTCCTTACTCCGGCGGTTGGGAAATTGTTCAGAGCAAAAGAGTAAGGCGCAAGCCTTCACCCCTAAGACATCCTACTCGGTCCCCTCATGTTGAACCTTGCCCAGCCCAAGGGCTTTCTCATATAGGTCACAGGGATCGTCAGCCTTCACCTCCAATTTCTGTTTCTCCCACCATATCAGCACCAGCTCCGAATGATCTAGCTGGCTTTAGGACTGACAAGGGCAAATCTATGGTTGTTTCAAGTGCTCTAGATCATTTCACATCTCGTTCAACTGGTATGCCCCTAAGGAAAAGGGCCCAGCAGCGCACTGGTGGTATATCTGGCAGGGGCAAGGGGTTGCTTCCCACCCCCCCTTCTTGATGTGTTGTTGTCCAGTGCTGCTGCCATGGCTGGTGGTTTTCTTCTTTTGTTGAGCAGTTGGTAGTGGTGGATGTTTTGCTCTCATGTTGTCCTCCTCGATCGTGTCCCTTCGGAGATGGTTTTTGTGGTTTTCATGTCTCCAATGGTGAGGTCCGGCAGCCAGTTGTTTTATTTCTCCTGCTGGAACTGTTGGTCTTCCCTATTTCTGCATGGTTTTGCATAGATTTGCATGTGTTTTTCGTCAATCGCTGCTGGGTGTTCTTCTGATTGGCTAATTTCTTTCTTCTTCAATCGTTGTTGCTTGTGATCCTTATCCACGTGGAGGAATTCTTTTGGAGGCTTTTGCTGTTTATTTATTGTTGCAATCGATAGGCGCCCAATTCCTTTATTGTGTGGCTTTTCTGCATGGCTTGCATGACGTCCTTTCATGCTCAACGGCTTGTTTGTTCTTCAATTCAGATTGCGAGTTCTGGGCACCGGTCAGTCTTGATTTGTGTCCTGTCTATCCTTTTGTCCTGCAACTGTAGCTGATTCAGTTCCTCGTCGGCTTGCTGCTTGCTCTCGTGGTTTGCTCTTCTATTTAGTCTGAGTCATCTGGTCATTTTTCACTATTGTATTGTTTCTTAGGATATCCCTTTGTCCTGTCTTTTGCTTTGTGTTAGGTTGGGAACCTTGTCATATTTGGTTCCTCTCATAGCCATTGTCTTATTTTTAGTTGTTGTTTTATTAGTAGTTTGCTGAATAGCTCTATAAGGGAGTTTGTTCCCTTTTGTTTATCCTTGTTTCTGAGCTTGCTGGTTCTCCAGCAATGTATATTTTTTGATCTTTTTATACACTTACATTTTGATATATAAAAAAAAAGGATGCAGATTGTGTCAAGCTTGGCAACCGGTGCAAATGTCTCTTGATAAATCCACTCCATATTTTTGTGTATATCCCTTTGCGACCAACCGGGCTTTATATCTGTCAATGCTGCCATCTGTTCTAAGTTTCACAGTGAACACCCATCGATACCCGATTGTCTTCTTTCCTTCGGGTAGGGAGACAAGTTCCCAAGTAGAGTTTTTTTGCAGAGCTTGCATTTCTTCATTTATGCCTTTGGCCTAAGCTGGATCTGTCAAAGCTTCCTGCACATTACTAGTAATGGATACATTGGATAATTGATTAACAATGAGTGCATATGATTCAGACAGCTTATGGTTAGAGACATAATTGTTGATTGGATATTGAACATTGACTCTACGATTGGTTTTATACTGTTTCTTTGGGACACCCTTATTGGATCTTTGTGAACATCTTGGGGCTGTATTATCCGGATTGACATGAGAAATATCAGTCAATCCATTGGACTTATTAGATATGGGTTGTAGAAGTACCTGGGATTCAACATTGAGGGGATTCGTTGGTTAATGGTGTTAATAAAGGCAACTCTATATTTATTGGTGACTTCTCATCAGTGCTTCTACCCCCAATATTTTCAGTAATTTCTTCGAGCTCAAAAAATTCATTACTGCCGCTCTTTTGTAGCAAATGTGCGTTGCTAGGCTGCTCCCCCTGAGAAGAAGCGGTGGAACATCCTTCTAAATAAAATGGTTCGGTCTCACGGAAGGAGACATCCAAGGTGACATGTAATTTTTTAGTGTGAGGATCATAGCATCTGTACCCTTTATGCAAGTTTGAATATCCAACAAAAACACACCGGGTGGCACATGGATCAAGTTTAGTTCATAAAACCTTTAGAATGTGGACATAAGTAGTACACCCAAACACTCTAGGCTCAAGATTTGGAAGGTGCGGGATGGACAGTAAGGATTGCATACGCTGTTGCAGTGTCTGAAAATCTATCACTCGAGAGGGTGTCCGATTGATCAAATAAACAACAAACTTTGCAGCTTCTTGATTAGTATTTAAAAGTGCATTTTTATCAAGGTTTTATATCATCATATTGCACTTAAAGTATCATTAAATTCTCTAACTTAAGCATGTTTTATAATAGCAAGTACGATAATATAAGATATCTTTAATTTATGGTAAATGCTCATTTCAAATGCAAGCATGTTTCACAATTCAAATGATTGATTGGTTTGTTTAACTATTGAAATTGAGAAGATAAAGAGAGGGCTAAGCTTAAAAAAGAGATGCTGGTTCAATTCAAACTGGAACACCATTTGGTTATTGGATCATAATTCGAGCTGTAGAACTTGAATTTAGGTTTAGTTTATATGGATGGAAAGTTAAGACATAGGCCTAAAACTTTCATGAAGAGTCCAAGATTCAAAACAGCCGTTTTCAAGTTCAAATTGTAACAACAAAAGAAAAGTTAGAATTTGTCCTGCAGCCTAGACATTGTTCAGTATTCAGCCCATATCTTGAGTTCTAGAAATCCAAATAAGCACATTCTTGTTTTGTTGGAAAGCTGAGACAAATTCCAAGAACTTTCATGAAGACTATCTGTTCAAATTATGATGTTAGCAATGACGTTTTGTTCAGACAAGAAAATAATGGTTGTCACCAAGTCAAGAGGTGGCCACCCACTCAATAATTAGTCATCAAATCAATAGTTTCAAATTTTAGCCTATAAAAGGAGGCATTTGCCATACATTTAGACATCTTGATTTTTAGATCAAGATCATATTCTTGCTTTCTTTCTTTGTATTTTTGTAATGTAAAAGTTTTGCTTTCATTAATCTCTTGTTTGTGCTTTTCTTCATAACTATGTTCTTATCTAGTTGATTTATGTTTCTCTTCTTCATAATGTTTAGCTAAGTTTATTATGTCAAGGTGAAAAGGTTTCACTAATGGTGTTAGAATAGGTATAATATAAACTCAACATGGACTTCAATGTTTATATCCAAGAAAGTTTGTTATTAACATGTCTTATCTTTAAATCTTACTAATTCTTAATACCTTGCTTGTTAAATGATTAATCTAGATGTTGTACAACCCTTGGTACAATAAATACTTGACACTTTCATAGCCTATTGTATGGTATAACCGACACTTGTGCTATGAAAAGAACTTGATTTGTTGTTAACATAAGTTAACATCATGAATTCCTGACAATATTTAAAAGTATGGTGTTACTAAAATAAGATAATTAATATAATCATGTTAATAATTTATAATCTGATTGGAACCTCTTTTGTATATGGTTTCCAGTTAAGTAATAAAAGGAGTTTATATTATACTTATTTAAAATACCATTAGTGGATCCTCTAACCTTGATATTTGTTTTATCCTTGTTTAATCCTTACATCAATATCTCATCTCAAAAGTTCTCTTCAACTCCTTTCCATTTATTATTTGTAATTTTATATAATTGACTTCTCTATGGTTCGACCCCGGTCTTGCCGGGTTATTTATTTCTTTGACACTCCTGCACTTGAGATAAGACATCAGTCTTTTGATCGTGTCACTTCTCCCTAGTAGTATCGAGGCATATGCATGCCAAAGAGGGAAGCACGAACCACCTCTAATATTTGTCTATTTTTTTCGTTCGGCTAATCGATTCTGTTGTGCAATATAAGTACATGAAGTTTGATGCCGAATTCCATAGTGATGTAGATACTTTTAAACAGAAATATTAAGGAATTCCATAGCATTAACAGTTTGCCAACTACGAATCTGTTTCTGATACTGAGTACCCACCATACCATGAAATTCCTGAAATGCTGTAAAAACATCACCTTTTTTGTGTAACGAAGACATCCAAGTCATTCTAGTACATTCATCGATAAATGTGACAAAATAATGAGCTTTCAATATGGTAGAAATTTTTGCAGGACCTCATACATTAGAATGTATAATACGATGGCTTTTAGCCAACTCACAAACATTGCAATGAAACTCCGAATCATGGACTACGTTAAAAAGATGCGGTTGTAATTTTCTAAGATACCCAAAAGAAAGATGTCCCAATTGTTGGTGCCATAACCATATTGTTGCTTGATCTGTATCTGAACTTCTAGTTTGATACACTTGGTTGAATTTCTGTCCTCCATTTTCTGTAAGTTCTAAATAATAAAGTTTGCCTCGTTTAACATCATAACCAAGAATCTTCTGAGTCAGAATGTCCTGAAAAACACAGAATGAAGGCTAGAAGGTTACAGTATAATTAAGAGCAGAAGTAATTTGGCCAACTGACAATAGATTAGATGGGACAACTAGGACTGAGTTTAAAGTGAGAGTTTGAGTCAAGATGATAGTGCTTTCACCAACATAGAAGAGGTACTGCCGTTAGCTGTGGAAATAAAGGAATGTGTAGAAGAGTGAAGGGATTGTAATTGACCAGTGTCTTTAACCATGTGATCTGATACACCTGTATCAATAATCCAATTATTATTCTTAGAAATTGCAGAGAATTCATTTACCTTAAACACTACTTGAGTGAGCAACATTAGCAGTAGGCTGCAATTTATCATCAATAGTAGGCTGAGTTTCAGCCGTGGTCATCATGGCTTTTCTTATGAATTTCTTCCTTGGTTTCTTTGAGAAATCCCACCACTCAGGATAACCAATGATCTCATAACACCTTTGCTTTAAGTGACCCGATTCACCACAATGCCCACATACAAGACCTGTATATTTTCCAGCAGATGAATGATTGTGATTCTTCATTGTTCCAAACGCCGGTCCTTAAAGGGATTGGTTTATGATTATGGAAAAGTGTGCAAAGTGTTCAGTAATTGATCGATAGCTCCATATTATTTGTCTTTGTTGAAACTCCCTCATTACACAGGCATATGTACTCTCCAAATCTAGTTTTGGATCTTTGAGTAGTATTTCTTCGTGGACTTGATCAAACTTAGAATCAAGTCCATACAGAAATATATGAACCCGAAGTTGATGTATTGTTGAATGCAACTAGACCACGCCTTCAACTGTCTCTCCTTGGGAAGCAGTATCGATTTTTTGGAATAGAGCAATCAGTTCATTGTAATAGGTTGACACAGATCTAACCTCTTGTTTGATAGAGAAAGACTTCTGATTTAATTCAAACAGACGAGTTTCATCTGAGCCATCATAGAAGGTCTCCAACACAGCCTCCCATATTTCCTTGGCTGTGGACAGGTGAATAAATCGCTGCATCAGTAACGGACTCATTGAATCAATAAGCCAACTTTTCACCTTTTGAATTTCGGTGATCCATGTTGCAAACATGGGATCTTCGGGTTTGGTTTTTTTCGCTTCGCCAATGAGGTATCCGGTTTTGTTACGAGCACCCATGCGCATCTCCATTAGTTGAGACCATAGTGGATAATTACTTTCATCTAATATGATGTTGGTAGGGAATGCAAAACTATCTTTGTGAATAATAATGGGTGATGCTTGGCTATTTTGTTGAACGGGAACAATCGGGTTGAGATTCGTCATATAATTATTATTTATGACTTTTAGAAAAAAAAACATATGAGATTCGTGTTTGATCAGTTCTATAATTCTGACTCTAATACCATGTAGAAAACAATGGTGTCTACAAGCTAAATTTTTCATATATCTTCTTCTCCTTATAGTAGGAAACATATAGGCAGAGCTCTAAATAGGCAACAATCCTATTCTAAGGAATTGTAATAATTCTGTACAAGATTTGATCTGACTCCTATAATTGGTCAGATTCACATAATTACTGCCTATACAAGATTTGATCTGAATAGGCAGTAATCAGGTTACAAAATACAACATATGATTTAATTTCTATAATTAATCAGACATCTCATCATGTCAACAGTAGAGAATGCTTTGATAAACTTGGTTTTGAGTGAAGAATGGGGTGAACTTAAGAAAGGTAGGTTGAACTCAAGTATGGGCATGGAGAATTAAAGAAAGCTGTTACGGATGATGATGTTTGGGAGATGCTCAATATCACATTGATGTGTATTAAGCCAATATGGGACAGGATCCGGTATTGTGATTCAAACAAGGCTTGTATAGGGGAAGTAGAAGTCCATCAGAAAATGAATGATCTGTTGGGATGCCCATGGACGTGTTTGTCGAGAGGTGTTGATTTGTGTTAGGAAGTTCCAACTACATATGAGCTAACTCTGTATTACTATTTTGATGATTGGTTGACAAGTTTATCCCCAGGTGGAGAGGAAAGAAATAAACCTCATGATGATCCTAGTGTTCATCAGGCTTATCTGAATGCTTTAGATCGACTTGTTAGGGATATCAAGGAAGCATCAGAAGTATGGCGTCAGCGGAGTGGTTTTATCAGCAACGGAGGATTTTGTGATCCTTTACGAGCAATAAAAGTATGTAGGCACTATCATGGTGGCAGCTATAAGGTGTAAACGCGCTAGAGCTGTCCAGCTAGGCAGTTTAAGTGTTGTCTTAGAGTGTCAGTGATAGGTCCCAATCAATAGCAGAGACAATGTTAACGAATTCTGGCTTTCTTAGGGTGAAAGCTAAACCACAACTGTTTTCAAAGAAATTTGATATATTCTTATTCCTTGCTAACGTTCCAATAAATAGAGTTAAGCTTAACAAATCAGCTTTAACTCAGGAAACTATCTAGCCTTATTTAAAGGGAAATACGTAACAACTTTGAATGAGTATACAATGCAAAACAACAGCAAGGGAAAAAAAATATAAAAGCTAATACTTGGTCTTCACTCAAGCTAAAAACTTGGGATTCTTCTTAGGGATTCTTTCAGATCTTCTTGGCCTATCAATACTCCCCCCTCTGACAGGAACCTTGTCCTCAAGGTTCAGAGAAGGAAATTGAGTATGTAACTGAGTGGTGTTCTCCCAGGTAGCATCGTCAGCAGGCAACTGCTTCCACTTTACCAAACTTTCTTCCACAAATTTCTCCCCCTGTTTAATCCAACTTGTCTCAAGGATCTTCTCTGGTGTTATAGAAACTGCTCCTTCATCTATAATTGGCGGCAGCTCTAAGATAACATGTGGAGGATTCCCAATATATTTCTTTAAGAGAGAAACATGAAAAACGGGGTGGATCCTTGTGCTGGTTGGTAATTGTAAGCAGTATGCAACATTGCCAATCTTCTTCTCGATGCAATAAGGGTCGTAGAACTTACTAGCAAGTTTCTGGTGAACTCATTTGAATGCGGTTTGTTGGCGATAAGGGTGTAACTTTAAGAGAACCAGATCACCTGCTTGAAATTCTACAGAGCACCTTGATTTGTCTGCTGTTTGTTTCATTCGATTAGCGGCTCTGTCTAAATTCATCATCAAGTGCTGGAGTAACTCATCCCGATGTAAGAGGCTTTGATCAACTTCATTGACCCAATATAAGCCATTCGAATATAAAGGAATGGAAGGAGGAAGCCGACCATACAATGCTTGAAAGGGCGTCATCCTCGTGGAGCTGTGGTAGGTAGTATTATACCAGAATTCAGTCCAAGGTAAGTAACTATACCATTTTCGTGGCCATTGATGGACAAAACAACGGAGGTATTGTTCAACACAACGGTTCACAACTTCTGTTTATCCATCAGTCTGCAGATGGTAGGCAGAGCTCAATTTCAACTTGGTTCCTGACATCGTGAAAAATTCTTGCCAAAATTTGTTGATAAAGATGGGATCATGGTCACTAACGATGGATTTTGGCATACCGTGGAGTTTGACAATATGTTCTACAAATTGTTCAGCTACAGTCTTTACAGAAAATGGATGGGACAAAACAACAAAATGAGCATACTTACTGAGTCTGTCTACAACCACCAAAAGACTATCTTTGTCGTGAGAAGAAGGAAGGCCTTCAATAAAATCCAAACTAATATCCTCCCACACTTGACAGGGAATGAGCAGTGGCTGAAGTAATCTGGCTGGAGCAAGAGTTGCAGTTTTGGCTTTTTGGCAAACTTCACACTGCACAATATAATCCTGCACTGATCGATACATAGATGGCCAATAAAATTGTTGAGCTAACCGCTTGAATGTTCTCAACACACCAGAATGTCCTGCCATTTTGCTGTCATGAAATTCTTGTAGCAGCTGGTTGCGGATAGCTTGTGGAACCACTACTTTTTGTTTATAGAAACATAAACCATTTTGCATAGAGTATGGACCAGTGGGGTCTGTAGTTGATCAATGATTAACTTGCTGCATGTATGGATCATCTTGTGCAACTCTTTTCATGTCATCCCATAGAGTGAACTGAGGAACAAATAAAGGGTTAAGGAGGGGGCTATCAGGACGGCATGAGAGAGCATCAACTGCTGAGTTTTCACGTCCTGGTCTGTAGAGAATTTCATAATCATAACCCAACAGCTTTGCTACCCATTTCTGTTGCTCTGGAGTAGCCACACGCTGTTCCAAGAAATATTTGAAGCTTCTATGATCGGTTTGAATGAAGAATTTTTGACCCAAGAGATAGGGCTGCCATGTCCGAATTGCTTCAACAATTGTCAGCATTTCTTTAGCGTAAATGGACCATGCCTGTTTGCTTATGCCTAAAGCATGACTCATGAATGCAATAGGTCGGCCCTGCTGAGTAAGAACAGCACCAATTCCATCACCTGAGGCATCAGTTTCAATAATGAAGGAGTCATTAAAATTAGACATGGCTAGAGTTGGAGTCGTTGTCATGGTTTGCTTCAGCAGGTTGAATGCATCTCCTGCTTCTACAGTCCATTGAAAGTTTCCCTTTTTGAGGAGATTGGTTAGGGGCCGAGCCAAAAGTCCATAATTCTAAACAAATTTCCTGTAATAACTTGTCAACGTAGAAATCCACGCAACTCAGTAATATTAACAGGTTGTGGCCAAGCTACCCTGGCCTCAATTTTTTTTTGTCTACCTTTACCCCGTGGTGTGTCACAATATAACCCAAAATTCTAGTTCTTGTTTGCCGAAATCACACTTGCTTGATTTGATGAAAAACTGATATTGCCTCAATATGTCTAATGTGATCCTAACATGTTCTAGATAGGATTCCCAGGTAGGACTATAAACAAGAATGTTGTAAAAAAAACTAGTATAAATTTACGAAGATGAGGGCAGAATATGGAGTTCATAGTGGCTTGGAAAGTGGATGGGGGCATTGCATAAACGAAAAGGCATAACTAGATATTCGAAATGGTCGTTATAGGTTCTGAAGGTAGTTTTTGGAATATCGGAAGCATGAACTCGTACCTAATGATAACCAACTCTCAAATCTAGTTTGGTGAAATAGGCTGCACCATATAACTCATCTAGCATATCATCCACGATAGGTATGGGAAATCTTTCTTTGATGGTGGCTGATTTAGTGCCCAGTAGTCTGTGCAAAATCGCCAAGTGTCATCTTTCTTTTTTACCAATAAAACCGGGGATGAGAATGGGCTGGTGCTGGACCGAATGACTCCCATCTTGAGCATTTCGTTGACTTGTTTTTCAATCTCTGTTTTTTGAAACTGTGCATATTTATACGGCCTCATTTCGTTGACTTCTTTGAGGTTTATGTGATGATCAATGTCTCTTAGAGGTGGTAGTGTTGTTGGTTCTTTAAACACATCTGTATAATCCTTCAAGATTTTTTGTATGTCAGGAATGGTGTCTGCCCAGGTGACCTTCTCGTTGGCTTATAGATAAATAGCAAACAATAGTTGGCCCTGACGCATTTCTTTAGTAATTGAGGCCAATGTTGTTGCTTGAATGGGTTGGTTGATTCCTTGTAATCTTCGTGCTTGTTTATCCCAATGGAAATCCATGGTTAATTGTTTCCAATTACAGACCACAGAACCAAGCATCTCTAGCCATTGGACGCCTAACACCATATCAAGTCCTACTAGAGGTAAAGAATAGAGGGTGAGTGAAAACTGAATATCTTGCACATTTACTTGTACCTCGTCAAAACGACCTTGACAGAATAGTCGTTCTCCATTTGCTATGCGGATAACAAATGATTTTGTTGGTACCACTGGAAGTCGCAGCGATCTAGCTATCTTCTCACTCAAAAAATTATGAGTGGATTCACTATCAATCAACATCATCACGTGTTGAGACTCGATGGTAGCCGCTACTCACATGGTTTGAGGGGATGTCCAACCTGTTGGTGCATGCAATGATATTTTTAGTTCAGCTTGATCTCCCATGTTATCTGCTATCTGCAACTCCTCTTTTTCCATCTCATATTCTGCAGGTTGGCACTCAAGAAGGAGAAGTTGAGGCCCTTGGCATTTATGTCCAGGGGTGAATTTATCATTGTAGTTAAAACATAGTCCTTGTGCTCTTCATTTCTGCATTTCATCCCAACTCAATCTCTTAGTTGCATTTGCTGGGATAGGACGATTTATTGGAGAGGTGGCGGTGGATATGCGGTTCAGCAGTGGAGGTCGTGTGAACCTCCTTGTTCTGGCTAACTGTTCATCTCTCATTCTGGCTAGGCTAATGGCTTCCTTCAATGTTCTAGGTTTAAACATTCGAATTCCATCTGCTATCTCAGATTTCAATCCTCCCATGAATGTGCCAACAAGAGCTTTTTGTGTCCAACCGTGAACTCGATTGCCTAATCTTTCAAACTCCTTTTGGTAATCTCGAAGGGATCCAACCTGACAAACTCTAGACAGTGCTTCATCAAAGTCTTCACAGTCTGTTGGTCCAAAACGAGCCAACAATTCTTCTTAAAAAACTCCCAGGTCACCAATCGGCCTTCCTCCCGGTACGTTCTCCGCATCCATTGCCACCATTGGTTAGCTTCCCCTTCAAGGTGAAAAGATGCTAGAGATACCTTCTGATTATCATTTGTGCCTTGAAATTCAAAGAATTGAGCTACCCTGCTAAGCCATTCGGTTGGATCTTCTCTGGAGTATCTTGGAAATGCCAGCTTTGCCATAGTGGATGAGAAAATCTGCCTGTTGCTATTGTTCCCCTCTCGGGTTGAGTGACAAGATCCTTCTCGTTGGTTATTGCTAGAAACTTCTCTGGTTGACAGAAAAGCTTCTGATAACTTGTTGATGGTTTCCTCCGAATGGTGCAGCTTATCTGCTACGCCTAACTCCAGCTGCTGCATTCCATCTTGAACTCCACCAAGTCCAGCTTCCAAAGCTTCGATCCTCTCTTTGTTGGACGCCATTGTAACCTTGCTCTGATACCAATGATAGGTCACAATCAACAGCAGAGACAATGTTAACGAATTTTGGCTTTCTTAGGGTGAAAGCTAAACCACAACTGTTTTTAAAGAAATTTGATATATTCTTATTCCTTGCTAACGTTTCAATAAATAGAGTTAAGCTTAACAAATCAGCTTTAACTCATGAAACTATCTAGCCTTATTTAAAAGGAAATACGTAACAATTTTGAATGAGTAAACAATGCAAAACAACAGCAAGGGAAAAAATATAAAAGCTGATACTTGGTCTTCACTCAAGCTAAAAACTTGGGATTCTTCTTACGGATTCTTTCATATCTTCTTGGCCTATCAGTCAGCATTACCTGTTCAGAAAGAGCACTGACTACCCATGACTATATCCATAATGTCAAGTCGACATGGAAGCAATTGAATAGACGAACTATGCGATGCTTTATGGCAATGAATTTGATGCTGTAGAGGCATTGCTAAAAACATTGATAGTGCACCGAAAAGTTCAAAGCATATCCTATTTTCAGATAGTTCATTTCAAGCATCATCTGATTCACAGATGGAGGGAACTGCACAGGGTAAAAAGCCTCGTATCAGGTTAAATTTAGAAGGCTTCCTTTGGTTTTTGACTAGGAAATGAACAAGTCAGAGTGCTTAGCTGATAGTTGTTTCTCCTTTGTAAATTCTTTTAGCTTTTGGTTGTGGAATGTGAAAGAATTTAAGAGTCATTCTTGTTGGACCATTGACTTGTGCACCTTCGTGTGCAGGGCAAGTCGAATTGATGCACGGAAAAGAACGGTGCTGCCTTTGTCCTTTTGTGAACTCTCTCGTATTATCATGGCTTCTTACCGCGGTTGCTCTGCTTAGGCTCTCTAACTACTCATTGCTGCTCTAGACTAAATACGTGATCAGACCACATCTTGTCTATATCGGCTAATAATTGGTGCCTTTGAAGTTTGAATGAGAGAGGCAGGGTTCCCTGCCTTACTGGTATACAGGTCCCTAAATGCATTTCTCAACAAGATCGAAGGATTCAAATTTTGCAATTAATAAGAGGAACTTATTCACGGTAAAATAATAAGGAAAAAAGAAAAAAAAAGTTGAACACAAATACGGTTTATTCAACTCTTCACGTCCTCGGGTTTTGTAAATATAAAGGCCATTCAACATTGCAGGCTTTTCAAAACTACTTCTCTGAAACAAAACAGATGCTCCAGGGGGCCTCAAATCCCTACATGCAGTTTCAAAAGGTCTGGGGATAATAGCCAAAAACAAAATCTCCCACAATACATGCAGTTTCAAAAGGTTTCACAGGCCAATGATACTGCAGCAATTGTAAGGAAATCAATATTTGCTGTCATGTAAAGCCAAACTGGGATATGCGCTCTTTCTGCCTCTCAAATAGGACCATTGACAATGGAATTAAAGGATAACTCTAAGTTATCAAGAAAAGAAGGATTCGAACTTTCTGGATGCACGAATCCTTAAAAAAATCGATACAAAACACGGTGCATCAACTGCCTCATTTCTCTTCTAAAAGTAATGACGTGCAAGAAACGAGGGAGGACAATTCCTCTTCCGTGGCCAATCCAAAGCCTCCCCATCTTATTCTTCCAAATTTGTCGAGTAGAAAAATATATCTGTAGAATGACAACAAGAAGAAGCATTTTTTAGAACTGACTCTCTGCTAGCGAAGGGATAAACAAGAATGTAAAGCTTTTGTACCCAGTGAGAAGGTTCAATATTCTGAGATCCTTTCTCATGTAATAATGGTCACCAAATGAATAAACAATTTGCTTCTGAAGTGCATCATTTCCATCAGTATCCGATTTCCTCATCATCCGAAGTAGCATTTTCTTGATTGGATTCAAACATAAGAACCACGAGTCTATAAATGACACCTGGAAAATGTGAAATCTTGATTACCAACTCACACGAGGAAAATATTAACAATCTCAATTACAAGAAACCTGAAAACCAAAAATCAGATTATGCCCCTTGGCATCGATCTTATGTTCTCAGCTAAATTATATCAACTCCAAAGGTTTCAGCAAGCGTATTGATGTACCTTTTGGTATTTTCTAGGGCAAGCCAAGATGGGGCAAGATCTAGCAGTAATTTGTTGTTTCACCCAGATATGGATCATAATGATGAAAAATCTTGGATTTACAATTTTCTACTGCCAATTTATGTATGTGCGCTGAACAATCACTTTGGCTAAGAAAACATTATTGGAGGCACACACAAATATTCAGGAGGCAACAATTGTATTATCCTTGCTGCCTTCCCAAAAAAAAAAAAAAGGAAAAAAGGAAAAAAAATATATGATAAATTTTGTCCCATGTCTTGATGCCCAATCCAACAATTAGACGTTACCAAAATCAAGAAATTGAAGGAAACTACACTTTAGTACCTCATATAGGTGAACATTTTTTGCATCACGAAATGCTTCGAGGAAAGGCATGCTCCAAGAATTAATCATTTCCTGCCAATGACAAAGAAAATTTATCTTTTAGCATTAGTAAACTTAACAATAGGCCTTTTATCCAATAGAATTAATAATTATAACATAGCCTCAACAAGTAATTTGGTCTTGCAATATTGTATAATCTTGAAATTTCGTGGCATTATCCTCATAACTGCCAAAAGGGAGAATTAGTTGGCATGCAGTGGAATTCTAATTTTTCACAGCCCCTTTGTCAACAAAAGTGAATCAATCCATGTTTAACAACCTATTTAGGAGAATAGAACTTGACCATGATAGGATTTAATATTCTTCACTTAGAACTTGGTTCATTGCTTCTGTTAAACCTGTTCTCACTACAATCCTCACAGGGCTTTATCACTCACTACAATCCTCACAGGGCTTTATCAAACAGGTTAGCTAAAAATTGTGCCAAAAGTACAAAGCAGAAGTAGGTGCCTGGCCTAATATTGTCAGGTCACACTACCATGTATTGGTTCTAACAGCAGATTGCAGAGTTGATCATTTGGACCTTTCAACTCAAAGATAAGGATTGCAAACCTATGATTGGGGATATTCCCGAAACTCAAAAAAAAAAAGAAGTAAGACAAAAGAGAAAAACTTGGACAAAAGAAAAAAGTAAACCTGGACAAAAAGAAAGTGACTTAGAACAATCCTTTTTGTTGATAACCTCAGACCAGTAGATCCACTATTGATTCACATGTAATCGATCGAACAGTACTTGAAAAAGAAAATGTCTCTTCTGCACAGATATGAAATGTTCCAAATGTTCTTTGTTCAAACATACTAGACAGAAGCTTCATTGTACCTAAAGTAATTATTTGTGCCTAAAGTAATAGCAGTTAGCCAGATGAAGATACTGCATTATAAAGTGGGTGAAGATACTGCATGAATGTATCATCTCAATAGAAGTTAGCCAGATGAAGGAAACACTTGAGATACTTCCAACATGAAAAGAACTATAGAACATTTTGCTTGTCTGAACATGGATGATGTCATGCTAATTTAGGCATTATTTGAAAAAAAAATATTATGTGGGTTAAACAGGATGAAGAAATATAATAATATGGGTCAGGGAGGAAGAAGCGGCTTGATTTTGAGTCCAATTACCCCACAATAGGATGTAATCAAACTATGTCCAACTTTATCCAAACTAACTAAACTCGAATGTAGGCGATTGTAGCATACTGGCAAATCTTTGAGTTATACAGAATTCCTTTTGATATAATGATTGGACTTTCAATTTTGAGGTAATTATATGAAGGTATATACCCTTAATTTTTTGTAATCATATTTAGACATGCATCATAGAAAATAATTGTTATTTTTTTTATATATATTGAAAGAAATGAAGGTTTTAGTAGTAACAGCTAAAAACTGGATTATAATGAGAGAAAATCCTCCAAGAATGAAAAACCACAGAAAGTCTCTCCCTGAAATTTTTCTAAAGAAACTTCCCCAAATGACATGAAAATGAGAACACACCCGTTTGAAAAAAATCCACCAAAGACAGTTTGAGGTCACTATCACAAGCAAAAAGACATGGCAAACACTTTTGAGTCATATCACACAGCAGGGAAGAGACCCAAGTAGCATCCAAAACTACACCTGCAGAGCTTGAACAGGCCTTACATGACTTGGAGAAAGAAAGCAATGACAAGACATATAAAGATGGGGTTTCCAGAGCTTTAAAATGTAACCATCTTCAATACTAATAACCATAATCTGAGCAACCAAACAAGATTGGAAGAACTGGTCTCTTTCTATGGCAGGGCGATAACTAAAATATTCCTCCAAGAGGGCATTCCCTCTATCAATCTAGCATATGCTGCAATCAAGTAATGACAAGTAACACGGCACAAAGATAAAAGATACAATCCTATCCATCAACCATTGCCTCAGAAGGATAAGATTACTGAAAATTCTAGACGTTTCTCCATCCATAAACACCATCTCCACAAACTCTTGCAATCTGTCCTCCCAAAATCCACCAAGTGCAAAAAAAAAAAAATCTTCCCCTCAGCTGGGAAAGGTTCATTACAACCAGACAACAACCTGCGTCATAGATCTCAGTGAACTGTGATGTATGAGAAATGGAGAGGTACCTATCTACTATCATAACATATGACACATACCGCGGAATAGAGGGCTTCAAGAAGCTCCTTATCCTAACCAATGACAACTTGTTAGTGTCAATATCATGAAGTACTGACATACAAGTAAAACGAGTTACTACAGAGAACACCTGGTTTTCCAACTATAATTGAGATAAAAGAAAGAAGTTGATTTCAGAACCAAAGTAAGATAAGAAGAGAAAGATTTACAAGAAAGAAGATTGATTTGAGAGCTAAAGTAAGAAGAGAAGAGAAAGATTTACAAGAAGAAAAAAGAACAGGATCCCTCTAGAGTCCATGTACACTGTCGAACCTCAAGGAGAATCTAAGAGAGTAAAATACACGAATACCACGAGGAGCTGAGTATACCCCTCTTGATTTTTAAAAAGAATATGTCCTAGGAAACACTACCACCATCCATCCAATAAAATTTGGAAATGGGTGGATTGTACAACATGGAGAGATATAAAAAACACTAAATGACTGGTCTGGACTGCCAACATATTTTGAGTGCCTGTACAACTATAGTATGTGCTACACATTTTCTTCACAAGAAGAGAGATATTCCACCCCTCTTTATTAGAGTAGATTGGCTTACTAATGTTCTTGAACAGAAAAAGGCTTCATGTTCTAGAGTGGAATATAAATTCAAGTACCTGTCACTTCCAATTTAAATATTCTCCTTCTCCATCTCCTCTTTCCGTGCTGTTGTTTTCTTAGTTTTTTCATTACTTCTAGTAAACCAATCATCACTTACATCCAAATGTTTGTTAGAAAGTTGCACATCAAAGTATTTTGATTTAGTTTGAGGGCTGTAGCCTAAACTTTTCTCTCTTTCTGTTATCTGTGAACGCTTTGATCTTCTTCTTCTCTTCCTTTTAAATTCTTCTAACCACACAGTTACAATGACATCCCTATTTCTTCTAAACAAGGTTCTAATCTACCCTAATTTCAGCTACACCAAAGTGTAGCTTACTAAAACTCCTTCACAAGATACGAATCCAAACTGTCCTACATCAATAAATTAACAAACTCCACCCCATACCTGAGAGCTAGCTCGAAATGAAAGACACATTAAAGTTGCATCTGCACCGACCACATTTCCATCGGACCTGATGGGCAGCTTTAAGGAAGTACCATTAGAATAATTCACTTTGACATCAGGAAATTTCACAGCCGCTACTGCAGGGATTATAATTTTATTTGCCACTGCAATCTACATTTAACAACCATTCAAAAGTTTAAACTTCAACGAAATGCCTTTAATCTAGCACAGCAGATTAAAACCACAAATCCAAAAAACAAACTTTCCATGTTAAGAATGCACATCATCTAACCAACAAAAATGGGGTTCTCTTAAAAAAGCACATTTACACAAAAAAAGAAAAAGAACAAAGAAAAAAGAAATATTACCTTACCACCATGCTTCTTAAACTCAGAAATGTCAGCGAAATACCCTCTATTCAATTCATCTGCACTGCCCTAAATCACATCTAAGCCCTTAATTACTTGCATAAGGAGTAATTTAAAAAAAAAAGTCAAAACATGGAGTTCTAGTACTGCAACTCACAGTCTGGCACGCTCTTTTTCAATAGCTGCTTTGTTTCCAATCTGCAAAAATAAAGGGTAATGAAAGATAGGTAATGTTTGAAATCAAGAAATCAAGAACAGGCGTAGTAGCATACATGCCTTGTAAATGTCAAGAAATCGAATTTGCGTTCGAAAAAAATGTTGACAAGAAACTGAAGAATCAAATACGGCTTGTGTTTGTTGTTGAGATGATAGAAAAGTTGAAGTTCTAGTCCACTTATTTGTATGCTTTATCAATCGATTTAGCCTCAACATCTCCTCTTTCTTTCGTTATCTTGATGCTGCTTTTCTCTGTTTCCTTTCTCTGTAAATGTAATGACCGGAAGAAGTTCAATTGCTTGTTTTTGTCGAAGTTGGGTGGTACCCACCTTGAGTTACCCTAGGCCCAATGCCTGACATCTTTTTTGAAAAAAAAAAAAATGCTAAATATTAATTAAAAGAAATTGGATTACGAGTCATTGGATATGATCATGTAATTGTGGTTCCACTAACGGATTCCTGAAATCATAGTTACCGCCACCTTTAGATTACTGCATATATTATTTTTTAAAATATTTTTTATTTATAAAATATATTAAAATAATATTTTATTTTATTTTTTAAGATTAGTATATCAAAATAATCCAAGAACACTAAAAAATAATAATTTAAAGTTAAAAAAATTCAAAAATTTTTAAAAGTATGATTGGACTACAATGTTAAATGAGGCCTTATTAGATTTATTCTAAGACCTCAATTGTTGATTGATAAAATTAACTTGAGTTCATTTCAAAATGATGTTTTTTAGAGAGTTTTTTTAAAAAGAAAAAACAAATTAAAATGATGTTGTTTAGAGATAAATCTAAAAAACTAGAATGAATATTTTTGAAAAACAAATCTTCGGAGTTGACCTAATTAAGTCGTGGATTGACCTGTTGGGTCGCTTAGTTTTAATTAGATCACTTCTTAACCTGATTTGAAAGCAATGACCTGAGCCAAGCTTAAGAGCGGCAAGTCACCGATACCTAGTGACCTAGGTTGAGTTTAATAACTTTGCTTTGGGGTGACCATGAGTCAAGTGAGAGAAGGTTTTTGATGTACTTATATATAACCTTATCCACTCATAATCACAAAAAAAAGAGGCTTTTTTATTCATTGTGCACATACATTCACATTTGATTGTGGATTCACATAATAAAATAATTATTTTTGACAAAATTAACTTGAGTTCATTTCAAAATGATGTTGTTTACAGAGTTTTTTTTTTTAAAAA
>Ga0307515_10003044_pt1 | contig 35522 bp, 19 predicted proteins | sample 17_EM_MG_FD_194513 | JGI IMG/M metagenome (GOLD analysis project Ga0307515, IMG submission 194513) | Populus trichocarpa ectomycorrhiza microbial communities from riparian zone in the Pacific Northwest, United States - 17_EM | ecosystem: Host-associated > Plants > Roots > Unclassified | place... | reverse complement strand
ACTGAATCCTCTTCATATGCCCTAGTAAATAAACCTCGTTTCCTCACTCAGTTCTTCCCATACCCCCAATAAACCCCACCATCCCCTGGCTGACCCCAAATCTCTCTCTTCTCTCTCTCTCTCTCTCTCTATATTTATTTTCTTCTCTCGTGTCATGTCATGCAGCAAGGAAGGTTAGCAATAGGAAATAGCACTCATTCTAGCACATAAAAAGGGGTTTTTAACCTTGCCTTTCTCTCTCACACACACCCCCACGAACCTTTAGCTAGCTCATTCTCTCTCTGTCCAAAATCACCACAAAACAACGACCTCCGCTCATCTCTATTTATCTGATGACACTTTCAACGTTTTCTCCACCAGATCTCTTGGAGACTCGTGTTTCTTAAGAAAGCCTGAGACTTTCTCTCTTTTTTTTTAGCCTTTTTGAACCTTGTGGTTTTGTGGGGTTTTGTTATTATTATCAATACCCATCACTCAAAATCCTATCTTTTTTTTTCTTTGGTGTTTTTGGCTTAAAGATCTCATTTTGGCATCTGGGTTTAGGTTGTTTTTTCGAGAGGAGAATAGGGAGAGTTTTTGAAAGGGGGACAAAAATGGCTAATGGGGTTGAGAGAGAGCTGGTGGTGTTGTTTAGTGAAGAAGAGTTGAGAGAGATGAGTGGGGTCAAGAGAGGTGAAGAGTACATAGAAGTGACGTGTGGGTGTACCAGCCATAGATATGGCGATGCTGTTGGTAGGCTTAGGGTTTTTATCAATGGTGAACTTGAAATCACATGTGAATGCACTCCTGGTTGCGATGAAGGTCTCTTTTTTTGACAAGTTTTTGTCTTGGTTTCTGTACCCTTTTTTTTTAGGGTGTTGATGAAATGGGGTTTGATTTTTATGCGTGTTGAATAGGTCTTATGTAGTTATATTTTGACGTTGATGGATATCAGTCTCTTCTCTAATCAAAAGTGACAAGAGATCTTAGCCAGTTGTATGGTTTAAATTTTGTTTTCTGGTATTATTACAATCTCTAAGTGTATGTTGTTTTGTCTGAGAGAGTGGGTTGTGCATGCCATTGCTCAACTAGATAATGCAGTTTTGTCTGTGGACTTTTTCAACCTGATGTTTTCTGGTTCAGATTGGACTAAAGCTTGTGTTTTGATTCAAAAAGTGGTCTTTGAGTGGTCTTCTTTATGATGGAGCTGCATTGCTTTTGTTGTTTTGATTACAATGGTTGACTTTGGTGCTCTAAGATTTGGTTTTTGATGCCAGAGTTCTGTTCTTCCTGTTGGACAGAGTAAGCCTTTGTGTAGCATCACCTGGCACTCTTATATATACTTTATAGTACTCCCTCTGGCAACTCTATCCTTATAGCTCTCTACCCTTACTGTTGTTGCTTTAGATTATGTTCAAATTCAAGTTGACTCTATGAAAAAAATCCGTCGTTTTGTGCAAGGATGGTTACTGGCTGGGATCAATCTTGGAAGTTGACCTCTAAAGGGCTATCATGCACACCGATGCTTAAGCTGGGACAACGTCTTTGTGTGCATGAGCTTCTGGCTACGTAATGTTAAGTTAGGATACATCCTCTGACAACTCAAGATCTATCTGCTTTGACATTGCTATAAATTTTATTTTGCCACAGTGCAACTGGAAGGCCTGTCTAACCTGTGCCTGTAACTCCTCAGAGTTGATTCAAGAATTGATATCATCTTGGAAAATCAAGGCCTTGGGATGGTATAAGTGGAGGTTTCAACATCTGTTGAGGACCGGAGACTTGCAAGGTCTTGATAGTAAAAGTTGTTTTGACTGCAGGAAGGGCAGTTTTCACCCTTTAAAAGTGTTAGGTTCATAGGAAAGGGAATGCATTCTGTTCGTAAGAATAGCTCTTGTGGTCCTTTCACTGAAAGGAGAAAACTGTCATACTGTTTATCTTCAATACTCGCAAGTGAAACTACCTTCCGCTGGACTTACCTGGTAACTTTTAGAGCCAAGATTATGCAACTACTCCCTTGTGCTCAATTGGCCATTCTGTGTCTCCTGCAGAAGAAGGTGGCATCTTTTCTGTCACAATAGTCCAGTTAGGCTTATATCTAATGTCTCAATCACTTGATAACCTCCCAACAATTCTTAAAAAATGGCGGTTGGTGCTCCTGAATGTTAAAAATTTATTGCATTCTAAGGATGCTTGTAATATCTTTTTCTATGTGACTTGACTTTGTGGAGCTTTCATTTGTTCTCTGCATGTGATCATAGCTATTTGTATTGAAGTATATTCCTTTTGCCCCCTTTATTTTAATATTTGTTTATATTTTTTGATTGTTTTATTTTCTGAAAATATTTGAATGGTTGATACCAGATACGATGACTCCTGCTGCATTTGAAAAGCACTCTGGAAGAGAGACAGCTAGAAAATGGAAGAACAATGTCTGGGTCATAGTTAATGGGGAGAAGGTTCCATTGTCAAAGACTGTGTTGCTCAAATACTACAATCAGGCCTCAAAAAATGGCAATGGATCCCACAGGTCAAATAATGGACGAGTTTGTCACCGTGATGAGTTTGTTCGCTGTAGTAAATGTAATAAGGAACGCAGGTTCCGATTACGGACCAAAGAGGAGTGTCAGATTCACCATGATGCTTTGGCTGATGCGAACTGGAAATGTGCTGATATGCCTTTTGACAAGTAAGTTTCCCATTACATTGCATCAAATGAAAATAAAATCACTGACTGTTGATGATTTGCTTTATTTTGATCTTCATGAAGTTTTTAGTTCATCAGCCATTTTGAACCATGATTCTAAAATCTATTTCTTTTTTACATTGAAAGCTAGATCCTGACTATGCATTTCATGCGTGTATAGAGATTCAGTCATTTTTGCAGTTTTTAATATAACATTTATTGATTATTTCTTGTTCTCTCTGTTGCTCAACCGGTAAAGTTTCTCATGTGGTTGAACACGCTTTAGAGAGCAAAAGGAGGCTATGGATTCAAAAAAAATTTCATTCCAATTTCGTTTGTTACGCTGCCTTATTTGCATCTCTACTTTGTTGACTTGTGATTTCTTACATAGAATTTAGCGCATCATCGCTCATAACATGAATAATTAGCTTGCATGGACATTGATAATGGAAGATGGAATATTGCACTATTTCGGTGATGGAAGTATGCAGATGCTTTAGAAACAAAAGCTCATGTTATATAATGCACCTTCATGCTTATATGACTAATGCTTGATGCCAAGTAGAAGCCTCTATACAAGTGAGTTATGGGTCAGGATTGATAAAAGTACAATCGATTGGGTTTCAACTTTACATGATTAGGCTGATATCTGGCCAAATAAATTTTCCTCATTGATAGATAGATTATTCTTATTAAGAGGTATCGGAGAGAGCTAAAGGACATTTAGAGGATTAAAGAAATAAGATATTCTTGCTGAATACATCATAAATAAAGGATATGATCTCTGGTATGTCATAGAAGGATTTCAGATTTATTAGAATGAATTGTGACTTCATGCATTTTATCTTTTTTCTGGACATTTTTTCAACAAGTGTTCTCTTTATGAAGCATTTTTATTTGATCTCTGTTATGATGTATGTTTATGCTTGTCAATTTTTATCCTCTGATGATTGCATTTGCCAAGTTTCTGTAAATTTGGATTATAAAAATGTTGCAAGAGCAGAACTCATTAAGTTTTCTTCAGGCTTTCCATGAATTAAGCACCATTTATTAGCATGTTGAAAAATATTAAAAAACAGAGATATAATTGTGCTTGATGCGTGTTTAAATTTCTGAAGCTTCTTAAAAATTGCTTATCCTCCATGATAATAATGGAATCATGTAGTTCTTGAAACATAGCCAAAGATGTCATCCAACCTTGCGTCACCACCTTTGCACTTTCTAATTCTGAAGTGCTGTTGATGAGAAGATATAGAGTGAACTCAGAATATAATAATATTTTTAAGTAATTCTATTTTCTAAATTTCACTCTACTTTTATAGCGTATCTGTGCTGAGTGAAATGCGAGGAAATACCACTGAAAATGTTTGTACTTGATAATTGCTGGAGCATGTTTACATTCTAAACAGGTCTTATTGAGATCCCATTTGCAGAATTTGAAACATTTCCAATTTTTATATTCTGCCACCTTTTCACTCTATATTTCATTGTGATTATTTCTTGTATTGCTTCCCAAATTTGATTGCTTCATAAATGTATCTCCTTTGAAGAAGCAAATGCACCTGTGTATCTTCATGAGCTGTCATGTTTTCCATATATTTTCCCATTGTTGTGTTTCTTTCTTACACTTTGACAATGTTTTGAATGGCTCCAGGAGTTATGAAATTTCTTGCCGTTATCAGATGAACTTAACGTATGATTAAGTATGCCTGATGCACAACCTGAATGTATAAATCTAACTAGTTTGTCTATAAAAGTTTTAAGTTGGTCCCCAGCAAAGTGGTCTGCCATTGCATGCAAATTTTGCGAGTATAAATTTAACTATGTTGTGGTTTCATGGGTTTTCAAGGATTTATAACCACATGTCAAGTTTGAAATGAATAATGCAGACGTTTTGTATTTCAGAATAACATGTGATGATGATGAAGAACGAGCAAGCCGAAGGGTATACAGAGGTTGCACCCGTTCTCCAACATGCAAGGGCTGCACTTCCTGTGTGTGCTTTGGGTGTGAGATCTGTCGCTTCTCAGATTGCAGCTGCCAAACCTGCACTGACTTCACCAGGAATGCAAAAGTTTGAGTTCAAAACAATGATGCTTTAGCAGTCCTGATATCCCTTTTATTTGGTGCCTTTCCATGGCATTGTTGCTTCATTTAATCCCCTGCTCCCACAGTTAAGAGAAGCCTTGAGTAACATTTTCTCATATTAAACTTGAAATTCCAGTCTGTGAGATAGGCATTCGTTGTTCTCATTGGCTGGTATAGAACTTCTAAATTTAGTAATCTATCTCATTTATTTTTTCTTTTACATCCTTATATCTCCTGGTACTTGTCTTTTTCCTCTGTTCCATTTCCATCATCAAGCGGCCACTGGAAAAATTGGTTGACAACAGAGCTGAAAGTTGAGATGGCTGAGCTGGGGTGGTATCAAAATTAAAATGGTGAAATTGAATTAATGGTGGGCGTTTAGCGTATTGATATATACTTTTGAAATTAGTGTGTTTAGTATTGCGAAGAAAAAAGGTGTTTTTTAGATTTTTTTTTAATTTTTAGTATCAATATATTAAAATTATAAAAAAAACCTGAAAAATAATTAATTGTGAAAAATAATTTAAAAGTCAGGTGTATTTCATGTTTGATAACTTATAAGTTAATCCCTTGTTGCGTTAGTGTTTCAATATAAAAAAGTCAATTTTTTTTTTCTTTTTAAGGTATAAGAATATAAGTTACATAAAAACATGTTTTCACTGTTTTACAACAATAACTAAACACTATTTTATTGATATTCTCAAAACAATCAACGATAAAAGTATGAAAAAGAGTAAGATATGTTTTTGCCGAAAACCTGGCAAGAAAACCTAAGGTACAAAGCTATAGGAAACAGCAAAGACTACATTATAATTGTGTTAAAGACTCAAGGACTAAAGAATAGTACACTATTCTTGGATTTTGCTGAGGAAGGCGAGCGAGTGTAGTTGTGAAGTCAACTAGTCATAGAAGTGCCAAAAGTTCTTGGTACCATTGGATTGCTTTGATGGTGATAATTTCTCCAAGTTTGATTAAATTTGGAAGGAAATTACTAGTGAATTGATAAGGAAATTGAAAGACAAGTTGGTGATGCTTTTAGGCCACTGAAAGAACTAACGTAAAGCCCAAAGCAAAGGGCTTTATGAAATGTTCTGAAACTATATTTAACAGCATGATCTTAATGGAAACAAAATTGCCTATGCTTGCTCGAGTCTGTATATTGTTTAGTAATGTGAAAATCAAATCACTGGTTATGATTTATGAGCACCCTCATCTAGCAAAATACAAAGACCGAAAATAGGTGATTTGTCAGCCATCAGGCTGGTCAGACTTCAGCACCTATGAATTGCCATAAGCTTGCACAAGCATAGAAGTAAAGGAGGAGGGGGAGGGAGCTGAATGGTTAGCTAGCAAAACAGAGAGGAAGCCGATCAAATAAGTGGGGCATGGAATTTGGATTGACTCTCACAATCAATACCTGCAAAGAAGACAACAAATTTTGAAGCAGGACCTAGCTTGCACAGGAAATTTTTAAGGTACTAAGAATATAAGACGTTACAGCCAGAATTTGCTGCGAAGGATCCCTTAGGCTCTCGCAACCACCACGAACGTACAAATTGCAACTATGAGGAACCATTATCAACCACCCCACCTTGCCAGACATAATTCTTAAATAGCACTTCAATAAAGAACTAGAAAAAGGAAAAAAAAAAGCGAGAGAAATATCGCAGCACTAACTGTAAATGAGGTAAATCCAGCACCAGAAAAGCAATGTAGCAAACATTTTCTTTAACACAGACATCAACGTGAGATAATTTACAAAAAGTAGGCAGGTCTGCAGAACACTGCTGGTCCACTCAGTCATAGCCTATTTTAAGTTACAGCTCGTTATAGACAAAAATTAGTTTGATGGCTGCCTGCCTCTTCCACCTGAAAAACGACCACCCCCTCTACGATAAGGTTTCCTTCCATGGCTGGAAGAGGCTCCCGTGTTGAATTGCTGAGGAGCTTTTATGTTTCCAGGAGGGATGGCTGGTGATTGAAAACTGCAGTTCTGTTCTAAAGGCAGTCCTCTGGACATCATTCCTTGTTCTATTGTATTCATAGCTTGGGGATTAGGTTGAACCTGAAATCCTGTTCCAAATGCAGCTTGGTTAAAGTAGTTTTGCCCTCCAACTGCAGGCCATGGTGGAGGATATGTAGGTCCAGCAAAGAAATTTGGATGTCCGCCTGGGAAGAAAGCATTAGGAAGTGGTCCCTTACAAGGATTGAACTGTTGCTGAATTGGCATACCAATTGCCCTAGGTATCTGATAGGGATGCTGAAGTTGACTCCGTGCAGCCCAAGGCATATTATTAGCTGGAAATCCACCTGGAATTGCTAAAGTCTCTGGCTGATGAGAAGGTGCCTCATTCACCCATCCGCCATTTGGAGTAAAAACACCAGTTGTCTGTGGCACTGGAGCAAATGCTGTTCCAACAGAAGATTCATTGAACAAATTTTGATCGGGTGATAGCTGATCTACACCAGTAGGTATTTGCTCCCCTGAAGGTTTATTGTTCTTCCAACCACCCCCCCTATTTTTCACCTTCCTTCTGTTGTTTTTCTTTTTTCCAACCATCTCACAATCTATTCCCCTCTTGGACATTTTTAACATCCTCTTGTACTCTGCCTCTTCATCGTCATCTGAAAATTCTGCCTCCTTAGTTAGCTCTTCATCGAATTCACCAGATGCATCATACCCTTTCTTGTAAAGATTCTTGTCGTTGAGCACATGATTGGCAAACTCAGGAACAAAAGATATCACAGTACCATTGTGGATCCCTCCAGGGACTTCACTCTCTGAATTGTATCTCACCACATAGTATGGGTTCTTGACAGGTCCAAAAATCTCATCTACCAACCCCAATGGGGATCTCTTTTCAGTTATCCAAAGGATAGAACCCTCATTCAAAGGGTTGTGCTTTTCCACCCCTTCTACTATAACCTGGGAACCTATAGCCTGAAAAATCAAGAATACATGATTTACTGATACAGCTATCACCAATCTAAAGTCAATCCAAGAGCTTAAATTAATAGGAAAAGCAAAAATAGTTGTGATTTAGATAGACTTGCGTTAAATTTAAGGCCTATATTTTTATTTTTTTTAAAAAAAAAAAAACTACGCACTTCGCTTCTATGGACTTACCGACAAAACAGCTCCAACAGCCTGCATCTGATGATGCGGTTCCAAGGAAGCAACCACTGGAGGAACTGGAGGGAGAAACTGCAGATTTGATACAGTTTATCTGATAAAGCAATATGACATAAAAAGAAAACATGAAAATGCTTGAATAGTAAGCCATTGGATCAAATTTCAATCTGCCACTTTAGTCAGGAATGTAAAGGAGAAGCCATGCTATGCGTACTTGTCATCAATGAACATTACAGTACTGGTCCATAGAAAATCACAAACAGAGGAGCCAAGACAAAAAAATCCTATGTTTAAACTAACAACAACACTAAATTGAATTATCATCATCAAAGCAATAAACCTGTTAATGTAAAATCATAAAAATCAGTGACAATTAAATAGAGAAGGAACAATTTATTTATTTTCTCACAGCTATCGAAAATAATTTGCATAGGATTTATTGACAATTCTGCCTCCTTAGTTAGCTCTTCATCGTATTCACCAGATGCAAATTGGGCCATGCTCCAGTAACTATAACCGCAATTTTGTTTTCTAACAGTATTCATATTAACCTGTTTGACCTTCATCTTCTGGAAAGTGAAGAAATCGCACATTGCCAGACCGAATCATAGAACATGATAAAACGCCCTCACATTTATTTACCAGAAAAAAAAATCGTGTATATGAACAACTTGCATTTCTATATTTAACTTCATAAATGACACTAACACTATCAATAACATTTGAGATGCAAGATTTAACAATTCCAAAGCCTCGGACAATAAGCAAAAAACAACTCACATAGAATAGCATCAAAGCAGAAACAATTTACCTTGAGTTCGTTCTTCGACCTAATAGGGTCTCCTTCATTAACAGCATCCTCATCTTCATCGAAATCACTCCACTCGACCATCTTGTCTCCATCCTCCTCCTCAAACACTTCAACATCAGTATCATCCCTACCAACCATTTCCTCTCCATTAACATCCCTTATCTCACCTTCTTCCATGTCACCCAAATCATCTAACTCTTTATTTACTACCTCCCTAACTTCCCTCTCCTCCTGCTTCTCTTCCTCACTGTCCTCTTCACCATCATCATCACTGCTACTAGAAGACTCACTACTTTCACTCTCTGACTCAGACTCACTACTTTCACTTTCTCTCTCGTCCTCATCATTCACCACTTTTCCATTCACACCACTACCATTACCAATATCCGAACCCGAAACATTTATCAAACCACCATTATCTATCTCTGCCTCTTCACCCACCACTTTTCCACCCCCATCAGCAACAACTAAACTCGACACGGCAACCAAACTAACCCTTCCCATCTCTTCCTCAATAGAACACTCCAAACTCCCTCCTCTTTCAAGCTCCACTCTTTCTCCCTTCACCTTCATTAAACCCTCCAAATCAGACCCATCAACAATTCCCTTCTTCTCTTCAAAAACTAAATCAGACCCATCAACAGTTAAATCCTTAACAACAAACTGTTTATCCTCCACCTCCATTCTCTTCTCAAAATCCAAACTAACCCTTTCTGGGTCCCCAAAAAACTCCTCTATGGAATCAAAATCAAGAAAATAATCAGCGAAATTTGTGAGCTTTTGATCAAAAGGTTGAATTGGGTCTTTAAAGTTTCTAGCTTTTGAAATTTGGTTGTTCTCTTCTTCAGTAGTTGAGGGCTCAAGTACAAACCCCACCATTTTTAAGTTTGGATTTTGGGAGAGGAGAGTCTATGTTGCGATGAAATTTCATAACTGAAAAACAGAGACAATTTTATCGCTACTATATAAAGTTTGTTTTTTTTCTTTCCTCTTCTGTATGTGAGTTAAGGTTTCTGTTCTGTTTGGAACAAGGGCTTGCCTCTTAAACCCCAGATGGGAAGGTACTGGGGTTTTGGTTTTTCGTGGGCTTTTTATCCTTGAGCTAAGGTTTCTTATTTCTGTGGGCTGGGCTCCTCTTGGTCCAGCATTTTGAATCATGTGAAAGATATTTTGGCTCCTTCCTTTCATCCCTTCTTTTTTAGAATTTTCTTGATAGGTTAAATAAAAATTTATTAAACCTAGTAAGATTTATAGTCCGGGTTATAAGTTAGCCAAATTAATTTAATATATTAGCTTAGATTAACTTAAATTAATCCAAAATAATCTTGTTTTAAGATTTTCTTTGAAAAATTAAAATAATAAGAAATAACAATTGTATTATACTAGTATAAAATTAATCCAATTCAATGTTTCATTGGTATCCAAATTACTCCAATAATTAAAATATAACAAAAAATGCAGAGTTTCAATTTTATTATCCTATTCTCTATAATGAAATTAATAAATTAAATTAATTATAAAATAACAATGAATATGTGAAGGTTTGAAGTCTAAAAAGCTTTTTATTTAAATGATTTATTAGAAAATCATATACAATCACTTATTGTAATTTATCTAATAAATTAAGCTTTTTTTATATAAAAGTTTTTTAAATTATTATTATTATATGTTATTCAATTTCTTTTTTATTTGATGTAAGGGGTATTCTCAAATTAGTTCGTATATCAACTAAAATTAATTAAATCTGATTTCTTAGATGATTTTAAGAAAACACTCCCATACATTTTAAAAAAATAATTAACAGAATACTGCCCTTAGTGTTCAAAATCTAAAAATCAAGAAAGGGGACAAATGTTTTTATCGTCGATTCAATTTTTTTGGGTTATTTATTATTAATTTATAAACTTTGAAGAATATAGTTTAACTGGTCAGGCTCTAAATTTACTCCTTAAAGATCACTGGTTCGAATTTCTCAAATCTCATGGTTATTAAAAACTTATATGGTTGCTAATTTTAGAATCCATGAGATTAGTTGATGTACGCACAAATTGATCCGAACACCCATGTTAATAAAAAATATCATTAATTTATAAACTATTTGTATGATTTATTAAAGAAAATCCATAAAAAGCCTTTACATTTCTTTATCATTATTATTTAATATTTTTTTAAAAAAATTCATCGTGGATTTTGCATTCAATAAGTTGGATGGAAAATTGTATTCATATTTATGCATTCACATGATGAATATTTTTTAAGTCAACTCTCATTGAATGGTTACGTGTGCCGATGGTAATCCACAAAATTCAGTGGTTTTTCAAAAATAAAATAAAAATTGTAAGCATTTAAGAACAAAAGTCAACGCAGATTGCATTGGCGATGTATATTTATTTTTATTTATTTTACACGCAACAACGTGACTAAAAGCTGCAGAATTTATGATAGATCACCGTTTTCTAAACCTACTGCACATGGAGTTGACTTTCAATTGAATGAATTGTTTATTGGAAAATAGTTAAAACAAAAATCTAGGCACTTAAAGAATATCTCAAGTAAAATGGAAATAAAGGCCAGCAAAAGGTATTTTTCTTTGACTTTGACTTTGATTTTAACTTAGACTTAAATTTGAAAGTATGATAGTAGTTGTTTTTTAAAGTGAAGGCTAGCTGAAGTATTTTACTTTTACTTTTATTATATTTGGATTATGATAATGATTTTTAAAAAAATAATATTAACTTAAAAATATATTAAAATAAAAAATTATTTTTAACATTAACACATCAAAACGATTTAAAAACATATATAAAAATTAATTTAAAATAAATATTTTTAAAATTTATAAGAAAAATAGTTTTGATAGCTTTCTCAAACACTATAGTACTACGTTGCTTCATTTACTAATTTCTTTCCATGTGAATTAATTTAAACATTAAAGAAAAAGAATAGATTATTAGAGGTTTTGCTTATGATCTTGCTTTTTGAAAAATAAAAAGAAGTTGAATAGCGTAGAAGATTATACTTTTAAACTTGGTTTTTGTTTATAAAACATCACTACCAAAAAATAAAAAAACACCAATACAATATGTCTTCGATGTCTAAAACTTAATTTCATAAAAAATACAGTGATTGATGGAATAATAAACAAAAAATATAGTTAAAAAATATATCATCAGTTATTTTTATTTTACCGGTTATTACAATAGTAATATTATAATTTAATGATGGTATTTTTTTCATCAATATTGTTATTTATATCTGATAATTTTCTTTCTAGCTAGTAGTGTACACATTTTACAGGCAAAAACAAACGGAGATTTGCATGCTACATGGATATACCGTAACCGAGCTAGGCATATAAGGTTCATTTCTACAAACATTATGTTTTTGGATCAGTAACAGTGATAAGGACTTATCAACTATAGCATCACTTCTAATAAATAAATTCGAATTCTACTGGCATTCTCATCAAGTCTAACATTTATTACGTCCTTTTCTCATGATTTTACTGAGCTGAAACAGGAAAACAAAAGGAACTCAAAATTCAGCTGTATGTGCATCATTTCTCTTCGAGGGGAATTGAATGAAAGGCATGTCCCTGACCTAATTAAACATAACTAGGCATGTGAAGAAGATTGAAAAATCACCTTCATTTCACTACAATATGGGTATTTTGGCAGGTTTTAGCAGACAGATCTTCTGAAATGCAGGAGTTGCATGTCTTCTTCACTGCTTTAACGGCGATGAAAAGATAAAATAGCTGATATTGTTCAACCAGATAATTAAATCACTTAAAATAAAGAAGGATGGATAAAAACTAGGGTTTATAGGTTAGAAGACTACCATCTTAAATTATAGAGAAATTAAGATAGAAAAACTCTCTAATATATTCTTAATAGTTTTTTAATTCAATAATTTGATAAAAAACGAATAATATACCAACTATATATATAAACCGATTTAATCAAAAGAATCCAAAAACCATGTAGAAAAACTAATAATAACTCAAAATTAACTTAGAAAATAATATTCAAAAGACAAAAACAACAACTTCAAGACTTAATTTGAGAGTCTTCCAATTCTATGGCATTATTATAGTCTGGGGATTTTTTTGAATCCCTCAGTAACAAAAAAAAAAAAGATGGGAAATTCTCTTAATCTTCATCCTCCTGCTATTTCATGATCATATATAAATTATGAGAAGTTAACACTTCTACTTTTCCTTAATTAGATCATCAAAGAAAACTAAGTTCAATATTATGAAGAAATTGGGAGAAGATTGGAGCAGCCTAAACTTTGAAAACAGAGAATTAATTGTTGTATAATTGATGCCGTGTTTTAGGTCAATGGAAGGTTCAATCACTTCATTTATTTCTGAAAACAGACGCCATACAAACATATAGCTATCGGCATCACCAACACTTCATCTTCCATGTCCTTTACACTTGATGAGGCATCACTGTTCAGCCATCTCCATCCTCCTAATAAAAGCTTTCCACCTGTAAATTTATTACAAATTCTGCACAAACTGCAGGACTGCAGACCAAACCATTGTCCTGTATTTTTTGGGTGCAAACAAGGGAAAAATTGCACATCTCCCTCTTGGGAAGGAGCTCTCTGTAACTTTTTTTTTTCCTTTTCTTTTCTTTTTTTAAGAACAATGCTGCTTTCTACAATTTCCTCAAGCAAATTTCACATTACAAAATGGTACAAACAGAAGAGGGAAAAAATTCTATAACAAGCCACGAAAAATTAGGGGTAAAATTAAGCATGTTTTTTATAATTAGCTCCAAAGCATACAGAACTTAATTAAAATTCTATAAACTAAGTGGGAAAGAAATACCATGCTAGAAGTCCTCTAAAACAAAATAATTCAGTGGTAAGATTTGAGTACAGCTCCACAGAAAGTACACATGATAGCTCTCCAAGATTTCCAGTAAAATGGCACATAGCAAAATCTTGTACAAGTTTTCATATCAGCTACACTTGCTCCACCACCACACCTTGAACATATTCCGGCTGCCGGCTTGCTTCTTCTCACCTTCCGGGTCTGATCAACAAGAAAACAAAAGCAAACCATGGTGTTCTAGTCTTGTTATTCTTGCGCTTCAGTGTTTTTTGATTTTCGGACTTAGAGGGCGATGTGGTTTGGCAAGCACAGAAATATCAGATAGACAAGTGCATTTATATATGCATGAGCGGTGTTAAAGATCGAGCAACTTCATTGGTCTTTGACTGTTAGATACACAGACAAAAAAGAAAAAAAATATATTCGAAAAAAAAAATAAAAAAAATAACATTTTAATATATTTTAAAAAGAAAAAAAAAAGGGAGACAACTTTCAACCCTCAACAACATTTATTTATTATGATAAGGACTTATCAACTAAATACATCACTTCAAATAAATATATTCGAATTCTACTGGCATTCTCATCAAGTCGAACATTTATTACGTCCTTTCTCATGATTTTACTGAGCTGAAACTGGAACACTAACAGCGATACACTTTAATTTCTTTCTGGCATTAATTTCACATGAACAGTGACAAATTCATTCAACACCTTCACAGGCACAGCTGTATATGCATCATCTCTCGTCGAGGGGAATTGAAAGGCATGTCCCTGGCCTAATTAAACATAACTAGGCATGTGAAGAAGATTGAAAAATCACCTTCATTTCACTACAATATGGGTATTTTGGTAGGTTTTAGCAGACAGATCTTCTGATATGCAGGAGGTGCATGTCTTCTTCACTGCTTTAACGGCAATGAAAAGATAAAATAGCTGATATTGTTCAACCAGATAATTAAATCACTTCAAATAAAGAAGGATAGATAAAAACTAGGGTTTTTAAGTTAGAAGACTACGATCTTAAATTATAGAGAAATTAAGATAGAAAAACTCTCTAATTTATTCTTAATAGTTTTTTAATTCAATAATTTGAAAAAAGAATGATATACCAACTATTTATATACAGATAAAAACTGATTTAATAAAAAAAAATCTAAAACCATGCAGAAAAAAACAATAAGAATTCAAAATTAACTTAGAAAATAATTAAAAAATAAAAACAGTAACTTCAAGGTTTAATTTGAGAGTCTTCCGACCCTGGCTAGTTATAGCCAATAAACCACTCATTGAACTGAGCTTAACACTTCTACTTTTCCTTCATTAGATCATCAAAGAAAACTAAGTTCAATATTATGAAGATATTGGGAGAAGATTGGAGCAGCCTAAACTTTGAAAACAGAAAATTAATTGTTGTATAATTGCTGCCGTGTTTTAGGTCAATGGAAGGTTCAATCACACTTCATTTATTTCTGAAAACAGACTCCATACATACATATAGCTATCGGCATCACCAACACTTCACCTTCCATGTCCTTTCCACTTGATGAGGCATCACTGTTCAGCCATCTCCATCCTCCTCATAAAAGCTTTCCACCTGTAAATTTATTACAAATCCTGCACAAACTGCAGGACTGCAGACCAAACCATTGTCTTATATTTTTTTGGTGCAAACAAGAAAAAAATAGCACATCTCCCTCTTGGGAAGGAGCTCTCTGTAACTTTTTTTTTCCTTTTCTTTTTTTAAGAACAATGCTGCTTTCTACAATTTCCTCAAGCAAATTTCACATTACAAAATGGTACAAACAGAAGAGGGAAAAAATTCTATATGAAGCCACGAAAAAATAGGGGTAAAAGCATGTTTTTTTATAATTAGCTCCAAAGCATACAGAACTTAACTTAAATGCTATAAACTAAGTGGGAAAGAAATACCACGCTAGAAGTCCTCTAAAACAAAATAATTCAGTGGTAAGATTTGAGTACAGCTCCACAGAAAGTACACATGATAGCTCTCCAAGATTTCCAGTAAAATGGCACATAGCAAAATCTTGTACAAGTTTTCATATCAGCTACACTTGCTCCACCACCACACCTTGAACAAATTCCGGCTGCCGGCTTGCTTCTTCTCACCTTCCGGGTCTGATCAACAAGAAAACAAAAGCAAACCATGGTGTTCTAGTCTTGTTATTCTTGCGCTTCAGTGTTTTTTGATTTTCGGACTTGAGAGGGCGATGTGGTTTGGCAAGCACAGAAATATCAGATAGACAAGTGCATTTATATATGCACGAGCGGTGTTAAAGATCGAGCAACTTCATTGGTCTTTGACCGTTAGATACACAGATATTTGATATTTGTTTTGTAAGAATTTTCGAATCTGCTTTTGAATAATAAAATTGAAGCCATTGACAATTATTTTTTATTATTATTAGTAGTCTACTCCCTTTTAATATACAGTGTAATTAAACTTGGTTTCTGCTGTCGGTTGAGTTTGCATTTATTATAGGGTATAACCTTGGAAAACACAAAACACAGGTATAACCGGCTTGCATTTATTATTTTCATGCTTCTGCTATGGTTTTTTTAATTTTTTGTTATGCCTCATCACTACAAATACGCACAACAACTAGCATAAACACACTCTTAAATCATTCTTAGACTTCGTTTGTTTGCTGTAAAGTACTTTTTTTTAAAAAAATAAATTTCAGGAAAGTGAATTCCAAAAAAGTATTTTCCAATATTTGTTAGTGTAATAAAAAATAAGTTAGAAAACAATTTCCAGTGTTTGGTTATGTCATGGAAAATGAGCTGGAAAATAACTTATTAATGTTTTATTTTTCTCAAGTTTATTAAAATAATGACGAACAAATCTTACAAATTAAAAAGTTAAATGAAAATGAAATTGAAAAAAAATATAATTTCATAAATTATCTCAAATAAAATAAATAATAATCAAAATAATAGAGATCAAATCTAAAAAATTAAAAAAAAATAAAAGATGAAGAAATTAAAATAATAATAATTAACATTTCATAAATTATTTCAAATAAAATAAGTAACAATCAAAAGAATGATGATCAAATTTAATAGATAAAAAATTTCAATAAAAAAATAATAAGGAAAAAGCAAATAGCAATTATAAAAATAAAGACCAAAGTTAATATAAAAATTGAATTTTAAGAGATGAAATTGAAAAATAAATATTCAAAACAAATTATATATAGCAATCAAAAATTTGAGGATCAAATTTGATATAATCAGCAAATAATGACATTTTTAAATTTTTCACAACTTCCGAAAAGTGTTTTCCGCCCAAATTTTCCAAGAAAACACTTTCCTGAAAACCAAGCCAAATTTTCCTTTGACTGGAAAGTGTTTTCCGATCCGTTAACCAACTTTTCTAATGGCAAACAAACACAGGAAAGTTTGGAAAGTGATTTTCCGGAAACCACTTTTCGGAAAACAAACACAGCCAAAAGGAAAAATACTTTCCTGGAAACCAAACCAAATTTTTCTTTGACTGGAAAGTGTTTTCCGTTGATAGGAAAGTGTTTCCGTTGACTGGAAAGTGTTTTCCGTTGACCAACTTTCCTAATGGCAAACAAACACAGGAAAGTTTGGAAAGTGGTTTTCCAGAAACTATTTTCCAGGAAACAAACATGACCTTAGTTTGATTTGCCAACTCAATGATTTATTAATCTGAGTTCTAGTCTAGATTATATTTTAAATTAAATTAGATGAAAATTAATTTGATATAACTCAACAAATTGATTCATGATTAAGTTAAAACTTATTTTAATTGGTTTTTTTTAAACATCCTTTTCATTTTTTTAAGAAAAATTTAGAAATAATGACAATTTATAATTTAATTAGCACTAACCCATCCAACCTGTCACCCTAGCCTTTAATTGGGTTAATTGTGCAACAAAACTGGTTTAATAGAAGTTTTGGGGAAAATTATAAATGAGGTATTTTAAAATATTTTAAAAATATTTTTTTATTATTCTTTATATATGCCTAACAAGTGTGGCCTTGAATAATTTTTATTTTGTATAATTAACAAGTATATTTTACTTATTTTTAAGATATTTTTGTTAAGTGAGGGTCTTGAATCACTGTTTAAGTTGCCTATATATTCTGGTCGGCTATGTGAGTCAAGCTGCGTTTAATCTTGCTATTATATTTATAAAAAAATTCTTTTTAGCAGCATTTATTTTGAATATAAACGATTATATAATACAAACAACAAATCCACGCTGGGCTAAACATTAAAAAAGTGATTGATTACAAATTTATGAGGGGGAAGAGTCGTTCGTTGTTTAGCCATCCATTAATGGAGGTGGTGGTCTACTGCCCTTCTCGTGCAAGGGAGCCATATACTGTAAACAACAATGTCATTGTTAAGGCCAGCAAGCATGGAGGCCAGTCTGGTAGCCTTCGTTGACTAGAGAGAATGTGGGTGGCAATTATTAGGTTTCTGTCCATTTTTCGGCAGGGTTCGGAGAATTTGTAAATCTTGCCAATTCGAACGTGGGTGCAAATCCAAGTTCTCTGAGAAAATCCATGCGGGTACAATTCAAACGATATTACTTTATATAATACATAGGGATGTTCGATTAGCTTGAAAAAATATTATATTGATTTTTAAATAATTTTAGATTCTTAACAATAAAAATGAAAAAAACAACAGTACTATATCCAACATAGTTTAGCTGTGGATAATTTTGAAAGTCGATCTATTTTATATTATTTATGGTTCAATATTGCTTATAAATAGGAATATAACATTAAAAAAGGGTTATTATCATTTTGGATAAATCAATAAAATTTTCTCAAATAAAAATATTTAAATAAATGTATTTTTGATAAATCAAATATCTCATATAATTCATGTTATTTATTTCAATATTGTTAAAGAATAATATAAATCATATATTAAAATCTTACATAATAGCTTGAGCTATTAGATTGAGAAGGTTCTTTGACATAATATTAGAGTTTTATGACCAAATGTTACGTGTTCGAATCTTACTATCCTTATTTATTTGATAAAAATTAAGCATAAAGTAGTGTGAGTCTATGCAAGTTTCAAGTTCAAAGAGATTTTATTTAAGGGGGTGTGTTAAAGAATAATATAAATTATATCATAAAATCTCACCTAACAATTTAAATTATTGAATTGAGATGGTTTTTAATAAATATGTATTTTTTTATATAAAAACCTTGAGTTGATGAATAGTCAAAACAATCTTACTATTTTGCTATATAGCCTAATCCTGCACGCTCCTGACCATTATATTTTCATGCCCACCATCGATGCTTCTTCTTCTCTAAACAAGGATCGAAAAACCCTTCACAGGAAATCATTTGCCATCTTTATATAATTTCCTTGCTTCCAACTCCATACTTCTTGGCGCTATACCGTTCATCGAAAAAGTGCCAAGAACTATGCCTCACCACACCGTTCTTGACTCTCGATTTTCTATCGTATTTCAGTGGCAAGAAAGGAGGAGAAGGATATGCAAACAAATTGGTTGATTATTTGGAACGGTTCTTGGCTCACCGTGGCGAAAGAAAGATGCTGTGTTTTCACCTTCGTTGGTTTGATCGTTATCGGCCTTTGACATCGCTGCATTTATGCGATACGCAATGGAGTTGAAGTGCTTTATCTCGAATTTATTGTCAATGGTAATAAAAAGCCCTGCTTTTTCTTGCCATTTTCCCTCCATAGATGTGGGTCATTGAGGTATCTAGCTTTGGATTTTATCAATAAACCAATGCTTTATTGGGATTTCCCTTCCTCAATTCCGCTCCCGAACTTGCAATTCTTCTCGTCGAAGTCTAAGAGAGTTAACGATGGGTCCTCTTTCGGTGAATGGATCTCATCCTGGCCCAACATCAAGGAAATTAATTCGGCTTCAAAGAGGTGATGTCGTTGGCAGTATCAACATCAAAAGCTCAATTTTTGTTAGTTCCAAGCTTCGCAACCTTGGCATCTCAGGTGAAAGACTTGAAAAGGTAGTGGTTGATTGTCCGACAAAACTTTGCAATCTTAGCATCTCAGGAGAGAGAGCGAGTTGAAAGTGTAATGGTGGCATGGAAATCCGTTATAAATCATTAAAAATCTCTTCTCCAGATCTCAAGGAATAATACTTGTCTGGATTTTGTCCTGACAGCATTGTCCTGGAAAAGTTCGTGCATCTTGAAAAGGCTGCGATATTTATACTAGATCATGCCTGGTCAATCGCATGCATCATTCAACTACGCAATACGCGCATATACAAGTATAAAAAATAACACATCTAATTAATTTATTTCATATTTAGAATTTGAATATTTTACATAATGTTTCACTAATCGTGACTAAATTATTGCTTTTGATTATTTTCTATGAAGATATTTGGAATTATAAATATAAGATGCACTTTTCAATATTCGTGGTGATTAATTTTTTAAAAAAATACAAAATTCACATATATTTATCCGATAACAGATCCTAAAAAGTACAAACTAAAGGTTTGGTGCTGTTCAATTATATGCATAGTCAGTGTGATGGTATAAGAAAAAAAACCCAGCTGGACCTAAAACAAAAGGCCCAGCCGAGCTTAATTTTCGGCCGAACTAAACCTTCTCAAAGTGGCTCAACCGAGATCTACAAATAAAATAAAGTGAAAGGGAGGAGATCCATGACTCGATTACTAAGCAGAATTTATGTGACGAATGCACAAATGCATGGATGGACATGAACAAAATCGATACAGGCTCAAAATTCAAGAGCAATCGATGCGGAGACAATCCGTCGACACCAAAGTTTCCTGCATCTGCTGTTCGTGACCACCCGAAGGATTCGATTTCATGTCCTCTAGTATTGAGATGATGTTCTCTCCTGCTACTTTCCATGGCTGGACATGAACAAAACAGGCCAACTTTGTATTGAATCAACCCATTAAAGCCTAAGACCATTGGTTGTGATCTCGGCATTTGCCTCTCTTTACAATCACCAGAAGAGCAAAACAAATTCACATACAGTGCCAATCATTTTATAGGGAGAAACAATGTATCAACCTCTATGTCGACGTCTCGGCTGTGAACACAATACTCTAGAGTCTAGAAGTCGATCCTATTCTAATCTGTCAAGTTCTTTTGTTTGGGAATTGTATTTAAAGATGAACACATGAACAAGGTTAATAATGAAGCAAGACGCGTTATGTATGAAGGGAAAAAGTGGGCAAGAAGCGTAGTCTTCTAGTTCCATCCAAGAATAGCATTTTTGTCCAGTGGAGCATTGTCATAGGGCAGCCATCATGGTCCTTGTTGCGGCCTCCCGCTTCATCTCTGCAGCTTTTCCACTGCCTCGGAAATACATGTAGACTTGCTGCAAATCAGGACCAGCAAACAAAGAATCTTGAGCAAAGCCATAATGAAACAGTAAGCGTTGCATGCACAAGTCGTAAAAGGATTTATTTAACCTGAATAACCCAGACACTGAGGAGTGATTCAACGCAGAAGAATCCAAATCCAATAAAGTAGAATATCTGCAAACAAAAATTGTGATGTTATTAGAGTGAGACTTGCTTGGACATCTACATAATAACAGTTCACGATCAAATATGTAAATGCATTTCTCCCATTATGCTCAGAATGAGTGAGAAAATACTTCATAATGGAAGTGCAGGTACACTGATATTATCAAGAAATGAACAACCAAAGCTGAAAACTTACCCCAACTAAAGCATGGCTGCCCATAAGATCAATAGCAGGCAAAATACCCCTGTCCACAAAAGATCAAACAAACATTAGCAGAGAAGAGAAACTAAAAGAAGATCAGATCAATATAATTTCTACCCAATCGGTCCACCCAAAATTTCAGGAAAAGACACTCCAGGAAAACAACGATAATATGAAATTTGAATGAGTGAGAAAATCCTCCTTGCCCAGAATAGTTGCTTCATTTTCCAAACAAGCTATGATGTATTTGATTCTCTAGCAAAAGAACCATCTTCAATGCAACATCTTAAAGAAACTTACGCAAGAGATTTCCCCTTGAAAACAATTGGGGGGGCAACAGCAGCAAAGATGCAAAAGCCAATGTGGAGCTGCATGGAGAGCACAGAAACAACAAATGAGGGATTTTCTAGAGGATCTTCAAAAGGGAAAGAAATACATAAATGAGATTACCAGGTAAGCCAACAAAAACCATCCAAACTTCAGAGCACTATCTGTCCTGCAAAAGGAGTTGATGCAAAATTAAATAAAAGTAGGGACATCAATTCATCATGCATTTAATGAACAAATGAAAAAAGACTAGTACAACTGTAGAAGTAAAACCATCAAATTCTCGTTTGGAGGAAGTACTTTAAGACCCCTCCCTATATTTTTCATTAGCCTATTGCTAAAATAACACACAAAAATTACCATAGTTGTCTAATGGTGCTAAAAAAAAAAAAAAAGGATCTAGCTAATCTGAACCCGTTCATCCATCATATACCAAGGACAAAGTTCAAAACACATCATTGTCTGACAATCATTCTTATCCAGCATAACAGGATTATGATTCTCTCCCAAGCTAGCATGCCACCTCACAGAAGATAAACTACACATGATCCCACCTACACAGCATTGCACTTTTTTTTCCCTTTTTTTCAGCTTCCCCACCTCCCTCTCCCCCTCTTTTTGGTTGGTCCTCCCTCGTAAATTTAGGTCATACCAGTGAACAACATCACATTCTTCCCACAATTTCAAAAAAGTATATATTCTTTTACAAGACGATACTTCGGATCTTCAAATATTCAATTCAAATCATGCTTTCACATATGAAATGTCATCAACCATGTCTAAGTAATCATCATTTACAGCTTCATTATTATCGAACATGAAAGATCAGGTTTCCACACTATCCATAAGGTTATCTCTGATTTCTGCAAACACATGAATCAAGCTTCTATAATCATATTTAAATACTTACAGCATCCAGAAACATTTCAAAAACATAGAGCCAGAATAGGAAACACATGCTATACAAGTACAGATATAGTTATAGAAGAAATTTCACTGGCCAACGGTCAAAGAAGAACACCTCATTGCACGATAAAGAGGGCGATACCACATAACATAGCCTCCAGGAACCCCTGATATGAAGTAGATGATAGCAAGAAACCAAATTGTTGGACCTAGAAAAGAAAACGAGTTTAGACAAACAGGTAATGTGATCATGCACTATACATGTTGAATGGATTTGCACCAACCTTCCCCTTTTATCCAGGCTGTGGTAACAGCTACAATATTCCATGAAAGACAGACAAATAAACCTGCAATTTCATGATATTAAGTTACCACACAGCTGATAGTTGTTTGTGTTAAAACATTTCTCAAATTGATCCATCTCTACCCAACTAAACCAAACTGTTTTACACAATTTGAGCTACAGGATCGATCACAGGAATGACCAAAACCCAACTAAACAAAATGAAATGCTGACAATTAAGATGCATCGTCCATCTTAGAGATGAAAATGCAACAGTTAGAAAATCTTGTCTCCTGGTTCTCGCTGACAGGACTGAGACTTGACGAACTACCTGACAAAATTGATTATCAAGGACAGCAAACAATAAAAAATGACAAGTGGCCATCAAACAGAATTTCCAAGAAGTAGAATTTAAAACATACCCAAAAATGTTGTGAATGCAACATACTGAATCTTCTGTAGGTGGATTGGTATTTCATTTCCAATGTCATGATGGATAATCGGAAAAAATGGTGGCCAATTCTTGTCCTCTATTACAATTCCAGCTGTCAAAAAAAGAACATTATGTTAAACTAAATATCACCATGCACAGCCTCATTATCAACAAATAAAACACCAATATGATAAACATACCACGTGCTATTGCATCTTCCTTCCGTTTTAGTTCCTGGAAAAGAAAAGGAAAATGGATTCTAAATTACCATTGAGGATAATACAGTTTAAAAATGAAAGAAATTGCGAGACTCTCAAGGTTTCATTGACTGCAAAACTCATGGATTCTAGAAGTTTGACACAAGGACAACACAATGAAAATCAACAATCTTTGGCCAAACAGGATTTTCCTGAACATGCTATTGATTTCCAAAATAAAGTTGGGGTGTGTGTGTGTGTGAACAGAAACAAAAATAAGAAAGCAACCTTAAGATAATGTGACTGCATGACCAAACTTCTTGTAGAGCACGCGTGTGTAAACACCTATGTACACAAGCCACTATAACAGAGCACTCACCTGTTCCCTCCTCTTCAATTCAGCCTCTTTCGCTTGGAGTTCCTTCTCCTTAGCTTTTAATTCCTAGAGTCAGACAAAGAACAGAAACAAAATTAAGAAAGCAACATTCAGATAATGTGACTACATGAACACACTTCTTGAAGAATTTATAGTACTTTTCCAGAATCAAGGGGAATATCTATGGTTGCACCACGATCATAAGGTTCGTGAGGAAGGGGTGAAAGCCTTGAAGTTGCAGGGGGGACACTTCCGGGATTCTAGAAATTTTGTAAGAATACAGCAAAACACGAGAATAAGTTAACAGCATTACCGGAGAATCTTTACACCAAAAAATAAGCACACCACCAATTCATAACATCCATACATATGCAAGAACAAGTAAATCTGCCACACTATATCCAGGTGTAGCTTGGGACTCGCACTCAGCAGCAAGTAGAAGATCCATAAAGGACAGTGACTAAACAAGAAATTGGCCATAAAAAAAAAAGTTACGTTTTAAGAGAGACATTAAGCATTATTAGCTAGTGTTCCCATTTCTCCTTGCATGTCACTTACAGGTTCTTAACTTCATCCTCGGGTTCCATTCCTACTGAACAAGTAATTAAGATTAAGTTTCAGCATCCAGACTTGAGATTCATATTGGACTAGCAATTATAACCATCTCAGATCCAACATACAAACAAAATATAGCAACTCAAAAAAGATTCACAATTTCTCGAAAGCGAAAAACTTTCTCGCTTCAACAATGCTACAAACTATCCTACAACCAACTGAAAAATTTCATCTTCCATCATATTACACCTACACATTATACTTAATTTCCATGTTCAAAGCAGCACGGCGGCCCCAAACTCATTCTAAAATGCTGAAAATTAAGAGAGAAACAGAAAGTTACAGGCATATAAAACGCGCCTCCGCCATAATTTGACTGCCCTGATCCTTTCCCCTTTCCTCCTTGATCCTTCCATTACCAAACAAACAGCAAAATATAAGAGCTTCATTTCTTCATCTCAACAACTCAAATTAAAAAAATAAAAATAATTAGAATGTAAATCTATAATTAATATTGCTAAATTAAGTACTAACATTACAACTCTCCTTAATTAAGCAAAAAAAAAACAGAGAGAGAGGGTGACTTTCTTTCTAGTCTAAATAAGATCCGAGCTTCTTCAATTTTCTCTCAAAATCCTCCGCATTTTCTCAGCAACCAAACAACACAATAAAAAAAACTACATTACGAAGAATCCAAAATTTCGAAAAAGAATACGCGTATAATTTACGTACATACGCGAATATTACTAATAATCATACACAGATGTAACAAGTAAAATACGTATATTTAGACGTACAGCGAAAGGATTGACTTCTTCTTCTTCGAACGGGTTCGAATCGTACCGACTCATTAGTTCTTACTGAGTAATCACCAGATCTGAACTCGTAATTTCAGATTTGGATATCGAAAACTGAGAGGAGGAAATGTGACTGATTAGAGATTCAAATTTATGGAGAGGAAGAGACGGATTGGTGAAATCGAAGCGGTGAAAATGAGAAAAATAAAAAATAAAAAATAAAAAAATTTGGACGTTAAGGAAGATAAATATTCGCGGGAGAGAGGGGGAAGAGAGGTGCCGAGTTTATATATGTGTGATCGACTCCGTGTCAACTCGGTTTGAACCGAGATTTGATTTTTTATTTTATTTTTTTCAGAAAATTGGTTAGTTTTTTATAGAATTTTTCTTTTTTAAAAAAAAAAGAGAACAACTTTCTAGGACTTTAAATGGAGGGTTCTAGGTATAGTTATAAAACCCCATTCGGAGTTTGCCTCGGATTTAACTCAATAGCCCAAATCAATTTTCAAATTCGGTGATAACGAGTCATCAATTTCTTTCTTCCAGAAGCTAATGATTTATGAAGAAATTAAATTAATTTAAAAAAAAATAAAATGAAAGAGACACATGATCACCGTCAAGATGTCACAATCAACACAGGTTTGCAGCCAGTTCAGACCTATCAAGCAATTTGCCACGCGGGTCAACCCTATAGCTCCTTTGGTTTTTTCCCAGGATGTTACAGCTAAAAATACAAGTTTCCGTGCGACCAAGAGCATTGCAAGTCGCCATCAGCCTTATATTTTATTAGACCAATGTGTTCTTTCATTATCTAAGTTTCATTTTCTCAAACAAAAATTAACCCCACAACAGAGAGGCCAGGTAACCTTTTTTAATTCCTTGTTCATTTCAAGGATGAGCATGGGTTCAAACTGTTCATTTGAACTGAAAAAATCCATCGAACCAGAATGATATGGATTTTGCTGGAGCTAAATTTAAGTTTCACTCAGATTCAGGTGCATTGCACCAAAATTTCATTGTCAAGAATTGCCAACAAATAATAATACAAAACAATTGGCTAGCAGATTTCTGCAAAAGCAAAGCTTGGTTGCATGATTTAATGAACAATGAAATCACAAATGATTTGACCAGAAGAATGGATTGTTCACATTTCTTGCTACAGCTACCTTGAAGACTTCTCCGAGGTATGAACTTGAGATGTGGATGTGAACAGTTATTGTGTTAGCTTGCTGCATTTGTTTACAGTTGATGATGCATCTTCCAGTGTTGACATTGTGGGAGATTAATACTTCAAAGCTTTACATTCACAAGTTGAATCACAAGTTCTATGTACCAAGTTGACTCAGTCACTGATTGATTCTTTGCTGGGGCGGTCTCTCCTTATCATGTCTGTTAGATCCTGGACAACCTCAGACATTGGTGGCCTGAATTCCGGTTCAGACTGCAAGATATCATTGTGGTTAGGTAAAGCTGATCCTATATTTCGTTATGTAGGAAAAAAAATCTATGACTACAACTAGATGGCATTCACTTGTTAATGATGAATCAAGTCTTTGTGGAAACCATAACCAACAGTGTAATTCTCACCTGAACACAGCGGGAAATGATATCGGCAAAGTGTGATAAAGATTTGGCAGAGTATTCTCCATTAAGAGAGGGATCGACCATTTTTGACAATGTGTCGATGTCATGGAGCTGGGGGATTGCCCATCTCACCAGAAATTGCTCACCTCGATTCCGTGTCCTAGGCAAAATTTGAAGAAAGAGGGACATTTAAGAAACAAAAAATTGCATAGGATAACAAACACAGCATGTTTTTACATTTATACCTGTCAAGGGACTTCCGGCCTGTTAAAAGTTCTAGCATGACCACACCAAAGCTGTAAACATCACTCTGGACAGTATAAATTCCTGATTCAAATTCTGGAGCCCCGTAACCATAGGCTGTTAGCAGCTGGCCTGACAACTGAAAATAAGAGGAACTATTTTAGGATAGTAAGTGGACATTGAAACAAAAAGCTATACACATCCCTAAACCAATTGAAGAGCTTTTTCCAAATACTGAAAAACATCAATTGCTATCAACTTGATCAACAAAATTCCTTTTGTTTTATATTCTAATTGCACTTTCATGGGTAGATAAATTTCCGCAAATTAACTCAATTTAACACGTCTGAAAGTCAACTACCAAGAGAGTTCTATTTCAACATGGACCACTGCCTGATTGTATGAGCATGACTTACCTGACTGACAGCCCCTGATGATATTAACGAAGCCAAACCACAATCCGAAACACGCACATCAAGATCATCATCAAGAAGAACATTGGCAGACTTAAAATTTCTGTGTATGACAGGTGGCTGACAGACCTCGTGCAAATACCTTCACACATGGAACAAATTAAGTATGCACAAGAGGCAAAAAAAAAAAAAAAACACACACCTCCCACCTTCATCCCATAGAAAGATTGTTTGCGAACTGCTGACCATTTTATAGACCTGAATCTATAAACCATTTCCAGCATATTGGACTACTTAATTATGTCTTTTCATCTGATATAGCAATAGAAGACTTAAATTTTTTGCTATTCAAATCTGTCTCTCTTTACATGCACACTCTTTGAATTCGTGTTTCTTACTAGTTAATTTAGACTTTTTTCTAAGGACAGCTGGTTCTATCACAGTGGTTGGTTCACTTACTCTAAGGCCCTAGCAGCTCCAAGTGCCATCCTAATGCGGGCATTCCAGGAAAGTTTCCTTTTAAATTCATCATCTGAGTGTAGTGCATCTTGTAAAGAGCCACTGCTGCAATACTCATAGATCAGAAGCCTTTGGCCATGCTCTGCACAGTAACCCATGAGCTCAACGACATTAGCATGTCGGATCCGATCAATATTGTTAACCAATTCAATAAACTCGTTCTCCTTCTGCTGCTCTGCGGTCCTCTTATCAAGTTTCTTGACAGCAAGAAGCTACAAAAGCAACCGAATACATTAAAGGTTGAAAACCAATGACATTCAACTATATGTTTTTTTACAACAAAATTGAGCTGCTTAATCAGATAGATGCACCATATAAAAGAGGGTTGCAGTAAGAGTAACCAACCCACTAAAGTTCTAACTTTTTAAAGCTCATTGATATATTTTGTTTGGGGATTTGTAATAATGGTTTCAACAATTAAAAATCAATTGTTTTAGGCAATTGAGGAAAAGAGCACGCAATGAAACTGATTTAAAAAGTGAGTCTTTGAGAGAGAGAAGGAACAAAGTCATGAAGAAAACAATAAAATTAACATAATAACACAGCAAATCCACTGATAGAATATCTTGGCTCATTAATCTCCATAAATAAATTGCTACAAACAACAGCAATCATAATAAAAGATCATACATACCTTTCCATCAGGAAGCTGTGCCCTATAAACACTTCCCAGCATGCCTTCTCCTATGAGATTTTCTTGAGAAAAGCTTTTTGTGTATTGTTGAAGCGATGCAATGGTGAAAGACTTAGCAGAAGTGAGGAGGGTCCGAGTTTTACGAGAAGGCTTCCCTGAGCTTGCTTCAGCTGGAACATTTGGCTTAACAATGACATTCTCAACAGGGGGTGGAGGAGGAGGTGGTGGTGGTGGTGGTGGAGGTGGAGGAGGCGGCGGAGGCAGCGTGAAATCTGAATCTAGTCTGCTCACGTCTATTAAATAATCATCCCTCTTTAGTGCAAGGTCCATTTTAGGTTCATTTCTCGTGTGCACATTTTGCGGCTTCGGATGGTCCTCTTTTGGCTGCTGTAAAGTCTCCTTCGGAACTGTTAGAAAAATTTTAGAACATGTCAGTGATCAAAAGAATTGAAATCTCCAATGGAAGCAGATGATTCAAGTTAAATAAGTCATTTGCCTTTTTCAATCTGATTAGTTGGTTGGGCTGAGGATCCATTGTCCCTTGGGTTCTCTCTGTTGCCTTTATAAGCACCAACTTGATGCTGCTTGAAAATTCTACTGGCCTCCTTCCTTGTTCTGCTACATTTTGGTATAAGAAGCCCAAGTGCTAATGCCAGTATTACAAACAACAATACCCCTGCAATGGATATCCAAACTAATCTTTTAGTAGTTAGAAATTTTTTTCCTCCAGAATTCGATTCCTCTGCTGAAGACGGCCCATCAGCCTGCTTCCCAGGTGTTTTTCGAGAAGGAGGAGATGGTGGGACCCAAAATGGTGGTGTTGGTGTTGAAGGTGGTGGTGGTGCTGATGGTGGTGGTGGTGTCGATGGTGGTGGGGACATGGGTGCAGGTACTGGAGAAGTGGATGAATTGAATGGATTGCCATCTTTTCTGCAACAAGCAACCATATTAGCAAACAAATGAATCAAGTGATAACCAAATTTTCCAAACCACACAAAACAGGCTTCCTATTCACTTTAAACAACATTGCACAGTTCTATGAACTTAGATACCAAACACACTAGACTGCAAGTTAAAGCAAATGCCTCCATCATGGCTATTAAGCCTAAAGATTTAATAGCTGGTAGGAGCCATAAAAATCATATGGTATTTTTTGACTTGCTGCATCAGAAAGTGGAGATCAGAAAGTCCCTCTGGAATAATTTCCATGCCATTGTCAAGATTTAATTGTGCACATTATGATCAATAATGCTCAGACAACTTGGGCAAATTTCTGACAGGCATTCAAGAACTCATCCAGCTCCCAGTTCTGTAAGGCACAAATATGTGCATATAATTATGTGATTCACCTCAATTACCACATACATGAATTGGATGTATTATTCCCCATAAGTTCCAAGAGAGAATCACAGGTTTCTTCGCATGTTTATTATCTTCAAAAAAAATCCTGGCTTAAAAAAATCCATGCATTTCTAATAGACCACCCCGTCAACAACATGATCAGTCTGAATTGTTTGGACATGTCAACCTGGTACGATTTCCAGGACCTGATTGTTAAGAGACACTTCATTTGATTGCTCATACTCTGGTTGCAACAAGGCAATGGAAATGCGTTAATCATTACCCACATCCTCTACTAACCCACTCACAGATATAACCTTAGTGGAGTTTTCATACAACTGTCAAGAACTATCAAATACCAGAAATTTCCTAAATTGAGAGAACAAGATATATCATTGACATAAACATTCAACAATTCAAGTCCTCCTGATGGCACAATTCATATGGATACATGAATGCTTTTGACAAACATCAAGCTCTATTTCAACTGAAATACATTTTGACTTTCACCTGAAATTTGGGATGGCCAGGAGATTGTCAGGTATGGGTCCTGAGAACAGGTTATTCTCTATATTCCTGTTTTAAATGGGGCAAAGAGACAAAAAGTAAGGCAGAGAATTATTCCACAAAATTCAGGATACGAAACTAGACAATGAAATTCCTGAATAAGTAACAAAGTACTATCATTTAAAATTATAAGAGACATGGTTAGGAATAGTACAAATCTCTCAGGGGAAGATCTTGTAGAACATCCAGGGTCCCAGACAGCTGATTGTCCTGCAAGCGTCTGCCAACTAAGTTGTTAGCGTTACACGTGGAGATTAAGTGATTGCAATAGAAATGGACTTGTTGTGACAACTTACAGGGTTGTAAGACTAGCCAAATCTACGAAAGAAGAAGGCAACTGTCCACTCAAATTGTTGTTGGACAAGTCTCTGCAAAAAATAAGTGGTTACACTAACCATAAAGAACCTTTAATAAAACTGGAAAAGTAAGCCAACTTTAAAAATAGAACCTACAAGTTGATCAACCCTGGAAGAGATTGAAAGGCATCCGGTATCTCTCCACTTAAAAAATTATCATTAAGAGACCTGCGGGGCATAAAAAGTTAGGATATAAGCATTACAAAACTGAGACAAGTCGGAATCAACACCAGCAAAAGAGGAGCTGAAATTTACATGTCTTTCAATAGAGTTAAAGATGATAGAGAATCTGGGATGCTTCCGGTGAAGTTATTGTCTGCAAGAAAACTGTCAAAGGTAAAGACTATCATAAGCTGTTGCATAAAAGGGTACCCAGAATTGATAAATGAAATCAAAGAAACAAATATGTTATCTCATGTAAAGGGGAAGCCTACAAGGTTTGCATGGTAACAGGCAGATTGGATGGAATACTCCCCCCTATATGGTTGTTGCTTAGATCTCTGGAAATAAATAAAAGAAAAGAAACACAAAGATTAATGTCAGCATCCATTAATATCACAAGAACGAATATTGCCTAATATTCAAACAAATGCAGTTTATGTACTTTGGTTATACATCCTCTGAGTTTCATCTAAAGTGAAGCAAACAACTAGAAATGCAAAGTTGGGGTATCAGGAAATTTAGACCGTTCATTTAAGGGTCGATAAATAACATTTAGTGGCTCCTGTAAAGTAGTTAAGGATCTTCAGAATGATATCCAGTATTAAAGCGCCATGCCATTGGCATTTTGCTCGAACAATGCAGTGTTTTCCAAGTAAGCAATGGAGCAACCCCGGCTCAAATTCTAAAAGCACCTGTACATGTAAAACAATCCCATGCAATATCTTCAATGCCTCTTGTAGTCAATAACAGTCAAAGGCACATGTAAAATGCCCCTTCCGTTCCTCACACTTTAAATAAAAATCAAAACAGATGATTCTAAAAGCATCAACGGAATAGGTTAAAAAATGTTTGGGGGTGGAAGGACAGAAGTTTCAATTAGGCAACCACATCGTTCATAAGCTCACACCTATGCACATATGCACAAGTTCTGCTCCCAAAGATTGAGAGACTGAGAGACTACCACTTACATTGATCTGATAGAAGCAAACATTCCCAGGTTATCACCGAGTTCTCCTCCCAAATTTGCACCATTAAGAACTCTGTAAAACAGCAAGTTTTAAAAGAAAAAAAATCATTACACAGCTTCACATTATCCATACCGAAAAATTGCAATTAACATGAAGAGACTAAAGCAGAGTTCCATACATGGATTGTATTTCTGAAACATTACATAGAACGCCTTGCCACCCTTCACCGCACGGATCTCCCCCAATGCTGACCCACCCAGGCAGTACAGGAGATCCCAGAGAAAGGTATAAGCTATTAATTGCAGTAACTAATTCAATCAAAACAATGCCGGTGATAAGATTCAAAGCTCCATGTACTATAAAACAAAATTAACGAGCAACTATATCCACACGCATGCACACGCACACAAATGTGACAAATACTTCATTTCCAGCTCCAAACTGCACACTAATTACCAGTAATCTTGATTTGGTTGCTGGAGAAAAATTAAACTTAAAGCAAGACAGAAAGTTTACCAAACCAATCAAAGCACTTCTTCCACCTTGGTTTGATAGCTTATACCATTGTAATTATAACTAAAAACTTCACTTTATTTTCGTATCCCACATTTTCTCATAAACCAAACAGCTGAAAGAAAACCGGGGAAAAAAAAAGAGCAAAAGAAAACAAAGTCAAGCTTAATTACCATCACTTGGATTAGTAACACCAACTGAAATTCTTGCTGTGCAGATCAAAACAAACGCGGTAAAAAACTTTCCATAGATCTCCAAATTCAAGTCCTCTCTTTTACCAGATCTCTTGACTCCCATCGAATCTCCCAAACTCAATAATCTCTTCTTTCTCTATACCACTTTTCCAATCTGTAAAAAACCACCAAACCCCACAAAAGAAAACCACAAAAACACACAGTTAGTGATCTTATCAAAGCTCAACAACTCAAACCATGAAAACCCAACAACAAAAAACATACAAAAAAACCAGTAATGAGCAGAAAAAACACAAAGTTGACAAATGTCAAGCTTAAATGAAGCAAATTGTTGTCAGTAAAAAATGAAAGAAAGTTTATTTTTTACTTTCTTGAAGCTCTTTCTAAAAGTAGAGCAGAGAAACTTAAGTGCTAAGATTCAAAGAATTAAGAGATGGAGAGAGCAAGAAATGGACGTAAGCAGACATTACATCACAGTTTTTTATGCAACCAAATCCAAATAAAAAAGAAAAAGAACTTACTTCCGTAAAGAACAGTAAAGAGAGTTGCAGAAAGAGAGTTTTGAGCAGAAAATGTGGAGAAAAAGAGAGGTAGGATTTTTTTTCTTTTGCTTCCTTCTGTGTTTTTCTCTCTCTAAGACCACAAGCCAGTCAAGTAGGAGTGCATAAGAGCTGTGAACAATTTGTGTGTCTGAGTAGTGCAAGTCATGTTCATGTGTGTCTTCTTTGAATTTTGTTCTTAGTTCTTAGTTTAGTTTACCTGAATTTTTTTGTGCTCTAATATCATCCCTCTATTTTCATTGTTTTGGATTTGGATCCTTTCATGTTCATTAAAGGATCAAGTTCTATATTCTATGGGCACTACAAATAAATAAATTTTTTATGGAATTTATCTAAAAAATAATTAAAATAAATTTTATGATAAATATACATTATAATGACATTATTTACTATTATATATACTTAACTACATTTATTTTAATTTAAATTGCAATTATAGTATATCTTTACTTATATTGAATTGAATGTCATTTAAATTAAATGTCTGTTTATCTATAGACTTTTATCATAATTGCTCGTAAAATTAATAAGCCTTTAAAGTTAAACAAATGTTTTTTAAATTAAAATCCTTTAATGTGTATCTAGTGACTTTTTTAATGGAAGTAATTCCAAATCTAGTAACTATTTTTTATTTGATTATTGTATAATGGAAGATAACCCCTTTATTATGTAGTCCAAAGACTCAACAGATCTCTTACTAAATAAATAAATAAAAATTAAGGCTGAGATAAAAAGGTATTTATTTTTTAAAAATATATAAAAGAGTTGTTTTTAAGATCATTCCAAAGGAATTTGATGTACATAATTTTTTTAAAAAATAAATTTTATTGTTGGAAAAAAAAGGACTCATCAAATTCAAAATAACCTAGCATAATCTTTAGCATATTTGAAAATGGTAAAAAATTACTATTGCTTACATTCTTTTTTTTTTATTGAATTTAATGTGATGTTGGTAATATAATTGATCTTGTTATTTTCAATATGAGAAAATTAAATTATAATTTTAATAATTGTTTGTTATATTAACAATTGTTGAAATTTATTCTATGAAGCAACTAGTGTAATTTAATGCCCGGATTTAGAGTATGTTTGTTTTTACATTTAAAAAAAATTAAAAAAAAGTTTTTGCTTCAAATTATTAATTTTTTCATATTTTTAGATTGTATTGATGTCAAGAATAAAATTATTTTTAAAAAATATTATTTTAATATATTTTCAAGTAAAAAATACTTTAAAAAATAACATCTACTATAATACTAAACCAGTTATTGATACAATTGTACTTAAGTCATAAGTTCACAAAATGATCAAATAACTGCATAAATAAATAAAAGAGGGGTGATATTGAAACAAAGAATAGAATAGAGATCAAATAAGATGAAATCGAGAGTAGAAGAACCAAACGCACCATTAACGATGTGTCTGGCTTGGTGATAATAGTGTTTTACGCGCTATGATGGCGCGTGGAATGGGGTGTTTCTGTCTATGGGGCTTGGAAGTGAGGATGGCGCTCATGATTGTGGTGAAAATCCCCAAAAATTATGTACAGTTGAGAGGCTATTTTTAGTAGAGTTGTGAATAGGCTCAAGATAGGTAGGGTTCTATTTGCTGTAAGAGAATTGATTCCACTTCCTTGTCTACTGTCCATGGCCTAGTTGTAAAAAGCAGGGGTTAAGATAAGGCTTAATAATTTTTTTATCTGAGTTGTGAGTTTATTTTTAATAATTTTAAAAAAAATTAATTAAAATAATATTAGTTTGATTAAAATAATTTTTTAAAAAATGATTTTTTTGCTTGGATTTTATCTAGATTTTACCTGAGATTGATCAAGTAATGAATCATTCTTAAATCAAGTAAATTCTTTCTTTATTTTTTCTTAAATCAAAACTAGTTTATACCTTAAGCTAATTGGGTCTTGGGTTATAATAACACTCCGACAAGTAAAAATATTATATCTCCTTCTTAAAAAATAAAGGAGCAAATACTACTATCTATGCCTAAATTTAATAAAGGTTGATGAGAAAGATAACTTTTATGATTGAACTTGCAATTATTTTTATTTTTTTGGATTTTTTTTAATTTTTTTAATTTTAAATTAAATTTTTTTGATATTTTAAGATTGTTTTGATGTTCTAATATTAAAAATAAAATTTAAAAAATAAAAAAATATTATTTCAATATATTTTCAAATAAAAAAACATTTTAAAATATTACAATCTTAAATAGGCTATTAATAAACTCTTAAACCTTCTTGCTTTGGATGATGACATCTAAATCAATTGAAGAGTATCAAGAATTTAATTTCAATAATTAATTAAAATCTAAA
>Ga0307515_10003043_pt1 | contig 35535 bp, 25 predicted proteins | sample 17_EM_MG_FD_194513 | JGI IMG/M metagenome (GOLD analysis project Ga0307515, IMG submission 194513) | Populus trichocarpa ectomycorrhiza microbial communities from riparian zone in the Pacific Northwest, United States - 17_EM | ecosystem: Host-associated > Plants > Roots > Unclassified | place... | reverse complement strand
TTATATTATTTAAGCTAGTTTATTCTAAGGATAATAGGGTAGTTAGTAAGTAGTATTATATAGGCCTAGAGTTCTTCCTAGTGCCTATTTATATCTAGGTAGAGTTGTGCTATATAGGTAATCTTTTATACGGTATAATTACTATTAGTAAGTTATAGGGCGCGGGCTTTAGTAAGGGGTAAGGTAGGTAGGTTATAAGTACGCACGAATTAGATATCTATAAATTTATTAATAACTTTACAATTAATTATAAAACGGCTTTTATATTATTTTTTAGTAGTAGTTCCTATTATAGGTAAAACTATCTATTTCCATCTATTTATCTTTATAGAGTTATCTATTAAGTAAGCCAATATATAGATCCCTCCGTTATTAGGGCGTCCTAACCCACGACTTAGGGCTAGGACTTAGCGTTTTCTATTTCTATATCTGACTCTACCGCTATTACTACGTCTTCGTCTTATACTATAGTGGCGCGTAGCGACATATTTAGTGTTTGGGGTATTAGGTTAAGTATTAGGCGGCGGCTACTAAACCTAACTATTAAGTAGTTTAGGTTATTACAATAATAGCCTTTTTAATAGCATCTATAGCAGCATCCTAGTTTTTAGAGTAGCTCGCACTCTCTATCTAGGAGTTTCTATAGAAAGGTTAGTATAAAGAAATCGATATTAGTTCCGGTAGTACTTAAGGTAATAGGTATTAGTGGCTTAGTATATATAGGTTTAGTAGGCCTAGGGGGCTTCTATAGGGAGGTCTTTAGGTAAGGGTTAGTAGTAGTAATCTAATTTAGTTATTATTTAATCTTCCATAGAGCTGCTACTATATTATAAATATTATTATAGTTATAGCTAGCGGCTACGTGACTAAGGTAATAAGTAACTTTTTTAAGGAGGTCCTTCTAGTCTTTAGTATTATCTTAGGTAAAGGCTCCGGTGTATTCCTAGAATTTAATATAGAATTTATTAAATAATTTAGTAGGGCTTATCTTTAGGGCATGTAGTTTAGCTTAGTTGGTGGCTAGTAGGTTATAGTCGTAGTATATTAGGTTAAGATCGTTAAGGACTTTTTAGTAGGACTATTACTTCTAGGGGCTACTAGTCTCCTATTAGGCAAAGAGTCTGTTAAACGGTATACCCTTTATTCGCCCAATAATATAGCTAATCTTAGTGTCTTTTATAGGAAAAAGGTAGGCGCTCTAAGTTAGTTTCTTACGGATTTACATCTTCTAGTGGCTATATTCCTTGCGGTTTTCCTAAAAGACTAGGGGATTAAGGTAGCGTATATTAGACCCTATAGTAGTAATTTAGGTCTAATTATTATAGCTTTTATTATCGCTGCTTTAGTAGGGGTTTCTATTAGGTAAAGCTGCTTAGCACTAGCCCTCCGTTAAGCATTAAGTAGGTAAAGTTATTGGGGGCGTAGAGACTTAGGTGGCGTTATATATAGTAAAAAGGTATCTAGCGTTATTATAAATATGCTTATTAAGCTAAGATTATAGATATTTAATTATGCCTTCTCTTTTAGTAACTGTAGCAATTAGTATAATCTTAGCCTTCTTTAACTATTAGACGTCGCGTTTAGATACATAGAGGTCGTCTTTAGTTTCTTAACGTATGTTATTGGCGAGCGCCTTATAAGCTTATAGGTCTTAGATAATATCGCGATCTTAGGCAGTATATATCTCGGCTTATATAAGCTTTAGGTAATAGTTCTATAAAAAGCGGTAGTATTTATTGGGGTCTCGTGCTACCATTTTTACAAACGTCTCAGCGTCTTATATTTTGATTTTAATAGGTAATAGCCCTTCTGTTTACTTATCCGTAGTTATATAGTTAATAAAGGATAAGATATTATTGGTATCCGTCTCCTTAGGGGTTAAGGCTAGGGCTAATAAATCGAATTCTCTTAGGATTAATTGGCGTTGTAGGTTAAGTATAGGTATTAGATTATTCTTTAGGTTTAACATAGTAGCTAGTAAGGGATATTATCTTACTATTATGGGTTCCTTAGAAGTATAAAGTGAGGTAATTTATAGATATACTACTTTTAGCAGCGCCTACAGTATTACAGAGACGTAGAATTGGTCGTAGGCTAAGCGTCGGTGGTAAAAAAGGCGTAACGTAATGTTATAGGACGGGGGCAGTGGCTACAAAGCGTATATATTTGAGGAGTCTATAAGACATTACGTGATTAATCGTAAGGGTCGAGGGCGTAAGGAGGTAATATACCTACGCGTAGCTGATATAAGCTATACGTGAGGTATACGCGAGAGCACGGGGCTCTCCTATAGAGGCCCCTGCGGTAGGGTTCCGTAACAATTAGCTACGCGTAGGTATATTACCTCCTTACGCCCTTAACCCTTATAATTGATCGCGTAATATCTTATAGACTCCTTAAATATATACACTTTATAGCTACTGCCCTTATCCCATAATAGACCTTAAGACAAATTAATTAAGGAACTAGATAACTATTAAGAGTAATAGGTCGCGTATATTTAATATTAAAAGTAGAGCGAATGTTATAGAATGAATAAATATTCGCTTTAGTGTACTCTATATAAGAGGACGGTTATTATAAGGATGGGTTCGCTAACGTAATATAAACTAACCCCTTTTTTAAATAGCGAGAATATAGAGACGGTATAATCTTACTAAGAGATAATATTGTAGTAATAGTGCGAGCACGACGTTAGGCGTGTAAAGAAGAAATTACTTTAGGTATAATAAGCAATAATATTAACCAAATTAATTAAACAAATATTATACCTCTAGTAAACAACTTAGAGATATTAGAAATCTTTAAGGATAAAGATAAAAAGGAGGGGGATAGTGTTACGGACGCTTTAAGTATAATATTATAACTACTTAAAAAAGAGTTAAAAGAAGCTAGTTAGTTAATTTAGGCATAGTTTAGGATAGAGCTAATAGAACTATATAACGAGGAATAGTAGCTAAGGTTATATAACGTGCTACATATTAAATAAAAGGGATAAGAGAAACTTATGTACCTTATATATAAGACGTATATTATATATAAGAAGGATTTTATAGGAGTACGGTTATATATTTAAGGACCTTTAGTCCCTACCTAGATAGTTCCTTCCTTATAGTAATTTTTAGAATATAATTAGAGTTAATTTATTAGGCAACCACTTCACTAGTTATTATTATATTGTTAACTTTAATTTATATTACCTACACACCTAGCCCAATAACGAGCCTATTGTAGTACTTGCTATAAGGTTCCGTTATAGCGGGCCTATACTAAATTAAGAAGAAACTAAGCCTATACGCTTATAAGCTTAAACTACTAACTAAATTAAGAAGAAACTAAGCCTATACGCTTATAAGCTTAAACTACTAACTAAAATAAAAATATATCTAATATTTTACGTAAACTTACTATAACCCTTAAAAAGTAAACTTATAACTTATAAAGTGCTACTACTACCTTTTATAATTATTAATAACGGTAACAGTTCCTACTTTATTAACTTAATTAATAATATATAATAGAAAACACGATCTAAATAATTTAAACTCCTTATTAAGTAGAAAGGATATAAAATACAAACTTAGGAAACTTATAACTAGATTAAAACTAACACGTCTTCCCTAGTAAAAGAATTCTATAAAGACTATTCTTTATGGCCTACTTTAGTTAAATAGATATAATATAATGGTAAATAACTGCTACCTAATATAAATATACGAAATATAATAATAAGAAGCTTAAAACCAAAAAGAACTTAAAATACGTTATAACGTTTATAATATAATTACGTAATATATAAGATATTAAGGAACTTTAACCGCTAGTTAAAGTTATTTAATTAGTTAGATCTGCCTTACTAAGACCTACTATAAAGATATTAGTTCTACTTACCGCCTTAACTAAGCTAATAGCAATTTTTTATCCTAGGGATAGAAAATCCTAATTAGTCTATTTACAATTAGAATAGGTTAAACTTTATATTATTCCCTAACGCGATAAGTTATAAAATCTTAACTAAGTTAAATTATTTTAGACCTTTAGCTAAAAGGGGGGGGTACTATAACGGGACTAGCCTAGTTATAGTAGGAATGTCTTAGTAAAACACTTAATAGATAAATTCCGATGCTTTAACTAAATTCTGCCGAATTTTATTACAGTCCTTTGCGAAATAAGTATTGGTCCGCTTAGCCGCACAGCCCGCCTAGTCGCACAGGCCAAATCTAGCATCACCACCCTAGCAAAACCGAGGCTATCCACGATATACATAACCCACCACCTACACAACTTTAATAGATAAGGCTTTAAGGAGCTGCGAATCTAGCCAATTAGAGCTCGCAGTTCTTAAACCTCTATAGTAGATTTATTTTCCTTATTCGCGTACCCTTAGAAGGGGGTGCAGTATTAGCCTCTTTTACCTCTATTACCTTAATTAATTAAACTTCTTTATTAAATACCTTACCACTCCTCTTCCTAAGTATCCTTTTAGCTACTTTAGCCTTTTAATAAAGCTGTTAGATTATTTTATGACCCTTTTTTACTTATTATTGTTTAGCTTTTTTATAAAATTTTCTATAGCCTTATATATTTAATTAGCAAGTTAAATAACTCTCTTTTCTACGTCTATATAGAGCCTATTTTTTTAGTAATTATATATTAGATTCTTCTCTTTTTAATAGCATATTATTTATCTATCTTAGCTAGCTTATACTTAGTTTTTAGGTCCTTTACTTGCTATACTTTAATAGGGCTTAAAAATAAAAAGTTACCCTCTTTAATATTATATAATTTATTAAAAAGGCCCTTATTCTTAGTTTACTTATTATTTTTACTATAGAGGGCTATTTTAATCCTATTATTCTCTTCTATAAAAAGTCTACTATTCGTCTATATATTTTAAAAAGTTAAGTATAGCTAAAACCTTTTTTTTATTACCTTATCTACTATAGATTTTAATAGGTTCTATATACTAGTCCTATTATTAGATTATAGTAGTAAGATTATCTTAAATAGGCTTTTAGGTAGTAGAGACTCTTTATACATATACTTTAGAAGGCGGCTTAAAATAGTATTAAGATTAAATAGATAGATTTTAGTCTTTTTCTATCTACTAATAATACTATCTAGTATAAAGGCTTAGCTATATATGGCCTAAAGAACCTCTAAAAGTATTATTTACTTATAGAAATAAGCCCTTAACTATATACTATATAGTAATTAAATTTACGACTATAATACTTTACTAGTAGTAAAAATATTAAAATATTAAGAAACTAAAGTCTATATATACTATAGAGAGGAAATATAGCTATAAAAAACCTATTTATATAATATTAGTTAATAACTTTTATATTTAAATAAAAGCTATAGCTATTATAGGTTAAAAGCCTATTTTTATTTATTTAAGCTAGCTTTATATTTAATATAGTGGTTAAAAATTATAAAAAGCTATTTACAATCAATTTTATTATTAGTTTACTTATATTTTAAAATAATAATAAAAGTAGGCTACTGTTTAGGTTTATAATTTAAAAACCAATTTTGTTAAATATTATGGCCTTTATATAGTTCTTTTTAATATTAATTTTAGTAATATTCTTAACGAAATATTTAACTATTAGTGGTATAGGAGGAATCCTTTAACTTATAAATGTATTTATATAATTTATAAAACTTTAAGCCTATTTGTTGGTTATATAGCTTTAAGATTTATAGTATTCTTTTATTAACGCCTAAATGCCACACTAGTTTTTTAACAACTTTAATTGCTTAACGCCGTGTCTTTAAGTTATCTTAGATATATTAAAATGTTTTTAAAGATATAGATTAGCTAGCACATTTTATAGCGCCAAAAGATCACCTATTTTGGTGGAGTAATTAATTGTTAAAATTGGTGATATTTTGGTGTTGGTGTGTGCGAGTAAGCGGGCCGTGCGGCTAAGCGGGCCAATCCTTATTGTGGACTCGGGCCGGAGTAAGCCCGTGTACCCCCCACCAACATCAAAACCGTATACCCCCTATAGCCCCACTAATAAAGCTCTATATTTTATAAATAGGAGCCTATTTTATAGCTTTATTCTAGGGCTATAAAATAAGCCCTTATTTATATAATTTAGGGCTGTTTTGGTAGAGTTATAGGGGGTGCTTATTTTAGGAGGTCGAGGGTTGGATTAGTTAGCGTAGAGCCTTAAATCACGTTTTTTAGCTGTTATAAAGCACCCTATATAATTCCACTAATACTAATCCAATTTATATAAATAAGGGCTTATTTTATAGCCCTAGAATAGAGCTATAAAATAGGTCTCTATTTATAAATATAGAGTTGTATTAGTAGGGCTATGGGGGGTGGCTGTAAAACTTGAATTGGGGCTCTACGCGATCGCGACCGACCCTCCATTCCTAAAAATAAGCACCCCCTATAACTCTACAAAAACAGCCCTAAATTATATAAATAAGGGCTTATTTTATAGCCCTAGAATAGAGCTATAAAATAGGCTCCTATTTATAAAATATAGAGCTTTATTAGTGGGGCTATAGGGGGTGTACGGTTTTGATGTTGGTGGGGGGTGCGCGGGCTTACTCCGGCCCGAGTCCACGATATTTCGCAAAGGACTGTAGCTTAATTAACTTCTACTAAGTTCTGCTAGATTAATTAAATTCTATTAAAGTCTGTTAAAGACTATATGTATATATACGCACGTATTGACCACTAAGCCCCTAACTATTTAATTATATAATTCTCTCGTTGTTCCCTTCTCTTCTTTATATAACGTCTTGTTCTTAGCGAGAGCTATATACCCTTAGATTTAGATAGAATTTATATCATTCCTTTAAATCTTCCCTAAAGTCTCTCCGCGCCCTTATAAGTAGCGAGCCTTACTTAATTAGTTTAGTATCTCTTATATTAACAGGATTAGATATTAGTTCTTAATAGTAACGGCGTTAAGAGCTTAGTAGTTTATATAGAAGCGTAGACTACTATTAGGTTTTTTAATAAAGATTATTAATGCGGCTATAGGTAACAAGCTTACTCTAATAAATTCTTTACTTAGGTTTTCGTCTAAATACTTTTATAGCACTTAGAATTTATTTTAGGATATTTTATATAGGGGTCTAAATCTAGGCTGCTTTCTTTTTAAAGTATAATCTTATAGTTATATAGTTGGTATTTTAGTGGCTTACTAGCTTCCTTTTATAAAAATGCATCTAGGCGGTAATAATACTCTACTAGTACCTTTGTAGCAGGATTAATGTATTTCTTTAGTACTAAGGCTTTCTTAATATCAGCTATAGTAATAGCGAAGATTATATATTTAGGTTTTTTAGCAAGTCGCGCTAGTGGGGTAGCTCTAATTATATAGATGTTTAAAGTATTAAATTTGCTTAGGTTGTCTGTAGTTTCTTATATAGTTTTCTATTTAGCTTTAGGTTTAGTATTAGGTATGGAGTTAGTATTAGATTTAAGTTTAGGTTCTTTAAGTATTCTTTTTATTATAGGATACTAGTTCTTCTAGTAGTTTTATATACTAAGTTTAAGTTTCTACTTAGTTTAGGGCAGTATAGTGCTTAGTAATAACTTATAGAATTTAGTAGAATTTTTAGATCCTTAGTAGATATTAGTAGGAGTCCTATACTAGTAGAATTTAGTAGAATTCCCAGGTTAGTAAAATTAAGTGGATTCTTTAGGTATAGGGTGGACAGTTATAGAAATTTTAGACTGGTAGATTCTAGTAAATTTTTTAGATTTTAGTTTAGGGTCTAAGTAGTAAGTTATAAGACACTTTTACTTATAATAGGAGGTAGTAAATAGAATCTTAAGGTTGTTTTAATTAATAATTACCTTATATAGCTTTATCTAGGGTTATTTTAGGATTACTAGGTAACCTAGGGTGATAATAAAAAGCCTAATTAGTTCTTCGTGGTTTAGGTATTAGAGTCTTAGGTATACTACGGTAGGTAATTTAGCCTAAGACCATGTGTTTACTATTAAACCTAAATATATTAATATACTAGTTAAGGGGGGTTAGGGTAAAACTATTATCTTATATAAAGATCTTATTAATAAATCCTATATTACTAGCTTCTATATTAATTAAGACTTAAATATTAGCCTATTAATTATTCTGCCAAAGATAACAGTTAATAATTATACTATAATCTTAAGAGTTAGAGTTTGTAATATCTAAAGCATTAAATAAAATCTTAAGGTAGAGCCGTTCTAAAGAGCAACTTAGCTCTAAGACCTTCCTTTTAGAGGTAATTAGGGCGGAGTTCTTATAGCGTATTGGTTATAGCTTTATTCTTATAAATAGTGCTTACTAGATAATATATTAGAGCTAAATAATAATTAGGGTTAGTAGATAGGCCTTAGTTAAGGCGATTAGTTACTTATACTAGTTGTTTATTTATATATTTAGGACAATAGGACACTACCTATACTAGTTATTTATATATATATTTGGGGTAGCGGGATAGAGTAGTAACTTAAGATATAAGCGCTACTTTTATACTTAAAACAAAGGCCGTATCTAATACGTCGTTTATATTTAGCAGATTCTTTTAGGGCGTAAAAGAGGGTTCTGGCGTTAATATTTATAGAATCTAGCTCCTTATAGGTCTTAGGCAGCTAAGGGGTAGAATATTAAGGTATATATTTTAGGGTAAGGCGTAGTATATTGTTATATAAGCTATTAATAATATTAGTATAGGCGGTAAGGGTATCTAGCAGCTTAACTTCTATAAGGGAAGCCTTAAGTTTAGAGTTTAGAGACTCTACTAAGCGATTAATTAAAGCAGGTTTATTTTATCTAGTCTTTTTTAGTATAGTAGCGGAATTTAGTAAAGTATAATAGGAAGCTCTTAGAGCCTTATATTATCTTATTTAGTTTTCTTTATACTATAGTAATGTTATAGGACGGGGGCAGTGGCTATAAAGCGTATGTATTTAAGGAGTCTATAAGACGTTACGCGATCGATTATAAGGGTCAAGGGCGTAAGGAGGTGATATACCTACGCGTAGCTAATATAAGCTATACGCGAGGTATACGCGAGAGCACGGGGCTCTCCTATAGAGGCCCCTGCAGTAGGGTTCCGTAATAAGTAATTTAGTTAAAGTCGCTATAAAGTACTTCTAGTATAGAAACTAGTTCTTTTATAGTGCTCTGCTAAAATAGGTATATAGTTTCTATAGCATCTTCTATTAGGCGGCTTATAGCGTAACGCAACTAGCTATTAGGAGTAGGGTAGTAATTAATATTACTATTTAGCTTATTCTTAAGTTAGTTAAGGAAGGTGCGTAATTTACTCCTTTTACCTAAATAGGCAGGAGAATTAGGGAGACGTTTAGTTAACTTCTTTTTAGGGGTACTAGTTAGCAAATTTGGGGTTAAGGGGCTAATTTTAGACACGTTCTTTCTACTTAGTATTTATAGGTTAATACTAATAGGGGCAAGTAGGGGTAATAGTGTAGCAGATAGTGGGTTTTAGCAGATCTCTTTAATTTCTTCTTTTAAGGATTTGATTAACTTATAATATTGGGCTTTTTAATCGGCGAGGGTGTTTACAAAAGCCTATTATAGAGTTTCTATTTATTTAGTAAATATAGCATATAGGTCTTTTATAGACATAGGGGCTTCTAGGTTATTTTATATACTAGTTAGGCGGTATAGGGTATAGGTTTAACGTAATATAGTATTATGGAGTAACTATAAGCGATAATAATATATAGTAAAGTAAATATTATTAAGCTATATATATAAACTATATAATAAGATTAAGACGTTATATAAAGAAAGAAGGTAGGAAAATAGGAGGAAAGGGTATATATTATAAACTTAGTTGCTTAGTTAATATATGCATAAAGTAGAATAGGATTTAGGTAATAGTCCTAGTAGAACTTAGTAGAACTTAGTAGAATATAGTAGAATACGGCAGATTGCTAATAGATTACCGCAGATTGTATATATTAAATCCTATACTAAAAGGTTTTATAGAACTATACTAGAATACTAAATTACCTATAATACTTATAATTAATTATAGACCGGTATAAAGGCTTAGAAGTAGAGTTGTATAAAAATCCCTATATTAGCCTAGGTAGTTACTAGCACACTTTTAATAGGCTTTTAATAGGTCTTCTAGCAATCCTTACGTCTTTTCTTTAGTTATATTTTTTCCTTATTAAGGTTTTTTAGGAGTTTAAAGTAGGGGTTAGATAAATAGATAATATATAGTAGTATACTAATATCTCTCTAAACCCCTTCTGGGATAAGCCCTTATAATCTCCTTATTATAAGGTAATAGTAATTAGGGGCCAACTATAAGAAGAAGGGGGCAATATAAGGGATATTATTGCGATTACTTTAGGTTACCCTTAAAACAACCCCTAAATACCCCTTAAATAGTTGCCGGTTATATACTAGAGGTATATACCCGTAGTATATAGTCTCTATAATCCTAAATGCTTTATCTCCTTAAGGATTTGTCTCTCTTACCAATCCATCCTATTCTACAATTATGTCTTTATAGCCCCCTGTTTATAAAGCCCCCTTATACTTTACTAGTTATATTTATATTATTAACTTTTTGTTTACCTATATACCTAGCCTATTAATAAGTTTACTATAGTATTTTCTATAAGGCTTTATTATAAGGGGAGCACTAATATAAGTAGTAATCTACTATATATATTATAAGGTAGGCCGATATTAAGTAGAAATAATACTAGAAGAAGGTGGTAAAAGCGCGGAAAGTAGCTATAGAGCACCCTATAGTTAATACTAACTCTTCCCCTATATAAAGAATAGATAAAAGTAAAATTTATAGCCGCTTTCCTACTATAGATAGAGGTTTTTAGCTAGTAAGTATCTATATTATAAATACTATACTATACTATACTATACTATACGTGCAGATAGCCTATATAATACTCTTTTATAACTACTATATAATAAAAGACCAGCTATTTACTAAAGTGGATATAAATAATATTACCTAAATACTCTTTATAAGTGTAAGGCAGTATTGCTAGGGTATATAGTAGAGAGTAGGTAAGCCGAGTATAAGTTATATAAGGAGTTAATAGAAGAGGACGATATAGTAATAAGGGTAGGTAATAGCCTTATACTAAGACAAACTAATAAGGGAGGAAGGAGGCTGTAAGCCTAAGGAGCTTATAAGGGGTGGCTAAGGCCTAGCCAAAGGCTAGCCTTAGTAGCCCCTAAAAGCTCCTAAGATATAGCTAAGTAAGGGATTAAAAGTACCCTTATAATAAGTAGGGGCCTAAATATAATAATATAATAGCTTATAGGTTAGGAAATTCTCTAATAGTTTTAAATAGTATATAAGATCTAATAGAAGGATATAGGAGGATGTGCCCCCTTTTAGACCCTTAGGGACTAGATATCCCCGCTAAGCTAAAGGCAGTATATAAATAAATTACTAAACCCTCCCACTACTCCCTAGACCTTTTAAGATACCTTAGAAGTATAGTATAAAAGGTAGATATATTATAAAGGTAAATAGGCTAGACGATAGTAAAGCGCGTAAGATATAACGGCGCTATTGTACATTATCTGCTAAATTCTGCTAAATTCTACTAGCCTATAATTGGCCCGCCTAAAGCTAGTACCTTAGCGGCTTACCTTATATATTTATTTACATCGGTCCTAGCAACCCCTTTTTCCTTCTCTTTAGCTTAGTATCTTTGTAAGATAGCATTTTATAAGCTTTAGTTTAGAAGCATTTGTACAAGCCATTATATTATACTAAGCTCTCCCTATATTGCCTGGGAAGGCCTTAATAATATCCCACCCTAAAGAGAAAACTTTGTCTATAACGACGCGTTAACGCGCTATACTTAGATACTAAAACAACTCTATATTGCCTAGGAAGGCCTAAATAATATCCTACCTTATAAGCTAAATAGGACTAGGCTTATACCCCTAGAATTAAAACCAAAGTATATAATACTAACGAACCCTAGGAAGCTAATAATAGCACCTAAAGTAAGCTTATTTAAGAGAGTTACCTCTATTTAAGAGGAACCTAAGATCTAATTAGAATTAGAAATTGAAGATAATAATAATGTCGTAAACGTACGCGAGTAGATTTGTGCCCTTGTAGCTAGCTAGGAAGCTAATTATCTTAAGGCAAGGAATATATAAGAGACCCTATAAGAAATCTTAGAAAGCCTTGCGGCCCTATAAAATAGCCTAGCTTTCCCTTTTTAAAGCCCTAGCTAATATGCTTATTCTACTAAATGCGATATACTATGGAGTATAGATATAATAATAAAGCAATTAAAGTCCGTTAAGCTCCCTAACCTTTAACTACTGTCTAACGGGATAAATCCTACCTTTAAGAATTAGAGGATTTAAGTATAAGAAAAACCCCGCGTTAACTATAACTATTTCCTTTCTAAGGAAGCTAAAATGCTCTACCTTTTTAGTTAAACTATTAGGGACGCCTAACGGCACCTTTAAGCCAAGTTTAAGGACAATTCCCCTATCTAATTTATATCTGTTAATAAGATAATATAGCACTTAGTAGCTATTTATATTAACCTAAACAAAGTATAAGACGCCTAGTATAACTATAATCGCCTAATAATAAAACTAAACTAACCCTTTACTAAATTCTAGACTTAATTCCTATACCTTATAGGAGAAGGCTAGGTTCCCCTTAAGAACTACTAATTAGACCTATATAATAAGCTAATAATTTAGCTATAAGAGAAGATTGCTATAATCTTAGATAACCTTCTAACGTATAATAGACTTATAACTCGTTGCCTATTATTAGATTTAGAACTAAAGCGAATTAACGCCTACCCTAATCGGTAGAAGCAACCCCGGAATAATTAAAACTTATTAGCTATACCTATAGGAGCTAAAGTAGGAAGATAAGCCACGACCGCTTTTATACTAAAAGCGGTTATATTTACATACCGGCGGGCCTCGCCTAACTAGCCATATACTATACCCCTAATTAGTACTTATCGCAATACCCCAATCAATCCTACCTCGGCTACTTACTATAACTATAATAAGGAGGGTTACTTTGCCTTATCTTACCTAGAGTTAAAGGATATAGGCGATATTAAGGAAATAGAGAAAGAAGAAACGTTTAATAAGTTAGGAAAAAAAGAGCCCTAAGGAAAGACTCCCCCCTAGGGTACCCTATTAATCTTAAAGAGATTAATCTTAATTAGTTAATAGGTGGAAAGCACTTTACCGTTCTATATATAGTATCTTAAAATAGATATAGAGTAAATATAACTGCCCTTATTAACACTAGAGTAAATGGCTTTGCCTTTATAAATACTGCCTCTATAAATAATGTTGCTAAATTTCTAAATGCAGAAGCTATCCAACTAGAGAAGCCTATTTAGGTAAAAGGCTATAACGGCTAAGCCGGTTAGCCGGTTACCTATATCTTAAAGTTATATATTACTCTTAACAGATAACGCTAATATAGTATCCCTTTTTATATTCCAGACCTAGGGTTCTATAATATAATCCTTAGAAAAAAATAAATATCCTATTTTAATATTTGGCTAAATATATAATAAAGACAGTTTATCTAGCCAGAGGATAGACTAAAGTTACCCTCTTTTGTTAGGGAAATCCGAACTAACCGTAAGACACTAGCTATAAGGGCTAACCCTACCTACTAGTAGGATATCTGGGCCCGTGACCTAGCCTTTATTTAAGAAGACGCCTACTATAAAGCTAGAAAGAACTCTATACTAATAAAAATACTCTCCTAAAGCGCTATATTTAAAGAAGACTCTATATATAAAAGCGGGATAGATAGTAACATAGACGACGTCTAAATCGCGTAGATCTAACCAGTATGGAAAAGAACGTATTAATAGGATATAAGGGATAACCTCTAAAAGATATAATAAGAGCTAAAAGGAGTAATGATAACGCTAATACGTTAGAAGTCTATAAAGTTATATACGCCCCTATTGTTATATAACCCCCCTACTATAAATATTACTGTAATTAGCGTAGTAGCGTTTTACTTTAATATATACCGGAAGGATAATAAGGTCTTTATAACGAGCCTATATAAGATTAACCAAATTATTAATAATAGGGAGGAAGAGCTAGCTAAGGAGACCGACGAGGAACTAGTTAAACGCCTCCTTTTTACTATTTATATAAAGTATATATATTCTTAAAGGCGGCTTTAGATAAGTTACCCCTTTACCAGATATATAATTATAAGATTTAATTAAAAGCTAATAACTTGCTAGGTTATAGCCCCCTTTACTAATAATTAACGGACAAGCTAAAAGTAATAAAGTAGTACTTAATTAATAACCTAGATAAAGGGTTTATTGAGCTAAGTTAAGCCCCTTTTACTTCTTCTATCCTATTTATAAAAAAGCCTAATAGAGGCCTTTGCTTTTATATCGACTATTAAAAGCTAAACGCTATTACTTAAAAGGATTAGTATTCTATTTCTTTAATTAATAAGACCCTTATATGTCTAAGCTAGGTAAAGATCTTTACTAAACTTAATATTCGCTAAGCTTTCTACTAAATTAGGATAGACCCTATATTTAAAGTTTTATAATATTCCGTACCCGTTATAGTTCTTATAAATATAAAGTTCTTTTTTTTAGACTAATAAATGGACTAGCTACGTCCTAAAGGTATATAAATAACGTTCTTTTTAATTACCTTAATAAGTTCTATACGGTATACCTAGATAATATTCTTATATACTTAGACAATAAACTTAAGTATTAAGTTTATATTAAAAAGGTTTTAGAGAGACTACAAAACACGGGCTTATAAGTTAATATTAAGAAATGCGAGTTTAGGGTAAAACGTATAAAATACCTTAGGTTTATTATAACTATAAAAGGAATTAAGGTTAACCCTAAGAAGGTAGAGGCAATCCGCAACTAGAAGCCCCTTTATATAGTAAAAGGAATCTAATTCTTCCTTAGTTTTTATAACTTCTACCGCTAGTTTATTCGCAATTATAAAATTATAGTAAAACCTCTTATACGACTAACTAGAAAGGATATACTTTTTATTTTTAATAATAGCTATATAGAGGCCTTTAAAGAGATAAAGGATCGGCTTATCTCTTCTCTAATTCTTTATTACTATAACCTAGACTTTAAATTAATTCTAGAAACAGACGCCTCTAATAGGGTTATAGTAGGAATCCTATTACAGTTATATTTAGACGGTGAATAGTACTCTATTACTTTTTTTTTTAAATAATAGACCTAGCTAAGTATAACTATAAAGTACATAATAAAGAAATACTAGCTATTATTTAATTACTCTCCTAATAACGCGTAAAACTTAAAGGTATAAACTCCTAGATTGGGATATATATAGATTATAAAGCCCTAGAGTACTTTATAACTATAAAGCAGCTTACTAAATAATAAGCCTAGTAGGCCGAAATACTCTCCTAATTCTTCTTTATAATTATATATTATTTTAGTAAGTAAAACTCTAAGGCTAATGCCTTAACCTAAAGAGAATAAGATATAGGACCCTAGAATAAGCTAAAGACCTAATATTAGACACGCGCCCTCCTTTATTTAGAATAGCTTAACCTATAAATTCTTAAGGAGCTAGACTCCTAGTAAAACAAGCTAGCATTAATAGAGGAGTCCTTAAATAAGCTAATAGGGCTAATTAACCGCCTCTTAATTATAAACCGCATAGCTAACGCCCTAAGGGCCCTTTGCAAATAAGCCGTAAAAGAAGACCCCGATTTTAAGATAGAGGAAGAATTGCTCCTATATTAGGAGCGGCTTATAGTCCCTAATATTAATAGTTTATAGACTAAACTAATCCGCGAAGCTTATTACTAAGTCTTTACAATATACCCTAGCAAGAATAAGACCTGTAAAATTATTAACTACCGCTACTACTAGCCGAGAATAGTTATAGATATTAATTAATATATACGGAACTACGAAGACTGCTAAAGAGCTATAATCTTACAGGATAAGACCCTAGGACTACTTAAGCCACTCCTAATACTAGAGCGCCCTTAGCAGTATATTTTTATAGACTTTTATAAACTACCTAGGGACCGTAATGGATATAATATAGTTATAGTTATAGTTAACCGCTTTAGTAAACGCCCGTTTTTAATTCCCTATTATAAAAATATTGATGCTAAAGAGGTAGCCTAGCTATATATCTATTACGTCTATTAAATCTATAAATTACTAGATACTATTATGTCTAATTATAGGCTGTAGTTTATATCGGCTTTCTAGAATAAGTTTACCTAAATCCTAGGTATTAAGCTAAAGCCTTTTATAGCTTATTACCCCTAGATAGATAGCTAGACAGAGATTATAAATTAGTACCTAGACTAAAGGCTTAGGCCCTTTATTAACTATTTCTAGGATAATTGGTTTAAACTACTACCCTTAATAGACTATACGCAAGCAACCCTACCCTATAACTCTATAGGGTTTGCCCCGATTTAGCTAGAAATGGGATACTTACCCTATATAAGCTTTAACTGGAAAAGGCTAAAAGAACCCTAAACTGTATAAGAGAAGCTATCCTATACTAAGGCCTAATAGTACGCTAAATAATTAGAGGAAGCCTAGATGGTAGCCTATAAAACCCTAAAAAAAGCTTAAAGGTTAATAAAATAGTAAGTAAATAAACACCGTTAAGAGCCTAACTTTGCCCCTAGTAATATAGTTTGGGTTATAATAAGGAATTAGAAGACCAAATAACCTAGCTATAAGCTAGACTACTAGATAGTAGGACCGTATAAGGTTTTTAAGAAGATAGGTAACTTATATAAGATAAAGCTCCTAAATTTAATTAGGGTTTACCCTATTTTCTTACTAGATAAGTTACGGAAAGCTATAAACAACTTATTGCCTAAATAAAAGAACGAGCCTTCTTTACTAGTTTAAGTAAACGGTGATAATAAATAGGAGGTTAGCGAAATACTAGCCTATAAGATAGTATAGGGAACGCTAAAATACTATATTAAATAGAAGGGCTATAATCCTAACCTAACCTAGTACCCTATATAAAACTTTATAGGCTACCCCTAGAAGCTTAAAGAGTTTTATAACTAATACCCTAATATACCTAGACCCCTAAAGTACCTAGATAAATAGATATAATGCTAGTATAATAAAGATAATAAGTTACTAAAAGAATATAGGGATAAAAATGCCCTAAAGCCCTAATACAGCTATCTGCCAAATTTTACTATATTTAGCTGTTTTCTGCCAGTATTATAAAATTTTAGATATCTAGGAACTTTAACCGCCGGTTAAAGTTAGCTAATTAGTTAGATCCGTGCTAAGACTTTTAGCAGTTACTCTTTCTAGCCTAGTGCTTCTACTTAGCCTATAATTGCCTTTTATACTTAGTCTAGACGTATTTATATCCCCTTTTATCTCCTTATCTTATATTTTATAATCCTATATTTATAAGCCTAGGGCTACCTTATTTCTAACTAAGCCTAAAGGCAGGCTTTCTTTTAAAGAGGGGGGTAATGTAATAGCGCCATCGCACGTTATCTGCCAAATTCTGCCATATTCTACTAACCTATAATTGGCCCGCCCAAAGCTAGCGCCTTAGCGGCTTACCTTATATATTTATTTATATCAGTCCTAGCGACTCCTTTTTCCTTCTCTTTAGCTTAGTATCTTTGTAAGATAGCATTCTACAAGCTTTAGTTTAGAAGTATTTGTATAAGCCGTTATATAAGACTTGCTAAAATGATATACCTAAGTTTTTCCCTTACTAGGGATTTTTTCCTATAAATAGAAGGTAAAAGCCTACATAGGCCTAAAAAAAGGACTAAATTGGGCTAATAAATAATTTAAACTTCTTATTAAGTAAAAAGGATATAAAATATAAACTTAGGAAAGGTATAAATAGATTAAGGCCAACGCGCCTTCCCTAGTAAAGGAATTCTATAAAGACTATCCTTTACGACCTACTCTAGCTAGATAGACGTAATATAAAAATTAATAATTACTACCTAATATAAATATATAAAGCGTAATAAGTTATAAAGTTTAGACTAATATTAAATCATTTTAGACCATTAGCTAAAGGGGGGATATTATAACAGGATTAGCCTAGTTATAGTAGAAATATCTTAGTAAAACACTTAATAGATAAAACCTAACACTTTAACCGAATTCTGCCGAATTCTACTAGCCTAATTGACTTTTACTAAGTTCTGCTAGATTAATCGAATTCTACCGAAGTCTGTTAAAGACTACGTACGTATATACGCACGCATCGATCGCCAAAACCCCTAATATCTAATTATAAGGTTCTCGCGTTATTCCTTCTCTTCTTTACGCAACGTCTTGTTCTCTATAAGAGCTATACCCTTAAATTTAGATAGAATATATATTATTCCTTTAAATCTATCCTAAAGTCTTTTCGCGCCCTTATATAGAAATACTACTAGGACCGCTAGTACTAGGCACCTATAGTCCTACTTAGATATTAAATATAAGTTATAAACTATAATATAATTACTTTAAAGAACCCTCTCCCTAGGACGAACACCCTAAGAGGCACCTATTTTCTACTCCTCCTATCTATATATGCCCCTTTATATACCTATATATAGAGCCGAGTATATATATAGATATACTATAGGCCTATTTAGCTTTAAAGTTAGGAATTATTACCCTATATGTATATATTTTTTAATATTCCATATTTAGTAACTTTAATTAATATTTGGTGTAGATTAGAACACTGCTAAAAGTTGCACAGGTATATATAGGAGGGCGTTACAAACTCCTCACGACCAAAACAAATCGACTGAAGACATTCACAGGTCACTAAGTAGTGAGAAGTTCATAAGTAGTGCCATACAGAAAAGCAATCAGCACAACTAGACTTGTGGCCGATAATTTAGTTCAATTTAGGAAGCAGATTAATGGGATGAAATTCGCAGCTGCATTAACAAGAAGGGCGTGATGTGGGCAATAGATTCTTTGCTTATCCATTAGTGACGAAACTAGATTAGGTGATAATAATAATAATGAAGTTTATTCCGCCCGGAGGCACTAAGCCTAAAGGGCACTAGTACTATATTATATAATTTCGCTTCCTTTAGTCTTACTATATTCTCGTACAAGCATATATATATGCCTTATTTAGTACTTCCTAATGTTACTTATGCCTTATTCTACGAGATCTTATAGGTAGTTAATAGCAGGTAGTCTTGGGGGGCTGTTCCTCTAAGTATTTAGTGTCCTATCCTTAGCGATTAAAGCGAGATCTGCTAGTAGCACGAGGGTATATAGTGTGGGTTGGTTAAAGCGTAAGGGGGAGGGGTTTTTAACTGTGGTGGATAGGTTATACCCCCATCTTATCTATAAATGCTAGTAGCATATATAATAGGAATTATACAACCGACTAGGCTGCTAGTAGTAGTAGTGGTGGTAGTTATAGTTATAGTCGTAGTCGTTAGAATGGAGACGGTTTACCACGAAATCGTGCTATAAGGTCTTAAACTGTAAGTACTAGACTTAGTGGTTTCTAGTAATGTTAAGGTTAAGGTCTAGGTTAAACTAGTTGTAGGGGGGGTGATGCTAGTACTAAGGCGTATGTACGTGGTTATAGAGGGGGTAGCGGGGGGGCTTTTGGCGATGGCCGAGTTATACGGCTTAGAAGCGGTTTTTGAGGTATCTAAGGTGTCTGAGGTGTTTGAGGCGTAGTAGGCGTAGGCGTAGGCTTAGGTAATAGCCAAGGTATGCGGCTTGGAAGCGGTTTCTAAGGTATCTAAGGTATATTAGGTGTAGTAGGCGTAAGCATAGGTGTAGGCGTAGGCGTAAGTTTAGGCTTAGGTGTAGGCGCAGGCGTAAGATAGTTGTAGAAGTCGGCTTTAAGTTTTGGCCACGAGCAATCGTCGTTATACTCTACCATTAATTCTTTAATAAAGTAGTCTATATTATTCTAGCTATACGCCTATATACCATAGAAAGCGCATTGCGTAAAATCCTTATAGTCGTCGTTAAAGACTAGATGGTAGAGGCCGGCGATAGCAAGTTTTATTAGGGAGAGATGTTGATAGGGCTAGTTCGTATACAAGCTTATACGGGAGGATATCGTTATAAAGCTAGGGGCTAGGTTTAGTAAAGGCGAAGGCGAAGGTGAAGGAGAAGGCGAGGGCGATGGCGAAGGTATTGATGGAGGAGATGCAGCTAGGCATGGCGGGAGCGGCGATTTAGGGGGGTATGGAGTTGGAGTTGGAGTTGGTGAACGAGACGGTAGAGAAGGCTGTAAAGGAGGCTGTACTAGCGGAGAGAAAGGATTCGGGTCGTCCGTAAAAGAGGTCCGTTCCTTCTTCTTTCTCTTCCCTTCCTTCCTTTCTGTAGTCATCGCCCGCGTCTTTGGAGCCATCTCTAGCACGCGCCCATAATCTCTCAGGCGCTGCGTCGTCACTGGATTAGGTGGTCTATGAAAAGAAAGTCATCGCGACGCGAGATCCCGTGATCAGTTATTCTTAACCACCAATCAATTCGAGGCAATTTTAACACGGTTTTCGAATCATTTGTATATGCTTGGTAAAAAGCGATGCCACAATGGAACGTAGGCACCAACATCGAGCGTCCCTGTAGTACCAAACCAAACACCATCACATGATATAAGCAAAGGAATCTCTAAATGAACGTGCAGCTCGCCAATATCAGTCCTAATAAACTCCGTTCCCTTTATCTCACCACTCTATATATTCTGTCACGCGCCCAGCTCCTTATTCGGCTCTAGCTTGAACTGGTTCATATGTAGGCCTTTCAGGACGTCCTCCCCATCCTTTGTTAGATCTGGCTTTCCAATTGGTGTTGTTGCGCCTGTGAAGAACCTAGGCTGCCATTCGACATTCCTAGCCTTGCGATCCGCCGCCTTCTCGCGCTGTCGCTCTTCCAGCTCCTGCTTGAGTTGCGTGGCGAGGCTGTATTGTTTACTTAGAATCGCCTCAGTAACGCCCGACCAGAATTTGCGCGACTCGTTGGGAAGTTGATCATCGACCGGTGGTACAAATTTGGTAGCGGGAAATAGTGGGCTGAGATCTATAAGGAGGATTTTCTCCTGGAAAGGAATTGGAAATTAGATTTATCGGGCAGAACAATACACGGGATAGGAGGTCTTACAGTGGATTTGGCGAATGGTTGGCTTCCAAGCGTGTAGTAAACTTTGTCTGTCCAGCAACCTTCGATTCTCCCTAGGACATCCTTCTCCGGCACGTCTTTTATCTTTGTCTTAATGTCGCTTTCCGGATCGTATGTGAATATGACGCCCTCCACCTTGTTTTGCGTTTTTCCAAGCCATCCTTCTTCGAGGTATTGTAGTATTACTTTTATTCTCGTCTTGGCGCATGTAATGAAGCAACTGTCTGCGACGGTGACACTGAGGGAGCCTGTTCAGTTTGAATTAGCTTGGGTGTTTTGAGCCTTGCAACCACTCGCGCACCTCTCAATAGCCCGCCGAGGTGTGCTGCTGGATGCGTAAGTTGATATTGCTCGCCTCCCCGGTTCTTCAATTCAATGAAAATGCCAAGGTTGTGAGCTCCAGGAATAACTCGTATGCTCGTGCCTGTGAACTTTGCGCTTAACTGATCGAAACCTCGTGCAATGATTCCCTTCTCAGGGCAGTCGACGAAGAAGGCGGAAACCGGTGGATGGTGCGACGTCTGTTCGGTCAAAAAAGATATTTTTACAGCCTTGTTTGATGCTGTGCTGGCGGTGCTGCTGCAAGGTTTACTATCAGGCCCATGTTTGATGAGCGGTGCCGTGTCTTCGACTTCCCAGATACACTGCACGGGATATTAGGCCTAATCGAAGCAGCGGTGTGTCTCTTGAACCAACCCTGAAAAACTCTCCCAGTGTTGAGTTATACGGCTTGCACGGCTTGCCCTTGACGTATTTCTACCACGAAAGATTAATCTCTCCCTCTCGTGAACATGCACGGCTTCCATACCAGGTCCTTTGTAAACCAAAACCGTAATGTACCAAGCATACGCCCGAGAGGTTCATCAGAATCCCCAATGCTACATCCGTCAGCGTCGGCTGCATTTCCTTGCAGACAACCACTATATAGCAGACCTTATGAATGCCTCTGGCCTGTCCAAGTAGTTCCAGTATTCTATAAACAATCAGAAGGCGTTGTATTATTTCGGAAGCGTCGAAGAAAGGAAGGACTCGGAGGGGTCCGGCAGTTGCGTACCCAAATTCGGTGTTGGTTCAAGCAGCTGCGCGGGTAAGGAGAATCGAACTGCAGCAATATCCGCTACTCCCATAAATCTAATTGTAGTAGGGGCAAGAAATCAGTGAGCTATATCAACACGGAGCGAGCTGTTTCTGAAACTTGCTGCAGAGCTGCATTCGGGGTAGCACAGAAATTTACCTTCGGAGAATTCCCAGGAGTGTCCGCAACTTCGAGGTATCATCCGGAGCCTTTTCAACAGGCGCATTCGCTGGTGTCGGAGCCCGTGAAGGACCTGTGGAGCTCGAGACCGAAGGGGCTGGAGAAGGCTTGATGGCCGCCTCTGAGGGCATAGCGGTAGAGTCCGCCATCTGAGTTGAAGAGACGGGGGGAAGCTATACGTTGCAGAAAAAGATGTTGGAAGAAAAGAGATAATATTGAAAATGCGGATGAATAGGTGGTGCGGAATGTAGAGGCAACGAGGATTGGCTGAAGGTGGTCTAAGGATTTCCTAGGGAATAATCCACTGACGTCGATAGTTCGCGATAGAGGCCTTATCGGCTGCAGGACGACGTCTTGGCGCCTTATTTTATGGAAGGGCACGGGCAGGCAGGAGAATGCCGGAGAGTGTATGGGTTAAGATGCAATTCAGCTTGAATAATATATAACCACCGTCGTAGGTCTGTGGAATGCCTAGGCGCGATTGACTTGCGCCGTCAAACTCCAGCCAATCAATCCAACACGAAGCCCTATTGCGGCAAACCATTGCATGCATGTCCCTTCCATCTACGAAAACGGTAAATTGAGGCGGGTATTCATGTGATTCAATCTGCTTGCTATCTATCCTGGAGCACACCCGGCACGAAAGGCGAAGCAGTACTCCAAGCAAGAAGCGTCGCCTGCATAGCGAATAGGACGTGATGGCCGCACGAAACCACATCATCACAAATTCAATCCTATGTCTTCTAGCGGCAAACACAGCCACATTCCGTCAATGTCAGCTGAAACAATCGAGCTCATCCACTTCTATCTCTGGGCTCTGTGCTGGGGTTTTATTGCAGTGAAAATTCAAGAAGATCCTCCAGGGCCAGTTTCTCATTTAGCGTCTCCAATTAATTCCGGGCTATCATAATTAGCCGCTGTGAATTCTAGAGTTGAGCAGCATACCTCATGCTTACAGGAGCCAGTAAAGAACAAATTGATTTAGTCACGGCCCCAGTCATCTGAAGGCGTTGTCATCACACTCTTAGTCATCCCAGGCCCTCCAAACTCCCGCAGAGAAGGCGTTCGGAGCATCAGCGAATAGCTCCACCTCGTATAATTCTTCAACTGCATAACCGGGACCAGAAAGCCTGTCTAGTACGAGCCAAAGATTGCCCGAGTAAAGTATATTTGGTGACAAATCGACCTTCTCGGTCCTCACACTCGCCGTGTCGCTGTACTCGCCGTTGGAACTACACGCTAAGAAGATCCTTTCCGGGCCTCTTCCTAGCTCGATCGTTACACGCAAGGGACTTCGACTTCTAATTTCATTCTCAGGCGAATTTAAAAAACGAGGAGACCGGATCCGAAGAAACTTTGCGATAACCGTGACACCCGCAAGCCTACGGGGTACAAGAGGAGCGGCTATTTTATTAACCGTGGAATCGAAGCAGGCATTGGCTAATTTTGTTGAAACAGAACCTGCGCCATCTCTAGGAATGGACTTTAACTCGCAGGCCACAGTACTGTCCACTCTTAAAGAGAAATCCATAACCTTGCCGGCTTCAAACATGGAGCAGATAATCGTATATGTGCCCGGAGAGATATCTACGACTTCGGCGAAAGCACATCCGCTGCTGTGTTCTCCAGAATCAACAATAATATCCCTACTCTGGAGGCTCAACATTCTCTTTCCTTGCCCATGGGTTAGCTTAACATGGATCGGATATTTTAGCTCCCGCGTTTGGATCAAAATTACGAGAGGGGTACGCTTGGAAACTTTGAGACTAAATTGCGGATTAACGAAATATTTTGGGGAATGAGTATTTCCTCCGGCTGTTTCAGTGGTCCAGCTACTGAATACCTTGGTCTGAATTGGATACTTCTGTATGGCTCGTTCAAGATTGATCGCTGAATTGGAGAATGCAGATAGCGTGAAAGTATAAGAGGAAGCCGGAAGATCGTCCTGGTTGATTGCAAGAGTGTATGGAGATCTCGGTTTGCATTCCCACCGCAGGAGGCTTTGTGGAGTGTTCACCTCCGGCCCTCTCTCAAGATGATTGTCTTTAACATAGACCTGTTCTCCTTTACGATCATAGATATAGATGCTCATATAGCCCCTGGGAGGGTTTCTAGCAGCGTAGAGTTCCATATCAGGGCGGACAGTTCCATCATTGAACGCATCGGATTTTTCGTGCACTTCAGGAGGCGCATCACGGAAATGGCGACATAGAAGAAACCAGACAATCCCTCCATTCTCGCAACTGAAAGCAAACTGTGGATGGTCTATGATGCAGCCACCCTGGTCATGTCGAGCGCCGACGTCCCAGGAAAAATGTATGTCCTGGCGGTAGCCGAATAGTCCGGGGTTCCAGTTTAAGTATAGGCTCTCAAAATGTTGGACAACATTGTCCAAACCAATCCAGTAAGTCCCTGGGCTAAATTTTTCAGGCTGGCCGGAGTTACCCAGACTAACGCTGTCTCCGCCGGTTGACCTGGAGGCACTGCCGGTTGACGTAGCGTCCATAGTGGGTAAAGTTGCAGGCTGGCTGCCCCTCCAATCCTTTCCTTCAACCCAAGGATTCTTTACGAGGAATAGCTTCTCATCATCTGTCTCTTTCATGTCGAGAATAACATAGTTATGTTGTCCTTCGAGTCCGAGTTCTCGCTCAGCCCGGTGTGTCATCTTACCAGTACCAACGGTAACAAGAACGTCGCCGTAAAGAAATGCGTTATAGAGTCTTGTCCAGAGCTGGCTTGGAACGAGCTCTCCTCTGAATCCGTTAGCCTCTAGCGTTATGTAATGCGTGGTTACGCACTCTTGTAAGTATATCTGTTCTGGGATCCATCCAGTCAAAGCCCACAAATCGCTACACGAATTGCTTCCCGGGAAGTCATATCCGCCTCTTACTTTTAAGTAAGCCTTTTCAAGAAGAGCAGGCCAAAGGAGTGCGGGATTTTTTCGATCAACAACATGTAGCATACGGTTTGTCTTCGATCGTGGAAGACGATCATCGATGACAACTTTTCTCCAACAGCCATTGAAATTGAGTCGAACAATGTATTTTCCATTTAGGGAAATGAGTGGTCTGTCGTTCAACTTATCATACGGCCAAATCTTGTTTGAGAGCATCTAGAAAGTATTAGATGTTGACTATCAAATATTGAAGAAGGCGTACCTTTGCATGGCCTCGCTCAGCCCTAGCAATACCAGCACATAGACTAGCAACAACAGAGCAGTCTGTTGCTGCGTCCTGGACGAGATCGGTGGACCGGCTGGTGCGCATGGCAGGTCCGAGGTCTTCTCTGCTTCCAGGGAACCATTCTGGTGGTGGAAGTGCGTCCTTGGCACGAGCCCAGCCATCAAAAAACTGGAGTTGATGTGAAGAGAGACCCAATTCTGGAGTATCTCTGTATAAATTAGAAAAGCATCAACTGTTGCGCTGTAACTTGTCATACATGAAAGCCTCTGCTCCATCAACTAGAGCGAATTCCGCAGAATCCGGTGTAGCCCTCCATGGTGGGAAGGCAAAGCCATTGAGCTTTGAGGCTCTTAGCAAAAGTATTTCTTCCTTCTGGGATAAGACTCGAACAGAAACTGGTTCTGTGAGTTTCCTGATGCGTGCGGCGAGTTCATTGGAAGAAGTCGTAGGAGTGCTGGGACTGCCTTTAATTTCGCGTAGTTGCGCGAGGGCAGAAGGCTGTGGTTTTGGGAGGGTAGCATTAGTAGGCTCGAAATCCTCTTTAACATGACTGAGTTGAGCCGAATCCGACTCTGAATGAACTAAAACAGGCCACTGAGCTGCACTGGCAGCCTGCTTCGATTTGCTTTTGCTGGTGTGCACTTCGAGAAGCGAATCAAATGCGGACGTGTTCGACGTCGATGTCAAAGGATTCTGTAGCTTGAAAGAATTATTTGCTATGTCCTGAGCAGGTAGACGGGCGGGAGGGGTAATATTTGATATATTCTCTCCGTTGCGAGGTTGGAATGAAAGAGCTTGGCTGTTGGTGATTGACAGGTCAAGAAGTGAGAACTCAGGGGTAGTTACATGATCTGCAGAGTTGGTATTCCTGCTCACAGAGGGATTTGGGTCTAGCGTAGATGCAGTGACACCATTTGCCCCCAGATCTATATTAGGAAAAGTGGACGGAGGTAGAGTGGCTTCTAGCTGATGGTTGGCTATATTCGAACTAGAAGACCATTGTTGGGATGCTTTTATTCTTTCAGCTTCATCTAGAAGATATTTGCAACTTGATCTTAATTCAGATTTCTCATCCTTGTCGGTAGCAGTTTTGAGGGCTTTCATGCAAAGCTCTGCTGCAGTGATAGCAAGTTGGAGAGCTTCATCTTTGTTTGAGGCTTTAGCGATGCGTGATCGTAGTTCCTATGCAAAACAAAATCAGATCTCTAAACGAGAAATAGACAGTTAAATCACGCGGATTGCGAGTCCCGATTCCATTAACACGTACGGTTGCCTCAGCTTTGAATGCTGCAAGCTGTCTTCCACCTGTAGCCATGTTGACCTTTACAACCCACCTCTTAAATTCAAAATGAAGCTTGAAGAAAAGACGTACGTCAAGAGCGCGAATGATTTAATCATCCATCAGATATCATGGTGGGCCGTGAGGCTGTGAAACAAGTGGTTTAGCGTTTGCGTGACGTGATAGTTGGTGTTGAGGCTGAGGCTAACTTCGGGCAAGTGGCGGTACAGATAATCTTATCAATCTCCTGGCAAGCAGTCTTCTGAACTAATGTCGTTTGTTTGCTAGCTTTCTATTTACGCTTTTATAAAGGCTCGTGGCTTTCTTAACAGATCTTATAGAGGTTGTATAGTAGAGGTTTAGGAAATGCTTTAATTTAGAGAGGCTTTCTGCATATTCCTTGAAGTCGTTTCCCAGGAGCTTGTCGAAAATATGAATATCACGGCTGTTGGACCTCGGCTGGCGGATAGGACATGGCAATTCCACAATGAATCCCCAGCCCTCTTCCTCTCCTTCATCCTGCTCTCCTTGAAGTTAAATGTTTAGGCTCGAGTTTACATTTCTCCTCCTAAATTCCTAGCCATGAGTATTCCGGCTGTGTAGCTCAATTCTTCCACAACGCCTTCGGTAGCCGCTTCCGTCATCCGCCACCCTAGCTACCCGTCCTCGCTTCCGCCTTCTCACCCTCCATATTCTCTTTATAATATCTCCCAATGGCAGGGCAGTCTAAGATAGAGCGTCTACCGCCATGGGGTAATGCTGTCGCTGGCGCAACCGGTGCCGTTCTGGCAAATGCGCTTGTCTACCCGCTAGACATGTGAGTGGAACGAATTCCCCAAATTCCTGGGCTTGCTATACTCGGAAACAATAAACGCATGCTGTATTCCATATAGTATCACGATAACTTCTAACCTGGACCACAGAGTCAAGACGCGCCTTCAAGTCCAAGTAAAACGCAACCCTTCCTTCAAAGACCCCAATCCCGCCGATGACCAACACTACACCTCTACCCTCGACGCAATAAATAAGATAGTGAAGGATGATGGCGTTGCAGGTCTATATGCTGGCATGACTGGGTCGCTTATTGGCGTTGCGTCGACGAATTTTGCCTACTTCTACTGGTATACCATCGTCCGAACGCTCTATATCTCGTCGCAGAAAGTCTCCACCCCACCAAGCACTGCGATCGAACTATCCCTAGGCGCTGTAGCAGGTGCCATTGCTCAGCTCTTCACAATTCCAGTAGCCGTGGTAACAACACGACAACAGACAGTGTCGAAGGCGGAGCGGAAAGGGTTGATCGCTACTGGGCGGGAAGTGGTAAATAGCGAGGATGGGTGGACTGGGCTTTGGAGAGGCTTAAAGGCGAGTCTAGTGCTGGTGGTAAACCCAGCAATCACGTACGGTACTTATCAACGTCTGCGTGAAGTCATTTTCCCTGGCAAAACGAACTTGAGGCCTTGGGAAGCTTTCAGTAAGCGTTCTATCGTCATCAAATATGCTCTTACTAATATTTCCTTGAATAGTTCTCGGCTCGATGTCGAAGGCCCTTGCAACAATTGCAACTCAGCCCCTCATCGTCGCAAAAGTTGGCCTGCAATCGAAGCCCCCGCCAGCACGGAACGGAAAGCCTTTCAAGAGCTTTGGTGAGGTCATGGCTTACATTGTCGAGCACGAGGGCCTGCTAGGTCTCTTTAAGGGTATTGGACCACAAATTATGAAAGGCCTACTGGTGCAAGGGTCTTTGATGATGACGAAAGAGAGGTATGTAACATTTTCCCTGTCCCATTATCTGAGAATATTGCTAATTCATCATGCAGAATGGAGCTCCTCTTCATCCTACTTTTCCGATACGTGCGGAAGGTTCGTGCCGAGAAGTTACAGAAGCTTGCAGATATAGCGGCCGAAAAGGCCAAAAGTGCTGCACCTATACTCACAAAGTAAAATAATTCATTATATCTTTTTCTTTCATTGGGCCTTAGATCAACCATCATGTACTTTTGGCATCTTTGGGTGGCTTTTTGTCATCTGTTATGAGCAGACGGATGCATTTAAGGTTTGGAGAGGCATTGTTGGTGCCTCAATACTACTATGATCAGTTCTCTTTGACGGACTTCAATACGTACAAAGGATTATATCTGCCTAGGGTTTAAAGGTAGCTTTGCATGTCTTGGTGTCATCATTTCGCAGTAGGTACATGTACTAGGTAATTTTGCTAAGAGCATGAGCGCTTTCAGCCCGCCAGGACAACTTCGCCGTGAATTAGTTATAAAAGAAATCATGGTCTTACTAGCGCTCAAGTTATTATATACTATACCTATAAAACCATGGGGTTTCTGACGCGTATCATCTATCATCCTAAACTCCGCTAGGTCCGAGCACAACGCGTTTGCACCTTTCACCATGGGCATCCCCCTCGGCACCACAACTCTTCCCAACTTCATCACGAGAACCCACACGTCCCTCGCCCGCCATGCCTTTAGGTTTCGAGCGCCTAAATGAGCGTACTCAGCGCCCTAATGCTCTCATAAACTTTATCAAGCCGCTCCCAGGCTCAACCTCTAGTACCGCACACGCCTTCCTCTCCCGCGTCGCCGCAATCTGCTATCCCTTCATGAAAGCTAATCACATCGCCGTCATGTCTCTTGAAGAATTTCCACCCAACAACGAATTCGTGGGTCGGAATTTCAATGCTGGCGAGGTGATACAGCTGGTACTGAAAGCAAGGAACGGGAACTGGTTGCCGATGAGGCATGTGCAGATGGTCATGGTACATGAACTGGCGCATTGTAAAGAGATGAATCATTCAAAGGCTTTCTGGAAGGTGCGGGACGCATATGCGGAGAACTTGAGGGAGTTGTGGCAGCGGGGCTATATGGGGGATGGAGTGTGGGGGCGGGGGAGAAATTTGCTCGGAGAAGAGATCGAGCATGGGACCGCCGATGACGATTTGCTGCCAGAGAATCTCTGTGGCGGGACGTATGGGAGTCGGAAGGGTAAGAGAAGGAGGAGAAATGTGAAGCAGAAGGAGACAATTAGCTATGCGGAGAGGAAACAGAGGAGGATATTGAGGAAGTTTGGGGCGGGTGGAAAGGCACTGGGAGATGATGAGGGGAAGAGAGTGGAGTTGGAGGGAGGCATGGTAAAAAAAGGAAAGCCTAGGGTGGCAGGAAGTGCGAGAGGGAGGGAGTTGAGAGCTGCGGCGGCTCTGGCAAGATTTGACCAAGTGAAGAAAGAGGAGATCAAAGTGGAAGAGCGAGATAGTGGCAGTGAGACGGAAGATGACTATGAAGAGGTGGGTGATGCTGATGCTGCCGTCGATGTGGATGGAACGAAGATGGTGGATAGCAAAGGGCATGATTTGGTCAAGATTTGCGAGGGAGAGGATGACCAGGATGGCAATGCGAGGAGAGAACTGGCAGAAATTTACGCAGCAGATGAAAATCCTCAGAAGAAGAAGCTTTCTAAACCCGCTACATCCTCAATCGCTTCTGACCATGGTGAGAGGCCGAAGGCTAAAACGGATATCAACCATCACCGGAATCCGGGAAATTCTTCCAAAAGTCGACACTCAAATCTAACCTCCCTGCAGCCGCGTGCTTCCAATGTCGTTCGTCTTGACGAGATATATAAACGTCGGCCGGGACAAGATGAAACTGTCTCATTCACACCACGAGAACCACAGACCACACCAAAGCCAACTCTGGAGTGTCCTATCTGCTCACTTGACAATCAATCCGGCGCACTGACATGTGCAGCATGCTCCAACGTCCTAGATATTAACTCCGTTCCGAACCATTGGCGGTGCCAGAGCTCATCCTGCCGAGACAGCGCCTACGTTAATGCAGATGATGCAGGTATATGCGGAGTTTGTGGATCCACTAAGCCGGACTGATTTGGGCTAGGATTGTGCTACTTACACTCGGTCCTAGGATATGCGTCGAGTTTGTTATAGGAGATGGAGATTGCAACGACGGCTTGTTCAATCGCTACCACATAATACTCCCTTCGGACAAGTATCTAAGACTCGTCAAAAGGCACTCATCAGACCAGACACATAACTTTGAAAGAAACATAATGGAGCTACAGGCTACGGCTGTAGTACATACGGAATCTTGCTAGACGGGCCTGTCCAATATCTCTACTTACAGCGGGAGTGGCGCTCTTTGCCATGAAATTTTTTTTTCAGACTTTACATGATAGCCTGTGCTTTGAAGGAACCTAGTATAGCACAAAGCGTAATAGAATTAAATTATCGACACGAGTTAACGACTATTCTATACTTTGAGGTCCTAGATTTCAAACTTTGCGAAGCCAACTTCTAAAATTAAAAAGAAATGCGCGCGGCGAAAGGTATAGCCAAATACACGTGACAAATATTAAATCCTAACGTAGCCTTACTTTACCTCATAAGTTAGACTCTTCGTGGATCGTTGGTATATACGGGCTTACTACTTCTTATTAACTAATAAAATCTTCTATAAAGGGTTTAAGAGCTTAGAGTTTTAGCTTTAGTTATAACTAAATATTCTAAAAGCCAACTTTTATATCTTTCTATATATTATAATTTAAATATACTAATTTTAACATATTCATGTGAGGTACATCGGGAAAATATTCGCAGGCTGGGGTTCAAACTACCCATTAAATGAAAATCAAAATGCTGCCAATTAGGTCAATTGGGCCAAATGGCTGCAGTCGACGCCGCTGACGTCGTTGACGCATTTGACGTTTTTGACGCGCAGCCTGCGTGCAGCTTGACAGATTTTTTTATTTTCCAATTTTCGCTTTATTTTCGCTTAGGCTCTAGTAAGCCCCCTAGCAACACTAACGTACCCGACCACCAAGTGGCGAACACCACCATGTGGCGAACACCACCAAAAACACGACGCGTCTGCAACTACTATTGAAATGGCCACACCACAACAACAAGAAGCATTACACAGAGAGGGCAGATTAATTCTAGCTCTCCAGGCCTACAAGCAGGGCCAAACCAATTCCCTTAACACCGCCGCGATATTGTAGGTTCGCCACATGGTGGTATTCGCCACTTGGTGGTCGGGTACGTTAGTAGACGCATAGTTCATGATGACTTACTGCTGACTAGTCGTCTTCAAGAGTTTATTTGATTAGAATTCGGCTATTTATAGACTGAATTCCCCTAGTGATCTTGCAGTGTAAAAATGAGCCAAATATTCCCAAGGAAATTGCAGGCTATAGTACTGTATAGTTCAGTTAGATGCTTCAGAGCCCAACATACGCACATCATAATAACCCATAAGTGTTTAAGCTACTCTTAGGCGACGTAGTTATTCAATCTATCAACAACTGTTCAGTCTTCACTATCCCAACCTCCATACTCGGCCTCAACGATGCTCTTGAACTTTGGTATTGTGTCGTCCACATCTAACAGTATGACTGGAACCTCGAAGCTAGGGTCGCTCAATCCCGCTGCTTCTCCTCCTGCGCCCTCCTCCTCGTTGTCTAGCTTCCCCCATGTTCCCGGCCTGATCAAACCCCAGTTGCCTGCATCTGTCGGCGGAGCGCTTCCAGCATTATACGAAGCAGCGTCCTGCTTTTGTTTCATTTTCTTACTCGCGACCTCCTTTGGCCCCATAATAAAGCCCCATGATCCTACCACTCCTTCTTCCTCACCCTCATCGCGCCTCAATTGGTAGAAAGGAAGGCCCATTCCTTTGTACGTTTCCAGGGTGATGGGCGATTCGGGCGGTTCGTGCCCGGTCACCAGCTTAAAGGTCCTCGAGTCAATGAGCTGCACGTTGAGTAGCTTAGAACTTGCGACGTCCCACATGCGCGCATCATTGTGGTCTCGCTCGATATGCTGGATGATATTACCCCCAGCACCAACACTAAGCGACCTCACATCAGTTTCGTCCTTGACAGAGAGCTCGAGCGTTTTGCCAGGGTAGGAGAGTGTCGACTCCGCTTGCAGGATGGTCAGCAGAAAGATCTGAACAAGATGTGGAAACCGAATGGTTTAGTGAGGAAGAGGAGATCAGTTGTGGACAGTGTTCAAAGAAGTAGCTAACCGTCATTGAGTACTCTCTCCATGTATGTCAGTGTCTGGCTCTGTATAGGGATACCCTCTTTCTCTAGGATGCACAGCTTTATGTGGCCGATGGTTTCACCTTCCATATCGAGAGTCTTTCCTTGATAAAGGACGAATACTTGACCGCCTTCATGAGAACAGAGAATAAGGTGGAGTGTGAATTCCTAGCGATATACTCAATCAGCTGTAGTTATCCTCTGCGCTCTATTTCACTTACTTTTTGGATATTATAATCAGATAAAGTGCGGCCTAATGCTGTTAGAAATGCGTCCATGGAATTTCCTAGGGCTATCTCCCACCATCTTCCAACTCTCTGCCAGCAAAAATAAACCTCTGCTGATCTGGACGTATTCCTTCTTTATCTTGTATTTTGCTCTTGACATCGTCGATTGTGTCTGACGTCTCGACTTCGAGTGTTATTGTCTTTCCATTCAATATATTTACGAATATTTGCATTCCCCCGCGGAGGCGAAGAACAAGGTGGATAGTTGACTCCTATTAGCACACCTGTTAACGAATTATTATTACGACTTAGTGAAAGGACACTCATACATTTGGGATATCATAATCTAATAGCGAACGGCCATCTTCCAACTGTCTGCCACAAAAAATAAGCCTCTGCTGATCTAGAGGTATTCTTTCTTTATCTTGTATTTTGCTCTTGACACTGTCGATTGTGTCCGACGCCTCGACGTCGAGTGTTATTGTCTTTCCAGTCAATGTCTTTACGAATATTTGCATGTACTCGGGAGCAAGGTGGATGATTGATCCCTATTAGCATACCCGTTAACGAATTGTCATCACGACTTGGTAAAAGGACATTCATACGTCTTGGACATTATAGTCCAATAGCGAATGGCCATCTTCCGTCTGCCTACCATCAATAATAAGTCCCTGCCGATGTGGAGGTATCCCTTCCTTGTCTTGTATTTTCCTCTTTACATCATCGATCATGTCCGACCGATCGACTTCGAGCACTATTGTCTTTCTACCCATTATCTTCACAAAGATCTTTACTAGCTCTCTGCCTGATATATTATATAACGAGAACTCGGTAATTCTGGTTTCCTCGGGGGAAATACCACTACCGAAGACCATTTCTGTATCGGCTTTGATATCATTCTTGCCGCGCAATCTGATATTGTATTGTGCTGCCGACAAACCTGTGGCCTTTTCAATCTCTCTTCGCAATTCGCGTATTGTGCTGTGCCACTCCAAGGCTATAAGAAATGGATTCCCTGCATTGTGCCGTTCTTTGCCGCGAGTCAGACCCCAAATACTGCAGAGGTGACGAAAATTATCTTTCGACGGCGCCTACCCTACCAGGTTAGAACATATTGCAAGCTTTTTGCCAAGAACTACCGTTACAGAAGAAGTAAGAACACGTACCCAGACAAAGTCCCATTCCCGGGGATACTGTCGACCTAGATGTGATTTTTCGAGTCTCAATACATCCGTTAAATAACGATAGATGTTTCGAAAGCTAGACCAAGACTTCACTGGGATGATGGTGTTAGGAGTAGTCTTCGTATATAAACACATACACAACGAGCCGTCCAAGCCACCAAGTTTGTCCTGAACAACGGCAACAATGTCGTCGAATTCATCGTCAATCTCGAACTGCGGGTATGTCAACTAGGTGTATATCATTAACGGCTAAAATTCAGTTCTTCCGTACCTCGAGGAAGACGGCTGGCTTCAGATGGCCGGGGACCTGCACTCTAAAGTTGCACTTGTCGACACTCGCATACTGAATTTGGACTTCGACAACACTCTGAGAAGTTAGAGACACAGGTGCCTCATCTAGAAGATCTCTCATAACCTTTGGACGTTCCTCAAGCTGAGAATTCATGTTCTTGATGTGAAATATATCGCCCTCATGAAGCCCTTCATCTCTTGGCGTATTTAGGACGTCGAAAATACGAGCTTGGGATATAAGTGAGTTATTATATGATACCAGACCACTTGATCCCGTCGAGCCCCTGCAAACATCTTTAATAGAACTAGCGAATATACTGTCGATGTCGAACATTGGAATAATCTGCAGTTGAATGCCGCCTACAGAATCCTGTCCGGTGACTTGCCATTCGATGGAAGATCCGATTTGACTTTTTTCCTCATTTCATAAGACTGCGCCGATTTACCTGAGCCTGTTTTCCAACTTTTCCTGTTTTGAGATTCAGTTTTGTTTCCATAACCTTCACTTTTCTTTCGGCGAGGGGGTGCCATCTCCGTTGCGACAAATTGCTTGACTATGCCAGGGCTAGTTGAGATGCCATCCAACCACATCTGGTCTGGAAGCACGATGTAGTCTTGAGTTGGGGTCAATCTGTTCATTCGACGAATCAAGGAGCCCATATCTCCGGTCGTTCCTTCGCCGGTGATGCCGTTCACTCCCCCGAGGAATGGCCTGATGACAAGTTTTTGGCCCTCCATGCAATCGAAGTTAATCCACATTGCTTCCATTTCTGTTATTTAAATTAAGTCTAAGCCCAAACTGTCGATTCAGGTTGGATTTAGCCTATTATCCTATCCTTGTTCCTATTCCGGTTGTACTACTGGGGGGGGGGGGGGGGGGGGGCG
>Ga0307515_10003042_pt1 | contig 35535 bp, 35 predicted proteins | sample 17_EM_MG_FD_194513 | JGI IMG/M metagenome (GOLD analysis project Ga0307515, IMG submission 194513) | Populus trichocarpa ectomycorrhiza microbial communities from riparian zone in the Pacific Northwest, United States - 17_EM | ecosystem: Host-associated > Plants > Roots > Unclassified | place... | reverse complement strand
CGGATTCCACAGTCCCGCAACAACATCCCCGCCCTCAACATCATAGAACCAAATAACCGCATGCCCATAAATCTGCTGCAGCTCATCCAAAAACAGCGCTACGGGATCATACCCAACCAACTCCACATCCCCCCCAACCTCAGCCTGCAACTGCAAATTCCTAAACACCCCCCCATCCACGCCTTTCTTCTTCCTCGCCCGCCCAGCCCGCGTGAATTTCGCGCGCAAACGCAGCACGAAGTCGTAGTCATCTAGCGCTGACACGAATAGCGTCTCAGGTCGCAGCTCCGGCGCTGCGCCGCGCGCCCTCGCCATCGCTACATCCCACTCCCTGGCCGCGGCGACGGCGGCGCGCGCCAGCGCCGTCATGCGCGCTGCGACAACCTTGGGCGGGCGGGCGCGGTCCGTCCACGTTGCGCCGTCAGCATCGAGGCTGGAGGCCGCGAACAGCACGACGCGGTTCAGCGCCGGGTCGATGCGGCGCCAGGCGTCGAAGCGGGTCGTCGTCGCGGCCAGCTGCTCGGGCGTCATGCCGGTGGCCGCGCCGTCGGCGGCGGCGCTGAAGTCGACGATGAGCGGCGCGTGGCGCCAGTCCCAGCGACTGAGGAAGAGCAGCGTGCGCAGCAGGGCGGTGCTGGCGCTTGCGGGAGGCGCCCATGGGTGCGGGTGGAGGAAGGTGCGCGCGACGAGGAGCTCGATGGTTTCGGGCGCGAAGTGCGGCGTCAGGAGGTGTGCGGCGAACCATTTCTTGACGAGGCGGAGCGAGGGCGAGAGTGCGGGGAAGCGCGTGCAGAGGGTTTGCATGGCTTGGGTGTGCGCTGGCGCGCGGAGAAAGTCGCATTTGTACGCTGCGAGTGCTAGGGCGGCGGCTTCGCGGCTTGGTCCATCGAGCGCTTTGTCTTTGAGTTTGCGCTCTAATAATGTGGCTTCGCGGTCATGGTGGATGCGGAGGCGGAAGGCGGGGCCTAAGGGTGTAATGATGTCGAGGAATGACTGGTTCTGGAATGGTTGCGAGGGGTTTTCAAGACCGACACGCGTTGTAAGCTCTGTATTAATCTCGGACAAAAGGGAGGAGAGTTTAAGGAGGAAGGCAACCTTGGTGCGTTGGATGGCGGCAAGGTCGTCGGGCCAGCGGCCGGAACCTTCAAACTGGACAATTATGGAGGCTGGATGGGTCACATATTTGCCGGTATTAGAGGATGGGGCGTTGATAGAGGAGTAGCGGAGCTGAGGGTCGGCGGCTAGGATGTGTCTGATTTGAAGAGGTAGGCCGTCCAAGCCTCGAATCTCCTTTTCAAGAGCTGAGAAAGCGTTCATGAGGGGAAGGAACGTAGCTGTGCCAGACTGTCCGGCAAGCCGTCCAGAAGAAAGAAGCCGGGCGAATTGATCACTAGCGATTATTGAGTTGTCTGCAACCTCTGCACTGATATGCCTTCGAAGAAGGTGCTTGACAATCTGCCCTAGAATAGATTCACCTCCCTCTCTCTGCGACCAGACAACACTTTCCAGGATGCTGCCATCCTTGAAGCGCCTCAATTCAGCTTTCTCGCCCCAGAACTGCCGGAAAGATGCTGCCTCTTTCTTGTTCTCTGCTGGAGGCCCGTGATCCACTGTCCGCGCAGCATTGACAGGGTCTGTAATAAAACCGACCAGAATGCGCCCTTCCCGGTCCTCTGGCGGCTTAGCAGAACCGACCTGCCAGCTCGTCTCCTCAGGTAGAAGGATGGAGATCGATGTAACTCGGTCCCCGAGCCCACGGACAAAGGTGCTGTATAGCTTCTGGCAGGTCTGCGAGAGTTTTTCATGGAATTTTCCGTTGCTGAAGTCATAATTCAACGAAGAAAGCGGAACATCGACGATTCCATCGTATCGATAGAGCGGTGGATCGGCCTTGATAATGAAAGTAGGTTCAAACTGGTCAAATGTTGAATCTGCAAGCATTTTCACAGCCATACCTGCTTCTTGCCGTAGTAATTTGTATGACCAAGGCGTCATCTTGAACAAGATATTCAGGTTTCGAGGCCCATCAAAGAAGGCCGGATTACCATCACTTTTCGGAATATTGACATCTTTAGCCTGAAACAAGAATGGGGCCTTCGCAAGATCCCGGTTTGCAAGGAATTGGAGAGTCGCCTTAAAAAGTTGGTAACTGCTGTAACCGGCAGACAGAAGTGGCACACCGGCTCCTGGATTGCTTTGCAAAAGAACGGCCATTACAGCGACCCACTCGAAGTTCCCGAAACCACCCTTTCTGATCTGGCTGTTAAACCCACGTTGGCGAAGCCATATACGCCCTAGTAGACAGGCATCCTTGTAAGCGTCACACTGACTTGATGCTGCATGCAGTAATTTCAGGTATGCTGTGATGGAGCAGTCGGCTTGTAAGGTTGCATTATAGAACGGTGTTGGTGTAAGCTTCGTGGAAGAGTTATTCTCTTCTAAGTCCTTAGGCCGTATGCAATTCTTCTCCGGAAGCAGTTTCTCAGTTGAAAATGTTTTATCTGCAGCAGTAGGGATGATTTGAATGCGACACTTGGAGCCCGAGAAGTCGTCTGGGCTTCCGTCTTGAAATAATGTTAGTAAAGGGATTCCAAGAGGGCTAGTAAACACGCTCACCTCCGCTCGGGTTCACAACTATAATTGGCTGTAAATGATTACCGTTAAGACAATCAAAGGTTATCTTGAACTTATGTTCTTTCGAATCCGTAATACCAGCAGCTATACAGGCTAAGTAATATGCCCGCTTGTAGAAGTATCGATGATTGAGGTAGTCTTTCTCTTGAAATAGAGACTGAAGATCATTAGCAGATTTCCTTAGTTAACCGAAAAGTGTGACATTACCATTGGCATGGTCACGACTAAATCAATTGCTAGATCTTCACCAGCTCTCGTAGCTATCTTCAGCGGATAGCTACCTGTCGCATTTATACCCGCGGGCCTATCATATTGCAGCTTGTATTTGGCATCTCGTGGAGGTCGAGGGTGTGGGAAGGGTACCGCAACTTTGCTGGATTTGAGAAGCGATCTTTCGGCATCATGGACCTTACAGTATTCTGGTCAGCCAAGATGGGTATGAGGGGTTGAATAAGTCCTTGAACGTACCGACAAAGGTTCGCGACTCGGTATTTGTTCAATGATAGCTTTGAGTGTCCGCATCGCATTCTCCGTTGGAGCTTCCTTCTTGGCATACTTCGGTCTGACTTGCTCTAAAAGCTCATCAACTTGCAACTTGAACATATTTGACTTGTAGACTTCGGCAGTGTACACTCCATCCTGGGGTATTTCGTTTCTTTTCTTGCTTGTCTTCTGTTCTCTCTTGACTTGGGAGAGCTTCGCCGGCTGGGTGTTTATGTGCTCTTCTTCCTCGCTCTCCGACGCATCATCCTCAGTTAATGCATCCTCTCCATCTCCACTGTCCATTGATTGCCCTCCTTCAACGTCTTCCGCGTCCTCCATTAAGTCATCAACCTCGTCAGAGCTAGCATTGTCGAAATTCTCCTCAACTCCATTTATGGCACTCAGATCACTGTCCAAAAAAGATGCAGCATCCTCCTCGCTGCTGTCGCTGTGGCTCAACTTCCTCCTCTTAGTGGCGGGCGGGGCCATGTTATCAGAATAGCTCGATCGAAGTTGCACGAAACTACCGAGCGTAAATTTTCTCGTTGTTCAGGGTCGTGCCTCGCGTGGCTTTGCACTTGATGTCTTATCGATAACTCTAAATTTTCACAGCCGAACATCGGACTTTACGGGCAGTCTCCGACGTGGCCACCAGTCATTTTCAACCGCGGAGTACGACTAGAGCTTTTCCTATGCTTAAATTTTGACACGAGCCTAACCGACTGCTACAGACAGCAAGGACATCATGACGGTTCCAATTGCTAACGTCGAGAACGAGGTGGGCGAGACCATTCCGCCTTTGACAGCCCACGTGAGTCACTGCAAGAGCCTATTGCTTGCTGCGAACTGACTCTATGGGCAGGCAGTAAGCGTGTCGCTACCGACGTGGAGCGCAAATGTGGGTTACGAGGAGGGGCAGGAGTGGGTGCTCAGCAGAATGAAAACTGGCTATCCTAGGTGCGCCAAAAGCATTCCTTCACGCGCACGTCTACTAACTTGTGTGGGCACGAAGGTTCTTCATCCACAAGTCAATTGAAAAGTTCGCCGCTGCGGTCGTCGAGAGTTACGGCCTTCTCGACGAACGAGCGTTGCTCTTTCCATCCCACGCTGTTGCCACTCGCTGCGTCGGTTTCTTCCACAACCAAGCGCCTGAGCTAGGTCCACAGCAAGTCCGGATCGTTGATCTCGTCCCCAGTGCAGAGAAAGCTGGATCTGATGGTGTGGAGGGGGTGTCGCCAAAAGTCTCGGCAGTGATCTTCCCAGGCGACCATTTCAAGATTGCTAAAGCTTTTTGGCAACACTCTGGTGACGGCGTTTCCAGTCGGCGAGCCGAGTATTGCCACAATTTGTTTAGTAAAGGAATCTTGATAGACAGCAAAAAGCGAGAAGAGACCCCACGTATGTGCAAGGGTCCAAAACGATACCGAACGAAAACATCTATAGATATTACCGGCCATCCTTCCGTTACCAGCAACTCCAGCCCTGAAGGGCCTAGTGGGGCTGCTGAGGTGCAAGAACCCACTCAATTTGTAGAGGAAAGATTTGGAAGGAACCTGGATCTATCGCTTACTTCAAATGCCAAGCTAGCCATTAGGCGACGCATCGCTGGCTCGCTGACAGCCGATGTGGGATTGACTGAAGCTCTGGCTTTGGAGGAAGACCATGAAAGGTCGAGGAAAGTTGCAGGATTTTCCGAAGATGATGTATACCTGTATCCAACTGGCATGAGTTCGATATTCAACACCCACAGAAATTTAATGGCTGGAAGAGGGCACCTCAAAAGTATTAATTACGGGTCAGAGGGTTTTTCTAGTTAAGCAGAGGCCCTTGCTAACATGTTGCAGTTTTCCATACATAGACACGCTTAAAATTTTAGAAAAGTTTGGCCCAGGCTGTTTATTCTACGGGTTTGGATCTTCCGAAGATCTCGACGATCTTGAAAAGAGGCTAGAAAGTGGGGAGACGTATCTCGCTTTGTTTACCGAATTTCCTGGGAATCCGCTTCTCAAGTCGCCTGATTTACGCCGCATTCGAGAACTAGCCGACAAATACGGCTTTGTGGTAGTCATTGACGAGACCGTGGGCAACTTCCTGAATGTTAATGTCCTGCCGTATGCAGACGTTGTAGTTAGTAGCCTCACAAAGGTGTTCAGTGGGGATAGCAACGTGATGGGTGGGAGGTGAGTGTGCCGTCTCATGAGGTAGTTAGTTAGCTCACTGAAACAGTGCGATCCTGAACCCCAAGGGACGGTACTACGACGTTCTGAAGCAAACGTGGGAGGCAGATTACGAGGACAACCACTGGGCAGAAGACAGTGTTTTTCTGGAGCGAAATAGTCGAAACTTCGTCTCGCGCATTGAGCGCATAAATGCCAATGCGGAAGCCATTTGCGACGTCTTACGAACACACCCACGTGGTATGGTAGCATCCGCTATCAACTGATAGTGAATTTTTCAGCTGATAAGATGGACAGTGAAGCAAGTCAACTATCCAAAATATAGCCCCACGCGGCCTTTTTATGACCAGTGCCGTACTCCTGGGGGGGGCTACGGCGGACTGCTATCGGCGACATTCTATTCTACTGCTGATGCCGTGGCGTTTTTTGACGACCTCGACACCGCCAAAGGGCCCAGCCTAGGAACAAACTTCACTTTAAGGTTCGTAAAATACACCGATGATCGTCGCGACTCGATCTGGGATCTTCCTGGAGGCTAATCTGACGCCAGCTCGCCATATGTAATCCTGGCGCATTATACAGAATTGGATTGGGTGAGTGAATCAAGCCATTGCAGTCCCATGAGCCTTTTTGACACGGCCAGGCCGCTTCGTTTGGAGTCGAGGCAAATTTAGTGCGATTCAGTGTCGGTCTCGAGGACACGGAGGAGCTGGTAAACATTTTCCGCCACGCGCTCGAGGCGATACCGAATTGAAGGGTGCGTTAATCATCGGGGTGAGACGAACAGTCGTATACCGTAGTTGCCCGTTGGTAGAAAATGGTTCTAAGATCGGTATAGTCTTTCGGCGAGGTCATAGGAAAAGGCTTGGTCTAGGAGCATTAGCATTGCGCTCAAGGTTTCCGGTGACTAGTATTTCGATGAACTAGATATACTTTTCAAAAGTGGAGAGCTCTGCGAGCATCTCTAGTTGCGAATGTTATATCACGAGGATATTCTCGGACTCTGCGACGCGGACTCGCAATTCTATGGAGATATTATTGGATTTGGCGAAGAGATGTCGGAGCTGGCCCTGTGGCCCTATGTCGAGGTTATTGCTCAGACACAGCCTGGCCAGGCGATCCTTCTCTGCCTTCGAATTAGAAGTTCTAAGGATAACTACCATGCCCTAACACTAGCTATCAGCGGGACCTACCGCGCTTTATTTAGCTGGTGGCTGTGCTCTGCACGGCAGGAAATACAGCCATTCTCCCCCAAAAAAGAGGGAGCCATTTTTCGGTGTCGCCGAAATTCAAAATCATTTTCTAAGACCCGGCGCGTTTCGAGCTCGTTCGTTTCAGAGTAACGCGCGAAGCTTAAGGACAGGAAAGGCCAGCATCGCCAAAGATGAAAGGACGTGACGTATCCAATTGCAGATCGCGAGCATGAAGGGTCAGCGGAAATGATTGTTGTGGCTTGGGGTGAGATTTCGAGATTGAACCTGGATGACTAGCAGCGACGCCTCCCTGGAATTTGGAGGCCCTGGCTCTAAACGAGCCGACGAATCAGGGTCTTAGAAAATTTGTTGGCAGACACGAAAGGGATTAGCAGCGTGCATGGCCTAAAAAGCATTTTATTGTTGTTGCAGTGATCGAGGGTCGGTGAGAAATGACGATGTCGAGGTCAATTGTAGGGCCAACCAAGAGGATTGCGGTCAAGCTCCTGGCTCTCCCGCCCGTTAAAATATTCCTGCCGCATCCTGCGATCCTTCGTTCACCGTCTCTCCCGCCCCTAGGGCCGCTCACCCACATCCACCCACGGACGACGGCCCTCATTTCGCTGCATTGAGACATGTATGTTCTTGGAGCTTCCCAATCCGCACGCGGGCGTCGGCCTTGCGACGCTTCCAGCACCTTACGGCAACCACGCAAGAGACCACACGGCACCTTACTCATGGCCCGTGGGAGGTGAATTATCTGTGGGGTAGGCTATGTTAGAACAAGCGATCACGACAGGCCTTTGATCAGCCCTCCGGGATCGTGAAGGTCGTACGCCCATTCCGCCACCTATTAGGCGAATAATCGAGACAACCCTCGGCGACTTGGCAAGCCCTGTGAAGCTTGAGAAATTCCCCGACTACTAGTAGCGTTTATTTCGGCAAAGCAGCAGCGCAGTGCAGTATAACTTCAGGCTGTCTGCCTGCGATGGTCCTGATTCACTGAGATTAGATTCTAATAGATCCCGTTAGATGGCGTGGATGGGTGTAGCTTCAGGTGCAGCTTCAGGTATAGCTTCAGAGCGCCATTGTCCGTATGAGTACATACTGGGTCTCCAGACTAGCTCATCAGGGCGACTTCTCTCGGCCAGTTCGTTCGGGGGACGAGGTTTGCAGGCATGCGGTGCCATGTTGTTACCCTTCTGCCAGCATCAAGGGAGCTCCAAGCCCGCTTGCCTGGCCGTGGTCAAACCGAGTGGACGGGTCTGCTCATCTCCACGAGGACCATGGTGGTCATAGTGGTTTGTGGAAATCAGACGATGCTGGCAGGTTGTTTTGGCAGCCATCGGTAGGCAGCTTGGCTCAGGAACGGTGTGGCTGTCAGCCAATCGCGAAACCACCGTCACACTCGTCACCTCCCTCTTGCGGGTGCTGACAATTACTGGGCATCGTGCCAGTACGTGCCATTACGCGCGAGTACGTGCGACGGCGTGAGAGTGCGGGGGTTGTGCATGAACCCCATTTACGCTCGTCGGGGCAGGCCTACTCAACCCTACTCAACCCAAGCCCGTGGCCTACGAGAGTACCTCGATGTCCGGCTCACGGGCGGAGATTAGGCCCGATAGCAGTCTCATCCCTCGCCGCGAGGCTGCTGTGCGTCTGTCCAGGTGTTGTGCAGAAGCGACCGCTCCCAGGTACAGAACCTCACCGTCTTCAGGTCTCGAGCAACTGCAAGCATTATGGCTTCTGGCAGGTGTTCTAGAAATCTCACTCCCTCCATCCATCCACCTCTCTCTCTCGCCTTCGCGCTGTGTGACTCCAACCTTTCCTGCCCTTGCTGCTGCCCCTGCTGCCCCTGCATCTCTGGCCTCGACTGCTTCCTCTCCATAGCTTCGTTGTTCGTTTCTTCCAGAACTCTGACACGCCCAGACCACACTCTGTTGGCCACCTCCATTGTACAACAATGGCAAGTCATGAGCAATGGAAGCTTTAAGCATTAAGCTTTGGGCCCTGGTCTGGAGAGTCGCGCCTTAAGCCTTGCGGCCGTCGAAAATAGCTACAATGGCATTGCCAGACTGCTCTTGTTGCAGACTTGTCATCAAGCCTATCTAAACAAAGATCGCCGTGGCGCAGCCATGGTGCCTTTGAGTGCTCGGGCGAGGCTTGGAAGGACCCCGTTCCTTCAGCCCTCCCGCCTCACCTATTTTCGCACGCAGAAAGCAGCCGTTATCCGAGGGTCACTTTGAAACCACCGATGCCCGCCTGGTAGGGCTCATGACGCGCAAGAGATGCCAATCATGGACGGCGTTATGCTCCCTGGAAACGCCACCAACACAGAGCCTCCGATGCGGTATTGGTCCCCTCCGCCCATTCTGCGCATTCACCAGCTGCCGGCAGCATACACTGACACAGCAGCAGCCAGGTGTAAAAGCGGTATGCTGCAAGCAATGCTCACGATCGGCAATGCAGTGGCCGTGGGCAGCAGGCGGCCTTCGGGGCGCCTAAATCTCCCAGTGGATTTCTTCCAGGCACGCCCCTCTCGACCACCAGTCGCTATCTGGATGCCCCCATGCACTGATGGGCCCGCAGCGAAGCGTATGTAGCATGCCACTCTGGCGCACGACCTAAGAAACGGTCGGGAACTGGGCTGCACACTCTCTCTCAGTCTGGTCGACAGGGAATTGAATCCTTCAGGCACCGACCACTCACCAGCCGCACCTCCGGGAAAATGCTGTTGGATTTCCTAGTACTGTGCTTAGATACTCTATGTATATGTTCTCAAGTCTCCCCCCGGGCATGGCGCAGACCAGATTCTCTAATCTTGATCTATGCAACAAGTCTGCCTTACGTAGTTCCCGCCAGTCATCATAAGGCTGTTATAAAGCTACCCAAAGTTATCCCGATCCAAGAAACCCAAGAGTGTAAGAGAACCCCGACTAGCGCTTTTATTTCTGATGTTTCCCTCTCGTTGAACATGACCCCTCGGTCTCCCAAACCCTCAAAGTCCTCCACCATCTCACGCAGACTAAGATCCAGGGCAGAACAAAACCTTTCGGCCCAACCGCCAGAGATACCACGGATCCGGAACTTACGCTCGAGGCGTGCAGCCACCCATCTATCATCTTCTCAAGCTATCTCCTCGTCCACTTCTGTAGCGGAGCAGGAACAAGGACCTGTTTGGACTGCTGCAGAAATCCCAGATCCTTTTCTACGTGGAACAACCTCAGACCCAGTAGGATTTGCTGAACGACCGGACGCCGATTCGCACCTTCTTCTGTCCCAAACTCTAGATTTGCCACCTTTCCCCTCTTCCCATCCACGTACTTCAAATCTGTCCTCTTTATCACGAACACCCGAAGCTGGGCAGTGCGATCTTCCACCTTCATCAGGACCGGACCTTCTTTCCTCTCACCTAACTTCATTACCCGAGAATTCACCCGGCGAAGAGTTTAGCCTACGCCTTTCAGCAGAGCCTGAGCTTCATTCAAACCCTTCAGTAGAACTACGGGATATGAGGTAGGTCCCTCTGTCTCCCTGAGGTCCGAATTGCTTTGCTAATTCAATTGCAGCACGTTGAACTTCATGGTGCCATCACAGTACGGGTCTCTAGAGCAATATGGCTCTCCAGCGCCGCTGGAGTCCCAAAGTAAGGCTTTCCATAAAGGCAGTCCATTGTAGAGAGCTGATCATGTATTCTTAGACTATTCTATGGGCCAACAGCAGCATTATTCAGGTTCGCGACAGCAGCAGCATCAGCCTCAGACGTCGTCCGCATATCCAACTTACGCGTCAAGCCCTGCACTACGGGGTCATTCGAGTAGAACAGCAGACCAAGCAGCAGTACCACATTATCAATCTACTCAAGTACCACGAAGCCCATACCAGCAACCGCTGGGTTCAATGAGAGCAAGTCCGGGGCCGATAGGTTACCCAGCATCCTCAAACGATGCCTCATCGATTCTCAGCTCCCCACCGCACAGCTATTCTTATCCGGCATTGCAGCCCACGATACCTGGGCAAAATATGGCTCCCCTGGGGAGTAACAGCTCAAGTTACCCACCGTACGTCGTCGTCGATCCTCTTCTGGCAGTTTTCTTGCTTACTGACCGCGCGCAGACAAACTGGGTATCCTCCCGCAAGCTACGACATAACCTACAGTTCTGTACCTACAACATTATACCCCTCTTCAACAATACCCACGTATTCGTATGAAGCCACTGCGGGGCTGGCACCATCCAGCCCAGCACCGACGCCCGGGTTATCGTCATCGCCCGACCAGCGCAACGTGCGAGTGCTAAACTCGCGGCCGAAGCCGCAGTGCTGGGAGCACGGGTGCAACGGGCGGCAATTCTCCACGTTTAGCAACCTGCTGCGGCACCAGCGCGAAAAGTCTGGCACGGCGGCAAAGAGCTACTGCCCGCGGTGCGGCGCGGAGTTCACGCGCACGACGGCGAGGAACGGCCACATGGCTCACGAAAAGTGCAAGGCGCGGAGGCCCAGCGACACGAGCGGGTAGAGAAAGAGCGGCGGGCGGCGCAACGAGCTTCGTAAGGCTGAGCCTCGAGGGAAAAGGATCGACGCTCGGACATCTCTTTATCTCCGGTCTGTTTGCTTCGGACCCGACCCGACGCGTGAGCCGGGAGGATTCCATCAGACAGCACAGGCATTTTCCTGAAGCGGCACAGGGGTTCTCTTGTTTTGTTTAGGGCAACGGGCGAAAGATTGCGGCGGAGAGGACAGCACATCATTCACCGGCATTGTTTTCATCTACCTGTCCTGTTTTTATCCTGCGAGCAGACGCCGCAAGGGGGCGTGGACCGCCAGGTTGGCATCGGAGGCGCAATCAGCATCAGCGGGTATCATGATCAACGCCGCGGCCTCCGATAACGCCATGAAAAAAATTAAAATTCTTGGGATAAAGTGTTTCTTCTGTTTTCTCTTGGTTGTCTGCATCTGGGCGGGAGTCTTCAGCGTTTTCGCATTCGCATCCGCATTTTTGCTGCATTTGGCAAACGGTCTAGGAAAGGGGCTTTTTTTCTTCGGTTTTATAACAGCGCTCTGGTTGGTCGTGTTTCTACAACTGGGCGCGTTTTAGGGGCTGTGCGGTGCGACATGTGGCACAGAAAATAGGCAAAGTTGGCGAACGGCTAAGCTGGCGAACGGCTAAGCTGGCAAACGGCTATTTTGTTTCTACCACTTGTATCTCGTTACCACTTGCCATGAGAGACCCGCTTACCTACCCTTACAACTCCCCCAGTACGAACAGCTGTCAGCGGCGTAGGATTCTTGGGCCCGCGTACTGATCGACCGCGGGGACGGGCGTGGCGGCGGCGGTGGCGGCGTTCAGGGGGTCTGCTTGATCGGTGTGCGGCGGGAAATCAATATGCGGGTTGGAGGCGGGAGGGTTCTGCTCGATGGCTACCGAATTGGGCTTTATTTCTTGTCGGAGCGGTTCGTTCTGGGGTTTCTTCCATGGGAAACCATAAGGTAGATTTCAATATCACTGCATGTAGCTGTTATCACAGGTTCAGTTACAGAGCTCGCTAGGAATTGGAAACTTATTTCACAGTCACATACTCACTTTGCGTATACCATGTTATGAAGGATGAGCAGGATTGAGGATTTGCTAGCACGCGGCAGCGGAGAGACCCGTGACAGGGGAAAGAATTGCTGAAACGCATTCGTGGACAGTAAGCAGTGGGGCGGAGAAGGTCAATATCGTGGTGCTAATGGTGGTCGTAAGGGTGCGGTGTCTGGGTGGTGGTACACAGCGCTGGCACTTGTCAGCCAGAAAAACGTGTATTTAATTACGGCCAATTTTACGCAGCTACGGTTATGCTTGATTTACCCATGGTGGTGATCCCCATGGGGCGCGATGCTTGTTCGGGCAAGCAGGGCGACAAGATGGCTGAGGAGCATATGCACACCAACTCTCAAAAGTAAAAACAAGCGACTGGGGCCTGGGTTGGCTGAGGCCACTCTAGGGCACTCTGGGTTAGCTGGAAGTGGGCCGCATGCGCCGCTGCTGTTGGATTTTGATTGAAACGCATGCCAATTTGGCACTGGTGCAGCAACGCAACGCAACCAGCGGCCTTTATCTGGCTCGTTACCCTTTAGCCCTAAGTCGCAAACGGGCGCTGGCCGGCGGGGTCTTTTGGGTTCTGCGCTGCCTGGACTATAGGCCAGAAAGTAGTCCAGCTGGGTGGGTCCAACACCTGCACTCGCGGGTGTTGGGGTTTGAAAGGGAACACCCCATTTTTGGCACGACCGCATCGGGGCAATGCGTGCACACCACTTCGAACGACAGCAGGGTCTGCCCGTCAGGACCGCTCGCCCTCTCGCTCGACCCAAAAATCTCAAAAATTCAACGGGGTGATGCTACCCGGCCACGGCCGACCCAGCTCTCCGGCCCGGTGCGGACATCTGATAATACGAGTGCCGGAACTGCTGGCTAAATGACGGCGGGCCTCGCTGTGCGGCGTCAAGCCACTATACTTTGCCAAAGTCAGAGAGGTGGTAGCTGCGCCGCAGTCAAAACAGAGTGCTGACAGGCTTGCCACGTTAACTTAAACGGTTGCCTTGCTGAGTAATGGGCCGCTGTGAGCCATGCGGGAAGGGCGAGGCGATGGCGGGCGGGAAGGAAGAGTCGGCTGTGGGTTTGGGCTTGAGGGATTCGGTGGAGGTGAAAGATTTCAAGATTTGGGACACACCGATGAGGGTAGGGCTGCACCGTTCCATAGCGTCCTTTAGCGTTCATATACCTCGGCTTTCGTTGCTTGCAGATTTGTTGTTGTTTTTGTTTTTAGCTGCCAAAATACTGCACAATTCCCTGCGCCTGGTTAGAGGTCAGACCGCTCTGACCGCATCGCGTGGCACTCTACAGCATATCCCTGGCTTGAAGCAAATGCAGAATTCAGAGTTTAGAGCTGGTGCAGAGCAGAGGGGGAGCGAAACAACAAGGGGAAGCGGGCCTGGCTGTTCAGCACCACCACCACCAACAGTAAGCCACCACCACCATCACCAGATACCACTCACTAACTCTGTTGCTAGGCCGCGTCTTCGGTCGCATTGGTGGGCCGTCAGTGATTTGTAAAGAAGTCATGCCCCTGTGCAAAAAGTGGTAAGCCGCGAGCGCTTAAGCAGGCACGATCCTTCGGAGTTATAATGACGCTGGGTTGTGGAAGGGTTGCGGGAGGGGTTGCTAAGCCCCCCCCGCCCCCGGCGAAACAGAACGAGCCTGTCACTCCCCCCGTGGTGGCGAACGCGGACCAGGAACGGAGCCGAGGCTTGCGCAGCCCTGCGGAAGTACGAAACGGCTAAATGACATGGGGAGGCGGTGTCGGCTCGGGCTTACACTCGGCTCGAGATGTGTTTTTAGAACTCGCGGAAAAAGCTGGGCACCTGGGGCACCTGGCTGACGCACTCTGGCTTCAGATTGCGGTGGTGCGTGAGGCGGGAGGATTGGCGACCTGGCCATTCAAGCCAGCCCATAGCTAACGGAAGGATCAGGATGCTTAGGTGGGCTTGGACGCATGGAAGCTTGCTATCACAAAGCGGTCGACGAGGCGGTCTCTGTTCCGGCGAAGCGGCTGCTGGGAGCGGCCATGTACTTGGTCTGCATATGATGCTTCCCTGCCGAAACTGCATGCGTCCTCTCTGCCAGGGTGGAAAAGAAACTTATCACACGGTGAGTCTTGCGCCATCGTTGGTCCTGTCCATCATCTGGACTTCATTTGTTCAATTTCCTTTCTATTAGTCTCAATTTGTTGTTGACAGTAGGTCTAAGTCAGCATTGCAGCCCGCACTATTTATATGGTACTCAGCCTCAGACGGCTCAATGTAGACGATGCTTAAGGGGTCGTTTCGACTGGCAACGCCTGCCCACTTGAGACGCCTCTGAATTAGAACAACACTAGAAAACCCACTCCTGCCCTGCCGACATGTACGTCACACTCATGCTGCTAGACATGTCCCGTCTTATGGTGGCCTATCTAACTTCCCGTCTCCGACCCGTTAAGCGCATCAAGCGTATCAAGCGTATCAAGCGACCTCGTCGATTACACTTCGCTTTGCAATGCAGCCACTTTAAAAATATGTATCCGAAAAGCGACTAGAGAATGAGCTCAATAGAGACCTCGGGTCCGAACAATATGCCGACCTAATTGCTCCACTAGTCTTGCTCTAACTCCCCTCAATAGTCTCAATGGACTGCTTCACAAAATTCCGTAGGATCCATCGTATTGGATATAGACCCATGACATCAGACAGGATAAGTGGTTATGTCCGAAATGACCCGGGAAATAGCTAGGGAAAATGCTGCTAGAAGAGCATAAGCCCGCTCTTTTTCTCCTCAGAAAATGTAGTTCAGACTGTCTGAATAGCTTTGACCTCATCATCTGGGAAGTGTGCTGGTAAAGTGCCGTGAGATCAATGGAAGACAAATTTTCGGCAATGGCCTCGCCAAAGGCATCACCACAACCCTGCAACCCAGGCCTCTATAGGCTGTCCTTAAGTTTGAGATATGGAATTCCAAGAAGCCCGGGTCGAAGGGGAGCTGCCAGTCTTGAGGTGAATTGTCATTCAGGGCTTGTACTCCCAAAGCCAGAATTGTCTGGAGATCGAAATTCAAACTTGAACCCTTGAATTCATCGGTTATTTTCGCTGGGAGGTTTCGAAGGCATCTCTAGAATCTATGAGCTGGAATGGTCAAGATCTTAGTGAAGGAGTGGTGGTCGTGATGGAATGCCCTAGTATGAGTCCTCGCTTTATCAGTGAAGAGAAGGCTACGACCTTTGCATTGCCAGTGTTGTGGATCTTGATGCATTTCTACTACTTCCTTCCGGTCACCTTTCTAGCTGCAGTTGAAGTATTGGCATCTACACTCGAGGCGACTTAATCTGCTCGTTTTTGAGGCACGGAAGAGGTTAACAGAGCCCTGGACTAAAGCAAGAAGCGGTAGCTAAATACCTATTGCCGTATTCCAATTATTGGAGTGTGAAGAATGTGTTCTTCAACCGACGTGCCTAGGGGATCACAGGGACGACGTTGGAATTGCGGTGAGCACGGTTCGACGCGTTTGGGAATAGTTTATTAACAACATCGCGATTTCATATTAAAAGTACAACCTAACGATGGCATGTTTCCTGTCGCCGTTCCATCCTACAGTGAGTCGCCAAGATGTGATAGACAGGAGGCACAGATAGGAGGCACACTTGGATACATAATAGAGGTACTATAAGAGACATCACGTGAACGATGACTCCTTGTCCAGCTGCCACTACCACCACCACCTCCCTTGCAGACATCAACCTCACAATCACCACCTGCAACAGCGTGAATCCATCGCCCAGCCATTTTTGGACAGGAGAACCACTATCAAAAAGTGACAGTAATCATGGCTTCGCTGACGTAAGCCACTGTGACTGCTTCTAACCTCACCGCTGCCAAGAACCTTGCAGCTTTTATTTGCTCTCCCTTTGTCGACTCATACCTCAGAATTCCTACTGCCTCAGCCAAAATGCTTCCATTACTGTCACAGCTTTTTCGAATACATTTCTCACACACCAATTCTCAATCTATACTAGTCTCTCTAGCTGTTCACTGCTTACGACGGCGCATAAATTGAGGATATTCATGGTAAGGCAGAATCTGCTATTTTAAGTCTGAGAAGCGGATTTTATTCTCAAATAGCATTTTGTGCGGTGTAGCAGATCATGGCATCCATCTTTACTTTCGACCCTGACCCGCCGCGAGTATCCTCGCCGTGGTCAACCCCTCCCCTATCGGGCTCGAGATCCCTACCGAGGTCCCACCAGGACTCCTCAGCGCTCGACTCGACTACAGGGTCAGATGGACGTGGGGCTACTTCTATGAAAGTTGAGCAAGATGGTAAAGTTACACGGCTCGAGGCCGAGCCCCAAGATGGACCAACCGAGTACAAGCTACATCTGCTCCTTCGTCGCCGTAGGTCCTTTTCCCTGGCCACTACGGGACACCATGCATCCGGGTCGCTTCACCCCCGTACTGGGAATTTTGCCGCTGCTCCTACCCATCGTACTGTTTCCGACTCAAACCTGTCCAATACGCCGCCGCTCATGTCTTCTTCCCAATCCCGGCAACATCGATTGGAGCAACTGACCACGCAACTACTTTGGCGACTGCAGCAATCGTCTCAATATCACTCATCTTCTGCTAATAGCTTGATCCTTCCGCATCTCCCGGACGAATCCAACCTCTCGGCAAATGCCGTTCCACGTAGGCTTTTACCGGGCCTTGAAGAGAGCAAAGGTGCACTGTATGAGATCGGAGTTGCCGATGATGGGACATTTGTGGGGCTTGCTGAGGACGAGATGGAAGAGAGTTTGAATAATCTTCGGGCCATGGCCGCTAGTCTTGGCTGTCGAGTAGATGTTCTCCGCATGGTCGCCGTGGGTGATTGTGAGTGGACCGAAGTGGTTGAAGTGTCTGGACTGCTGCAGGAAAAGCTCCGGAGCGGGAAACTCTGGGTTGCGGAAGCATTCGTGCGGCCGAATCTGGATCTCCTCGGATCAGAGCCTAATAAAGACGTGCAGGAAGATATAAGACCTGCATCGCCAGCAGTCAGTGGCCCCCATATTAATGATCTGCATTCTGCGACGGAGCAACTCCGGGTATCATTGACCGGTGCGACCATGTCTGGTAAATCAAGCCTTCTGGGCAGCCTTTCAACTGCCACGCTGGATAACGGGCGGGGAAAAAGCAGGCTGAGCTTGCTGAAACATAGGCATGAGATCGCGTCTGGGATGACGAGCTCGGTCACCCAGGAATTGATTGGATATCATGATCTTACCGATCAAGACGGTTCAGTTACTTCAACGCAGATCGTCAACTACGCCTCTGGAAACGTGTCCTCGTGGACTGATATCCATGCCTCTTCGGAGTCCGGACGTCTAGTTCTCCTTTCTGATTCTGCGGGGCACCCTCGTTATCGCCGTACGACCGTTAGAGGGTTGGTCGGGTGGGCCCCTCATTGGACATTACTCTGCATTCCGGCCGACAGTGTAGATGATACGTCTAGCAAGATCAGAGGCACGCCATCCTCCCAAGATGTATTAGGGTCTAGTGTGGCAGATGTGGATTTGTCACAAGCACACCTCGAGCTCTGCCTAAACCTAGACTTGCCCCTGGTGGTTGTGATCACCAAACTAGATCTTGCCACGAAAACCGGGCTTCGCCAGACCCTGTCGAGGCTGCTGTCGACCCTGAAAGCCGCCGGGAGGAAGCCTAGCATTCTTTCTGATGCAGCCAGCGGAGGATCCGAAGCATGTCTGCAAACAATTCCCTCAACCGATTTACATGATGCACGAGAGACAGCTGAAATCGTCGCAGCTGCACCTCTAAACACCGTTCCCATCATCCTGACAAGTGCTGTAAAAGGCACAGGGATCAGCAAGCTACATGCATTGTTGCATGAACTCCCTACTCTTCCACCCGCAGCTTGGCGCAGCAGTCTCGACTCAATTGACCCCGGTGATGCGCCGCCTTCCGTCCTATTCCACGTCGAGGACATCTACAGCACCCTATTGCCGAGTAAGCCACTCTCAACGCCTGACCCAACCACAGGCCGTGGCGCTATCATCGGCGGGCACCTCCGCTATGGCACGCTGCGGGTAGGCGACGAGCTCATGCTGGGCCCGTACCCTGCCGACGCCGTCTCCGACGACAGCGACAGCAGCAGTGGTAGAGGCGGCACCAGCCCTCCACCGCCCTCCCATTGCTCCTCCGCCCTCCCAACCTCTCGCTCGTTCCCCGGCGCCCTGCACAAAGGCGCCGGCGCGGGGATCCGCCCCGCCCAGCTGCTCGCGCAAGAGAGGCATCGCGAATGGCGTCGTGTCCGCATCACGTCGCTGCGCAATCTGCGCCTTCCTGTGCGGAGCTTACACGCGGGGCAGGTGGGCACAATAGGCGTTGTGCCGCTGGGCCAGCCCATCGCTTCGCCGGCCGTCGTGCGGGTGAGGAAGGGGATGGTGCTCGCGAACGGTGCGCCAAGGGCCAGGAGAGCCGTTAATGTGAGGTTCTCTGGGAGAAGTGCGGCGGGCGTCAAGGGGTTGGGCGTGGGCAGCGCGGTGGTGGTCTATGTGGCTAGTGTGAGGGCTTCCGCAAAGGTTGTCGCTGTGGCTGCCGAGGACTCCCGGCACAGTGCTGCGAGATCTGGTGGCGTTAAAGACGACGATGAGGACGCGGCCTTCGGCTTTGGCTTCGATGAGGACGTTAATGGTTTTGGAGGTGGGGCTGAGGCTGAGGCTGATTCTACCGTCGTCACGTTGCAGTTCATTGCGTCGAGGGAGTTCGTCGAGCTGGGTGCTCAGGTGTTGGTTATTCCCGGTGGTGGGCCCGGCTTGTATGGCGGCACTGAAAGAGGAGAGAAAGGCATCGCAGGGTTGGAAGGGTTTGTGGGGAGAGCAGTTGAGGGATTCGGTTAAAGGAGGGTTTAATGGGCGGAAGAGAAGAGGTAGGGAAATGATGGTCTCGTTTGCGGTTAGTCTTTTGTTATTTGCTTCCGGCATGGCGATGAGCGCAGTTCTGCATTGATAATTGGTTTTCGTTTTAGCCACATGGTGTAATACTCTGCTAGTTTAGTATTTCCCCAAAAATAATAGTCTCTTCGCGAACCTAAGTCTTTAAAGTAACATCATACAGTGGGATAGTTTTTGCTATCGTAGCCTCTCGGCCAGTAATGGAAAAGAAAGCGTGCCTTGCTGAAACTCATCAGTGAAGAAGAGCATGAATATCAAGAATGGGTTCAGAAATACTATTACATCAGTCTTTAACCTCAGGTCTGCTGGTTGCAACATTCTGTAAAAGTGCTATCGATAATAAAACTTGACATGAAGCTAATTTGAGCAGGTCCTGGAAGCGCATTCGGCGGCATATAAAGGCGATAACCTAAAGCGCCCCATCGTCTACTAATTAACGAATAAAAATCCAACAAGATCAACATGGCATATAAAGAATCCTGGACTGTAGATGACCGGGCGTGAAAGGACGCACAGCAATTTTGGCGTCCTTGAGAGGCAGGAGGTTCAAATGCACGTTGGGAATCTACCTGCAAGTTATCGTGCCCGTGTATGATCACAATTTACTCACCTCCTCTTAGAAGCTAGTCCCGAGCAATCGCACCTGCTCTCTAGTTCCATTACATTAGGTGCTGTTTGGCTAGACACTTTTCAGGCGTGCAGCAATGCTCAAGGCTCCGCAGGCACGAGCCCTCGGTGCAGACCCGCAGACTACCGCTTAAACGTAAGACTAGAAGCCAGAAATACACACCTCTCACACATTCCCAGTTAACTGACGAATATCATGAATTAGGTTTGCCAGATATCTATACGTAGGCACGCCTCAGGCTACCCGCAAACCTAGCTACGGGCTGCCACCCTCCCACCCCTTTTTCCAATCTCCGATTTTAATAAAACAGTCTCGAGGACATGAACCGTCAATGTACCGTAATCCCCGACCCGCCCATACGTTGCCCGCAAGCATGCCCGAGGGGAACACCATGCAGCCGTACAAGCCAGGGAGAATATGCACACCCCATCTAAGTCTTACTGCCTTCCAAACCTTGATAACATGGTACCTGAAACGCTGTGTGTAGAAGGTAAGCTAAGTAAAAAAATAAAAGTTGTCGTGCTGCCGATCTATTAGCATGAGATAGCATGGTCGCAGTCTTTTTCTTAGGTGAAGGGCGGCCGGTCTCGATTGAAATATCGCCCCCTGCCTATAGGGCAAGTTAATCCCGAGTCAAAGAACGGCTTGGATCAAGCTGGCACGCCGTCAATAACCTCGAGATTCATGTACACGTCCGGAGCATCCTTCATTTCCACGCTGTCCGAAGGAGGCTTGGCCGGGTCGCGTCTCACGGCTTCCGTTAAGTCATCTTTGGCGTCCTCTCTGACGTACACGATACCGGTTGATGTTGCTGGCCACTTTTCCTCTTGAGTGAAGATCTCTTTAATGTCCGTGACCTCGGTGACCTTCTCGTCGTTGTATTTGCGCCATATGTTTCCCTTGAAATCGTGGATATAGATCCAGTAATGGCCGCCGGTCGCGGTGCCTCGGTGTATGAATATAGCGTGGAGCCGGTACGGATGATCCTTCAAGCCGTCAAAGTGAGATTCGATACGTTCCTCAAGTTGCTTGATCGGCTCGTCCAGGAGAGCGGAGTCCTTTCGTAGATTGTGAGCCTTAATTCGCATCTGTTCAGCTAGGTCTGATTGAATTGGAAGAGGGTCCAGATCCACAAGCAGCTCTTCATCAGCAGCTTTAAGATCGCTAATGTAATCGGCAGCACATTCGACAACATCCGAAAGACTCATATCAAGCGCAGTTTGGTCCAACTCAGATTTTCGGTGCTGCAGAGCTCTCAGTTGTCTCTTGTATTCCCACTGCTCCTTCCGGCTATCCAGGAGCTGCGCAGGTGTCATTGACATTGTTTGTTGAAGATAGCGATCGAGGTAAAGTGTGTCGTCCAATGCCACATGTCGTTCGTTCTTGAAGGATTTTTCCTCTTTGGCATTATACACTGCCCTTCGCACATTGATGATGAGGATAGGTGGCAAATGGGTTATGAACTCATACTTAGTAGATTTTTTATCATCCTGTGCTGATGGGTCGTCGAGGTCATCGATATCAAATTCATCATCGAGAGCTGAATAAATGTGACGATCCTTATCGCCTGGAGACGTCAGAATGTGGTCCTGAATGTCACTTTTGAGAGTTGTAGTGCCATTTGTGGCTCTTGCATATGTTATGTTTGTGTAAAACAAACTTAATAGGGTTAGACCGATTACTCCTAGAAGATCAGGATAGTACTCACTCCTTTATCATGTCGATCTGCTCGCCATCTTCCATGGTGCTAATAGGCTTGATCGCACATCCAAGCAAGTCAAAGATGTTCATCATGATCTCGGCAGCATCTTGTTGCCTAGCGGCATACTCGACCGTAGTGGAAACGCTGTCTTGTGGCGCCGTTTTCGGCCGAGGAGGTACTGGAGGAGGGCGAGACGGTGGATCTTTGTAGAGGTCGCCAAGGCCAATTACAGCAACTTCAGAATTGTCTTTGAAAGGATTAGCACTATCCCTTCGACCATCCGAGTCATCTTGGTCAGGCTTATCCGCAACCTGAGTGTCGCTACCGTTGGTCGCAGGAATTCCTGCCGTCGCTCCCCAATCTGTTGTAGAGGCATCACCGAATTTAGTCTCCAGCTGATCGGCATCAGACGAATTTGGCATTGGTCCCATTATAGGTATGCCACCAATTTCCCCAAGGCCCTTTGATGGGCTCACCTTCGTAGGAGGATCACCTTGAGCGTCTTTGACTAAAGCCAGGAACGCCAGTTTGACTTCGGGTCTGACACTGGGACTAGGGGCCTGGATCATCATATGGAAGAGCTTTTTCAATTCAAATACGACTAAAAAATTAGCACGCGCCAAGTATGTCTTCTGGACTACTCACATTCCTGAGCCTTTTTCACTACCTCTACGCTAGGTTTGCGCCTCCCAACGATCTTATCCTTTATTGCCTCTGGAGTACATTCCTGCTTGTAATCGTCGAAGTTGAGGACCATCTCCCGCAAAGGCTGGATGGTAAAGAGAAATTGGAGAACGCTGTTGAGATAACATGTGTTCCCAATGTTCTGGCACCCGACAGGCCATGAATCAAGCGGGTGCGTTTCTATCGGTTCTTCGGGCGGTGCAGCGCCATAACCCCCTTCTCCGAATCTTTCCTTGCATATCAACCTATAAGCTTGCTCGAGCCTTGGGATGTTGTCCGGGTCTGCCTGCTTCTGTACTTCTAGTGTTGTCACTAACACGGTCGGGTCAATGGCTGCAACTCGATCTTGGATGCCGAGAATTTGGTACGCTTCACCAATGTCCATCTCCGGGCCTGTCTTCCCGTTTATTAGAAAGCTTCTAAGTTGTGCGCTGTCGCGGGTCTGGGCAATGATTCCGACTGCTTTCACGGCTATGTCCCTGCTGGTCGGGCTCTCCTCTGTCTGCAATATGTTAGATAAACATCAGGATGTGTGCGAGGTTACTGGAAATATCTTCATGATAAGCGATGACAGTGTCACTTCATGAAAAGAATTATGATGAAGGTGAGTGAAATTTGTGCGAGTGAGGAAGTTGCAGGGCCGCGCTGAAACAAACCGCCCTAGACATGTACACACCTTAAACGCAAACATTGCTTGTACAAATTCATCTGGTGTTTCTGCATCGATATCGAGCCATGAAAGAGCTTGAGTGTATGTCTCAATAGCTGTAAAGGTGTGAGTGGTTGCATGTCTCCAAAAAGTATTGAGCGCTCACCATTGGAAGCTTCCTGCAGAATTTTGGAACTTTGCCGTGCCTGGCCAATAATTCGAAGCATGTTTCGAGTCTCATCTTCTAACGCAGGGCTTATATCCTGGAGCCGTGCTCTGAATTGACCGACAATGATCTCATCTGTGAGGTGTGCAGAGTGTACGGGATCAATTCCGAAATGTCTGTAGGCCTTCGCCACTTCCCTTCTGTTTGTTTGGCCTTGTGAAGCCAAAATCTGGGCCTTTTCCTCCAACACAGCACTTTTCCTCCCTATAGCGAGATCCTGGAGGCATTCGAAATAGTATGCTGCATTGTGAGGGTCGGTTTCAACCTGTCTATCGTAGGCGAACAATATCAACTCGTCGGAAAAATCAGCCCGGGCACCGAGACCAGCGTAATATCTTTATTTAGCCGTTAACCTTTTGCAAGCAACCTCAACAAATGCACAACTTACGGATGATCCTCTACTTCCTTGAGGCTCTTGACCTCAGCGCGAGTCATTGTCTTCTTATTATCTACCCCAGCATTAAAATAGGCGAGTAAAGAACCGATCCAACTTACAGTCTAGAGATCCTAATGCTCTTTCAATTTCTGTTTCTGAAGGTTTTGGCAGGATGACCACGTTCCTAATATTTTGCTTCTCCGAGTCTGGCATGTCCAAGATTAGGACGGAGAGTTCTGCAATAACATCTTCCACCAGAGTGCGCAAAGTATCACTAGCTAGAGGATCGGATTCGGCTGGCGGCCTCGGGAGATACCAGCAAATCTCATCGCCATTCCCATGATTATCCTTTGAATCGAAGAGTTAGATTGGTGTCAATTCCTCACAACTAGGGTTCTCACCACTTCGCAAGTGAATCCAAATTCGCTCAGCATCTCATCGCAATCCCGTCCGTAGGTGACCAAAAACTTCCGGTTCAGTAATGGTATCCGCGTTTTACCCTTTTGCGGATACAAAGAGTCGTTCATATACCTGATCAAGAAATCTAGCCCATCAATAGGTCTCGCCATCTGATAATCGGCTCGGTCTGGGTCTATCTGCTTGGCTAACTCTAACCTTCTACGCAGGAGAGTACGATCCGTCATGAGCCTAATGTACTGATCCTTTAATCGAGGAGGCCGCATGCGAATGCGTAGTTCTGCTGGGCATTTCTTCGCCGAACACTGAAATCGAAAGGTGTTAGGAATATTGTGATTTAGGAATGCATCCTGCTCGTTGACATCCTCCTCCTGGTAGATGAAGTGGTGCAAGGGAAAGTCTTTATTGGGACAGGGCGTATTTCGTATCTCATAATCGTGGAAGCCCACGATTAGGTCAAGGTGATACCGACAATTTTGACAGAATGACGACACTTTATAAACAGTCTCATGGTCCGGTAAGATTCCAGGATTGGGGAGTACGCTTTGATCATGTTTCGTCATGAACATATGTTTGCAATTCTTAAGTGGTAGCGCCCGTTCTGGAGGTTTCGTTGGATCAAAGTGTGGGGGGGGGTCTGTGAGGATATTCCACCCGACCTGGGTCTCATGGCGTGGGTCATACGTTAAGATATCTAGGATGAGCCGAGGAGCAGTTTTCCCTGAACAAGAAGAGGGTAATTAGCATAAACGAGCTACTTACAAGAACACAGGGCAGGACTTACCAGGCCGAGAAGACATTTCCACCGCAGAACCGTAGGAGGGTTCTACGGTGGGGGGTATAAAACTTTACTCTTACAAAGCGCCTAAGAGATCAAGCGGGATCGTACTGCTGCAGGATATACGGAAGCGATGAGTACGAAGTGAAGTGAGTTGGAAGCTCGCGGATGAAGCATCGCAAGCGGCAAAGCTAGAGTGTGTAAGGCGGCAGTGGTCGAACCACGTAATCTGGGACAAAGTTTTATCAAATAGGAAGATCAGATGCTTCGAGAAGATTCAGCATCGTTAGCTTAGCTTGTCGGCCAAGAATGACCTCTTTTCTTATGCTAGAATGAGACAAACACGCACGCTGAACACACCTCAAGGCGGTGGCAGAATTAAGGTTATGAAGCACGGTGGTTGAGCCGCATGCCGCTGAGCCAAACCTAGAACACAATACGAGACAGCTAGAAGTCTATCCCATCGACTTCCCATTCCTTTGCCCGCTATGGCTCCCCAACACGCCACCTACCACCCGAAGGATGCCGTTTCGGCTGCAGTCAGGGCCACCATGATCACTGCTAGTGCCGGCGCTATCATTTCTGGCGTCCAGAACGCTCTTACGAAACAGAACGTAGGAGCCTTTGGCATCCTGACCAAAACCGGTGGCACAATTGCAGTTTTCGGTACAGGGCAATTATAAACTGCCTTCATGCAGCTTCTATGAATGCCGCTAACGAAGCCGTAGCTGCCATGGGAGGTTCATACGAATTCGCCAAGACTGCCTCAGCCAACTTGCGAGAAAAAGACGATAGCTGGAATAATGCCATTGGAGGCTTCTTTGCGGGCACGATGCTTGGACTGAAATGTAAGGGCAATCTCATCTACTCAATTGACATCGCTCAAGCTAACTTCAACCAGTCCGCACCCTTCCAGCAGTCCTCGGTTACGGATCTGCTCTTGCGGTGGTACTAGGCACATTTGACTACGCTGGGGGTACGTTAACGGGTTACACGCGGGACCCAGCGGTCGATGAGGTTGATAGGAAAGAGTTCTTGAGGAAAAACCGCAGGATACCAGTTGAGCAGACAGTTGCCGAGTTAGGGGAGGGTCGAGGTATGCGTAATATATTAGACATACATTATGTCTCAGCCCTAACGATTACAGGTATATATGGCCCTGGATATGAAGAGAGGAGACGGGAACGGATAAAGGAGAGGTACGGCATTGACGTATCAGCCGCCCCATCCGCCCACTAGACCAAACCGAAAATTTCTTTCCTTCTCCAGATATCCGGTGCTGTGTAATAGAGCGACTCCTAAAGCTGGAGGTAAGAGCCATGGCTGGCTTTCTGTACATATATATTCTACAAGTTTGCCATTTCGGGACGTAGTCTGGGAATAGCTTGTGCAGACCCTATGGAAGTCTGATAGATCCTGCTGTAAAATTCTAACACAGTACACCTCAACTCCCCTAACAGACTTTGTGTAGCTTTAGCAGTGCCTCAACTAATTGAATACGATCAAAGAGATCATCACACGAGCAATTGCAGGCGAGGGTCCAATGTTTTCGGAAGAAACTCCGAAGACAGTATTGCGGGCAATTGATTGAGGTTGAAATCAAGCATATATCTGACAATGCATGATCACGAGGATTCTAAATGAGCGCAGCAGTGACGATCAGAAGAACGGAAAACGGTTTGCCAGCTCCTGTAGCTGGATTGGGCCCGAAGTGCGTCCGTATCACTAAGCTAATAATCAGTAATTGTTGCAGGTAATGGCCGTCATCAATGAGCGCGCGGTCGGTGAGGGAGATAGCACCATTGATCGAAGACGATGGCATACGACAGCCCAATCAGCCCAAGTAGATTGACTGCTGGGCAATGGTTGATGGCGAGCATCGGCCTTGATGCGGGGTACGTCCAGCACCCACGCAGTTTGGGATGCAAAAATCACCACCGAACGCGCCCTGCGCGCGGGGTCCGCCCACGCGGGGTGTCGCCCCTTGACAGGCTGACGGGCAGCGAGCGGTTTTACAAATCATCTTGTGGCTTAAGATGCTCAGGCTTGCCGCTGGGCGTCCCACAGCCCTTGTATTATATTTCTCTACCCCACCATTACCGTCATTGCACAGCACCGCCCGCATTGAGTCGGCGTCAGAAGACCTCATCGAAGCGACATCGTGTGCTCCTAAATTCACGCCCAAAGCTCAATTGAAAGTTATGCCTGCTTGCCTGAGCAATACTGTCCTTACAGTTTGCATTAAAGTAACTCACTACTTCCGCGTTTCCGATCTGAAGACAATATGGCTTCCACCGTCGCAACTCAGCCACAGCCACAGCCAGAGGTTGGCTTGAATGAGCGATTTTTTCGCTATTTTCAACATGAAGTTACTGGTATGAACCTACTCCTTAGTCCTAACCAGACTCAAAATGACAAGCATGCGACGAACAGCCCTTCAGGAGCAAATGGAGAAACTGGCACACACAGCACTGGCTGGTGGGGAGAGAAACGATGCAGTCGACCACTGCCTAGCAGGAATCGCCAGGCTATCACATGAAGTCAAAGACGCGTCGAGCTACCTTCCAGCATATGATCAGAGGACATATGGCGAGGTACTTCCTTAATCCCTAAGCTATGAACCAGTACTGATTTTAGTCCTACTACTAGGCCATCAAAGCGCTTTCTGAAAAGCTCCAGAAGACACGCTCAGCCTTCGCACCCCGCAGCAAGTTCAGCTTCAAAACCACGCAAAAGAACCCCTCCGCCATCTCCCTCAATGACGCCGCCGAACTCGCAGCTCAGAACCGCCTGCGTGTTCCTGGCTACACTTCTGACACATCTGGCGCAAACTCATCCTTCATAACCAGTCCCGTGGATGCCACATCTCCCGTAGAAGAGAGGCCCGAGGCCGAGTTATACATAAATAAGAACCTCGCGGGTGCGACGCAGGAGAGCTCGTCCGCGATCCGGCAGTCATCCTTCTCAGACTCGACCAGCGTCACCATTTCCAGCCACACAGGCGCGCATATCATCCTCCCTACATCCGCCTCGCATACCACTACTTCAGGCACACTATCGAACCTCCGCCATTGCATCGTAGACATGTCGCGGCCCACATCTAACGGTGGCCCCTTCGCAGGTCTCACCCTCAAAAACATCAAAGAGTCATTGATCATCTGCGGCCAAGTCTCCGGGCCAGCCCACATCACCGGCATCGAGACCAGCGTGGTCGTAGCAGCATGTCGCCAGTTCCGCATGCATGGCTCTAAGAACGTCGATGTCTACCTGCAGTGCTCGAGCCGGCCGATCATCGAAGACTGCGAGGACATCCGGTTTGCCCCGTTGCCAGAGACCTATGTAAGTATTTTCGTCGCAATTTGCCCAAGAAACTAGCCCTGACCGGATAATCGCAGATCATGAAAGAAAACGCCCAAACCCAAAATCAATGGGATCAGGTCGACGATTTCAAATGGCTGAAATCAGAGCCAAGCCCGCACTGGAGCGTGCTCCCTCCCGAGCAGCAAATTAAAGACAGCGTGTGGAAAGATGTGGTGCCGGGCGGCCCTGGCCTGGGCTTGGATGAGATCCTGAAAGCCGTGACAGTTCTCAAAGCATGAAATCATAAGCTCAAGAGAGCCGAGCCCGCGGCGGATATTTTAGAACATTCTAGCAAGCAAATGGGCGAGTTAGCGAAGAACATTTCGGGCGTTTTTGACATTTTTATGGGAAATATCAAAGTCCTGTTTTTAGCAGAATTAACCAGGTATCACTACTTATAGTAGGCGAGAAGGTGTGGTAAATGGGTAGAGATGCCCTAGTTTAGCCTAGATAGCATAATGATTGCAGTGCTACCAAGTTTTGGTTTGAGAGGAAGGTTTTGAATTGTCTTGAATTTAGCCGCAATTAATAATTTCATCGTTGAATTCACTACATGGCTCCTAATCACGCGGCTGTCTGATCTATCAAGGTGGTTTTGAGCGGCTGGCGCACTCGTGGAGATCGGAAGGATGTTATCTGACAACACTTCATTTACCGCTGAAATTAAGCGTGGCGGACTCTGTACATCAGCTCTGCAATTTTAGCGCGGACGAGGTATGCATAGAACCACATTAGAAATAGTTAATGCTATCTTGGCGTATCGAAGTTACCTTGAGAGACTGAAGCGCTCCCGGAGATTTCAAACATCTCATCTGAGTGTGGCCGACCCAGCACTAGTTCGAAAGACCCGCAGCACGTCGCATAGTACTCCACAGGATGCAGATATACCACCGAATGCATCTCCAAATAACCAGAACACCACCCGAAATGCCCATCTCCTGGATCTTGCTCACTCAAACTCCACCCAATGCGAAATACACTGGCGCTGCCGACTCGGCAATGAGAAAGCGCATCAAACAGCCTTCCTCTTCCTCCCACCCCCCCTCCTCCAATTCCACAGCGCCTCCTGCGCATACGTCCTCGCAGTGAGATGCCCGCTCTCCTTCCCCGCCTCCTCCATCAGCGTATCCAGCACTCTCCCCTCCTCAATGCACTCCCACAACCCGGTCGCCATCGCCGACGCCCCCTCATCCTCCTCTCCCTCGCGGGCCCTCTCCCCACCACCACTATCCGGATCCCTCACCACCTGCGCCGGCCCATCGACCTTCTGCTGCCCTTCCCCGCTCTCCTCCCCAAACTCGCCCTTGCCCAGCCGATACAGGATGCGCCCGAGCGTCTGGTACGCGACGCAGCGCTGCGCGGCGACCTTGCTCCGCGCCAGCCGCGCCAGCTCCGGGATCGTGTACCCGGCGGCCTCGGGCGCGTCGGCGTGGTGGTGCAGCCCCTTTGTGACGGGGATCTCGCGCGCGCGCCGCGGCGCCAGCAGCGTGCCGTGGAAGGAGAAGCGCAGCTGGTCGGCGGAGAGCGAGCGCTGCGAGGGGTGGTAGGGCGAGCTGGTGTCGGAGGTGTCGATGGGGGCCATCCAGGCTAGGCTCGAGGGGTCGTAGGGCAGGTTCGGGAAGTATTTGTCGTGGAGGTCTGTGAGGAAGGAGGGGGAGGAGGGGTCGATTTCGGGGGGTTGCGGCGGGAGCGGGAAGTGAATTGAGGGGGGTGGAGGTTCTGCTGCTTCGTCGGTGGATGTGTTTTTGGCTTGGGAGGAGGGAGAGGAGGGCTGGGGTGACTTAGTAGGTTTTTCGGTGGTGGCTGTGGTTGTTGCCGATTCTTCTTGAGCTCCAGTATTGCTCGTTCCTGGGATGTTGGAGGTGTCGAAAGTAACTTTTTTAGTTGTAGGTTCTGCTTTTGGGGCCTGACTGTCAGCAGTAGGAATGTATGAATCGAAATCTTGCTCGTTCCGCCCATCGTCAAGGTTGGCTCGCGCGAGCAATCTCTGGATAAGACCTGGGCTCAACCCTTCGAAGAGTTCTTGCCGTTCTCTTTCGATCTCCTCAGGTGACATCTCAGCTATACGCTGTTTATTCTCCTCGTCTATCCTTCTCCTCTCAGTATCCTCAAACGTGGTTCCATGACTCGGCTGGATTGCTCCCGCAGACGTGGCGTTTGAAATAGAGGCATCTGGGGGTTGATTCATCCTCAAGGCTTGCTGCTGCTTGAAAGTAGATGTTTTCACCCGCTTCTTATGAGCAGGGAATCCGGTAGCATTTCCCTTGAGAGTAGGTGCTGCGGGTGGCTTCGCAGCTGTGGGAGTGCGTTCCTTGATATCTCTAATGAAGTCAGTTAACGGCGGCGCGGGTACGGATCTCCTATTTTCGACTCTGGAGTCTTCCTCCTGATCTGAGTCTAGATCGGCGTAGAAGCGCTCTCCTGCGGCGAAAGCCATTTGCAAGGGTTTGGATCGCAACTGGTCTTCGTTGCCCGCCTCGTTAGTAATTTGTCTACGGGGTCAAAAGGAATGTCTTGGCATTCGGCTCATCTTCCACAATACCCGCACGCCAGGACGCTTGGTACTTGATACTCTTCATTCAAGGGCATGGAACTGCAAGTGACAATAGTGTAAGATATTTCTATATTAACCCTCACTCGCCGTTCTGTTCTCTTGTTACAACATGGACATATAGCGAACTTTCGTTAGCAGATGTATGCGGCGGATTCACCTCAAGGCATAACCCGTGCCACACCCTCCTTTTGGACAGCGTCGCCTCTCCATTTAATTCCAGCACAGCCTTTTCATCAGCACTCTTGTCAAGCGCACCTCTCCTTAACAATTATTTTCATCGTCACTCAGAGTGGTAAAGCAAAAATCAACAGCCATGCATCTGCTTCACACTAGGACTAGTGAACTAAGAGAGTTTCACGGTGATGAGATTCCGGCATATGCAATCCTTTCGCATGTTTGGGGGGAAGGAGAGGTAACATATCAGGATATGCAGGCTTCTCGTTTTCAGGCGGCCAAAAAAGCTGGATTCTCCAAGATATCGCAGACTTGCAGGAAAGCACTCGAAGAATCGTTGGAGTATGCCTGGGTTGACACTTGCTGCATCGACAAGAGTAGCAGCGCAGAGCTCACAGAAGCGATCAACTCAATGTTTCGCTGGTATCAGGAAGCTAAAACATGTTACGTCTACCTTGCGGACGTTCCCGCACGAGAGAATACGGAGGTGTTCGAGCGGGCATTTGCTTCCAGCCGCTGGTTCACAAGAGGCTGGACACTTCAGGAACTCTTGGCGCCTAGAAATGTCTGCTTTTATTCAAGCGATTGGACCTTCCTTGGAACGAAAATGGACCTCTGTGACCAAATCTCCAAGATAACTACAATAAATCCTCCTTTTTTGAGAGGCGCCAATGTTCAGCATGCTAGCGTCGCAAAAAGGATGTCCTGGGTATCAGAACGCAAGACAGCCCGCGTTGAGGACATTTCGTACTGCCTTCTTGGCATATTTGGTGTCCATATGCCAATGCTCTACGGCGAGGGAGAAAATGCCTTTCGTAGGTTACAAGAGGAGGTTATCAAGGTCTCAAATGATCAATCACTCTTCGCGTGGGGTGGTGAATTCGGGGATGAGGAGGTAGTAGGATTGCTTGCGAAGTCACCATCCCAATTCAGGAATTCGGGCAACATCGTTCCTTATAACTCAAAACAAGATATCTCGTACACTACAACAAACGCGGGTTTGCGGATAGCACTTCCATTGAGCAATTTCAGTGAAATGGGATTACTTACGCGCTTCAAAATAACCTCCATTGGAATTCAGTTTCGGATATCGTCTCTGGTTGCTCTAGCCTGCCATATCGAAGACAACTTCTGGGATGTTCTAGTGCTACTACTATCCCGGCTGACAGAAGGTCGTTATGTAAGGTTAGGTGCAAGGAAGTGTATGCTCGTTCCGCGCGATGTGTGGATGGAATGCAAAAGCACCGTTAGAGAAATTAAAATTCTCACTGACAATGTTAAATTTGAATCCCCCGTCCTAAACGCTTCGGCTGTGCTCCTTCGTTTATTTCCTCTGAGCAGGCGGAAGCACAAAGTATATGAATACTATCCTGACGGGACTAGCGAACCTTGGCGCGAAGTGGCAAACGAAATCCAACTATCCACACTAAGAACAGGACTATTATTTACTGGAGAAGGGAAGGAAAAGTTCATGTTAAATCTGCAAGGCGATAAAAATTTTCTTGCGCCATACGCCGCCATCGATGGGTTTAAAGGGCAATTTCATTTGGCTATTGGCTCGAGACCTCATCATGACGTGAATACAAAACTAATTTTTCGACACGACCGGCTTGGTGTTGGTCCAAATTTCACCAGTTCTCGTAAATTAAACGAGGAGACGTTTGACGTTACTTTATTTCGTACCGCGGTAATGGGCGAGCAGAGGTTTGTACTAGAGGTGGATATTTGGAGTGAGGAGCAGATGTCAAGTGAACAGATCCAGCAAATCAGGCATTCACGACGATCAATACGACAGACCGGTTCACTCTTTAGCGAATAGCTGGGTGAACGTCGAACTATAATCGGAGGTCATCTAGCCTCACTGTTTGGATCGAGCCTAATCGAAACAAACGTCATACCGTGGCTAGAGTGTGCCATCACTCTCCAACATGATCGCACGTCTTAAATAAGCAAGCCAATCTAAATGACCTCCTTGCATAGCATTTTACATCCAACATTTCCCGGTCCGACAGAAAGACAAAGAAGTCAAAGGATAGGATATCCCAGTGTTGCTATTCAAACGATACATATTATTCTAACGTCCTGCTCCCTCTCAGGCATAATACTCGTCCTTTCTCCCGGCGGCTCTCCTAATTGCGCTAGTCCTGTCCGTCTCCACAACTCCTTCTCCCTTCCCAGCACCTCTCCCTCGCTCCTATCCACGCTACTTACGCTACTTGTACACCACTTCACAACGGGATAGCGGTCCTCCTTCACATGCTGCAACTTGAAGCCCCACCACGGCCCGTCACATTAAAGGTCTCAGGGCCGAAATCGGCGTCCAGAAAACACTTCACCACATCGCCCGTGTATATATTGCTATCATGCGGCGCCCCCTCCCCGTCCGCCTCCTCCCACTCCGAATACGAGATTGCCCCGTCTGGGCCTACGCTGCATAGAGCCTCTTTCACGTCGTCGCTGAACGCCAGTGTGAAGTGGCGGCTCGAAACGCCGATGCCTGGAAAGAGCGTCTGAGCCCAGCACATAAGCAATGGCGTCTTCTCTCCGCCGCGCATAGGTTGCTGCTGGGGAGGTGGCTTCCAGGCGGACAGTGCACTAGCGCGAGGAGAGCGTCGGCCAGCCGGCGGTGACTTGTCCGAAGGGATCGGGCGACGCTAGAGCGATGTCAATGTCCAAGGCGGCGGCCTCACTGCCCAAATTATGCGCAGCAAGGGTAGATGGGAATCACAACTCGCTATCCGAGTCGGAGTCATCGAGCTCGGGGGCGGGGGAGTCGACGATGCCGTTCCTTGCAGCCCACGTCCAGGCCGGGGCAATATACTCAGCTTCTGAATCGGGCGCCAGTTCGTACTCGCGTGACTCTTTCAGCGTCCAGAGGAGGCTGCTGCGCCACATGCCAACAACGTACGCAACGTTCCCAAGCAGCTTTTGCGTTTCGCGCGTGAGCCCGGAGATAGTGACTAGCCTGCCCGTTTGTTTGGTGAGGCGGCGCGCCGAGTAGTTTTTGACAAGCTCATGCCATGTGGTATGGAGTCTGCCATATCTTCTCCTCCCTTATCCACGCTTCAGCGCCAGCATCTCTCTCCGTCCCGCGCCAACTCTCCCAGGCTACGGTAGCGGCGAAACGCTAGACGCAGCCAATCAGCCTGCCGAAACAACCATGAACTCAGCAAGCCAGGAAGAACAGAGAAGCCTTACATCTCACTTGATCAACGACGCCCTCCACGCCCCCAGGGAACAAAAACAGCTTACTAACCTCCCAACCGCCCCCGACCCGGAACCACAGCTCGTCACCCGCGCCTAGCGACTGATAGGCATGGCCCTCGGGGTGCCTGCATTCACGGCACTCCCAGAACAGCTGCTCGCGCCCGAAATGCAGCGTCCGCGACGCCGGCGGCCGCTCTTGCAGCACCCACCCGCGCCCGCTCAGCGGGCTCGCCGGCCCGTCCACGCTCGCGGCCCACGTCTGCAGCCACGGCCGCAGCACCAGCGTCCCGGTGAGCGGGGGCGAGGTGGGGGAGTGGCGCAGGGTTGGCGGGTGGAAGCGCGGGCGGCGGGGGTGCAGGAACCCCTTTTCGGAGTTTTTGGCGGAGATCGCGGAGAGGGTTAGGTGAGCATTCTGGAAGATGGCGCCCATGAGTGCGGCTTCGCGCGTCTAGTCGTTTGGACCGTCTTGGATGATGCAGCTGGGAGAGTTAGGGGTCAAGGTGAAGGGGCGAGGGGAAGGAGGGGCGCAACGGACAGGGAGTCCATCCAGAGATAACAGCAATTTAATGCTCGCGTTACAAGCACTGCGTCGCGGAAGGAGACAGGAAGATCCGCGAGAGGTATCTGCCCTGGTCTCTGCCCCAACGTTGCGGTGGTTGTTGTGCAGGATACTACGCCGCCCCAGCAGTGGCTCAGCGCCATGTAGGGCCCAGCGTGCTCCCCGGGCGAGCCATGCCCTCTGATTCCTCTGAACCAGCCGAGCCAGGCCACTCTTTAACATCGAGCCCACTCCTACATGAAATAAGAACGCCTAATCCCGCTTCGTTTGCCGTAGGAGGGAAATGTAGCACAATCTGTGAGTCACCCGCCTCTCCGAATTCTAGTCTCTTTCTCTAGAACAGCCTTATGTCGTGTTCAATGACCGCCGGATCTCGATGGCCATGGCGTGGCATAGCCGGCATCCGACTTGGGCAGATTCAGCGAGGCTGCCGTACGAGGCATGGTGCTAGTAGCCAGGAATCTTGTACGTGAGAGGCCTGGGGGGGAGGGCCAAGAGGAGATGTCGTAGACGTTTGAAGAGGGGCAGAGCATTTGCGCAATGTCCATGTCGCGGCAGTGAATGCACATCTCGGGAATGCCCGAGTCTTGCAGGTGAGCCATTAGGGGAGGTTTGGAAACCTAGGAAGTATTGATGTCAACCACTCATTTAGCGTTTGTTCTCACCTGAACTAAAGATCAAATTTGAAGGATGGGAATTGGAAGTGGGTTGGTAAGAAAGTTGAAAGATCGATCATAGTATATCCGAACATCGTGACATGGCACTTATAAAGTGTGCCCCGACAGGGCTCCTAGATCTTATATACGTACATTTTCGCGAAAGTCTCTAAATTTTGCTCTATCCCTTGCATAGATAGATACGTCCTATCCCTCACAATCGTTTGATTTGAAAAGCTTCATTTGATTTTAATATGGACGTTTTTCTAAGCACGCTGATCTGTCGGGGATTAACCCCATTTTAACTAGTCATTAAAAATGGTTAGGCTCGCCACACGGGGTGACTCGGTCAACTGCGTTACCCCCGCGGAGAAATTTTCGAGTTTTGTGTGCGATTTAAACGAGGAAAAATCGGAGAGGCTAAATCCGTCGCCAAGACCAAAGCGGGGCGACTAGATCTAGACCCGGTCAAATAACCCAAATAACCAAAACGGTAAGCGCCTAAAAAGAGAGAAAAAACAAGGTCAACAATAATCATACACCCCCTAAATGATACGCGTACA
>Ga0307515_10003041_pt1 | contig 35538 bp, 57 predicted proteins | sample 17_EM_MG_FD_194513 | JGI IMG/M metagenome (GOLD analysis project Ga0307515, IMG submission 194513) | Populus trichocarpa ectomycorrhiza microbial communities from riparian zone in the Pacific Northwest, United States - 17_EM | ecosystem: Host-associated > Plants > Roots > Unclassified | place... | reverse complement strand
CCGTGAGACTGGACGTGAGGCTGCCGAGCGCGCCTTTCACGTCGCCGAACTTCGAGATGATGCCCTTGATAAACCCACTGATCAGCGAGCGGCCCGCCGACTGAAGAGCACTGCCCAGACCGCTGAGAGCGGAGCGGGCCCGGCCCGGAAGTCCCTTGACCCAGGCGATCGCGTCGGACACCTTCTGCCGGATCATGGAGACAAGCTGGACGCCTGCTTCGGCGGCGCGGCGGCGCAACGCGCCTCCGAGACCGGACAGAGCCCTGTTGGCGCGGCCGGGAAGTCCGGCCAGCCAACTGATCAGTTCGAGGAACTTCCTGATGGCCCAGTCCTTGGCCTGGCCGAACCAGCGGCTCATCTTGCCGGGCAGTTCCTTGAACCAGTCGACCGCGGTCATGATCCCGTCGACCGCGACTTCGACCGCCTTCTGTACGGCCTTCCACACGTCCTGGACGATCTTCCTGAACGTCTCCGAGTTCTGGTAGGCGATGACGATCGCGGCGACCAGAGCCACAATCAGGCCGATCACCAGGCCGATCGGGTTCAACATCATGACCGCGTTGAAGATGCCCTGAGCGATGGCCCACGCCCGCGTAGCGCCCGCAGCGATCATCGTGTACAGCCCGTACGCCTTGATGCCCAGCGAGATCGCCACCCACGCCGAGGCGATGACGGCGAGCGTCCCGGGCGGCATGGCGTTGATCACCTGTGCTATCCACACCGCGAGTTGGGCCGTGATGCCGATCAGCGGCAGAGCGGCCAGGACCAGCGTCCCTACAGCGACCGCCGCTTCGACCAGTACGGGCCCCAGCTCTGCAATGAGCGGCCCCAGATCGTCGCCGAGGGCCTTGATCAGCTCCTGAAGCGGCGGCGCGAGGGCCATCAGAACCGGGGCGATCACGCCGAGCGCCTGACCAAGCAGGGGCGCCGCCGTCTTCGCGAGCAGCGACATGGTCCCGAACAGGGCCTTCAACCCGTCCTGGACAGGCTTGGACGCGAACGCTTCAGCGAGCGCGCCGGTGATCTCCTTCAGGGTGCCGATGAAACCCCCGCCCGACACCTGCGCCGCCGAGAAGATGCTCCCGAGGACCGAGCCGACGTTCCCGCCGATCTCCGCCAGGTCGCCGATCAAGTCGATCGCAGACTCGATGGCCTCCTGCATCCGCCCCGAGGCGAACGCGTCGGAGATCTTCTCCGAGATCCCATCGAACGCATCCCCCGCAGCCGCCGTCAGCCGCTCGAAGCTGGGGCCCGCAGCGCTGGCCACCTGAACCAGCGCAGCCACGACTTGGCTCGGGATACGGGAGAGGTTGAACAGGCCGATGTTCGCCGAGCTGATCGCCGTGCCCAGCGCCCCGGACCTGGACAGTCCGATCGCGGCGTTGCCCACGCCCCGCGCCATCAGGTTCACGGCGCCCGCGGCATTGACCAGGCCGTTTCGGACGATGGGCAGCGTGTACTCGCCGAGACCACGCAGGACGTCGTCCAGCTTCGTGAAAAGCCGGTCCTGAACGTCCTGCTTGAGGGCGTCGAACTCCTTCGACATCCCCTTCAGTTCGAGGACAAACGCGCGCGCGTTCGGGCTGAGCTTCTTGAGCGCCTCCTCGAACTTCTCCGGATTCTCGGTGTCGAAGGCGGCCTTGACCGCCTCCTGGACACCGGACATGCCGATCTTCACGGCGTTCGTCGCCAGCTGCACAGCGACGATGCCTGTCGCAGCCACCCCCGCCGCCGGCGCGATGTTCGCCAGCGTCGCCACCACGCCGGCCGCCAGCGGAGCCGCCGCGCCGAGCACCGCCGCGATCCGGCCCACCGACCCCGCCGCCCCCAACAGGCTGCCGGCCATGCTGCCGATCCGGCCGAGGGAGAGACCGAGCCGGTTGCCCTCGTTGGTGCCCTGGCTCAGGCCGAGTGCCATCAGTTCGCCGCTGTCGGCGAAGCGGCCGTCGAGGTGGCGCAGGCGGCCTTCGGTGTCGCGCTGGAAGCCCCTCATCCGCAGCTCGGCGGCGGTGAGGCCCCGCTGCATGCCGGAGTCGTCCGCTTGGATGTAACCGACGAGCTGGCCGATCGTGAGGGCCACCGGAAGCACCTCCGCCCGCTGTTCAGTTGCCGGTCAGGAGTGCAGTGCCGCCCGGATCTGGTCCGGGTCGTCGATGACGGAGATCTCATCGCCCGCTACACGGCGGAACGTCGCCTCTGGGGTGAGGCCCCCGAGCAGGACGTAGAAGCGGCGGCGGGTCAGGCCCGTGATGTCTTGCGGGCCGAGGTGGTACTCGCGCTGGAAGTCCGCTTCGATCGCCCACCAGTGCTCGTGGACGGCGCGCGTGAGGCGGTTCTCCTCGCCTGCCGATTCGGGGCTGGGGCTTTTCCCTGTTCTCCCTGCTGCACCAGGTCGAACGCCTCACGGAACGTCATGTCCGTACCGGCTGCCTGTGCCATGCCCCACGTGAGCGCGGTGAGCAATTCCCGGAGACCCATATTGGCCTCGTCCCATTGCTCGAAGATCTCGGCCCCGAAGAGCCGCCCGACGAGTTCCGCGACGTCCTCGCGGGCGGAGGAAGAAGATAGCTCGTTGAGTCGTTCCTCGAAGCCGAACGGCACGTCTCGGGGCACCTGCACGACGACGCCGCGAATGACCTCCGTCCGGGCACCAGAAACTTCAGCCCAGAAATCATCCCAGGACTCGTTGGAGGCGCTCTTGGCGCCCTTGCTCACGGTCACGGCTTGGCCGCCGAGGTGCCCGCGCCGGAGCGTGTGAACGTCACGTTCCACGACACCTTGTCGTTGTTGCCGCCGCCCTGGTCACCCACGTTGACGTGCGCCGTCCAGATCTCCCACGTGGTGTCGTTCTTGTGGGAGAAGCGCACGCGGCCGAGGGACTCCTCGCCGAGACGCTCCGCGAGCGCCTCCACCTTGGCCTGCCCCGGGTCCCCGGCGCCGGTCACGGAGTCCCGCAGACGCAGGCCCTGAAGGCCGAGGGTCTTGCCGATCTGCATCTTCTGCGACTCGGCCTGCCCGGCGGAGACGTAGGTGGTGGTGTCGGTGGTCTCCTGGTCGTTGCCCTTGGTGAACGTGTTGAGCCCGGCGATCGTGATCCACGTGCCGGGCGACAGGAAGTCCTCGATCTGGAAATCGACGTCCCTCGCGTTGTACTTCTGAAGTGCCATTTCTCCTCCGGGCATGGCGAAATGCCCGCAGCAGAAAAGCAGCGGGCTGAAAAGGAATTGAGGGTCAGACGCGGTGCTCTGTCAGCGACCGGTGCTCAAGCTGATAATTCGTCACGTGCTCGTGCCTCCCTTTTGCGTCGACCCCGAGCGACGTTGGAGGCTGGAGAGCGAAGCACAGGATCAGCTCGGTGCCGTCCGGCAGGGTGAGCGGGCCGAGGCCGTTGAGTTCGTCGTAGATGGCCTGGCAGCGTTCCCGGGACACCCTGCGGTCGCGTGTCCCACGGCATCGGACCTGGAGGCGCGGCTCGTCGTACCCCAACCTGGAGTCCGGCTCCAGGCCGTCGTACAGGGTCAGCGCGACCGCCTCGTCGGGGGTGTCGGGCATGGACTCCAAGAACACGTTCCCGCCCGTGCCCGCGGTCTCGTACACGAGGAGGCCGAGGGTGGCGAGGTGACGGGCGATCCCGTCGAGGAGGTCAGCCACGCAGCCACCTCCGCAGGGGTACCGCCATCAGCCGCAGGACCACCTCGCGTTCCCGCAGCATGGGGATCTCCAGGTACTTCGCCGAGCGCCCGGGGAGGTGCCGCCAGGTCAGCTCTTCGTGCTGGCGGCGGGCGTACACGGTGTCGTACGAGACCGAGCCGTCCAGGCCGTCCACGTCGACCTTCCCGGAGCGTTCCAGCGTGCCCTCTTCGAGCGGCACGATCTTCCGGGACTCAGCGAGGACGTGCTCCAGCCCTCGGCGCAGGCCCTCGGACGCGAGGCGCCGGCCGCGCGACGTCCACTGCCGCTGGCCGTCGAAGGTGAAACGCGTGTACTGCGTCATACGAGGCTCACCTCCAGGTGATCCGGGGTGGGCAGGCCCCCGCCGTCGTGCCGGGCCTGCGTGATGACCTCGCTCTGCCGATCTCCGGGCAGAGTGACCAGGGACTGCGGCGGGGCATCCGGGATCGCGTCGAGACGGCAGTAGAACGTCGCCCCCGACAGAACCTGCTCGCCCGCTGAGTTGCGGACCATGCGCCGCTTCTCCTCGAGGAAGCACCGCACGGTGACCGGGGCGCCGTACAGCGGGCCGTTGGCGCTGTCGCCCTCGTACGGCTCGACGACCACCTCGTGCCGCAGGAGGAAACCGGGCATCAGCACTGGACCACCAGCCCCAGCACGAAGATGTCGCGTATCAGGTCTTCCGACCGCAGCGCCTCCAACGCCGTCTCAGCGACCTCCCGGCCCGACTCCGGGGCGCTGCCTCCGGACGATGACGCGCGGGACAGGGCCAGAGTGCCGAGCTTCACCGACGCGTACCGCCCGGCCGCACCCAGCTCGTCCCCGGTCTCGTCCCACCACTGCACCTGCGCGCACACCGCAGCCGCGAAGGCCTCCGCCACGAGCGTGTTCGAGGGGTAGCCGTCCTCGTCGACCTCGTACCAGCACAGCCGAAACACGTTCGAGCCGAGGAACCGTGACGCGCGACCGAGCCGGGCGTCGATGTCCGACGGCGGAGCCTGCCCGGTGTAGGCCAGGTAGTCCGCCGCCGTCGCGTAGATCCTGGCCACCGGACACCCCCTACGTTGCCGCGCCGAGGATCAGCACGTCGTACGTCACCGACGTGCCGGCCGCCGAGTTGGTGACGGTGATGAGGTCGCCCGTGGCTGGCGTGACCACCGCGCCAGCAGCGCTCGGGGCCACCCACAGGAACATCCCGGAAGGCTGCACCGCGACGCCGTCGCTAGCCGCCAGGAACATTCCGGGAAGGCCGTTGGCGGCGGGCTGGGTGACGTTGACGTTGTTCGTGTTCCCGGTCGCCGCGATCACCATCACGACCTTGATCCGGGCGAACGTCAGGGTCTGCCCGAACTTGTCGGCCAGCGTGCCCGCCAAGTCGAGGTTCTCCGTGCCCGACGCGGCGAGGGTCCGCTGGTCGTGGAAGAGCAGGTTGACCGCGCCCGCCCCGGCACCGTCACCGAAGTTGAGGAACTTGAGGTAGTCGACGGCGTCCTGCGGGACGGACAGGTCGTCGGGCTTGGTCTGGGTGGTGACCAGCTTCAGCTCCACCCGCGTGCGCGTGAGGCCCATCAGCTATCGCCTCCGTCCGCGTACTTCGCGGCCAGCTCGTCGCGCGTGGCCTTCTCTGCCTCGTCCTCGTCCATGCCCTGGGAGGCCGCGTAGGCCTTCCAGTCCGCCTTCGAGGCCGAGCGGGCCGGAAGCTTGTCCGTGGGGTCCTCCGTGACGGGCGTCGGCGCCTCGTCGTCAACACGTCGCCAGTCGGTCGATGGATCATCGGAAAGGGCGTCAAGACGCACCTCGTCGTCACTGCCGGGTGTTGGGCGAATCCGCTCCGCCGCGTGGGCACCGGCGCCTCGTTCGTACGTCGCCACGTCACACCACCAGTCCGGTCATGACCGCGTGGGCCTTCTCCGCGCCGTACTCCAGGCCGATCTCGCCGTAGAGCTGGACCTCGTCCGAGGCGCCAGTCTTGGCCAGGGGCTCTTCGAAGAACACGCCCTTGTCAGGCACGTTCAGGAAGACCGGGCGCAGCTGCTCCAGCGACACGGCAGCAAGGGTGTCCTGCGGCATGTGTCGGTCCATCATCAGGTTGAGCGTCCCGAAGTCCGTTACGACGGTCGTCAGTGCCACACCGCCGACGTTCCGCGAGGTCTCCGTGTACTGGCCGTACTGCGACGCGAAGGCCTTGGTCACAGCCCGCTTCTGGATGCTGTTGCACAGCAGGGTGGCGGTGAACTGCTCGCTGAGCCCCCCGTTGTCGAAGGCCAGCTGGATCATGTCGTTGACCACGTCGCCGGTTAGCGCCGTCGCCCACGGTTTGGTCCACGCCAAGCCGGTCGCGGTGCCCAGGGTGAGTGCAGCGCCGCCGAGGCTCGTGGCGACCTTGAAGGTGTTCGCGGCACTGGACACGACGTAGTAGACGCGGCCGGCCACGATGTTGGTGGCCACGTCCGTCAGCGTGAACACGATCTTGTTGCCATCGGTCAGGCCGTGGGCGGTCGAGGTGATCGTGTCGGTTGCCGAGGTGCCACCCGTCGTGGTGACGCCCTTCGCGATCCGGTTCGTGGTGACCGCAGCGAGCAAGCCCCGAGTCTTGCGGGCTGTGGCGTTGGTGGTCGGGTTGGCGAAGGTGCCATTGATGAAGCTGTAGTTCACGTCCAGGGCGATGGACTTCAGCTCCTGCGCGACCTGCCAGTCCAACTCACTGTTGACCGGGTTGGAGCCGTCGACGCCACGGAACGGAGCCGATCCGGGCGTCGCCAGCTGCCCGATGGCCGCCTGCTTGGTGTAGGAGACGCTGACCTTCGACTGGTGGATCTGGGCGACGTTGCGCACATTCGCCCGTACGCGCTCCTGTGCGGCCGGGGCGGTTGCACCTTCCACCTGGACGTTCTGCCCGGGATCGCGCAGGTCGTAGGTCTGCCACTCGAACTCGACGGCGGTCGTCATACCGCCGCCGGTGAGTCCGCCGATGGCCGACAGCAGCGGGGTGTCGTCCGGAGTGAGCGCGATCAGTTCGTTCGCGTAGTTGGGGAGGTTGAAGGTGGTGCCCATCCCGGTGATTCCGGCCATGGCCTACTCCTTACGTGGTCTGTGCGGCCTTCTGCCGCTTGAGTGCGATGACGCGCGGGAAGTTGCGCGCCTTCGTCGCCTCCTCGATCTGCTTGTCGAGGGAAGCGCCCTGGTCGCCGGAGCCGCCCGCGCCGCCCATGTCGCCGCCGGAGCGGCCGGCGCCCTTGGGGGCGAGCTTGGAGAACTTGGTGACGGCGGCCTTGATGGCCTTGTCGTCGACCTCGCCGTCCTCGCCGATGAACTTGCTGACGTCGATGTACTCGGCGAACTCGCTGAGGTCGACGCCCGCGCGCGCAGCAGCTGCTTCGAGGCGGGCCTGAGCGATCCGGGGGGCGGCCTCGGCGAGGGCGGCCGTGCGGCCTGCCTTCTCCGCTTCGGTGACGGCCTTCTCCTGCTCGCTCATGTTCGCGGCCTTGAGCTTCTCCAGCTCGGTCGCGGCGTTGGCGTTGGCCTTGGCCCGCTTCTCCCACTCGCGGGAGTGCGCCTTCCAGTCCGTGACGTCGCCCTCGCCGGAGCCCGAACCGGTGGATGTACCGGAGCCCTGCCCGCCTTCGCCAGAGCCTTGACCGCCGGAGCCGTCTCCACCCTGGCCTCCAGCGCCTGTGCCGCCGTCACCGCCTGCGTTGCTGCCGGATCCGGAGCCGCCGCCGTCCCCTGCGCCGCCATCCGCGTAGAGGACCGGGGCGAAAGGGCCAGTGGCGTAGGGGTGGCACCAGCCAGCCCCGGACAGGCGGGGAAGAGTCTTCTTGTGCATGGGTGTTGCTCCCTTTTCGGGATGTCCGGCGGTGCCCGTGCGGGCGGTGCCGGGAAGTCTGTGTCAGCGAGCGGAGCCGATCTGCTCGCGCACGGGCTTACGCCGCAGGTCCGGGTGCGCATCCACGTGCTCACGCTGAGCGGCCTGCCACGCGCGGACCTTCGCACCCGCCCGCTTGCGCGCGGCCTCGTCCATCGCCGCAGCCTGCACCCGCTTCCAGCGGCGGATGTGCCGCTCGATCTCCCGCTGGCGCTGCGTGTCCTCGTACGTCGTGCCCGGTGTCGCATGGTGCGGCGGCCTGGTGGTCACGCCCGGGAGGTACGCGGCGAGGCTGTGCCGGCAGTTTGGATGGAACAGCCCTGCCGCGCGCGCCTCGATCAGCGATCCGGCGACGTGCACCGCCAGAGTGCGCGTCGGTGCGAACAGGCCTTCCGGCTGGATCGCGTGCTCAACGCGCAGCGCCTGCGGCCCAGGAGGACCGGACAGCGTGAGGATCTCGCCCTCCCACTGCGCGCACAGCGGGCACTCCAGCGGGGCGTCCGAGACGATGACCAGTCCCACGCCGATCTCCGCCAGGGCGTCGGTGTGGCCCTCGATCGCCGCGCGCGCCGTGACCGACCGGACGGCCATCTCCGCGTACGCGGCCAGCTCCCAGTTCCGCCCCGCCCGGTCCGTGAAGCCGCTCACGCCCCGCTGCGCCAGCTGATCGAGGGCCCGCTGACTGGCCTGACGGCGCGTCTCGATGCCCAGTAGCGGCCCGGCGGACACTCGTGAGACGACGTTGCGGTAGGTGTCGACGACGGCCCGGGTGATGCGCTGGTACAACGGCCGTGTGTCCTGCGCGTATGACGCGGCCAGCCGGTCTACCGAGGGTGCGTTCGGCAGGATCCGGCGAGCGTGGAGTTCGCGTCCGATGTCCAGCGCCCCCAGCTCGGCGACAGCGGCCTGCCTGCCGCGCCCGTACGCGGTAGCGAGGGCCTGCGCGACGGCGCCGTTCGCGTCGGTCTGGAGGGCGTTCGCGACGTGCTCGACGGCTTCCCGTAGGTCACCAATCGAGCGGAGCTTGATCTCCGCCCACAGCGGCGAGTCGATGCCCTGCGCGAGTGCCCTTCGTATCCGCTCGATGATCGCCAACTCGGCGTCCTCGTACAGGCGCGTGATCGCGGCGGCGAGGTCCTCGGCCATCGCAGGGGATACGGCCATGGGCTACGTCTCCCCGCTGTCGTCCTCGCCCTGGTCCGTGCCGCCGGGCGGGGGGAAGCCGGGGCCGGGGCCCTCGGCGCCCGTCAGGGCCGGGTCTGCGAGCGCGGACTCGTCCTTGATCCGGATTACTTCGGCCTTCACCTGGTCCTTGTCCCAGTCCGGATGGACCATCGCCACCAGCGTCTCCTTGGAGGCGGCTTCGGCCCGGGCGAGAAGCTCGGCGGTGGTGGCCAGTTCCACCGGGCCCTCGGTGACGCCGTCCTGGAGTTCCACCTTCGGGGGCTCCAGGTCCAGCCCACTGACGCGGAAGCGCGGACCCGACAGGACCGCGAGGTAGGAGGCGCTGATGTCGGCAATCCCGGGCCCCCAGTACTTGCCCTTGCGGCCGGCGGTGCTGAGAGAGCGCCGGTTGCGGGCCTTGACCTCGGTCGCGGTGACGGCCTGGCCGTCGGACTCGCCGAAGCTGCCTGCGGAGTAACCGGCCTGTCGTACGGCCTGCTCCATCAGGGCCTGGGAGGTGTCACGGTGCTGCTCAACCCGGATCTCGAACTGCACGATCGTGAGTGGGTTGGGGTCGCCGGGGCGCGGGAGCATGTTGAGGCCGGTGTAGATCCGGCGTTCCTCATCCCATGAGGCGCCCTGGCCGGGGCCCATGGACTCCAGCATGCTGGACGGGACGACGACGCGGCCCTTGCCGTTCTGGATGTCGCGCATCCAGCTGGAGTACGTCTCGTCGAGGGCGTCCATCAGGCCTTCGATGCCCTGGAAGTCCGACTGTCCCCAGTACGCGGCGGTGGGGATGTGCCTCCAGGCGCGCGCGGGGCGAACGTTGGGCACGTAGGCGGCGGTCAGGTTGTCGGGGGCGCCGGTGTCGAGGCCGCCCTCGGCGTCCACCTCGGCGGCGAGGGGCGCCGTGGTGGGGTGGTCGGCGAGCGGGCGTACGGTGCCGAGCGATCCGGCTGAGCCCTCGTACAGGCCGTGGTAGATCCGGCCCTTCTCATGGCGCTCCAGGTGCCGGAACACCCGCCGGTCGTCCGGGGATTCGGACTCCAGTACCGTCCAGAACGTCACCGCGCGCAGCCGCCCGTAGGCGAACTCTGGCACGGCCCGATCGGCGGCTACGGTGTCGATCCACGGCCGGTCGGAGACATCCTGGTCCCACACCACGCGCAGGTACGCCCCGCCGAGTGCGGCGCAGACCTCCCCGGCTTCCAGGAGGGTCGGCTGGAGGCCGCTCTCCAAGAGGTCGTCGAGGGCCTGCTGCGTGGCGTCGCTGGCGTCCTCGGTGGCTTTCAGGGTTGGCGGCTCGGAGAACAGGAGTTCGCTGCTCGTGCGGGCGATGTCCCCGGCGAGCGGTACGTGCAGTTTCTCGCGCTTCTGGCCTTCTGTGGTGGGGTTGCCCCAGAACCAGCGGGCGAGGCGTCCGACGACTCCGCCGCGGTACTGCGAGGGTCGGTCGACGGCGTCGCGGTAGCCGCGGCTGAGGTAGCGCTGTTCGAGGCGGTCGGGGTCGGAGGAGTACCAGGCGTCCCAGTCGGCGAGGGCGAACTGGATGCGCTCGTCCGTGGGCGGCCAGGGGATGTCACCCGTGGGCAGGGGCATCTGCCACCTCCTCGGCGGGCTCCGGTTCGTCGCCCTGCTTGAGGTCGACCTCACGGGCGAGCACCTCGATCACGAGGACCGGTCGGCAGTAGATTTCGGTCCGCACGGTCACCGCCCGCACCCCAGGGATGGGCTGGCCGTCGAGTTCGACGGTGCCGCGACCGTTCGTGGTGAGGCGCACCTTGGCGAGTCGTACGGCCATTACGCGGCCACCTCCAGGAGCATCGGGATGTGTGGCCGCCACAGGGCCTCGGTCGTACGGATGCCGTACCGGAGCGCGTCGCACGAGTGGTCGTCCTGCTTGATCGGGGCGTCTTCGCCCTTCTCCGCTTTCTCGTCATCCCAGGAGTAGCCGGGGATTTCCTCGATCAGCCCGCGCGCGGACTCGTGGATGAACAGCCGGTTGGCCGCGATCAGCGATCCGACCGTGCGGATCCCGTCGAGGACGGTGTTGTCGGCCGGGGTGACGCCGTGGACGCCGTCGCGGTGCAGCTGCTCCACGTAGGAGGCGGCGGAGGGGTCGACGACGGTCCACTCTGGCTGCACGCCGAGCACGTTGGTCTGCGGGTGCGGCACCGCAGCGAGCCAGCGTCGGCGCGCCTGCGAGTACTCGGCGTCGGTCTTCTTCCGGCGCTCGGCGCGAGAGTCCCACCGGTACTCCGAGACGACGTACAGCCGTTGGTCGACGCCCAACCCGATGAGGAGGTCGGCGTACGGGTTGGTCGTGCCGTAGTCGATCGCGTCGCACAGCCACCGCTGGATGTGCGGGACGTCCTTGACGACGTGCCGCGTCTCGTCGAACGTGTCGTAGATGGCGCCTTCGGCCTGGACCCAGTGGCCGAGGATGTTCCGTCGGTAAAACAGCCCGGTGTACGTGCTCTTCAGGAACGCCACGTACGTCGGGTCGAGGTACGGGTTGTCGTCGAGGGTGAAGTGCCACGACCGCAGCCCCGTCTCGGCCGGGCGCTTCAGGTACTCCCTGCGGAACCAGTGCGCCGGGTTGTCAGGGTTCGTCGTGGTGAAGAGCTTGGCGCCCTTGACCGAGCAGCGGGCGAGGAGCTGGTCGAAGAACGTCTTCGGCAACGTCGTCGCCTCGTCCACGTAGGCGCCGGAGCAGGTCATGCCCCTGACCTTGGGTTCTGCCTTGGCGTCGTTCGCGCCGAGGACGTGCACGATCCGGCCCATGATGATCGCGATCGGGGCGCCTGGGTTGTACTTGACCTGCTTCGCCAGCCTGCCGAAGATCTCCGGGTTGGTGAGCGGCTGGATGACGTTGCGGTACAGCGAGTCTCGCGTGCGCCCGACCATGACCAGCTCGCCGCCGCGCGGCGCGGTCCTGACGAACTCCAGCCAGCAGATCAGCGAGGCGATCGTCTTGCCCGACCGGACGCTGCCTTCCCACGCGTTGATGCGCGACTCGGCCTCGACGATGGAAATGATCTGCTTACGGGACAGCGGCAGCGCGTCAAGGAGACTCACCCTCCGCCTCCTCGCTGCCTGCCTCCTCGCTCTTGGCCTGGTCGTACGCCGCTCTCAGCCCGACCATGAGCTGGCCGAGGACCGACTGAGCGTCCTCGACACCGGAGTCGTCGGCGGGCGGGACGAGCTTGAGAGACTTCTCCAGGGCGATGCCGGCCGCGGCCATGAGGTTCTTCTTGTCGCCGGAGGGCGGCTCGTTGACCTGCTTGTCGCGGTAGGTGTTGTCCTTGCCGCCGAAGTTGTAGATGGTCGCGGGCTCCCACATCTGCTGTGTGAGCCGGAGCGCGTCGAGGTGGAGGTCGACGGCGGTGTCGGCGCGGAGGGCGGCGAGTTGGGCGACGCGGTGCCGGGTGGCGTCCTCGGTCATCGACGCGTCGAAGACGAGTCCAAGTTCGCCAGCGATGACGGAGACGGTGCGTTGCGCGCGGTCGATCTCGCGGGCGATGGCGTTGCGGCCCATGCCGAGTGCGTGCAGTTGGCGTACGCGTTTGTAGTCCTCTTCGGTGACCGGGAGGCCGTTCTGGTTCGGCACGGTCACCTCCGGGCATGCGAAGGCCCGGCCAACGCGGGCGCGGGCCGGGCCAGTTCAGCGGTGGGTCAGCAACTCTCGTCGTCCTTGACGGCGTAGAGGACCACGGGCGTGTCCGTGGGGTGTGTGCCGGCGTCGGGCTCCTGGCTGCATACGACCCAGTTGCGGTCCAGGACCTGCAAGCGGTTCTGGCCGCTGGCGTCCTGGTCGTCGAGGGCGTAGAAGCCGGCGGCCTGTGCTTCGTCTTGGGCGGCCTGGAGGTCTTGGCCGACGAGGTTGGGCAGCGTTGCCGACTCGGCGGCTGTGTCGGTGGCGCTGTCGGACGTTTCGGTGTCCGTGGCGGTCGCGTCGGTGTCCTTCGGCTGGTCGTTGGTTTCCTCGGCCGTGGTGTCCGGCTTGCTGGGGCTGCTGCTGTCGGTGCCTTCGCAGGCGGTGAGCGTGAGTAGTGCGGTGGCGGCGAGTGCGGCTGCGATGGTGCGGGTGCGCATGGTGTCCCCCTGGGGTGGTGCGTGAGTTGGGGAGCATCATGTGTCGCGTGTACGGGCTGTGGTGGCCTGGTGACGTTTCTGTGACACAACTGGGTGTCGGGGAATGGCGAAGGCCCGCGCGGTGGCGGGCCTTCGAGGTTGTTGGGTCCGGGCACGCCGGACGTGGGGCCAGGATGACGCGTGATCGTCCGGAATGCAACTACGAACGGCTCAGGGTCCGTCCACGAACTCACGGTTCGGACCACCCTCGGCGAAGGGGACCTGAGGATCGATGTGGTTGATCAGATCCCCCGGTGCCGTCCTCCCGTCCCTTTCCAGAGAGACGCCGTGTGCCTCGGCCATGGCGCGCTGCTCGTTGGCCAGTTCGTGGGCCGCCGTGTCCAACAGGGCGTCGATCAGGTCCTCGGCCTGTTGTTCGTCGAGGGCGGGGTTGCCGCGGAGTATCTCGCGTACGACGTTGGCGCGGGGGTTGCCGTCCGTGTTCTCGGTCATGGGCCAATCCTCTCGTGGTCAGTCGCAGGGGAAGTGTGAAGCCGGGTAATGCCCGCCGCAGTTGGCGCAGTAGTAGGTGGTGTGGTCGATGCCGAGGGCTGCGAGGAGGCGTCGGATCATGGCGTGTTCACCTCCCCTGCAATGTGGATATGGGTGTAATTGGGCAGTCCGGGGGCGACTGTTGTGTAGATCAACATCCCCTTCCGGCCTTCGAGAGGGGCAACGCTCACAAGTTTGTGACCTGCACACTCATCACAGGAGGGGCGCTCCTCCCCCGGTGGGGGAGCGGGGTTAGCTGTACGGCGCACAGACCGCCAGAGCAGCACGGTCCCGACGACCCACACCGCGAGCACTCCGGCCGTCGGAGAGACGGCGAACACCACGGCGGTGACGACCCCCGCGAGGACCACCAGCACGCACGCGCCAGCCGTACGGCCCGGCTCCTCCGAGGACTCCTTGGCCTGCCTCTTCGCCATCACCGGAACGCCGCGTACACGGGGTCGGCGATCAAATTCGCGGCCTGCGCGAGGGGCACCGCAGCGAACCCCGCGACCCCGGCGGACGTGCCCAGGGTGATGCCGCACCACGCGCCCCGCTTCAGGACGCCCGCCTCGAAATCGTTGGCCTTCTTCACGGCCGCGATGAACGCGATGGTCAGGATCAGGACCAGGCAGTTCCCGGGGCCGGACAGCGGCACGAACGTTGCGCGGGCCGCGAGCTGGCCGCGCTGCTCGCCGACGCCCCAGAACAGGGCCACGTCCCCCAGCCAGTTCGACAGGCCCAGGACGCTGCTGGACGCGGTACCGATGAGGCCACCGATACCGAGGGTGGTGAGACATCCGTAGCACCAGGACAGCAGCCAGGGCAGCAGCCGGGCGGCGTGCTTTAGAGGGTCCTTCAGCAGTTTGGCGCGGCCGGGCCACCACTTGGTGACGTCCCAGATGAGGATGCAGAGGCCGACGGTGACGCCGCCGTAGGTCACGTAGTTCATGGGGTCCTTCAGCGGAGGACGGCGACGCCGAGCGCGGCCAGGGTGAGGATGAACGCGGTGGTCCCGGTAATACGCGGGGTGTCGTGGAGGGCGACCGCGCAGAGCCCGAAGAGGCTGAGCGCGGCCGATCCGGCGAAGAACAGGGCCAGCATCAGACGCCTCGTCGTACGGGTGTCGGACTGGGCGGTGTGATCGTCGGATGCGGTGTCGGACGCTCGGTGTACGGCGTCGGAACGGTCGACTGCACCGAGCCGCGCGGGGGCTCCTGACCTGCGTCATACCGGTCAATCCAGTACCGAGTGATCGTCGGACGGACCGCGTCCGGGCAGCGTCCGGTGTCCCACGCCGCGCGGTAGGTGCCGGCCACGATGGCGACGGCGGTACGCACGGCGTCCGACACGGTCATACCGGTGCGGAGCATCGTCTCCAGGTCGTCATACAGCTGCGGGTCGACCTTGACGGAGGCGGTCTTACCGACCGTGGGCGGTGTGCTCATGCTGTGCCTCCCGTGTGACCCGGGCGGCGGTCGGCGTAGCGGCGGTAGTCCTCGGCGGCCTGCGCGCGCAGGTGCGCGACGGGGGCGACGCGGCGGAGGAGGAGGGCGTACTCGCCGCGGGTGACCGGGGCCTCTATGCGGGGGGCGACGGCGAGGAGCTGGGTGTGCGCCGGCTCTTCGCCCTCGGTGAGGTCGCGGGCGACGGTGAGGCGCTCGGCGTCGGTGAACTCGTTCTCGGGGGTGTTGTGGCTGAGGAGGTCGGCCATGGTGGTGAGGAGGTTGCGGAGGCTGACGGGTTCTTCAGCAGGGGTGGGCTGGTCGGTACGCTCCATCCGGGCCTGCTCCTTCGTGATGGTTGTGGGTGGGTCCGCCCCCGGCCCATATGGCGTTCGCGCGCCGGGCCGGGGGCTTGTTGTTGGTGCAGGTTCCAAGCTAGGGAACCTGCTTTACAGTGTCAACAAGGTTGGGCAGGATGGAGCCTATGCCGGACGTGCCAGGGCCGGAGGAGAAGCAGGCCGAGGAGGGCAGATTGGTGAACCTCTCGCAGCTCGCGGCGGAGCTGGGGGTCACGCGCCAGTGGCTGCACAACCTCCGTGTGAGGGACCCGAAGTTCCCGCCGTCGCAGCGGAAGCCGGGCAGTACCAGGGAGTTCTGGGATCTGGCTGAGGCGCGCGCCTACTACAAGGGCCGGGAGCTGCGCCCGGGCGAGCGTACGGACCTGAAGCCGCAGGCCGAGGAGTAGGCGGGCGTACGTGAGCCCCCGACCGAGCGAGACGGTCGGGGGCTTCGTCGTTGCTGGTGGCCTGCCAGCAACTCGCGGCCCACCCGGTCGGTGATTCGCCGCGTACCACCAGGATGGCAGAGCTACGCCACGGCCGTGCTCTGCCCTGACCACACGTGCCCGCACCTCGTGCAATGCGCCACCGGATCGGCGCCGGCACCCCCGTGCATCTCGATCCGCCCGCCGCAGTCCGGGCACGGACGGGCGAGGGGCGCGACGCGTGCGGCAACGTCGAGGGCCCGCTCTACGCGCTCGGCTGCGCCTGCGGCCACGTTCGCGATCAGCCGGGCCTGCGTATCAGGCAACGCGATGAACGGGCCTGGCGCGCGCTCGACTCGGGCGAGGAGCCACAGTCCTGCGTACGTCGCGATCCGGCGGCCGGAGTAGCGCCAGCGGCGAAGGTCTGCCGCGTCCGCGCGCGCCAGCTGGTCGCGGCGGGCCCGGTCGGCGGCCGGCCACGAGCGGGGGGCGAAGGGCATCGGGGAGCGCTGAACGACGGCTGCGACCTGATCGGCGGTGTTGACGAGGGCGGCCTCGACGGTGCGCATGGTGTCGAGGACGGCGATGCGGAGCGGGGGTCGGGTTTCGCCGATCTGGGTGGGGTCGCGTTCGAGGGTGCGGAGGGCGAGCGCGCGGTGGCGTTCGGCCTCCAGTTCCTCGGCGTCGTTGCGGTCGATGCTGGCGAGGTAGTCGGTCATGCGTCCGGCGGGGGGCCAGGTGGCGGTGCCGGTGGTTGCGAGGGCTTGGGTGAGGTCGGTCCAGTGGAGGGTGATGGTGCGGAGGTGGTGGGCGGTGGTGGTCATCGCTGCTCCTGGTGCTCAAGCGGTACGGTGATCAGCACCTGAGGGGCGTGCGCCGGTCCGGCCAGACTGTTGGCGCGCGCCCCTTCGTCATGCTCAGGCAGTCGCGTGCTGCGCTTTGCTGGCGGCCTGCCGTTCGGGGTCGTCGGGGTAGCCGCAGCGCTTCTCTTCGAAGAACCAGATCGAGCCGGGCATCGCGCAGTCGGGTGTGACGCGGTGGCGGTCGACGTACACGTAGTCGCGCTGGGCTTCGGCCATGTGCTCGTCGCAGGCGAGGCCGTTCTCCAGCTGCGCGTCCCAGGCGATGTGCCAGGTCGCTGGCTGGCCGCAGTCGCTCTCCGGGCGGTCGCCGGGCGAGTAGCTGCAATTCTGCTGGCTGGTGTCGACGATGCGGCCGAGGGGGACGTTCGGGTCCATGGTCAGTCCTTGGTGTCGGGTGTCCGGCGGGGTCTGGCAGCAGGGGCCGGGGCACGCTTCGTCGTCGAAGCCGTCTGGGTCCCAGCCGACGGCCGTCATGACCCCTCCTGGAGGCGCTCGGCGAGGGCGGCGCGGCGGCCCGCGTCGTACTCGGCCCATGTGGTCGCGAACCGGTACCGCTCATGAGCGGGGGTCTCGGTCCGGCCGCGCGCTTCGGCATGGAGCCGGGCGGCGTGCTCCCCGATGTGCGCGTACTTCTGCTCGGTCCTATGGCCGTCCCACTGCGCCCGACGATCGTCGGCGGCGACGTGCTCCACGTGGGCGAACAGCTCGGCGTCGCGGGGCGCGATGTGCCATGACGCCTGCTTGCCGCCGATCCGGAGGTACAGGATCTGCCAGCCGTCCTCGTCGACGTCGGGTGCGGGTGCGATGACCGAGGGGTGGAGCGCGGCGAGGAGGGCGAGGAGTTGGGCGCGTTCGCGGTACGCGCCGTCCCGCTCCCCCTCGGCGTCGTGCTTCTGCTCTCCCACGGCCTTCAGCTCGCGCTCGCGCTGCCTGGCGATGGCCTCCCAGTCGACGGGCGCGCCCTGCTCTTCGACGACGGCGCCCTCGCCGACGTACAGCGGATGGTCGGACGGGATGATCCCGGCCTCGGAGCCCCACTTGGGTGCGAGGCGCGCGGAGACCCGGTCGTTGAGTTTGGCGGTGCGGTCGAACAGCATCGTGAGCTGTTCGTCGTGGGTGAGGGGGCGGTTCTGCTGGCTATTGGTCATGCTGCGCTCCGTTGCTGGTTGGGACAGGTCGGGTCGTGGTCGGTGGCGAGGCTGGTCCACCAGCGTTCGCAGCACGCCTCGTTGAGCGCGGCCTCGGCGGTCTTGTTGGTCCGGGCGTGGCGTTCGGCTCGTACGGCCTCACGCCGCAGCGCGTCGTCGAGGTCGCCTTCGCGGATCGCGGCCGTCACCGCCAGCCCGGAGCCGATCACGAAGGCCACGCACGCCCACGGGGAGCCGTTGAGGGCGGAGATGACGGCGCAGTAGGCGAGCCAGACGAGGAGCGCGCCGTACACGACGTGCAGGGTGCGCGAGAGGCGGCTCATGGGGTTATCTCGATCTTCGCGAGCGGGACGCCGTCGTGGATCTGGTCGTACAACTCGCTGAGGCGTCCGATCGCGCCGTTGCCGCGTCGCTTGAGGGCGTTGCGCGCAGCCATCGACAGGGAGGTCCAGCAGCCCCAGCAGAGGTACTTGCCGGGGCCCTTCACTCCGTCGGAGCAGCCGGGGCAGCGGGTGGTGGTCATCGGCGTCTCCAGGTGCGTAGGGGCGGGAAGTACATCCAGTGGCCGAGGGGGAGGCCGGCGGTGGTGGTGACGAGGAGCACGAAGGCGATGGTGTCGATCACGGCTGCTCGTCCTCGTCGGCGTCGCCGGGCGTGACGATGTGCCGGTTGGCGGGCTCGTGGCCGGCCAGGAGGACGCAGCCGGAGCCGGGCGCGCTGGTGGCGCCGTAGGTGCAGAAGGTCTCGACGCTGGGCTCGGCGGGCGCCTTACGGACGCTCCAGCGGCCGTCGGGGTGCCGGATGACGTGGTCCCCGTAGCGGGCGACGATGCGGGTCTCGCCGGTGCCGATGCGGAGCCCGACGCAGACGCTCTTGTCGCCATCCGACTCGAAGTAGCCCTTGGCGTAGATCCGGTCCCGATCGACCTCGTCGTCGACGTCGGTGATGTTGCGCGGTGTGAGCAGCCACGTCTTGCAGCCCTGCGCCTCCAGCTCGACCAGCGGGGCGCAGCGGTCGCATTCGGCGCGGACGTCGGTGAGGTTGCCGTGGGCGTCGACGTCGCGGTCCTGGAGGTCGCCGAGGAGGGTTCCGCAGCCGTTGCAGGCGCGCTTGACCTTGATCGTGGTGACGGTGTGGCCTTCGTCGTTGACGGTCTTCACGTCAGGGGTGAAGGTGCGGGCGGTGTCGCGGGTCGGCCACCACGCCTCGTGCTTGTCCTGCCGGCACAACGCGCACAGAACGCCGTGCCACGTCGCCGTACCGCACTCGCCGCACTCCGACGACGGCCGCTTGGGCGGGGCGCCGCCCTGCATCACGGTCACGCAGGCCGGGCACAGGCCGTCCGGCAGTGCGGCGTTGGGCTGGGTCTCGATGAGGTCTTCCGGAACGACGGCCATGCCCTCGCAGGCCGTCAGCGCCAGGACGCCTGGCTTGGCCTGAGGGAAGAAGATCGGGCTGGGGAAGATGTGCCGTGTCTCGGGGTCTGCGTCGGCGTAGGGGCTGTGGGGGTTCGGAGCGAGGGTGGTCATGATCGTTTCCTTCTGTATGTGCGTGGGCCCGTCCGGAACCGGATGCGTGCGGTCGTGCTGTGGTGCTCGTGGTGTGGCTGTGTCGGGTGTTGTTGTCGCGACGCTCGTCCTCGTCCCCCTATAGGGCGGGGGACGAGGGACGAGGTCGCTTGACGTCGTCCCGACTTCGTCCCGGACGAGGTGGGACGAGGTCGCGGTGAGTGTGTTTGTGCAGGTGGGAGGGGGTGTGACTTCGTCCCGTGATGGTGTGTCAGGTCGGGACGAGGTGGGTTTCAAGATCGGGACGAGGTCGATATCGCGCTGACCTGCGAACATCCCGACCGGTATGGAATCTGACGGAGTGTCACGGGACGAGGTGGGACGAGGTCGTCCGAAGATCGGGACGAGGTCGGGACGAGGTGCGGCGGGCTGGTTCACGAGGACTCCTCGGGGGTGTCCGCGATGCTGTGGAGGACCGCGCCACGGCCGCCACGCTCGGTCTTCACGCGCCCGGTGTGGACGAGCCGCGTGAGGGCCCTGCGAGTGACCGAGGCGCGCCCGGGGATGAGTTCCTCCAGGGCGTTCTTGCTGAGCGGCTCGATGGCCTTGGTGAGGATCTGGAGCACCTTGTCCTCACGGCCCTTGATCTCCGCCTCGTCCTGCTCCGCCTTCTCCTCCCGCGCCGTGAGGTCGCCCGGTTCGTCGACGTGCTGGATCGGCGGGAAGAGGTGCGCGGTGGCGAACTGGTCGCCCTCGGAGCGGATGACGAGGTCGGCGAACCAGTGCATGGGGTTCCGCCCGCCGGGGAGCGCGTGCCGGCGGATCTGCGCGGGCCGGTCCTTCGCGATGCGCAGCCGGGAGCGGCCCTCGGTGTTGATGCCGAAAGGGCGGACGGCCTCCAGCATGTACTGGACGCCGTCGACGGCATTCAGCTTGTGGACGCCGCCGAGGGCGTACCGGCCGCGGGACTCGGTTGCCTTGACGACGTGGTCCAGGGGGACGACCGCGGCCCCGGTGTCCGCGAGGGGGCGCAGGAGCATGCGGCCGAACTTGGCGATCTCGGTGTTCTCTTTCAGCTCCAGGCCGAGCATGACCATGGCCTCGGTGACGCCGTCGACGATGACGAGGGTGGGCTGGAGGGCGCCGATGCGGTCGATGACGGCGCGCAGCTGCGCGGGGGTGGGGGTGGCGCCGGGGCGGATGTAGAGGAAGCGTTCGGCGATGTCCTTGGGGGTGGCGCCGATGAGGAGGAGGCGGGAGACGACGCCTTCTTCGGAGTCCTCGAAGTCCATGTAGACGACGAGGTTGCCGCGGTTGATCTCGACGAGGCAGGAGACGAGAGCCACCCAGCTCTTGCCGGCTTCGGACTCGCCCTGGATGCCGTTGACGCGGCCGGGGTAGAAGAGGCCGATGCCGTCGTCTCTCGCGCCCACGATCGGCTGAGCTGGTTTGTGGGTGCCGTCGAGGACGGGCGTGAGGTCGGAGAAGTCCCAGCCGGCGGCCGGGCTGTTGCGGGGGCCGCGGGGTTCGGTGGCGGTGGTGATCTCTTCGCGGACGAGGTCGAGGACGTCGTCGAGGTCGCCTTCGCCGGAGCGGACGAGCTGGGCTGCGCGGTCGGTGGCTTCGATGATGCGGCGGCGTACAGCGGTGCTGTGGACGATCTCGGCGTAGTGCTCCGCGTTGGCCGCGGAGGGCACCTGCTGGACGAGGTGGTGCAGGTACGGGGCGCCCCCGACCCTGTCGAGTTCGCCGCGCTTGGCGAGTTCGGCGGCGACGGTGATGGGGTCGACGCGTTCGCCGCGTACGGCCATGGCGGTGACGGCCAGGAAAATCGTTTCGTGCGCGGGGCGGTAGAAGTCGCGGCCTTCGAGGATCTCGATGACGTCGGCGATCGCGCGTTCGGAGATGAACGTGCTGCCGAGGACGGATTGTTCTGCGTCGAGGTCCTGGGGAGGAACGCGCGTGAAGCCGTCATCATCCGCCGTGTTGCGTGGGATCTGGCGGACGTTGCTCACGTACGGCTCCTCATAGGGGTGCTGGGTTGTTCGGGGGCGAGGGCGGGGGCCGTGCGCGGGAGGGGTTGGTCATCCCGCGCACGGCCCGGATCAGGCGGGTGTGCCGTTCAAGATCGGCGTGTCCACGCCCTCGGCGATCTCCCTGAGGACGTCGGCGAACGCGGCCTTGGCACGCTCCTCGGGCTGCTCCAGCTTGTAGCCGAGGGTCAACTGCCCGCCGTTGATGCGGTACTTGAAGCGGGCCGTCATCCGGTAGGCCCCGGCGCCCTCGAACGGAGGCACGGCGATCAGGAACGTCTCCGGGATCGCGAGGTCGCCCTTCGCGCCGGCCGAGGCCTTGGTGTCCTCGACGTAGGCGAACTTCCGCTCGCCGGACTGGAGTCGGCTGGACGACTGGAACTCGGCCTTGGTGGTCGCCTTGATGGACTGGGCGATCTCCAGCATGGTCGCGGCGTCCGGGGTCTCCAGGTACGGCAGTTGGTCTTCGAGGAAGTTCGCGAACTTGTCCTGGTCGACGAGCTTGCCGTCGAGGAAGAGCCACTCCTGCCAGGCCTTGGTGCGGCGCAGGGAGAGGACGAGGCGGTGGTCTCCGAAGTCGGCGTCTTCCGAGGAGTGCGCGTTGAGGACGGCGGTGACGCTCAGGTTCTCGACGTCGGAGTAGACCTCGGTGGCGTCGTCGTGGTGCTTGGCGTAGTAGGTGAGGAAGGAGGCGCTGTCGCGTACGACGGTGGTGCCGGTCTTCCGGGCGAGGACGCCGGTGTGCTCGGGTCCGGTGAGGTCGAACTTCTGGACGTCGCCGTTGGCGGTGGCGACGAGGTAGATGCCCCCGGCGTCGACTTCCTTGGGGTCGATGCCCTGTCGTGCGAGGGCGGCGATGGGCTCGATTTCGAGGCTGGTCACAGTCAGATGTCCTTGATCTCGGTGGTGGTCTGGACGTCGCGGATGTCGAACGCGGCGGTCTGGCGGGGGTCGGTGCGGGTGGCATTGCCCTGGCCGTCGACGAAGTAGAGCGACTGCGGCGCGCTGGCCTTGGGAGCGTTCAGCGTGCTGTCGATGGAGATCACGACGGGCGCGCCATCGATGTGGCCCTTGGGCGGCTCGACGGTGACCTTGATGGTCAACGTGCCTTTCTTGCCGTGCTCGTTGACGGCGCCGAGGAGCTGGTGCATCTCCTCGCTGATCTCCTCGTGGGCGCGTCCGCCGAAGTGCTGGACGAGGAAGGCGGCGAACTCGGTGGCTCTCGGCTCGGTCTCGGTGTCCTGCTGGATCGTCACGCTGGTGGTGCCTTTCTGTGTCGGGTGGTGCTGGTGTGGTCCGGGCCCGCCCCTGTTGGGGGAATTCGGGGCGGGCCCGGGGGTGGCGGCCGGAGCGCTGGGGGATGCGCTCGGGGGCCGGCCGCCGGTCAGGTGGTCTTGTCGACCGCGGCCTGTGCGGCGCGGTAGGCGTTCGGGCTGGAGCGGCGCTTCCCGGAGGCGATGGCCTTGTTGTCGAACACGGCAGACGCGGCGATCGGCGACAGCGGGAGGGAACTGGGGGGCGGTCCGTAGCCGGGCAGCGGTTCGTCCTGCCCGGCCTCCGCCCACGGGCTGTGGGCGTTGCACTTCCAGCCGGTCCGGTAGAAGCGGACACGACCGGTGTGTTCGACGGGGGCCAGGCCGTCGCACGGCTCCGGGAAGCGGGCGCTCATGCCGCTGCCCGCTGCGCTCGCCCACGGGCCGCCAGGAACAGGGCGTGCCGCTGGCCGGGCGTCTTCTCGCCGCGCACTCCGAACCGGTGGTTCCTCGGCCGGCCGCCCTCCTCTGTGAGCGCTTCGGCCAGGCAGTCCGGGCGCACGGGGCAGGCAGCACAGACCTGCTTGGCGGCGTTGCGGCCACGGACGTCGCTGAAGCCGGGGAAGAACATGTCGGGGTCGAGGCCGATGCAGGCCGCGGTGGTACGCCACCCATTGCTCATGCCGCCACCGCCTGCTGGTCCTCGGCACGCCAGCGGTGCACCGTCCGCTGAGCGACGAAAAGCCGTTCGGCGATCTCGGGGGCGCTGCATCCGCGCCCGGTGAGGTGCCAGCACGCGAGGCGGGCTTCCTCGCGGGTGAGCACGGGGAGCGGGTGGATGCCGAGGACGACGCGCTGTACCGCTCCCTCGTCGATCTCCTGGTGCTTCGGGCGCTGGACCCGGGGCGTGTAGCGGAGGGGGCGCGGGGCTGATGCCGGCCGGGTGGGCGCCGTTCGGGCGAGCTTCGGGCGGCCCGATGTCGACCGGGTGGGCCGCCGCCTTTCGGACCGGGTGGCCTTGGGGAGGCGCTCGATCTGGCGGGCGGCTCCGCGGTAGCGCTTGGCCTGCCCGCGGTCGCTCTCCATGTCTGCGATGGCGCGTAGGAGGGAGGCGAAGGCAGTGGCGCGGCCGGGCTTGAGGCGGATGGTGATCTCGATCATCGGGCCACCGCCTCAGGCCAGTTGGCCTTCGCCAGGCGCTCCCGCTGAGCTGCCGGGAGGACGAACTCCGCCTGTCCGTACCAGTCGAGGCCAGCCCAGCGGAGCCAGGCCGCGTCGCACTGGTTGTCGTCGGGGAACTCGCGCCCGGCCCGCTTCAGCGCGGCGATGGCCATGGGGACCTTGTCGCCAGCGCCCTTGCCGGTCGCGTACGCCTTGAGCGTGGCCGCGGTGACGAGGACGTACGGCACGCCTGCCTCGATCAGGACCGTACGGACGACGCCGTGGACCATGCTGACCGGCTTGGCCGCGAACGAGTTCTGAGGGATGTCCTCGATGACGGCGAGGGAGGGCCGGACGTCGGTACCCATGGGACCCTGCCCGTCGCCGATGGCCCAATGGATGGCTTCGGCGATGTGGATGAGGCGTCGGTCGCCGTCCTTCTGGCGGGTCTTGACGGTGGCGGTGGTGCCGTCGGCGTAGGCGATGCCGGTAGCGGTGAGGGACAGGTCGAGGCCGATGACGGTGAGGGGCCCGGCCGCCGTGGTGGCGGCCGGAACCTCGGATGCGTCGAAGAGAGTGCTCACCGGGCACCACCTGCTCGCGCCTGCTTACGCAGCCTCGCGTTCCGCTTCATCTCGTTCTGGTAGGCGTTCTCCGCCAGGCGGCACTGGTCGCACGGCAGCTCTCTGCGGTAGCGGTGCTGGCGGGCGCCCCGGTAGGTGCCGTGGGCGATCGGCTTGAACCTGCTGCCCCCGCGGGGTCGCTTGAGGCCGATGTCGTTGATGAGCTGGTCGAGTTGGGCATCGCTGAGTTCAGGCATCGCGCACCTCCTCAGACGTCGAGGTCAGGCACTCCCCGCACGTCCAACCGTCCGCGTGCACCACCCCCACGGTGTCCTTCCGGCACGACGCAGCCGGGCAGTACTGCCACCCCTGGGTGATGACGCCGTGGACAGGTGGCTCGGGGAACGGGGCCAGCGCGGGCGGGCCGAGGAGGTCGGCGAGCGACACCTCGACGCGCCCCGGGAGCGTCCCGGCGCGGACACCACGGTGAAGGCCAGTCGGCGGCAGGACCCGATCTAGCAGCCTGTGTAGTGGGCTCACAGGATTCCCTCCTGCTCGGCGGCGCGGGCGAGATCGTCTGCCTCGTCGTAGTCGTTCTTGAGGTCGATGCCGGCCCGCTCCAACTCCGAGGCCAGGTCCGCGAGTCCGTAGTCGTCGCCGCGGTTGTTCGCCACGACGAGCCGGGCCACGGTCGACCGGAACATCAGTCGCTCGGCCTCGGCGTCGAAGAGCCGCTTGACGACTGTCGGCACCACCAGGCGGAAGCGGCGGACGCGCTCCTCGGCCGTACGGCCGCCGGAGCTCTCAAGTCCCTTGAGCAGGTTGAGGACTGCCTCTGGCGTGGCCGGAGGCCAGTTGCCGAGTTCGGCGCGGATCTCGGCGAGCTGCGTGCGCGTCATGGGGTTCACGGCGCGGTCACCTCCCGCTCGGAGATGTCGCGCAGTTGGGCGGCCATCGCCTCGTTCGCGGCCTGGAGGGGGCGCAGCTGCTCGTCGAGCTTGCGGCGGGCCTCCTCGGAGAGCCTGAGGAGGCGGCGTAGTTCTGCCTCGCCCTGCGGGGACTGGGGCTCCCGGACCGGGGGTTCGGGGCGTGCGTCCCGGAGCCTGGTGATGGTCTCGGCCTGCCGTGTGATGGTGGTCAGGCGCTCGACGGCGAGCGCCTGCGCCTCATCGCGCTTCTCGACGATGTGCTCGTACCGGGCCCGGAGAACTTCGTACTTACTGCGGGAAACGAGTCTCACGACGCCTCACCGCCCGTACGCTGCGCGGGGATCAGCGGCCACGACCCATCAATGATCTTTTCCGGGTCGCCGCCCTGCTCCGCCGACGCCTTCGTACGGAACCACTGCTGAAGGCCGGCCTGCTGCTCCGCCCTCCACGCGCGCTGCGCGGAGAACAACTGCTGCGGGCCCATCCGGAAGAGGTGCGGGTGCTTCTCGAACTGCTTCTCGGCGATCAGCAGCGCGGCCAGGGCGTCGGCCTCGGCGGTGTGCCAGTCCTCCAGCTCGACGCCGTACCGCTCGGCGGTCGGCTTCAACTTCCGCTGGCCCTGTCCCTTGACGTACTTGTCGACCTGCTTGTCGATGACGTGCGGGTCGATCAGGGGCAGCCGGTCGGGGAGCCTGTCGGCCATGGACCGGAGCCCGTTGCGCTCCAGTTCGCGGACGAGGACGGTCCAGTCGAAGGAGAGGTTGAACGCGATGATCGGCATGCCGTAGGTGATGGCGGCGGTGAGCTGGCCGGCGATGTCCTCCAGCGCTTCGTTGGGGTCGGCGCCCGTGGCGGCCATCTCGTTGGTGATGCCGTGGACTTCGGTGGCTTCCGGCGGGATGGGGATGCCGGGGTTGATGAGCCAGGACATGACGCGGTTGTCCCGGCCGCCGCCGCGTACGACGAGGGCGGCGGTGACGATCCGGTCGGTGAGCGGGTCGGGCCCGGTCGTCTCGGTGTCGAAGCCGGCTTTGCGGATGTTGGCGAAGGTGCTCATGCGCCACCTACCTGGAAGCGCTCCTGGCCGATGCGGTACAGGAAGGCGCCGAGCCCTTCCTCCAGATCAGCTTCGTTGACGATCTTCGTGTCGTAGATGCCGAGCTGTTTGATCTCGTAGTTGATCTGGGCCATGCGTTGCCGGGACGTCCCCGCCTGGAGGATCTCCTCCTGGTATGAGGCGGCCGTACGAACCGGGGCCTCGCCCCGCTCGATGTTCGACTCGTCACTGTCAGGCGCCCCGGTCGGGATCAGGCCACCGACCAACAGGGCGACGCGCTGAGCGATCGTCTGAGCCTTCGCGGTGCCCTTGTCGGCATAGTCGAGGGACTCGCCCTCGGACTCCATCTCGAAGTAGTCACCCTTGGGCCCGTACACCCGCCACGTGATCTTCGTGGTGGACTCGCGCATCGGGGTGCCCTTGCCGCTCTTGGCGTCCCGGTGAGCTGGTGTGAGGCGGTGCGGGATGACAGACACCCCGTGCTTAAGGGTGATCGGCCCGAACGCTGCCACGGTCCGCTCGTAGCCTCGGAAGTTGTACTTGTGCTTGCCGTTCTCCTGGTAGGCGTCGCCTTTGCCGATCCAGGAGATGTCGCGGCGGACGCGGAGCCAGGCGATGTGGACGGGCACCATGTCCCAGTCCTCGCCCTCCTTGGGGACGTAGTCGCTGAGGTCGGGCAGCGGTTCAGAGGCCACGGCCGAGGGCTCGGTGCCGTCGTCAGCCGGGGTGATTGTGCGGCCGGCTGCTGCGGCTGCGTTCTCTCGCAGGCTTCCCATGTCACACACCGCCCTTGAACTGCTTCGCGATGTCGATCCGCTCGGTCGGATTCGGGGCCACGCACGCGGCGTAGGCGTCCGGCCAGCGCTCGGCGAGCTGCTCCAGGTCCACCTTCGGAGCAGCGTTCGAGGGCTCCAGGGAGTAGGCCCGCTCACCGCCGATCAGCGCGGACTGCGCGGCGCCGAGGGCCGCGACCATGCGGGCCTTCGCAGCGGCCTTCGCCTTCTTGGCGGCGGACTCGGCGCGTTGGTGGGTGCCGTAGTCAAGGAGCGCGTCGAGGGCGTCACCGTGCCGGTCGACGTCCACCGCCCCCGAGCGGGTCGGGTGCAGGCGGCGGAACAGCCGTGTAAGGGCCTCGCCGTCGCCGGTCGGCTCCGGCGGCATCTGCGGCTGCACGTGCTCGAACCAGAACTTGTCGACGGCGGTGGTGATGTCGTCGATGACGTCGAGGTAGGCGTCCCGGCGGATCGTGCCCTGGTGGTACTCGTTGCCGCCGATCAGGACGGCGTAATGCATGTGCTCGTACCCGTTGACGGCGATCTGGTGGAGCACCTGCGCGGTGACGTCGTCGGGCGCCCCGGCATGCCACTGCGCGGCCTTGAAGGCGGACCGGGTCTTGACCTCCAGCGCGCAAGGGGCCTGCTCGTGAGAGTCGAGCGGGCACTCGGTGACGCGCCGGTCGAGAGTCGTCATCCAGTGCGGGTGGTCGACGTGAGCGACGAGTCCGACGCGCCGGATCACGGACCGGTTTTGCATGGCCCAACGGCGTGCGACGGCCTCTTCGTTGACGGTGCCCCAGTACGCGGCTTCGCCTGCGTCGTCGACGTCGGCGCCGAGTTTGTCGTAGTAGACCTTCAGCGGCGGGGTGTAGTCGACGAGGCCGAGGATGGCGGGGACGTCGCTGGAGCCGATGCCGCTACGGCGGGCGGTGAGCCAGTCGGCGCGGTCGGCGGTGGCGGGGAGGATGAGGCGGCCGGTGGGGGTGACCCTGCGGCCGGCGGCCGGGGCCGAAGCCCCGGCCTGCACGGTGGTCGTCATCAGGCGTTACCGCCCTTCGCGACCTGGACTCCGGCGGCCTCGTACCAGGCGAGGTACTCCTGCGGGGCCATGCCGGGCTCGGAGCCGTCGACGGCGGACTGCATGGCGGTCGCGGCGGTGAGGGCGAGCGTCGCGTGTACCTGCGCCTCGGCGGCCAGGGCCGCGCCCGTGACCGGGTCGGCGCCGTCGCCGTAGGTGAAGTGGTGCGCGCGGGCGGCGAGGCGCTCGGCCTCGCGGTAGTGCTCGGGGCCGGTCACGGGCGGCCGTCCTTTCGGTTCTTGAGCGTGTAGAAGCGCCGGTTGGGCAGGTCGTGCAGCGTGAACACGCCCTGGTGGGCGCGCCGGGCCAGGAAGGGGCGGGCGTGGGACCGGGACAGGCTGCGGCCGTAGCGGGCGAGGAACAGCTGCTGGACGCGCTGCGTGTTCCACTCGCCCTGCCAGGAGTAGATGGCGGTGTCGAGGACGTGGTCCCAGTCGGCGGGCCAGGTCACGGGCGGGTGGCTCTTGGGGGTGGCTACGGCTGCGGGGTGGCTGTTCTTCTCCGCGAGGTCGCGCGGGGTCACGGGCGCGCTCATTCGTCGGCCTCCGGGTCGTACTTGGAGGCGATCTCCAGGGCGGTCACCACGTAGCCGGTGAAGTTCTCCTCGCCGCTGGCGGCGGCGACCAACTCGGCGACGCCGTCCTCCTCGTCGACGATCCAGTCGAAGGACGCGGTGGGCAGATCCCGACGGGCGTGGTCCTCGCAGTGCTTCCGGGCCTCGGCTTCCGTCGTGTACGTGTCGAGGGGCGCGACGTCCCAGGTGGCGCGGTAGACCGTCAGCTCGGGAGTGGCCGCCGCCGGAGCGGTGGCCTTCTCCCCGGCGAGTTGGCGCAGGTCGCGGATGACCTCGCCCACCGTGCGGCTGTCGCCGTAGAGCGTGGCGCGGGACGCGAGCCGGTCAGCGAACTTCTGGAGTTCCTCGTCGCGGTAGGCGTGGGCCAGCCGGTACGCCTCGATCGCGTCGAGGCGGAGCGACAGCTGGACGTGCAGGGCCAGGGCGGCGTTCACGGGCGCTCACCCGCCTTGGGGCGGTAGCCGCACTCGCCGGGGTCATGGTCCGTGTTGCAGCCGGTGCACCATTCGTCGATCTCAACGGCAGCGGCGCTGCGCTGTCCGGCGAGGAGCGACCGCAGCTTCCGAACCGACCGCGTCACATTCGCCTCGGCCACGACGTCCGCAGCCTTCTCGGCCAGCGCGAACGCAATCGGGTCCTCATCGACCGGACGGTCCTTCGCGGCGAGTTGGGCCTCCAGCTCGGCGACCCGGGCCTCGGCGGCCACCAAGCGGCGCAGAACCGGCCCCATACGCTCACCCATGTACGAGGTGAGGTTGAGGCAGTAGAGGTCCTCCCACGTCGGGTGGTCGTGCTCGCGGACATTGCGGACGGCCTTGGCGAGAGAGGCGACCAGCGCGGCGGTCGCGGGCTTGGAGTCGCCCAGATGCGCGGCGAGCGTCGTGCGCTGCTCAGGCGTCAGCTCGGTAGGAGCTGCGGTGTGCCACGCACGCAGGTGCTCCAGCTCGGCGGCCGTCTCCGGCGTCTGCAACATGCACGCCGCATCCAGAGCCGCCGCCCAACCCGCAGGCGTCCGCTCACCGTTCTCCATCGAACGACAGATCACACCCGCCGCAGCAGCCACCGACAGCGCAATCACGCCGCCACCGCCGAAGACTCCTCGCGGACCGCCTGCGGCGCCTCGGCCTGCTCCCTCGTCAACGGCACACAGAAGCCGGTGAGGCTGAACGGCACCCCCCGGAAGACACCAGGGACGTCCAACCACACACTCCCACCCGAGGCGTTCAGCCTGATCGGGTCAGTCGCGAGCTGGAGCGCGGTGCGCCACGCCTCGAAGTGCGAGGGGTGATCCAGCTGGAGGTTGAAGCCCTCGGAGCCGGAGGAGTAGATCGTGATGTACGGCCTCGGGAGCGCCGGGAACATCTCCTTCAGCGCGAGGAGCGCCTCGAAGACGGCCGTCTGCTCGTCGATCTGGCCGGGGTCCGGCGCGGTGAACCGCGTGGCCTGTTCGGTAATCTGCGTGGTCACGGTGACCTCTTCTTTCTCTGTGGTTGAGGCGCCGAGTCGTGGGGTCGCCAGGCCGGGAAGTCGGGCGGCCCTTCGGCGCGTTCAAGGGGTGGGTCAGGCGCTGGCGGCGAGCTGCTCGCCGTGCTCGGCCATCCAGTCGCGGACCTTGTCCAGGTCGAAGCGGCGGCCACGGCCACCGAACGGCTCGACGGGCAAGCCCTTATCGATCCACTGGAGGAGCGTGTAGTCCGAGATGTCGTAGTACGTCTCCAGCTGCTTCTGCGTGAGCAGCGGTATGAGGCCGGCCGGGAGGGGGGCGCGGCGCTCAGCCTTCGTCGGCATCGGGGGTTGACCTTTCGATAGTCGAAGTCGAAGCTGACGGCATGGCAAAGAGGTCCTGGAGGGGGGCGTTCGTCTCCTTGTGCAGCGCTTCGCCGACGAGCCATGCCGTTGTCCACTCGCACTTGTCGCGGGCGGTCCTGCCCTGCCCCGTGATCCGACCGACGGTGGCAGGACTGACGCCCTTGCCCGTGGGGTCCACCCGCTTGGTCGCCTCGGCAAGCTCCGGACCGGAAAGGCCGGCGCGGGCCATGGCGTCTCTGAGGGGCTTTCCGTCGGCCTTGCGGAGCAGCTTGGGCATTGAGGGACCTCGTGCCGTGGTGGCTGGATCGCCACCGGTTGGGGCGTCTTCGACATTTCTACTTTCGAAGTCGAAGTCCTGTCAATGGGTTCGCCGAGACTCGCCGAGATTCACCGAGTCCAGGTGGGGTGCGTGCGATCTTCGAACGCGTGTTCTACGCTGACGGCATATGCAGTGCACAACGGCGCGTAGCGGGGAGGCCACGCGCCGCCAAGTTCCCGCCAATGCTTCTACTTTTACTTGCGGAAAGTAGAAGTCGGAGGGCACCCTTACCTGCGTGGACACCCCCGAGCCCGCCGCCGAACCTGCCGAAGAGACCTTCGCGCAGGTACTAGACGCACTCAAGGACGAGTACGGCGTCAAAGAGCCGGCCATCGCGGAGCGCATCGGCGTCCATGTCTCCACCGTCAACAAGTGGACGAACGGCAAGTCGATTCCGCGGCCGGACGCCGTCCGCGACCTTGCCAGGTACTTTCCCAAGCTCAAGAAGAGGCTTCTCGCAGCTGCCGAAATCAGGGTGCCCGCCCCGCTTCCGCCGGATCGGCGGCAAGCGGTCCTTGCGGTGATGGACCGGCTCACCGAGGAGCAGCAGGAACTCATGCTGATCCAGGGAAGGGCCTGGGCAGACAGCAATGACGGAAAGGTCTGACGCGGCCTCAGAAAGTCGCGTGCAACCGTTTCGTGATCCAGAGAGTCTCCGCTAAACGGACCCTTTCACTCCCGGTCAGACTATGCACATAAAGCTCGCTCTGAGTGGTCGCATATTCACTCATGGCCGGGTACGGTCGACCGCACGGCCACGCTCCCCCGTCGGTCACCACAGCCACACGTGTACCCCGGGGGAGAGCCATGTGCATTCGCGTCCAATACGCGCCTCGTCAGGACCTCGACGAGCCCTGGGACGCCGACCGGCTGGTCATCACCCTCCCGAGCGAGCTGACCGCCACGTTCGCTCTTCGCGCTCTTCGCGCCGTACTTGACGAACTCGACGTCGAACAGCCTGAGTTCGGTGCACGCTGCTGGTGCGGGGAGGCGATAGGACTGCTCCCCGCGATTCCTCAGCAGCGAAGGAGCGAACAGGTGATCAAGCATGGCGCCTGAACCCGAGCAGATCCCCAGCCGCACGTGCGGCTGCCGGGAGTGCCTCATCGACTATCCACCCGAGCAGTACGGCGAGCGGCCCCCGCAGGACGGATGCACGGGCCCCTGGAGCGTCCGCTACCGCGACGCCAACGGCAGGCATCGGAGGAAGAACAACCTCCGCACGCTCAGCGATGCAAGGCAGTTCCTCACGACCGTACGGCCTGAAGCGAGGCGCCATGCCTCGTAGGGCAACCAACAACCCCCGACAGCTCAGGGCCAAGTCCTGCGGCTGCAAGCTGTGCATCGAGGCCTACCCGCCCGACGACCCCGGCGAGCGCCGACCCCGCCGCGACTGCATCGGCTCCTGGCAGGCCCGCTACCGGGACGCCAACGGCGACCAGAAGGCCCGGAACTTCGGGAAGAAGAAGGAGGCGGACGCCTTCCTCGACGAAGTCCGCGGCGCCGTACGGCAGGGCACCTACCTGGACCCGAAGCGGGGCGAGATCACCGTGGAGAAGTGGTGGACCGTGTGGTGGCCGGCGCATGAGCCCAAGCGCCCGACCACCCGTAACCGGAAGCTGTCGTCCTGGACCGTGCACATCCAGCCCAAGTGGGGGAAGCGGAAACTCAACTCCCTTACGTACCTGGAGCTTCAGGCCTGGGTGGCCAGGGAGCTGAAGGGGTATGCGACGCAGACGAAGGTGCTGGAGCTGCTGAAGATGATGCTCCGGGACGCCGTCCGAGATCAGCGCATCCTGTTCAACCCGGCGGAGAACGTCACCAAGACGGCGAGTCCGCCGGCGAAGCACCCGGACGACCTGCGGCCACCCACACCGGAGCAGTACGGGCTGGTGCGCGAGAACCTGCACCCCTGGTACTGGCCCAACGTCGACTTCCTGGAGGACACGGGGGTGCGATGGGGTGAGCATGCCGGCACTCGGCGAGCGTTCCTCGACTTCGTCGATGACCTGCTCCAGGTCAGGGAAAACGTCATTGATGACCGTGGTGTCCTGCGGCGCCAGGGAATCCCGAAGACGAGCGCGGGCTTTCGTACGGTGCCGCTGACGCCGAAGGCGAAGAACGCGGCATTGATCATGATCGACCGGCTGGACCCTGCGTCGACGGTATCGGCTGTCACCGACGGCATGCACCCCGAGGAACTGATGTTCCGAAGCCCTAACGCCGGAAACACCAGGACGATCAACGGCGTCGAGCAGATCGTCGACGGGGTGCTGAGCAGGAACAACTTCTACCGGGTGTGGATCCCGGCCATCAAGGCGGCAGGCATCGCGCGCATGGTCACCAACCCGGAGACCGGGAGAAAGGAGTGGTGGCCGAGGATCTCCGACTACAGGGACGCTCTTGCCTCGCGGCTGCACGCGGGAGGGATGAGCGAGGTCGACGTCCAGTACATCCTGGGGCACGAGCGGGGCGGCAAGGTGACGTGGCACTACACCCACCGAGGCGAGCAGGCCGTGGCCAACGCGCGAGACGTGCTGAGCACTGGCCGGCACCTGCGGGCCGTCTCATGACCGGCTGCGGGGGCGGGAGTCCACATCGATTCCACAAAACCCCCTCGGCGAGTCTCGGTGAGTCTCGGCGAACCGGCGATCATTGATTAGCGATCTTGTTGACCTGCGCTCGGAGCGTCTCGGCGAGACTCGGCCAAACTCGCTAGTCACTGCATGTGACTTTGCATGGCAGATGTCAGGGGTTCGACTCCCCTAGGCTCCACACCCGAAATGCCCTCTGAACTGCGGAAACGCAGTCAGAGGGCATTTTTTGCAGCTGGCCTTTCCCAGGCCCTTCCCTGGCCCCGCTCGCGGTCACGCCCCGCCGAGGGGCGGAGGGTGTGACCGGGACGGAAGTGTCTGCGCGGGGGTGGGGAAGCAGAGGTCGCGTCAGAGATCGAACTCGTGCGGCGGCAGGTCGAGGGCGAAGCAGGCCTCCCGTACGACCGCCTGCTCGGTCTTGTCGAAGTCGCCGTCCGCACCGCCGATGACGATGCCGATCTGGATCACGGCACGGGCCTCGGCCGGCTTCTTCTTGGCCTTGGCGACCTCCTGGAGCACGGTCACCTTGCCGAAGGCGAAGTCGGCCGTCAGCTTGGCGATGTTCTCGTCGAAGCGGCGGCGCAGATCGTCGGCGGGGAAGTTCTGCAGGACGTCGTTCGTGGCGATGAGCTGGGCCACGCGCTGGCGTTCCGCCGGGTCGATCGTGCCGTCGGCCGCGGCGACCAGGGCGCACATCGCCATGCTCGCGTCCCGGAACGCGCCGCTCTTCAAGTCGTTCTTCTTCGCCTCCAGTTGGGTCTGCATCGTCGATGCGGACTCCTTGATGCGGTCCCACAGGGCCATGAGAACTCCTCGTTGCTTCCACGTCTGTTTCTACTTGCTTGTAGAAGCTATCAGTCGTCCTTTTCCCCGCTTCAGGTAGCGCCTCCCGCCCCCCGATGGTGGGGCCAGCTACACCCCCGGTTCGGGAGTACACGTCATCGTTTCCGAGAGCGCGCGACGGCATCGTTGAACCCAGTTGATCCCCGTGATCCACAGAGGTCCACAGCCAGCCCGCCGGAAGGAAACCGCCGTGAAGTCGCAGCTCTCGTCGAAGCCCAGGACGACCGGCGAGACGCTGCGTACGGGCGTCGCCGCCGCTCCCGGACCGCTCGCCTCCTTCGCCCGGTTCGTCCTGTGCGGCGGTGGCGTCGGCCTCCTCTCCAGCGGCGCCGTCGCACTCCTCGCGGCGACGATGCCCTGGGTGCTGGCGAACGCGCTGATCACGGTCGCCTCGACGATCCTGTGCACCGAACTCCACGCCCGCTTCACCTTCGGGTCCGGCAGGAGCGCCGGATGGCGCCAGCACTGGCAGTCGGCGGGCTCGGCCACCGCCGCCTACGTCGTCACCTGCGTCGCGATGTTCGTCCTGCACCTGGTCCAGTCGTCGCCCGGCATGCTGACCGAGCAGATCGTCTACCTCAGCGCCTCCGGCCTCGCCGGCATAGGCCGCTTCCTGGTCCTCCGGTTGTTCGTCTTCGCCGCCGGCCGGAGCAAGAGCACGGCCGCGGTGGTCCCGGTGACCCTGGTGACGCCGGCGGCTTCGGTGACCCCGGCGATCCCGGTGGCTCCGGTCGCTCCGGTGATCCCGGTGCCCTCGACCGTCCGCCGCACCATCCTCCGGGCCCCGGCCATGAGGGGCATCGGCGGCCTGAGGACGAGTACGCGACTTGCGCCCGTCTCCTGACGAGGGCACGGACCGCCGACGGCACCGGGAAGGGCCTCACACCGTCACACCAGCGTCGACGTCGAGTCGGCGCTGTCGTCGTCGGTGTCCGTACCGCCCGCTCCCGCCGCCCGCGTCGGCGGATGCTCCTTGGCCAGCTTCTCGCCCTCCACGTCGACATGCGGCAGCAGCCGGTCCAGCCACCCCGGAAGCCAGCTGACCCGGTCGCCGACCAGGGCCAGAACGGCCGGTACGAAGGCCAGCCGGACGATGAACGCGTCGAACAGCACGGCGATGGCCAGGCCGAAGCCGATCATCTTGATCATCGACTCACCGGCGGTGATGAAGCCGGAGAACACCGCGATCATGATGAGCGCGGCGGCCACGACCACCCGCGCGCTGTACCGGAAGCCGGTGGAGATCGAGGCGCCGGAACTGTCCCCGTGGACGTACGCCTCCCGGATGCGTGAGACCAGGAAGACCTCGTAGTCCATGGCGAGGCCGAAGACGATCCCGACCAGGAAGATCGGCATCAGGCTCATGATCGGGCCCGTGGTCTCCACACCCAGCAGCGAGGCGCCCCAGCCCCACTGGAAGACCGCGACGACACACCCCAGCGCGGCCAGCACCGACAGCAGGAAGCCCACCGCGGCCTTCACAGGGATGACG
>Ga0307515_10003040_pt1 | contig 35540 bp, 33 predicted proteins | sample 17_EM_MG_FD_194513 | JGI IMG/M metagenome (GOLD analysis project Ga0307515, IMG submission 194513) | Populus trichocarpa ectomycorrhiza microbial communities from riparian zone in the Pacific Northwest, United States - 17_EM | ecosystem: Host-associated > Plants > Roots > Unclassified | place... | reverse complement strand
ATCGCGTTGTCCTTGTTCCTGGCGCCCTTGAGCACTGCAAGACAGGTGTTCTCGAGGATGCCGCCGTCGTATGCGAAGCTCACGTCCGCACCGTCTGACCTTGCGGCGTCTGCGCGGCCGTCCCACAGCGCGATCATGTCGACCTCGCCGTCCAGGAGCAGTTGGTGCGATTGCGCGCCCGACGTCCACCACACGGCGACGTTCGGCTTGATCTCCTCGAGCTTCTTGTAGGCGCGCTCGACATCGAGGGGATACAGCTTGTCGGAGGGCACGCCGTCGGCCAGCAGCGCGATTTCCAGTGTGGGTCGCGCGTAGTTTCGCAGGGCACGCTTGCCGGGGAATTTCTTGACGTCCCAGAAGTCGGCCCAGGTCTTGGGGCCTCCATTCGGAAACTTCTTGTTGTTGTATGCGATGAGGGTGGAGTATCCGTAGAAGCCGACGAAGTACGGGCTGTTGAAGCGCGAGTCGACGTCCTGGGCGTTGGGAATCTTGCTGTAGTCGATCTTCTCCCACATCCCGTCGTCCACGCCGCGCAGGCAGTAACCGGCGCCGATGTCGACGACATCCCATTGCGGATTGTTCATCCCGACGCTGGCCTTGACGACCGGATAGCGGTCAGCGTTCGCCTCCACCGTCATCCGCACCTTTGCCTTTTCCTCCGCCGCGGAGATGATGGTCTTCTTCTGCGCGTCGAGCAGTTTTCCGCCGTCGGTGGCGTAAATGACGGTCTGCGCCAGCGCAGCGGCGCCGTGCACCAGCAGCAGGCAGGCGCCGGCGGCGACAACCGATTTCTTGAAACGGGACATGGAAAGGACTCCTGAAGTACGACTTGGTTTGGGCACTGCGGGTCTGCACACAGCCCTCTCCACGGGCGGATGACGGTCATCCGTTGAACCAACGATAAGGCTGCGGTCCGGCAGGGTATTGGACGAAACTGTCGAGATTGCGCCCGGCCTGATCAGGTCAAGTACGGCTTGACAACGCCGCGACGGCGGCTCGCAGGTCTCGCGAGTATTCGCGCCCGTACCGGGTCTGGGGCCGCAGCGCGCTGCGTGACAGGACGATCTCGATCGCCACGTCCGGCTTGAATGGCCGCACCGCGAGATCGCCGAAGTTTCGCCATGGGACCAGCCCATCCACCAATGCAATTCCCAGGCCATGCTGGACGAGCGAGAAGGCGGCGATCGACAACGAGACTTCGATCTGCACCTGTGGCTGCGCATCGGCTTCGCGGAATGCCTGTTCCAGCAACCTGCCCACCGGCGTTTGCGCGCTGTAGCTGATCAGGGGGTGCCCCACCAGATCCGCCGGCGTCACTACCTCGAGTTCCGCCAGCGGCGAGTCCGGCCGCATCAGCGCCACGATTCCTGCCTTTCCGAGAGACTCGCACCGTAACTGCGCCTCGGCCGACCGGCGCATGGTCACGCCGAGGTCAATGTCGCCAAGCAGGATCTGTTCGTCGATCGCACTCGCCGGAAGTGTCTGGAGCACGACGCGCAAACCGGGGTTGCGCTGGCGGAAGCGCTCCGTGGCGTAGGGGAGCAAGGCGAAGGTCGGTGGCGCGCTCGCACCGACCCGCAGCAGCCCCACCTGCTTGTCGCGGATGCGGTCGGACAGGCCCTTGAGGACCTCGATCTCACGAAAGATTCGGTCGGCGTCGCGGTACAGCAGCTGAGCCTCCGCGGTCGGCACCAGCCGGCCACCGAAGCGCTCGAACAGCGTGTACCCGATCTGGGTTTCGAAGTGCCGCAGCAGCTTGCTGACGGCCGGCTGGGAAACATTCAGCGTCTCTGCCGCTGCGGTGAGTGACCGGTTTCGCATGACGGCGCGGAACACTTCGAGCTGGCGGGCATTCATGCGCAAGCATAACCAAAGGTTTGGTATTTCCAAACACTTGATATTGGCGCAGCCCGCCCGTCCTTCCCAGAATGGCCTGCATGAATTCACTCATGCGACGCCGCGGCGGGATCAACCAATGACGGGCGGCCGATTCATCCGCCTGGCCGAAACTGTGCGCGCTCCGCTGCAGCTCATGGCCGACGGCAAGCCGATCGCCGCACTTGAAGGTGACACCCTGCTCGTCGCGCTGCTGGGCAGCGTCGGTCATTTGCGGCACTCCGAATTCGGTGACGGCGTGCGTTCCGGCTTCTGCCTGATGGGCGCCTGTCAGGACTGCTGGGTCTGGACCGAAAGCGGCGAACGCCTGCGCGCCTGCACAACGGTAGTGCGCGAAGGATTGCGCGTCACCACCGAGCCCCTGGAAGCGACATGGCCCAACCGCACGTGATCGTTGTCGGCACCGGCCCGGCCGGCGTGCGTTGCGCCGAGACCTTGGTTGCGGCGGGCCTGACGCCGACCGTCGTCGACGAAGGCCGGCGTGATGGAGGCCAGATCTACCGACGCCAGCCAGAGGGCTTCAAACGTTCCTATGCCAAGTTGTACGGCAGCGAGGCGAAGAAGGCTGAAGACCTGCACTGCAGTTTCGAGGCCATCCGCCCCAAGGTGGACTACCGGCCCGAAACGCTGGCCTGGAACGTGACGGCCAACAAGCTGCACGTACTGCATGACGGCAACCATACGGCCGCACTGTCGTTCGATGCGCTGGTCGTCTGCAGTGGCGCCACCGACCGGCTGATGCCGGTCGAGGGCTGGAACCTCGCCGGATGCTACAGCCTGGGTGCAGCCCAGATCGCGCTGAAGTCGCAGGCCTGTGCCATCGGCCGGCGGGTCGTCTTCATGGGCACCGGACCGCTGCTATATCTGGTCGCCTCCCAATATGTCCAGGCCGGGGCCACGGTACTTGCCGTGCTCGACACGTCACGATTTTCGCAGCGTGTTCGCGCCCTGCCTGCGCTTGCCGTCAGGCCCGGGTTGCTGCTCAAGGGAATAGCGCTGAACCGCATCCTGCGCAAGGCCGGAGTCGCAGTGCACAGCGGCATCACGCCGCTGCGCATCACCGGTGCAGCAGCAACCGGTGTCCAGGGTGTCACGGTGTTGGATGGCAACGGTAGCGAGCGGAATTTCGACTGCGACGCTGTTGCCCTGGGCTATCACCTGCGCGCGGAAAGCCAGCTTGCCGATCTGGCGCGCTGCGAATTCCAGTTCGACAGCGAGTCGCGGCAGTGGCTGCCGAAGATCGACAGGGATGGACGCAGCACGATCTCCGGGGTCTACCTTGCCGGCGATGGAGCCCACTTGCTTGGCGCCGATGGTGCCGAAGCCGCCGGCTCCCTGGCGGCGCTTGCCGTGCTGTCCGATCTGGGACAGCCCCCATCCCCGGACCAGATGCCGCGCCTGCGGCGCACGCTTGACAAGATGGACCGCTTTCGGCGCGGACTGATCAAGGCTTTCCCTTGGCCCCATGCCCAGGCGGCGGCCCTCCCCGATTCGGCGGTCGTCTGCCGCTGCGAGACGATCACGGCTGGTGAACTGCGCCGCGTGGTCAATGACATGGGCGGCAGCGAGATGAACCGGGCCAAGGCCTTCAGCCGGGTCGGAATGGGCCGCTGCCAGGGCCGCTTCTGCGGCCACGCGGCGGCCGAAGTCGTGGCGCACGCCGCTGGCATACCGATAGAAATGGTCGGCCGGCTGCGAGGGCAGGGACCCGTGAAGCCGCTGCCGATGGCGGCGCTCGAGAACCCGGGGGCCGCCAATGTCTGATGATTCGAAGGCCGACGTCATCGTCGTCGGAGGCGGCCTGATGGGCGCCGCTAGTGCATTCTTCCTGCGCAAACGCGGCCGCTCGGTGATCTTGCTGGAACGAGGCTTGGTCGGCCAGCAGGCCAGCGGCGTCAACTTCGGGAACGTGCGCAGACAGGGCCGTTACCTGCCGCAACTGCCGCTGGCACACCGCTCGCGAGCGATCTGGGGTCAGATGAAGGAACTGCTGGGCGACGACGCCGAGTTCCTCGTCACCGGCCATGTGCGTGGCGTGTATGACGAGGCGCAGGCGGCAGTGGTCGAGGAATACGCCAAGGACGCACGCGGCTGGGGGCTGGACCTCGAACTGGTCGGTGGCAGCGAGTTCCGCCGCCGCTTTCCGTTCTTCGGCGCCGGGGTCATCTGCGGCTCGTATTCGCCGAACGACGGCCATGCCAACCCCCGGCTGGCGGCACCGGCGTTCGGCCGTGCCGCAGCGCGCGCCGGCGCACGGGTGATCGAGAACTGCGAGGTGCTGGCGATCGACAAGGACGGCGAGGACTTCCGGATGCAGGCAGCCGACGGCCGGACCTTCCGCGCACCGTCCGCACTGATCTGCGCCGGCGCCTGGGGTGACAAGCTGTCCGCCGCCTTCGGCGAGCCTGTCCCATTGACGCCGCACGGGCCCAGCATGGGTGTCACCGAGCCGGTGCCCTACGGCATCATCCCGGTCGTCGGCGTGTCGAGCAAGGTGGCACACGAGGTCGTTTACTTTCGCCAGGTCAAGCGCGGAAACATCGTGTTCGGCGGCGGGCTGCGGGGACCGGCGTATCCGGACCTCAAGCGCGCTTACGTGCTGCCGGAGAACCTGCTGCGCCAGCTGCGCGAGCTTCGGCGCCTGGCGCCGGAGCTGGGCAAGCTGCAGGTACTTCGCACTTGGAGCGGCATCGAGGGATACATGCGCGACGAGCTGCCGGTCATGGGCCCCAGTGGCCGGATCAGCGGCCTGTACTACGCCTTCGGCTTCTGCGGCCATGGCTTCCAGCTGGGCCCCGGCGTCGGCGACGTGATGGCCGAACTCATCGACACCGGCGCCACCACGACGCCGATCGAACCATTCCATATCCAGCGGTTTGCGGCGTCCCCCGCCACCGCGCAAACCACCCCCAGGGCTGCTGCGTCCGCAACCGCGTAGTCCTTTCCAACACTACCTGGAGATTTCCAATGTCTGTGACCGCCCATCCCGCAGAAAACCTCGTCATCGATGACCGCACACGCCACGTCCACCAGAGCAGCCTGGTCTTCGACGGCCTTGCTATTTCCTACGTGCTTGACGACAAGTTCACCCGTCGCTGCCTGGAAGGCGGCGTCAACGCCGCCAACGTCACCTTCGCGCTGGAGGAGAACTGGGACAAGACCCTGCACAACTTCGAACGCTACCTGACCAAGATCGACAAGAGCCCCCTGATGACGCTGTGCACGACCGCCGACGACGTCGTCGCTGCCAAGGAAAAAGGCAAGCTCGGCATCGTGATAGGCACCCAGGGCGCCAGCATGATCGAGGATCCGGACCAGTTCTGGCGCCTCGAAGCCATGACACGCCTGGGCCTGCGTGTCCTCGGCCTGGCCTACACCACCTCCAATGCGCTCGGCGACGGCTGCGGCGAGAAGCGCGACGCCGGCCTGACTTACCTCGGCGAAGAGCTGATCGCGCTGGCGAACACGCTGCCGTTGATGCTGGACCTGTCGCACTGCGGCCACCGCACGCGTGCCGAGGCCACCGCGCTATCGCGGGCCCCGGTCTGCACGCACTCGAACAGCGACCAGCTGCGCCCCAATGGCCGCAATACCACCGACGCCACGGTCAAGGCGATGGCCGCCAAGGGCGGCATGGTAGGAGTCTGCGGGCTGCCGCAGTCGCTGTCCGACGACACCCCGACACTGGACGACCTGCTGAACCACATCGACCATTACGTGAAGCTGGTCGGGGTCGACCACGTCGGCATCGGCATGGACTACGTAGAGTCGTTCCAGGAGTCCGCGACCGTCGTCGCCCCCCCCAGCGTGGTGACCTGGCGCACCCGCCGCCCGGACATCTTCGGCCCGCTGTCTGCGTTCGGCCGCCAGTCGTATCCGATCGGCATCGAGTCGGTGCGCAAGCTTCCCAACCTCACGCAGGGCCTGTTCGACCGCGGCTATTCGGAAAGAGACGTCAAGGCGCTTCTCGGCGGCAGCTGGTTGCGCGCCATGCGCCAGTTCTGCGGTTGAGCCGCCACTTCCGCAACACACCGACCCCCACCACATGAGCGCCGCCGCCAGCCTCTCCCGGCCTGTAGTTTCATAGGAGAACTGCGTCATGCATTCCACGCGCAGAAATTTTTTGGGCTCCCTGGCCAGCCTGTCCTTGGCGGCAAGCGGTGTCATTCGATCCGGACACGCGATGGCGCAAGATCGCTATCCCAGTCGCGCCATCAAGCTGATCGTCCCATTCGCCCCAGGCAGCAGTACGGACATCGCCGCACGGACCTGGGGTGATGTCATTGGCAAGCAACTGGGCGGCGCGACGGTCATCGTCGACAACCGCGCGGGGGCCGGAGGCAACATCGGGGCCACAGCGGTCGCACGGTCGAAGCCCGATGGGTATACGCTGCTCTACAGCACGGCCACCACCTGGGCGATCGCGCCCTTGATCTACCCGGACCTCGCCTACCAGCCCACTCGCGATTTCCTGCCCGTTGCGGTGACGACCACCGTGCCTACCTTCCTTGTGGTCGGTGGCGACAGCGACATCCGCTCCTTCCAGGATCTCGGCGCGCGCGTCAGGGCGGCCCCGGATCGCCATAGCTACGGCTCCAACGGGGTGGGTGCGAACAGCCACATCACATGCAAGCTGATCGCGAACCGCCTGGGCGTCCCCAACCTCCTGCACGTGCCGTTCAAGCAGGGATCGCAAGGCGTCATGTCAGAGGTCATGGCGGGCCGTCTCACCTTCGCGGTCGATCCCTGGTCCGTCGTTGGTCCGCTCGTCCGCTCCGGTCGGCTGCGCGTGCTTGGCGCGACCGGAAGCAAGCGCCTCTCGGTCGCACCAGAGATCCCGACCTTGGGCGAGATGCTGCACCAAGAATTCGACACCACCACCTGGAGCGGTCTATGGGCTCCCGCAGGCACACCCGCGGACATTGTGACCCGCCTGCATGAAGGGATCGCGGCGGGCCGGAAGAATGCCGCCCTGGCGACGCAGTTCGAGGAACTGGGAACACCCTTGATGCCCGACCTCTCGCTCCAGCAGGTGAACACGTTCATGAAGCAGGAAGTCGATCGGTGGCAAGTCATGGTGAAGGAAGCCCAGATCACCGTCTAGCAACAGAGCACGCGCGCTCGGAGCCCACGGAACGACACTCGGCGTCAACGCGGTGGTGCAGTGCAAGAGATCATGAACACATCGCCACTATGTGCAGTCACTGGCCCGCCCGACGCAGCACCGACACCGCTCGCCCAAGTACTTGCCTACATCGAGCACAATGCCTGCCAGCCGCTGCGCCTTGAACACTTGGCTTCGATCGCCTGCCTCAGCGTTTGCCGCTTTATCAGGGTCTTTCACCGCCAGTTCGGCCTGCCGCCGCACCGCTATATTTGTCACGTAAGGATCGAACGGGCCAAGGTCCTGCTGCGCGCTGGCGTGGCGCCGGCCGTCGTGGCGGGCGAGACAGGCTTCTACGACCAGAGCCACCTGTCGCGCCATTTCAAGAACTTGTGCGGAGTGACCCCCGGCCAATACCTGTCGCAACTGAATCAATATGACGCCGGCAAGCCTCAAACATTGGCTGGAAGCCGAGAAGTCCAAAACGTCGGCTGCGCCAAAGAAGGCGAGGACGACAACGGCCGCGGCTACGATGCCTGGCGCGCTCATCACGGCGATCTGAAAGTCGAATACCCAGACTTCAATGTCTCCAGCCAATAGGCCAAGCGCACCATCGAAGCAATCATCCCTCGGGCCGCGACATACGACTCATCGGCCGAGTGCGCGAATGGCCTTGAGCTCCGGTTCAGTCAGCTTACGCACAACGTCCGTGAAGGCAGTCACCAGGCGCGATGGCTGCGCATCAGTAGGAAACAGCATCGCAAGGCGGACCGGTATGCGCGGCTTGAATGGGCGAAGCTCCACGCCCGAGATCTGCTTCTCCTCTCGCGCTGCCAACGGATTGATCACGCTGACACCCAAGCCCGCTGCAACCAACGCGCAAATCGATGCCCCCAGGTCGGACTCCAGCACCGTTCGCGGCTTGATGCCGCCCGCGGCCAACACCTGATCGATCCGTTCCCGAGGTTCGCTCCCGACCGGAAATGAAATGAACGCTTCATCCTCGAGGTCGGCGGCCCGGATCTCCTTGAGACGCGTGAGTCGATGTGCTTTCGGCAGCACGGCTACGCAGTCCATGGCGAGAAGCGTTTCCACTCGCAAGCTGGTCGCTTCGGTGTAGAGGATGGCCAATCCGACATCGCACAAACCCGATCCCACCCAGGTGTCGACTGCAGCCGCTGCGCCCGAACGGATCGTGACGAGGCTGTCCGGGCAATCCAGCTTGAATTGCGCGACGGCCCTGGTCAGCAGGCCTGCGGCCAGGCGCGGCATGGCGGCCACGCTCAGACGATGGCCTCCGAACGAGCGAATGTTTGAAGCGGCAGCCTCAAGGCCCGCCAAGCCGACGAACGCCTTCTCAACATCCTCGAAAAACCGCTTGCCGTCGAGCGTCGGCAGAAGGCGGGTTCCATGGCGTTCGAAGAGTGAGAAGCGGACGATCGATTCCAGCTGGGACACCAGCCGGCTTACCTGCGGCTGCGAGGTGTACAACCGTCGCGACGCCTCCGTCATCGAGCCGGTTTGCATCACCACGCGGAACGCCTCGATGTGCTTCAACGTCATGCGCCGAACTGTCATATCAGAATTGTATGAGACGCACCCTACAACGCATTTCATGGATAGGAGGCCTTCAGGAATACTCGCCGTCCGATGACAGCCAGACATTTGATTGCGCCGCCCGACCCTTCGCTTCATGACGATCGCAGGCAGCTCGTCGCCGACTTGCGTAGCGACACTGTCACGCATCCGACGCAGGCGATGTACGAGAGGATGCGGACGGCCCCATTGGGCGACGATGGCCTGGACGGAGATCCCACCGTGCGCGAACTCGAGGCGCTCGTGGCCGACAAGCTCGGCAAGCAAGCGGGCCTCTACGTGCCGACCGCCACCATGGGCAACCTGCTCGCAGTCTTGTCGCAGGCGGAACGACAGGCGCAGGTCGTCCTTGAATCAACGTCGCACATGTTCACGACGGAGCGCGGCGTCGCCACGTTGAGCGGACTGTTCTATCTGGGCATTCCGGGAGTGGCCGGGGCCATGGACCTGGACGCCCTGGAGCAGGCGCTCCTGCCTTCCGGGAGCCTGCAGACTGCGTTGGTGTGCATGGAGACCACGCACGCCAACGCCGGTGGTGCCGTCCTGCCCCTGGCACACATGCAGGCGGTTCACGATCTGGCGCGCAGCCGGCGCGCCTGCGTTCATCTGGACGGCGCCCGCCTGTTCAATGCTGCCGTGGCCTTGAATGTGTCGGCCGATGAGGTGACGCGATCCGCGGACACCGTCTCTCTTTGCCTTTCGAAGGGGCTCAGCGCGCCCGCGGGAGCGGTGCTGGCGGGTCCGCAGGCCACGATCGAACGCGCCCGGCGCTTGCGCAAGATGCTGGGTGGTACGCAGCGCCAGATTGGCGTGCTCGCAGCGGCGGGGATCGAAGCTGTCCAGACCATGCCGCACCGGCTCGTGCAAGACCACGTTCATGCGCGCCGGCTCAGTCAGGCGTTGAACAGCATCCACCCGGAGCTTCTCCACGCCGACATGCCCACCACCAACATCGTCATGCTCGATCTGCCGGCAACGGGACATGACAGCAGTATCTGGACCCATGAACTCGGCAAAGCCGGTGTGCTGGTACGTGCGTGGGGCGCGCGGCGCCTGCGCCTCGTGACGCACAGGCACATCGATGACACCCGCGTGGATGCAGCCATCGCGGCCTTCCGTAAGACGGCGGACAAGCTGCTTGCTTGAGGACAGCGACGGCAGACGGCGACATTTTCGATTCCTTACCCACTATCCACGGAGATTCAGCAATGGCAGTGATGTCCCGCCGCGACTTTGTCGCATCCAGCCTTTCGATCGCGGCCGTGTCCGTGAGCCCGGCTTCGCTGGCTGACACCTTTCCGAACCGCCCGATCCGAATCGTCGTTCCGTACGCGCCTGGTGGTGGCTCCGACACCGTCGGACGCCTGATCGGGCAGAAGCTGACCGAGATGGCCGGCATGACAACCATCATCGACAACAAGGCCGGTGCGTCAGGATTGATTGGTACGGATTCCGTCGCCAAGAGTCCTGCCGACGGCTACACCCTGCTGCTGACAGATGCGGCACACGCCACGAACGCAGCAGTGCAGCCCAAGTTGCCTTTCGACCCAGTCAAGGATTTCGCGCCTCTCACGCTGATCGGCTCCTCGCCGCAACTGCTGGTAGCTCACCCGTCCTTTCCGGCCGACTCCCTCAAGGAGTTGCTGGCCTTGCCGCGCGAGCAGGTTCGCAAGTACGCCGTCGGCACGTCAGGCCAGGGATCCGCATCGAACCTGCTGTACGAAATGCTAAAGCTCAAGACCGGGATGGAACTCGTGCACGTGCCGTACAAGGGCGGCGGCGCAGCCCTGTTGGACGTCATTGCGGGGCAGATTCCGCTGGTGCTCAACTCCGTTCCGGCTTGCATGCCATACATCCAGACGAAGAGAGTGAAGGTGCTGGCCATCGCCAGCAGCACCAGGGATCCAAAGCTTCCCACCGTGCAGACCTTTTCCGAAAGCGTGCCAGGCGTCCTCGTGAGCAACTGGTACGGCATCATGGCTCCAGCCAAGACCCCTGCAGACGTGCTGCAGCGGCTGACCGGAGCGCTCTTCCAGGTGCTGGATTTGCCGGAGGTCAGGACCAAACTGGCCGAGGCCTACATTGACCCGATGCCGCGCGGGCCACAGCCATTCTTGCAGCTCCTCAACGCGGAAGTGCTGCAGTGGAGGTCGGTCGTGAGCCAGACAGGGTTCAAAATGAACAACTAGGGAAGGTCTGCAAATCCGGCCTGTCTCTTTTGCCGCTGTACCGGGAGTTTGCTGGCCTGGGTGATGGTGTCAGCCGCCTGCCCGACGAGCATGCGGCCTTCGGAGACGCCAGCTACCAGGGCGTGCACCAGAAGGGCTCAATGGATCATTGCTTGCATCCGCGCCGCGTGCAATCAGCGCGGGCCTACAAGCGCGCAGACAGCAAGGCCAAGCAGGCGCTGAAGAACGCCGGCTGATCTCGGATCAGCCGTATCCGACACTTGGCTGGATCGCGAATCAGCGATCGATCGTGATCAGTTCCGTCATCGGCTTCCACGACTTGCCGTCGAACTTGGCGAGCCGCGCCTGGCGGATCGGGTAGTAGTCGTCTTCGCGGAAGTTGATCTTCATGCCGGGCAGCAACATGCCCAGTTCCACGTCCTTCAGGCCCTGCACCTGCTTCAGCAGGTTCTCGCGCGTCAAGTTGTTGCCGCAGCGCTCCAGCGCCAACGCCACCAGCTGCGCGCCCATGTAGGTGTAGACCGAAGTGGTGTCGCCCGGATCGTCGTTGGGCAGGTACTTCTTGAAGAAGGCCAGGTAGTCCTGCATTGCCTTGTCGTCGGCCCAGGTCGGGTCCGACGGGGTCTTGAACCAGTAGCTGGAGACCAGGCCCACAGAGTTGTCCAGACCGGCCGGCGTCAGCACGCCAGTGATCGAGCTGGACACATAGGGCACGATGTAGAACGGCTTCCAGCCGATGGCGGCCACCTTCTTGATCGCCTGCGCCTGCGCCTTGTTGGAGGTGAACACCACCAGCGTGTCGGCGCCCGAGGCCTGCAACTGCAGGATCTGCGAGTCCACCGTGGGGTCGCTCATCTCCTGGCTGACCTCCTTGACGATGTTGCTTTGCTTGGCACCCAGCGCCTTGCGGAACCCGCGCATGTACGACTTGCCCACGTCGTCGTTCTGGTACAGCACGCCGATCTTGGCGTTGGGCTTGGCGTCGGCCAAGTACTTGCCGTAGATCGATCCTTCGATGTCGTAGGCAAAGGAGAACGGCACCGTCCAGGGCGTCGCCTTGGAATCGTGCAGACCGGGGCTGGACGCGTAGAACAGTAGCTGCGGCACCTGCTTGGCGTTCAAGTACTTCTGCACGGAGGTCTGCGCCGCGGTGCCCATGGAGTTCACCATGCCCAGCACCTGGTCGGACTCGACCAGCTTGCGCGTCACTTCCACTGTCTTCGGCGGGCTGTAGGCGTCATCCACCGACAGCAGGTTGATCTTGCGCCCGTTGATGCCGCCCTTCGTCTCGTTGAGCATCTTGAAGTAGGCCACCGACATGCGACCCACCATCGAATAGGCGGAGCCGGGGCCGCTGTAGGCGACCGTCTGGCCCAGCTTGATCTCCGTGTCGCTGGCGCCGGGACCATAGTTCTTCTGGGCCTGCGCCGGCACGGCGACCGCGAGGGCGGAGCCGGCCAGCAGGGCAAGGAGGAAAGCGCGCATGTTGTCTCCTGTGGAGTCGTGGGATGGGATTCGGTGGCGCAAGTAAATCAAGCGGCAGCGAAGGCGTCTGTCCCCGTGGCGAGTGACAGCGTCCCCGGAAAAGGGGACAGACGCCCGAACAGGCAGACCCTAAATTCCCCGCATCCCCAAGCAAGGAGCCTGTGCGCATGACTACCACCGCCGAAGCCAACGCCCTTCGTGAAGCGCCCGTGCTGGACATCGATCCCTATTCGATCGAGGTGCTGCGCGATCCCTATCCGTTCCATGAGGCGCTGCGCGAGGCTGGGCCGGTGGCCTTTATCAAGCCGCACGGCGTCTATGCCGTGGGCCGCCATGCCGAAGCCAAGACGGTGCTTTCCGACCACGCGCGCTTCACCAATGCCGGCGGCATCGGCATTCAGGACATCCGCAAGCCGGGCGACTTCCGCATCCCCAGCCGGCTGCTGGAAGCCGACCCGCCGGACCACACAAAGATCCGCACGGTGGTGACGCGGCTGTTGTCGCCGCTGGTGATCCGCAAGTGGAAGGAAGGCTTCGATCGCAAGGCCGAGGCGCTGGTGGACGAGCTGCTGGCGCAGCGCGAGTTCGACGGGGTGGAGGACTGCGCCGAGCGCTTCATCCTCGAAGCCTTTCCGGCGGCCGTCGGCGTGCGCCTTCCCCGCACCGAGACGCTGGCCATCGGCGAGATGCGCTTCAACCAGAGCGGCCCCCGAAACGCGTTGTACGAGCGCGCGATCGAGGCCGCGCAGCCCTACATGGCTTGGTTCGAGGAGAGCGTGTCGCGCCAGGGCGTAATGCCCGACTCGATTGCCGAACTGCTGTTCCGCGCCGAGGACGCCGGCGACCTCGACGCGGGCATCGCCTCCAACGTGGTGCGCAGCTTCGTGGGCGGCGGGACCGATTCGACCATCGCCGGCATCGGCTTCACGCTGCACCAGCTGGCGAAAAACCCGGCGCAGTGGCAGCGCGTGCGCGGCGAGCCGGCCAAGGTGAAGGCCGCCTTCGAGGAAGGCATCCGCCACGAGACCCCATTCCAGGTGACCTACCGCACCACGCGCGGTGCCACCGAATTGTCAGGCGTACGGCTGGATGCCGACACCAAGATCGGCGTGTTCATGGGGGCCGCCAATCGCGACCCGCGCCAATTCGCCGAGGCCGACCGCTTCGATGTCGACCGCCCTGCACTCGCCGGCAATCACGTGGCCCTGGGCACCGGTATCCACGCCTGCATCGGCCAGATGCTGGCCCGGCAGGAGTCGGAGGCGCTGATCGGCGCCCTCGCCCGCCGCGTCGCCAGCATGGCACTGACGGCGCCCGCCACCTACCGCCCGATCAATCAGATGCGCACCCTCGACACGCTGCCGATGCGCATCGTTCCGGCATGAGACGCTCGGCCGCACTCAAGTCGAATGGCCGCGCAGCGCCTAGCGCGGAGCTGCCGAATGAGCTCCACGGGACCGCTGGCCGGTCTGAAAGTCCTGGAGATGGGCCACGCAATGCCGCCGCCTGCGATGACGCTCAGCGACGGAAGCCGCGCGCAGCCCTGCGGAATTCCTTCGCCAGGAACTGGGCGTTCGGCGCCAGCGGCCGCAGCGAGGAGGTCACCAGGTACTGCACCATCGGCGCCAGCCGGGGCTGCAGCGGGACGATGCGCAACTGCCCCTCGCGGCAGAAGGGCTCGACGGCCGGCAGGCTGGTGACGGCGACATAGTCGGTCTGCATCAGCAGGAAGATCAACGCGCTGAACGAATCGCACTGGATGGCGAACTTTGGAACCGGCAGGCCCGCCCCCGCGAAGGCCGACACGATGGCCGGCTCGATATCGCCGGGACGCGCACCCAGGATCCATTCGCAGTCCGCCAGCGCTTCCAGCCGCGTTGCCGTTCCCTGTGGATGGCCGTGGCGCGCCACCACCACCATGTCCGTGCTCAGCAGGCGCTCGGCGTAGAGGTCTGAGCCCATCAGTTTCGGCGCGGCCGGTATGACGGCGAAGTCCAGCCGCCCCTCGCGCAGCAGGCCGAACATGGTGAGCGCCGGTACCACCGGACCCCACACCCGAGCCGTCATTGCCGCTCGCGGTGGTCGTCGAACTGCGGGCCGCGCCTGTCGAACCGGATCCGCTTGCCGCGCCTGACGTGCTGGACGAGCCGCCCTAACCGTCACCGGTGCCGCCAAGCAGGCCGCTTCTTTGGTCGTTTTCAGAGCTTGCAACCGACACAGCGCTGCCGTGCCGGTGCTCGCGCCGGGCACGCACGTCAGCACGAGCAAGGTCCCTCGTCGGTGCGCTGGCCGAAGTCAACCGCGCAACGTGTCGGCGCAGCGGGATTGACCTTCTTCGCCGAAGGCAGTATTCGAAACTTACTAAAGGTAAGCTACGATTGGTAGTTATCTTTTAACGACTTCCAACTCGCACCCATGCATGCCCTCATCGTCGTCGCCCACCCCGGTTCACCGTCGCTGACCCACAGCCTCGCTGCGTGCGTGGCGGAAGGCATGGCGTCTGCCGACGCGAGCGCCACCGTCCAGATCGCGGACCTGGCGGCGGAGGGCTTCGACCCCCACTTCAATGTTGCCGATCAGGCGGTGCATCGGCGGCTCGCGCCGCCTCCGCCCGACGTCGCAGCCGAGCAGGCGCGGATCGATCGTGCGGATGCCGTCGTATTGGTCTACCCGATCTACTGGTGGTCCATGCCCGCACTCCTGAAGGGCTGGATCGACCGGGTGTTCGCCAACGGCTGGGCCTTCGACTTCAGGCCGGATGCTGGGCTCGTGAAGAATCTGGGCCGCCTGAACGTTTACCTGGTCGGGTTGGGAGGTGCCGACCCGGCAACCTATGCGCGCCACGGCTATGCCGATGCCATGAGAACGCAGATCGACCATGGCGTCTTCGACTACTGCGGCGCCCGCGTCGTCGCGTCCGAACTGCTGCTCGAATCGGAGACGAGCGAGCCCACGGTGCAGCTCGAGGCCGCGCGCTCGATCGGGCGCCGCCTCGTTTCCGAACACGCAAGGTGCCAACGAGGCTTCAGGCAGCGTGAGCGCGGAGTCGCCTCCTGCGGCCACGCTTCGACCTACATGCATGGAGGATGCCGGCCGACGCCCGGTCGTGAGGCGTGAATCCAATTTCGTGCATGTCGAGGTTCACGATGGGGGTGTCCGGATGTCCAGACTCAACGACAAATGGAAGGTCGGATCGCATTGCCCGCTGGAGATGCTGTGCGACGGCGTGTACACCGTGGCCGGCGAGATCGATATGCCCTTGGGCCACTTTCCGCGCCGCATGACGGTGATCTCGCTGCAGGGGCAGCGGCTTGCGGTGTGGAGCGCCATTCCGCTGGGCGAAGCGGAGATGGCCCGGCTCGAATCGATCGGCCAGGTGGCCTTCCTGATCGTGCCTGGCGTATCGCACCGCCTCGACCTCAAGCCCTGGAAGCAACGCTATCCGGCCGCCCGGGTTGTCTGCCCGCCCGGTGCGCAGGAAGCTGTGGCCGAGGCCGCGCCGGTCGACGCAACCACGAACGTGCTCGACGACCCGAAAGTGGAGTTCCAGACCGTGCCGGGTGTGGACGGCAAGGAGGCCGCCTTGCTTGTGCGAAGGCCGGACGGCACCACCCTCGTGGTCAACGACATCATTGCGAACGTGCGCCATCCGGACGGCTTGGGCGCGCAGGTGATGGCACGGCTGATGGGGTTTGGGGTGAAGGAGCCGCAGATGCCGTGGGTTGGCGAGAAGATGTTCGTCAAGGACCACGCTGCCATCGCGGCCGCGCTGCGCGCCTGGGCGGTCGAACCCGGGCTGGCACGCATCGTGGTGAGTCATGGCGACGTGATCACCGAGCGGCCGCGCGATGTGCTGGAAAGGATCGCGGGCGACATCGCGTCCTGAGCGGTAGCCGCCATCCTCCGGTCGTCGAATCGCACGCCGATGTTTCCGACGGGCGAAGGCGCAACACGATGATCACTTGCGCAAGTCCCCTATCTCGAATTGATGCCCAGCCGGCTAGAGATCCGTCGCCCTGACATGCTCGTGAAGTTCGAGACGCTGCTCAAAACATGTCTCGTCGACGAGACCCTTGCGATTCGCGTTCTGGAGGTGCGTGCCGGCGCGCGAATCGCCCTTCAGGTCTGGAGCAGCTTCGATGATGTCGTTCTGCTGTCCAGCGCCACTTTCACCGCCGATTCAAACGGGCTTGTAGGCCTCAGCAGTCAAGCACCCGTTTCGGGCGTCTATCAAGGCGTCGATGCTCTGGGACTCTTCTGGTCTCGGGCACCGAGAAGACGTGCCAACGCCCCGCCCATAATCGGGCAAAGCTTCCTTCGATGTCCTCCGCATCCCACTCCCTTTGGTCGCCGTTGCGTCTGCCTGCATTCCGGGGCCTGTGGACCGGCAGCGCCATCTATTTCACCGGGAACGCCATGCAGGTCATGGCGGCTTCGTGGCTCATGGTGGAGCTCACGGGTTCATCTTTCCTCGCGGCGTTGGTGCAGACCGCCGTGTTCCTGCCAATGTTCCTGCTGGCACTTCCGGCCGGCGTGCTGGCCGACACCACGGACCGGCGGCGCCTGATCCTGAATGCGCTGGCTGTTCAGGTGGCCGTCGTCATCGTCCTGTCCCTGCTCGCATTGGGGGGGTGGGCGGGACCGGCGACCTTGCTGCTGTTCACCTTTGCCGCCGGCTGCTGCACGGCGCTGCTGTCACCGGCCTGGAACACCAGCGTGGCGGACACAGTGCCACGCGAGGACATGCCGCAGGCCATCACGGCGATGTCGATCGCCTGGAACAGCGCACGGGCATTGGGGCCGTCGGTCGCGGGTTTCGTGTTCGCATGGCTCGGAGCGGGCTGGGTGTTCGTGATCGCGGTGGCGAGCGCACTAGTGATGATGCAAGCGGTGCGGCGCTGGCCTCCTGCCCCGCATGCGAAGTCGCCGCTGCCGGCGGAGCGCCTATGGAGCGGCACCGTCGCGGGCCTGCGCTATGCAAGGCACTCGCCGATGATCCTGGCTCAGCTGCTGCGCACCGTCGCCTACAGCGGCGCGGGCTCGGCGCTGTGGGCGCTGTTGCCGGCCATCGCGGCGCAACAACTGCAGTTGGGTGCCGCCGGATTCGGCTTTCTCATGGGATGCCTCGGCACTGGCGCGGTTGCTGCAGGCCTGGTGCTGGGCAAGTTGCGTGCGCGCCTGGGACTTGAGCGCCTCGTCGCCCTGGGGTGCATGGTCTTCGCAGCTGTGATGCTTGTCGCTGCGTTCGTGCGCATTCCCACCGTGATATTCGTTGCGCTTGCCATCGGCGGCGCTGCCTGGATGGCGGTCATGGCCACCTTCAACACCGCCACGCAGTCCAGCGCGCCGCCCTGGGTTCGTTCGCGCGCCGTGGCACTGCACACGGTCAGCGCGCTGGGCTCGTTCGCCATCGGCTCGGCCTTTTGGGGCGCGGTTTCCGGCATTACCGGACTGGCGATTGCCTTGAGCATCGCAGCTCTCACCATGACAGGAGGCATCTTTCTCGCCCGCTGGCTGCCGCTGCGGATGGGCGCTTCGCCGGAGGTCACGCCCGTCGCGCTCTGGGAGGATCTTTTCATCAAGGATCAGCCGCTTCCGGACGATGGTCCGGTGTCGGTGGAGATCGGCTATCGCATCCGCACCGGTGAAGCCGAGGAGTTCTTGAACGCCGTGACCCAGTTGCGCGCCTCGCGACGCCGCGACGGCGCGACGCTATGGCGCGTCTATCGCGACCTCGGCGACCCATCGCGCTATGTCGAGCGATTCATCGTCGCCTCCTGGGCCGACTACCTGCACCAGCGCGCCCGGGCCACGCTGGCCGACCAGGAGGTAGAGGCTCATGTACGGATGTTCCTGCGAGACGGCGAGGCGGTGACGACCCAGCACTACATCGCTGAGCGGTGAAAACGTATTCGCGTGCGGCTGGCTTGCAGCGAAAGCCGTCCTTGCCGCGGTGCGTTGGCACAGCGATCCAAGGCTCGATCTCGATGCCATGGTCCATCCTGGACTGCATCAGTCCGGCGAACCGGAATCGGTCAACTTGCACTTATAGCCCATGAACAATGAAGGCGTCCTTCGAGGAAGGTACGAACAGGGTCGTCTCGCCCACTCGGGTGAATCGATATTCCTTGCCGTTGATCGCAATGGTCTTCATGTTCACCCACACCCGGTACTCGTGGCCACCGGCGATGGGCGTTGTATGCAGGACCTTGAAGACCGGTGGCACCTGCACCTTGAGGCTGATGTGAGCTGTTGCACGACTGCTCCCCGCACCTGACTCTGCCGCGCAGGGCAAGGCCAAGGACAGCAGGAGCATGGTGACAACGAGCCCTCTCACGTCGGCACCAAACAGGTCTTCGTTGAAAACTGGCCGGCCCGAATCTCGAACGCCTACTTCAGATCGCTGAGCTCCATGAAGTTGCTCTCGATCCAGACCCGGCCCTCCTCATTCAGCGCGAAGCTCAGTGCCTTCTCTTTGGACAGCTTCTTTTCCTGAATCGCCCGGGAAAGCGGATTCACACTCCCTAACTCACCGCGCCTGTGGTTGTAGACGTGCTCCATGCCGTCTTCATCGCTGTAGATGTAGGAAACTGTGATGCCGTCCAGGTCGGCGAGAGGCTGCAAGAACGCGATGAACTGCGATGCCGTGATGCCTTTGGCCCTGATTGCGTCCCAATGCCCATAGAGAGTCGAATTCGCGGTCGCCAGCTCGCGCTGGGTGAACTCCGATGCGCGGACCTTGGCGACCATTGGCTCTGGAGCATCCGCGCCGCCATTCTTGCCGAAGAAGCTGGCCACGGAGCTTGCGAACGTCCTCGCTTGCGCTTTGGGCCCTGTGCCGCTATCCAGGCTATGGGGCTCCGTCTCCATGTCGGGGGCGCGTCTGCTCATGGTTCAAGTCCCTTCACTGCTCGTTCAAGCACGCCTACATCGTAGGTCGCGAGCACCGACACATCCGCACTCTGGGCTCAGGTCCTACAACGGAAACGTGCATTTCCGACGAAGTTGGCCTTGCTAGATTGCGTGCGTTGGAGTGACCGATGGCAGCATGAATTCCAAAGTTCTCATGTCGCGCGGGAGCGACCCTTTGCGGTCCTTCGATCTCGAAGGAGCTGTCATGCATCATGAAGCACGCCCTGCGGCATCGCAACCGCGCGCAGCACCTGCATCGGCCCTATTGCGTATCCCTGACGAGCAAGCGTGGTTCGGATGGGCCTGCGCAGCGGTAACACCCTCTCGAACGCACCCAGCAGTCGCCGCATACCTCGCTTTCACGCCGGCCTGGAATCATCAGCAGTGTGAACCGGCCTGGCCCCGCCGACCGCCCGTTGCATGGCGACCTGCTTGGAGGCGCGACGAGTGAGGGCCGGCTAGTTGGCGGTGCTGTGTTTCAAGTCGAGCGCGACGTCGACGATCATGTCTTCCTGGCCGCCGACCATTTTTCGTCGTCCCAAATCAACGAGGGATGTCAACGGTCTTCAAGCCGTACTTTTTCGCCGCCAGTTCCGCGCGGTGCAAAAAGGCCTGCAGGCCTTGCGCTCAACAAAGGGCGCAGAAGCGCCAGATCTATTGTTGAACAACGGCAGCAACCCGCGCCAGTACAGATTCGACTTCGGCTTGTGGACGCGCCAGAGCGTGCGAGGTCATCGCCCAGCGCTTTGAAGCCTTTAGACGCGCGCCGCTCCAGCGTCAAGCATGATTTGACTCGCTGCTTGCATTCTTCAGCGCGGCAAGACTTTGTTCAGTAGTAGCACTAGGCGACTATCTCCTGGCGGGCTTTTTCGCGCCCCGGCGCGCCGCGCGTTGCCGCACGGTTGATCCCGAGCCTCGCAGCGGACGTGCCGGGGCCACATCGTGCTGGCTTGCCCGCAGCTTGAAATCGCAGGTCTCGACGGCCAGTTCGACAATGCGCGCCAGTGCAGGGCTGAAATTGTCGCGTCGATAGACCGCGCTGTAGACCAGCGGCGGTGGCATGGGCTCGCTCCTGACCACGCGCAGCAAGCCGCTCTTGATGTCCGGCCGCACATAGTCGAGCGCCTGCTGGCTGATGCCGAAGCCGCTGATGGTCAGTTCGCGCAAGACGGTGGTGCTGTTGGTCAGCAGAACCTTGCCGAAGCGAAAGCCGTGCTCCGCGCGCCAGGCCTCGTAGAACTTGTTCTTCGAAGCGCCGGCGGGCTGCTCGATCACCGGATAGTCGGCAAACTCGTTCGGCTTCAGGGCCCGGTTCGGGATGCCGAGCCGCGGACTGGCGATCCAGGCCTGTTCGACCTGCCCGACCTTGATCGTCTCGAAGGCCTGGCCCCAGAAGATGCCGGGCATGATGGATAGATCGAGCTTGTTGGCTTCGAGGCGACCGAAAAGCGTCAGCCCCGCGTCCACCACCGGCTCGAGCGTCACGTGGGGATGCAGCTTCTGGAGAAGCTGGATAAGGCGCGTGAGCCAGGTCATCGCGATGAGCTCCGTCACGCCCACACGGAAGGTGCCGCGCAGCGTCTTGTCGACGCTGATGTCATGTTGAATGCGCTGCCACAGGCGCTGCGCTTCTTCCGCGAGCGGCAGCAACTCCCGGCCGGCCTGCGCCAACTCCAGCCCGTGGGTGGTGCGGTGCAGCAAGGGCCCGCCAAGCGACTCCTCAAGTTCCGCCAGCCTCTTGGAGATGGCCGATTGCGTGGTGTGCAGCTTCACCGCCGCGGCGCTGAAGCTCTGGAGCCTGGCGCTGAAGAGAAAGGCCTCCAGCTGCTTGAAGGTGAAGTTCATTCCAGCAGAATGTACGCCCACGCTCCGCCGCAGGAATAAAAGGAATACCCCGATCCTCCAATTTCTCGTTTGTCCCGCGGCACATGGACTTTGATACTGCGTCCATGCTCCACATCGCTCCACGCCTCGATCGAATCAAACCTTCTCCCAGTTCCATGGCCGGGCAGAGAGCGCGCGAGCTGCGTGCGATGGGCCGAGACATCCTCGGCTTGACTGCGGGCGAACCCGACTTCGAGACACCCGGCCACATCATGGAGGCGGCCACCCGCGCCATGGCTGCCGGCCAGACCCGCTACACGGATGTGGGTGGCACGCCAGCGCTGAAAGACGCCATCGCCGGCAAGTTCCGAAGCGAAAACGGGCTGGCTTACGCGCCGAGCGAGATCATCGTCGGCACCGGCGCCAAGCAGGTGATCTTCAACGCCCTCATGTGCACGGTGGCAGCGGGCAACGAGGTCATCGTGCCGGCGCCCTACTGGGTGTCGTACCCGGACATCGCACTGCTGGCCGGCGGCGTTCCGGTGTTCGTCGACTGTCCGGCGGCCAGAGGCTTCAAGCTCCAGCCCGCGGATATCGAGCGCGCCATCACCGGCAGGACGCGCTGGCTGATGCTCAACTCGCCGAACAACCCGAGCGGAGCAACCTACACGCGCGCCGAGCTCCAGGCACTGGCCGAGGTGCTCCGGCGCCACCCCCACGTCTGGGTACTGACCGACGACATCTACGAGCACCTCATATATGGCGATGTCGAGTTCGCCACCATGGCCCAGGCGGCGCCCGACCTCAAAGACCGCACCCTCACGGTGAACGGCGTCTCCAAGGCCTATGCGATGACGGGTTGGCGCATCGGCTACGGCGCGGGGCCCGCGGAGCTGATCAAGGCGATGGTCAAGCTCCAGTCGCAAAGCACCTCCGGCCCGAACTCGATCGCGCAGGCCGCAGCCGTCGCAGCGCTCACCGGGCCGCAGGACACCATTGCCGCGAACCGGCGCGAGTACCAGAAGCGCCGCGACGCGGTGGTCGCGGCGCTCAACGCCATCGACGGCATCCATTGCGAAGTGCCTGACGGGGCCTTCTACATCTTCGCTTCATGCAGCGCGCTGTTCGGCCTTCGCACGCGCAAGGGCGCGACGATCGGCAGCAGCGACGACTGGGTCATGCACCTGCTCGATTCGCAGGACCTGGCGGCGCTGCAAGGCAGCGCCTACGGCGTGTCGACGCACTTCCGCATCTCCTTTGCCGCCGGCACCGAACAGCTGCTGGAGGGTTGCCGGCGCATCGCACGGGCGCGCGACGAACTCTTCCCTGCCCCCATTTCGAACTGAACGAGGAACAGCCATGAAACTCCGATCGCTCCTGAAGCTCCTGCCGGCACTTGTTGCGAGCACCGCTTGGCTGTGCGCCACGCCTTCGCTGGCGGCGGATCCTTTTCCGTCGAAGCCGGTGAAGATCCTGGTCGGCTTCTCGCCCGGCGGTTCCAACGACGTGGTGGCGCGCCTGATCGCGCCGAAGCTGGCAGAAGGGCTCGGCGGCCAGGTCGTGGTCGACAACCGGCCCGGAGCCGGCGGCAACATCGCGGCATCGGCGATGCTCGCCGCGCCCGCGGACGGACACACGCTGCTGATGTGCACCACCGGCACCCTGTCGATCCAACCGCACGTCCTGAAGAGCATGCCCTTCGATCCCGAGACGGACATCGTGCCGGTCACGCAGGTCACCAACGCGCCCTACATGCTGATGGTCAACTCGACCCTTCCGGTGAAGAGCGTCAAGGAACTCGTCGCCTATGCCAAGCAGAAGCCGGGCGAGATCAACTTCGCTTCGTCGGGAACAGCCACTGGCGGCCACCTGGCGGGCGAGATGCTGAAGACGCGCGCAGGTATCGACATCGTCCACGTGGCCTACAAGGGAACCGGTCAAGCCATGACGGACCTGTTGGCAGGCCAGGTCTCGATGATCTTCGACCAGCCCGTGAGTTCGATGCAGTACGCGCGCTCGGGCAAGCTCCGCGCCCTGGCGGTGGCCAGTGCGCGCCGCTTGACCGCCTTCCCTGACATTCCGACCGTGATGGAAGCCGGCGTTCCCGATTTCGAACCGGTGACGTGGGCAGGCATCTGTACGGCCAGGAATACGCCGCCGGCCATCGTCGAGCGCATCCAGCGCGAAGTCGCCAAGGTGCTCGCGATGCCCGAGATCGCCAAGCGACTCGCCGCCGACGGCCTGGAGCCCGTGGGGAGCACCCCCGAGCAGTTTCGTGCCTTCCTGGTTGCCGACAAGCGCAAGTGGGGCCGCGTGGTGAAGGATGCCGACGTCAAGGCCGAGTGAGAGCAACGCGATGAGCCAGCCCTCCGATATCGTTCGCGACTTCCAGCGCGTTCCCTCTGATCTGGTCCGACAGGCCTCGGCGTTCCAGCCGGCCATCCTGGCCGACGTCGCGGGCCGCCGAGGTGCCCTGCACGGTCGCATCCGGGCCTTGCGTCACCGGATGAAGCTGGCCGGCAGCGCGCTCACAGTCGAAGTGCGGCCCGGCGACAACCTGATGATCCACGCCGCCATCGCGCTGGCGAAGCCCGGCGACGTGCTGGTGATCGACGGCAAGGGCGACCAGAGTGCCGCGCTCATGGGCACCATCATGATGAACGCCTGCAGGCAAGTCGGCATCGCGGGCGTGGTGATCGACGGCGCGGTGCGCGACAGCCTCGAGATTGACGAGATGGACTTTCCCGTCTTCTCAGTCGGCACCAATCCCAACGGCCCGACCAAACTCGCGTCGGGACGCATCGGACATCCGGTGTCCGTCGGCGGCGTGACCGTCCGACCGGGCGACCTCGTCGTCGGCGATGCCGACGGCGTGGTGGTGGTCGAGCGGGACAGCGTCGAGGTGCTTCTCCAGGCGGCAAGAAGAAAGGTCGAGGACGAAAGCGCGCGCATCGATGCCATCAGGAAAGGCGACACGGCTGCCAAGTGGCTGGACGCCGCACTGCGCAGCGCGGGCGTGCTCAGAGAGAACGAGAAGCTGTAGGCCGGGCGTCTGCGCGTTCTCCCGCGCCGCCGAGCGCCGAGGTGAACAGGCTGTTTCCAGCCGCCTGGGAATGCCCTCGACGGGCAGATTGCTTGCAGAAAATTCATCGAACTTCGCTGCAGACTTAGCTTGCTTCACATCTGGCCTGGGTACTCGCCTTTCAGTTCGCCGTGATGTTGACTGCTTTGCGAGCGCCCCGAAAGATGCCCCCGATTTTGGCCACTCCCCGTCGATGTCAGAGGCAATGGTGGCCGGGAAAGAGCGCGACCGTCAGCGCCCCTCCTCCTAAGGATCGATGGATAGAACGGCGTTGCCGTGCCGCATTCAAGGCAAATCGATGAGGCCGGCCGTTGTTGCAAGGAAGCTCGGCGCGATGCCATTGAAGCGCGTGTCAGAGGGTTGTGCCGGCCTCATGGGGCGACCCAAGCCGCCAGGAGCGCAGTCGAAGCCATCATCATCTTGTGCAGTTGCTTCGCGCCGCTGCTGCCTGGAGAGGACTCGGGCAGTGTGTTGTGCTCGAAGGCCCAATTGGGCTTTGCAGCCACCCGTTGATGAAGCTGGTTGAGCTTTGCGAGTAGTGCCGACGGCGATGCTGGCCTCGCAATGCCTTTGGAACGCATGCCCGACCCGACATCCGGATTGGAGGTCGCCCCTCCCCATCAAGCACCGGCTCCAAGCGCCCTGCGGCGACATGCTGCTGCACGACATCAGGTTACGATTCGATCTCAACCGCAGGCCGCCCATGCTCCTCCGCATCGATGAAGAGATCACTTTTCGCAGGCTGGAGATCCTCCTGGCCTTCATGGAGACCGGCAATCTGGCTCGCGCGGCAGAAAAGCTCGACATCAGTGCTGTCAGCGTGCATCGCGCCCTTCATTCACTTGAGTCGGGGATGCGATGCGCGTTGTTCCGGCACGAGGGCCGTAACCTGCACCCCACCGAAGCCGCCCAAGCGTTGGCGGAAGTCGCCCGCGAGGTACTTCGCACCATGTCCGAAGGCGTTCGTTCGACGCGCGAAGTTGCTGGCTATTCGGCCGACCGGATCCGCATCGGCTCGCTCTATTCCCTGACGAGTCGCACGGTGCCGCAGCTGATCATGGGATTGAAGCTGCGCATGCCGGAGCTGCACACCGAGCTCGTGCTGGGCTCCAATGCCGATCTTCTGCAGAAGCTGAGGGACGGCGCGATCGATGCCGCCCTCATGGCGATCCCCGAGGGTGCTTCCGACGTCGAATCGGAGCCGCTGTTCGAGGACGACATCCAGTTCGCCGCCCCAGTGGGCTCTCCTTATTCGGCGCAGAAGGAAATCGACCTGAGCGCCTGCGCCGGCGAGCGCTTCGTCAGCCTGAGTGAAGGCTTCGTCACCTACATCGGATTTATGGAGTCGTTTCGCGTTGCCGGCTTCACACCGAACGTGGTAATGAAGACCGGCGACATCTTCTCCTTGATGAACCTGGTCAGCGGTGGCGTCGGCTACACGCTGTTGCCGGGCCGCGTGCGCGGCGCCATGCCGCAGAAGGTGCAGTTGATCCCGTTGCAGCCCAAGTACCTGATGCGCCAGACCATCGCGCTCAATTTCCTGCGCACGCGCGAGCGCGATCCCAACCTGCTCGCGCTGCTGTCCGTGTGCCGCCTGACGAGAGCCGAACTCGGCTGAGCGCGCGACAGCGGCGCGACTCGGGTTAACCCTCGATCGTTTCGGTTGGCGTAAAGGTCGACGTCGCCGCTTCATTGATCGCCCCGGAGGGGGTGCGTACCTTACGTACCCAGACGCACGGTGCCCCGTGCGCCGTACCAAAAACCCCGGAGACGCATCGATGAGTTCTCATTGGATTTCGATTTATGCACTGGTCGGCATGTTCGTGCTCGCCACTGTGCTGCCGATCAACATGGGCGTGATCGCCTTCGTCGGTGCGTTCCTGGTCGGCACGCTGGTGGCCGGCATGAACGCCAAGGCGATCATGGGCGGCTTCCCCGCCGACCTGTTTCTCACCCTGGTCGGCATCACCTACCTGTTCGCGCTGGCGCAGAACAACGGCACCATCGACTGGCTCGTCAAGCTGGCGGTGCGTGCCGTGCGCGGGCGCATCGCCGCCATTCCGTGGATCATGTTCCTCATCGCCGCGCTGCTGACGGCGGTGGGTGCGGTCAGCCCTGCGGCGGTTGCGATCATCGCGCCGATCGCGCTGGGCTTTGCTGCCAAGTACGGCATCAATCCCCTCCTCATGGGGTTGATGGTGGTGCACGGCGCGCAGGGCGGTGGCTTCTCGCCGATCAGCATCTACGGCGGCATCACCAACAAGATCGTCGCCAAGGCCGGGCTGCCGCTCAACGAGATTGCCACCATGCTGGCGAGTCTCGGCGTCAACCTCGCGGTGTCGCTGCTGCTGTTCTTCCTGATGGGCGGCATGAAGCTGTTGCGCCAGAAGGCGAATGTCGACGGCAGTGCCCCGGTCGTGCAGCGTGTCTCACACGGGCAAGGCGGGGCCCAGGTGTTCGGCGACGCCGAAGCCGAATCGTTCGGCGAAGAGCGAAAGACCGCATCCCACGGCAGCAACTCGCTGCTGGAGGCCGCGCCTGAGACGCCCACCAACCAGGGCTCGCGCGGCTACCAGATCGCCACCGTGGTCGGGCTGCTGGCGCTGGCCGTGCTGACGCTGTTCTTCAAGCTGGACATCGGCTTCGTCTCCATCACCATCGGACTGGTACTGACGATGATGGCGCCCAACCTGCAGAAGCGCGCCCTGGGCCAGGTGTCATGGCCGGAGATCATGCTGATCGTGGGCGTCAGCACCTACGTGGGCGTGATGGAGAAGATGGGCACGATCGACTTCGTCGGCCACAGCGTGGCAGGCCTCACCTCGCCCATGATCGCCGCATTGCTGTTGTGCTTTGTGGGCGCCGTGGTCTCCGCCTTCGCGTCGTCGACCGCAGTCCTCGGTTCGCTGATCCCGCTGGCGGTTCCGTTCCTTCAGGGCGATGCCGGCGTCAGCGCGGTCGGCTTCATCGCAGCGATGGCGGTGTCCTCAACCATCGTCGACGTGAGTCCGTTCTCTACCAACGGCGCGCTCGTGCTTGCCAATGCCAAGGGCGTGGACCGCGATGTGTTCTTCCGGCAACTGATGGTGTACGGCGCCATCGTGACCGTGGCAGCCCCCGTGGTGGTGTGGCTGCTCTTCGTGGTGCTGTGAGGCGGCGCCGCTGTTTCAACTCAACTCCATTCAACCCCATCGGACTCCCATGAACTCCAGATCCTGGACCTCCAAGGCTGACGACCGCGCCGCTCGGTTGGCGCGCGCGGCCGGTGCCCTCGGGACTCGGCTCGCCGGCAAGCGCGTCGATACCGAAGCGATCGCGACCTTGCTCGAAGCGGTGCTCTCGCCCGGAGACCGGGTCTGCCTCGAAGGCAACAACCAGAAGCAAGCAGACTTCCTTGCGCAGGCGCTGGTGCAGGTCGATCCCGAGCGCGTCCATGGCCTGCACATGGTGCAGTCGGTGCTGGCGCTGCCCGAGCACCTGGACATCTTCGAGAACGGCGTGGCCGCCCGGCTGGACTTCAGCTTCTCGGGGCCGCAGGGTGCACGCCTGGCCAAGCTGGTGTCGGCCGGCCGCATCGAGATCGGCGCGATCCATACCTACCTCGAACTCTTCGCGCGCTATTTCGTCGACCTGACCCCCAAGGTGGCGCTGGTCGCCGCGCAGGCGGCGGACGCCGAAGGCAATCTCTACACCGGTCCCAACACCGAAGACACGCCGGCCATCGTCGAGGCCACGGCGTTCTCGGGCGGCATCGTGATCGCACAGGTCAACGAACTGGTCGACGGCAAAAGCACAACGCTGCCACGCATCGACATACCGGCCGACTGGGTGAGCTTCGTCGTGAAGGCGCCGCGCCCCAACTTCATCGAGCCGCTCTTCACACGCGACCCGGCGCAGATCAGCGAGGTGCAGATTCTGATGGCGATGATGGCGATCAAGGGCATCTATGCCGAGTACGGCGTGCAGCGGCTGAACCATGGCATCGGGTTCGACACCGCAGCCATCGAGCTGCTGCTGCCGACCTATGCCGAGTCTCTCGGCCTCAAGGGCAAGATCGGCAAGCACTGGGCGTTGAATCCGCATCCGGCACTGATCCCGGCGATCGAGGCGGGCTGGGTCGAATCGGTGCATTCCTTCGGCTCCGAGCTGGGCATGGAGGACTACATCCGCGCGCGCTCCGACGTGTTCTTCACCGGCCCCGATGGCAGCCTGCGCAGCAACCGGGCGTTCTGCCAGGCGGCCGGCCACTACGCCTGCGACATGTTCATCGGCTCGACCTTGCAGATCGATCTCGACGGCAACAGCTCCACCGCGACGCTGGGCCGCATCGCCGGCTTCGGCGGTGCGCCCAACATGGGCGCCGATGCGCGCGGCCGGCGTCATGCCAGCCCAGCCTGGCTCAAGGCCGGGCGCGAGGCGCGCGCCGGACGCAGCGGCGCCGCCGGCACGCCGCGCGGACAAAAGTTGGTGGTGCAGATGGTCGAGACTTTCCGCGAGCACATGCAGCCCGCCTTCGTCGACAGGCTCGATGCCTGGACGCTACAGGAACAGGCCGGCATGGACCTGCCGCCGATCATGATCTACGGCGACGACGTGTCGCACATCCTCACCGAGGAAGGCATCGCCAACCTGCTGCTGTGCCGCAGCGACGCGGAGCGCGAGCAGGCCATCCGCGGCGTGGCCGGCTACACCGCGGTGGGCCTGGCGCGCGACCGGCGCGCAGTGGAGAACCTGCGCGACCGCGGCGTGATCCGCCGGCCGCAGGACCTGGGCATCGACCCCCGACAGGCCACGCGCAATCTGCTGGCCGCACGCAGCATGCGCGACCTGGTGCGCGCCTCGGGCGGGCTGTACCAGCCGCCCAAGCGATTCAGAAACTGGTAACAGGAGATTCGACAATGAGCGACGTTCCCGCAGGGCTCGAGACCCTGGACTTCTTCTTCTCCGGCGGCCGGCCGGCCGGCGCCTTCCCGCCGGTGCTGGTCGGCGTCGTCGGTTCCGGCAACCTCGAGGTGATGCTCGAGCCCGCCGGCGGCAATGACTGCGCGGTGCGCGTCGAAACTTCGGCGCGCGGCTTCGGGCCGATCTGGCAGGCCGTGATGGATGATTTCCACGCGCGCCATCCGCTGGCCGGCGTGCGCGTCTCGATCAACGACATGGGTGCCACGCCCGCGGTGGTGAGCTTGCGGCTCGACCAGGCCGTCGCCGAGATCACCGGAGACAAGCCATGATCAGCTATGCCGAATGCTCGGCGCGCGAGCGGCTGGCGCTGCTGCTCGATCCGGGCAGTTTTCACGAGTGGCTGCCGCCGAGCGAACGGGTCACCAGCCCGCACCTGGCGCAGCTCGGCGTGCCATCGGCTTTCGACGACGGCGTGGCGATCGGCCGCGCGACGCTCGACGGCCACGAGGTCATCGTGGCCGCGCAGGAAGGAGCGTTCATGGGCGGCGGCGTCGGCGAGGTCCACGGCGCCAAGCTGGTGGGCCTGCTGCAGCGCGCCCTGCGCGAGCGGCCGGCCGCGGTGCTGCTGCTGGCCGAATCGGGCGGCGTGCGATTGCACGAGGCCAATGCAGGACTGATCGCGGTGTCGGAAGTGATGCGCGCACTGCTCGATGTGCGCGCCTCCGGAATCCCGGTGATCGTGCTGATCGGCGGTGCCAACGGCTGCTTCGGCGGCATGGGCATCGTGGCGCGCTGTGCCGACCACATCGTGATGAGCGATGCCGGGCGCCTGGCGATGTCGGGGCCCGAGGTGATCGAGGCATCCCACGGCGTGGAGGAATTCGATTCGCGCGACCGTGCGCTGGTCTGGCGCACGACCGGCGGCAAGCACCGCTGGCTGACCGGCGACTGCGACGCGCTGGTCGAGGACGACGTCGCGGACTTTCGCGCCGCGGCTGTCGCCGCGCTCGATGCGTCGAAGCCATTGACCCTCGCGGCACTGGAGGAGGAACACGCGTTGCTCACGGCGCGCCTGCACGCACTGCCCTCAGACACCGCAGGCCGCGATGAAGCGACGCTGCTGTGGAGCGCACTCGGCATCGCCGACGCGCAGCGGGTCCCGGAGCTGCCGGTAGAAGCCGTGCGCGCGCTGCGCGTTCACTGACCAAGGAGCATCCCATGCAATGGAATTCCCTTGTCACCCAGCTCTTCGGCTCCTACCACGGCATGCGCGCGGACGGCGACTTTCTACAGGGCGAGGTGATATTCGAAGACGAACCGCTCACGGTGATCGGCACCACGAATCATGCGCCGATCGGCGTCCGTCTCGCGCTTGCGCAGGCCCGAGTGGTCCTCGACACCATCACGCAGCACCCTGGCCGGCCGATCCTGCTGCTGATCGACACCCAGGGTCAGCAACTGCGCAGACGCGATGAACTGCTCGGCATCAACCGTGCGATGGCGCACCTTGGCGCGAGCATCGACCTGGCGCGGCGCCGCGGCCACCGCGTGATCGGCCTGGTGTACGACCAGGCCCTCTCCGGCGGCTTCATCACCTCCGGGTTGATTGCGGACGCCTGCTACGCGCTGCCGGATGCCGAGATCCGGGTGATGCGTATTCCCGCCATGGCGCGCGTGACCAAGCTGCCGGAGGACAAGCTCACGGCGTTGTCGCAGTCCAACCCGGTGTTCGCGCCGGGCGTGCGGAACTACGTGGCCATGGGGGGGGTGCGTGCGCTGTGGGAGGGAGACTTGCAGGCCGCGCTGCGCGATGCGCTGGCCCATACGCCGACGGAAGACCGGCGCGCGCAGGACGGCGCCGAGCGCGGTGGACGCCAGCTTGCCGCCGCCGTCGTGCGCCGAGTGCTGGACGCCGCCTGAACGTCGCGAGCACCATGTTCCCCTTGCGCCGCCACCAACTCGCCCGCCTTTCGGAGTCGGGCTGGGCCGCCGTCCTGCGCCGCCCCTGGGACAGCCAGGCGCGCGACTGCCTCACGTACTGGGCGACGCACCAACTGCCCTTGGTGGTGACGCGCCAGAGCATCGATGCCGCCTCCAGCAGATGGATCGCGCTGGGTCTGCCCGCACCGGCGCGCTGGGACAGGCGCCGGTTGACGCTGCAGGTGCCGCGCACCGCGGTGCTTCTGTTCGACGAGTTTCCGCGCCTGGCCGAGGTGCGCAGGCTGCTGCCGCCGCCGGCGCGCAGCGCGGTGCGCGATCTGCTCGGCGGGCTCGACGCATGCCAGGCGACAGTGCGCGTCTTCGGCAGCTACGGCTGGCAGGCGATCAGCGGCCTCGATCATGTGCGGCCGGATTCCGACCTCGATCTGTCGATCATCGTCGACGGGGCGGCGCAGGCGGATGCGATTGCGCATGTGCTGGAGTCCTTGGGCAGCGCACGGCCCCGGCTGGACGGCGAGCTGCTGTTCAGCGACGGCGCGGCGGTCGCGTGGCGCGAATGGAGGCCGTGGCGCGCCGGACGCACGCGGGCGGTGATGGTCAAGCGGCTCGACGGCGTGAGCTTGCAGCGCAACACCGCATGGTGCGAGCGCGCAGCCTTGGCGGAGGTGGCCGAATGAGGACGTCCGCGCTCCATGTGCCAGCGCACCCGCGGCTCACGCCCACGGCCATCGGGCGCGCGGCCACGCTTGCGCTGTATGACGAACTGTCGCTGACACCCAAGCCAGGACTGGTGACATTGATCGACCGCGGCAGCCACGAGGACATGGACGCGCACACCTTCATGCGCAGCCTGTTCGCGCTGCGCCGCTACTTCGCCCAGATCGCCAAGGCCGGCTTCGGCGGCGCCGAGTTCGCGGTACTGGAGCGGCACGGTATTGCGGCGGAAGCTCGCATGCTCACCGCCACCCGTGGCATCAACACGCATCGCGGCGCGATCTTCATGCTCGGCCTGCTGTGCGCCGCCGCGGGCGCCGCCCTGCGTGAATACGGCGGCGCATTGCATCCACTTCAACTGCGTGATGCGTTGCGCCGGGACTGGGGCGATGCGCTGACAACGCGCAGCCGACGCCCGCCCACCCTGCCCGGAGGCATCGCCGCGCGGCGCCATGGCCTGCGCAGCGCGTCCGAAGAGGCAGCGCTCGCATTCCCGGTGCTGTTCGAGACGGCGCTGCCCGCGCTGAGGGCCGCGCTGTGTCGCGGCCTGACGCCGCAACAGGCTCGGCTCGACACCTTGTTCCACATCATGGCCGTCATGCATGACAGCAATCTCGCGCACCGCGGCGGCCTCGCCGGCCTTCACTATGCGCAGCGTGCTGCGCGCAGCTTCCTCAATCGAGGGGGCATTGCGCGGCCCGATGGCCTTCGGGAGGCAAAAGCCGTTGCGGACGCCTTTGTCGCGCGGCGACTGTCGCCCGGTGGCGCAGCAGACACACTCGCCGCGGCCTGCTGGATCACTCGCGTGTGTTCAAGCCAATGAGCTTTGCACTGCTCTTTTCCGGCCAGGGAACCCAACATCCTGCGATGCTGCCCTGGCTGGCGGACGATGAACGCGTGGGCGACACGTGCGCACGCCTCGGCGTCGGCGACTGGCGGCGTGCCCTCGCGGATCCTGTCTGGGCAGAGCGCAACGACAACGCGCAGATGTTGCTGACGGGCCTCGCCTTGGCGGCCTGGGATCAGCTGGCGCCACTCATCCCGTCGCCGGCGGCAGTGGCCGGCTACAGCGTCGGCGAACTGGCGGCCTTCAGTGCGGCCGGCGTGATCGAGCCCGACACGGCCGCGGCCCTGGCGCCGCTGCGGGCCGAGTCCATGGATCGATGCGCCGCTCGCGTGCCCGGCGGGCTGCTCGCCGTCAGCGGTATTTCCGAACCGGGGCTCGAACAGCTGCGCGTCGAGGCCGGCCTTGAACTCGCCATCCGCAATGGCGGCCCGAACGTGATCCTCGGCGGCCCGCTGGTCGCGCTGGAAACCGCCGAACGCATGGCCGTGGCCGCTGGCGCGCAGTGCACGCGCTTGCGGGTCAATGTGGCATCCCACACGTCCTGGATGTGCGAGGCGGCAGAGAGCTTTTCGCGCACGCTGGCGGATCTACCGTTCCGCGCGCCGCAAGTCGCGTTGTTCAGCAATGCGGCAGACCGCATCCGGGATGCAAGTGCGGCCAGGGCTGCGCTGGCCGCCCAGATCGCGCGAACGGTTCGTTGGGACGAATGCATGGAGAACATCATGGCCCGCCAAGTGCGTTGCGTGCTGGAGATAGGTCCGGGCCAGGCGCTGGCGCGCATGTGGAATCAGCGCTGGCCCACCGTTCCGGCTCGCGCCTGCGACGACTTTCGCAGTCCCGCAGCGATTGCAGCGTGGCTGAGCAGCCATGCGGACCGATGAATCAACCGCGTCCATTGGACGTTTTAGCTCAAGGCTACACAGGAGACCTGCCGTGAACGAGAAAGAAACCAAGACCCATCCGATTCCCGTCCCGGATATGAAGGACGCCCATGTGCCGGGCATGGCGGCCTACGACAAGCTGGTGGCCGAGGCCGATGCCGATCACAGTGCCTACTGGTCGCGCCTCGCGCGCGAGTTCCTGATCTGGAAGACACCGTTCACGAAGGGGCTCGACGACAGCCGGGCGCCGTTCTTCGAATGGTTCGAGGACGGCGCGCTGAACGTCTCGTACAACTGCCTCGATCGCCAGGTCGAGCGCGGCCTCGGCGAAAAGACGGCGATCATCTTCGAGGCCGACGACGGGGAGGTGACGCGCGTCGACTATCGCGAGCTGCTGGCGCGCACCTGCCGCATGGCCAATGCACTGAAAGCGCGTGGTGTCAAGAAGGGCGACCGTGTCGTCATCTACATATCGATGAGCATCGAGGGCGTGGTCGCGATGCAGGCCTGCGCGCGCATCGGGGCCACGCATTCGGTGGTCTTCGGCGGCTTCTCGGCGCAGAGCTTGCGCGACCGCATCCGGGATGTCGGCGCGGTGATGGTCATCACCGCCGACGAGCAGCTGCGCGGCGGCAAGCGATTGCCGCTCAAGGCCATCGTCGACGATGCCATCGCGTTGGGCGGCTGCGAAGCGGTGAAAGACGTCATCGTCTACCGACGCACAGGCGGCAAGATCGCCTGGGATCTGTCGCGTGACCGCTGGCTGCACGAGGAAATGCAGAACCAGGCCGAGACCTGCGAGCCCGAATGGGTGAGCGCCGAGCACCCGCTGTTCGTGCTGTACACCTCAGGCTCGACCGGCAAGCCCAAGGGCGTGCAGCATTCCAGCGGCGGGTACCTGCTGCACGCGGCGTTGACCACGAAGTGGACCTTCGACTTGAAAGACGACGATGTGTTCTGGTGCACCGCCGATATCGGCTGGGTCACCGGCCACACCTACATCACCTACGGCCCGCTCGCGCTGGGCGCGACAGAGGTCGTGTTCGAGGGCGTGCCCACCTATCCCGACGCGGGCCGCTTCTGGAAGATGATCCAGGGTCACAAGGTCAGCGTGTTCTACACCGCGCCCACTGCCATCCGCTCGCTGATCAAGGCGGCTGAGGCCGACGAGGTGGTGCATCCCAAGCGCTACGACCTGTCGAGCCTGCGCATCCTGGGCTCGGTCGGCGAACCGATCAATCCCGCAGCCTGGGAGTGGTTCCACCAGCACATCGGCGGCGGCCGCTGCCCGATCGTCGACACTTTCTGGCAGACCGAGACCGGCGGCCACATGATCACGCCGCTACCAGGCGCCACGCCGCTGGTCCCGGGCTCCTGCACCCTGCCCTTCCCAGGCATTGCGGCGGCAATCGTCGACGAGACGGGCACCGACGTGCCCAACGGCCAGGGAGGCATCCTCGTGGTGAAGAAGCCCTGGCCGAGCATGATCCGGACGATCTGGGGCGACCCGGAGCGCTTCAGGGCGAGCTACTACCCACCCGAGCTCAAGGGCTACTACCTCGCTGGCGATGGCGCCATCCGCGATGCAACGACGGGCTACTTCACGATCACCGGCCGCATCGACGATGTGCTCAACGTCTCGGGTCATCGGATGGGCACGATGGAAATCGAATCGGCGCTGGTGTCTTGCACCGATCTGGTGGCGGAAGCCGCGGTGGTCGGCCGCCCCGACGAGACCACCGGCGAGGCGATCTGTGCCTTCGTCGTACTGAAGGGGCCCCGCCCGAGCGGCGAGCAGGCGAAGAAGATCGCCAATGAACTGCGCAACTGGGTCGCCAGGGAGATTGGCCCGATCGCGAAGCCCAAAGACATCCGCTTCGGCGACAACCTGCCGAAAACGCGCAGCGGCAAGATCATGCGCAGGCTGCTGCGCTCGGTAGCCAAGGGCGAAGCCATCACCCAGGACACTTCGACACTCGAGAACCCGGCGATCCTGGAGCAGTTGGCGCAAAGGAACTGAGTCCAATGTCCCTCAACAATATCTCTCCCGGCAAAGACGCCCCTGAAGCCTTCAACGTCGTCATCGAGATCCCGATGAACGCCGACCCGATCAAGTACGAGGTCGACAAGGAATCGGGCGCCATCTTCGTCGACCGCTTCATGACCA
>Ga0307515_10003039_pt1 | contig 35552 bp, 35 predicted proteins | sample 17_EM_MG_FD_194513 | JGI IMG/M metagenome (GOLD analysis project Ga0307515, IMG submission 194513) | Populus trichocarpa ectomycorrhiza microbial communities from riparian zone in the Pacific Northwest, United States - 17_EM | ecosystem: Host-associated > Plants > Roots > Unclassified | place... | reverse complement strand
CTTTTATAGAGGCCATTCTCGAAGCCGGTGATTTCTGACTCAATCCTTTGGTCTGTATTAGGTTCACGACTCCAGCGGGGCATAGTGGCGTTAATGGTAAATATCTTAAATATGGATCAAGTATTGAAGGAATTCAATGTTTTGATTCTTGAAGCGGCAGTATAAGTCGCTAAGCTTAAACAGGCAAGCGGTAGTAAAACCGTCAAAACCCCCCCAACGAGCTGCAGCAAGGACCGTGCGCTGAAAGTCTGATTCTGCAAGCTAAGTGTTCACGGCTCAGCGACTCAGCAGGCGCTCAGTCGAGTAGTCAATACTATCATGTACCGACTTGCATAGTACTTCCAGCGACGTGAAGCATCTCTGGTCACAGCAAGGCGCACACACTTTACCTCCAAGAATATTTGTATATATTGTACCCGCAAAGTACCTATCGCTCAAACACGCCAACTATATACTCATCAAGCCAAAATGTACAGATACTACACATGAAGCCACATTTCAAATATTCTCCCAAACGCCATCTATGCAATGATGCCCTTCAACCTTACATGCGGTTTCTCGGGCTGTTCGCTTCCTGTTTCCTCCAGTCCCTAAGTTCTCTCGTTCCCATACTCCCCAAGCCACCTTCGCACCTCCGCTCCCACCCTCCAAGTCGTACTACAAGCGTAGTGGCGTTATCTGCATCTGTGGAAACTTCTGTCGCGAAGCTGGTAACGTCCCGAGCGCCTTGCTCTGGTGTGCGTGCTTCTTTAACGATATCTACAATTTCCTGGTCGCTAAGAGGGCCGGAGACTCCATCGGAAATAAGAACAAGGAAAGAGTACTCTGCGGGCGATAACTCGATGCGTCGGATCTCGGGTTCAGCAGATACGCCGATGCGCTTCGACGCCATGTCGCCGAAGGCGCGAGTATTTGCAAGTCCAGACACTCGCTCTTCGCCGAAAGAGTCAGTCACAAAAGTCGCTGCGTATCGTCGTAGTCGAGTGGCTTCTTGAGGAAGTGAGGGATGATGGTTCGAGGTAAGCGGAATAGCAAGGCCCGTAGCCGTGTCGCAAAGGAGGATTCGAGTGTCGCCGACATGAGCAGTGACGATTGTGGAAGGAGAGGCAGGATGCCAGAACGGCGATGGTGTAGGCGTTGACACGAGTGCAATGCTACATGTACTACCGCCTTTAAATCGTTTGGGACCACCTATATTTTTCCCCGCTTTGGAGGGATGGCCAAGAATATCGTCAGCGTTGATCGCGCGGTCAGCTAGGACTGAGTCTTCATCCTTCTTCACGACTTGTGCAAAGACAAAGTCGTAGTCGGCTTTCAGAAATGCGTAGCTAAGCACTGTTTCAATGCCAATGCCTTCCGTAGTATCATCTGAGAGACTGGAGTGTTTAAGCTGCTTTTGTTGAACTAATTCCTTCTCTAAGCTATGGCCCTGCCCACCGGCTGATAACAAGAAGTATTCTGGCTTGAAGCGTCTGAAGTAACCCCCTACCAGCTCTTTCCAAGATATGACAAGAGAGCGTTCCAGGCTCTCTGCTTTGAGAATACTATCGGATTGTTTCAGAGAGGGAAATCCGTCAGGTAGAGGAGTCTGGTCATCTGTACTATTAGGCGGCCTCTCGCTGGCACCTGGCTGTGGTGGTTTGATTGGTTTAGTGCCCGGGGCTTTGAGAGTTTTCACGGCATCCAGACTGTCTTTGCCTGAAGCTTCCCCTTCAGTAACGGAGCTGCGCTCATCTTTATCACCCATACTACTCGGCCAACCCATGTACGTTTCCGGATTCCCTTTTCTCTTGAGGCTACTCTCCAGCTCAAACAACCTTGCGCCTTCCTCCACATACTCATGCAATTGTTCGCTCAAAAAGCCGCTACACTCACTTCCACCATGTCCGTCAAACACCCCAAAGTAGAAGACCTGAGGATCTCCACTAGGGCTATCAGCCGGAGTGATTTCATTGCTTACATCGCCCTTCTTACTTCGTGTCAGCGATATCGGCCTCCTCTTTGCAAATGCGGGAATTTCGATTGTGCCAGCCTGATAACTGTCCTCGTTGTACGGTCGACTCCCTCGAGAAAGGGAAACGCCGAAATGATGTTTTGCGCTCTTGAGTGGTATGCGAACAACCGTCATCTCCCGCGACACTCCAACCATTGGAGGGGCTGCAGCAGGAGATCTGTTGTTCCCACGTGGGGTGTGAGGGGTCGATTTGTCCCGAGGGAGCTTATGGTGAGGGCCCCCAGCGGATCCCGCATCGGGATGGAGGGAGGAGGAGGGTAGATGGGTTATAAAGTACTCGTGAAAGTGTCGGCGCGGCCATTGAGGGCAGACGCAAGAGCGCGTTTTGCTGGCTCTAGTGATGCGGATTGGTAGAGTCCACATGCTTGAGCGGACGACGAAGGACACATGATGCGCGTGAAGACTGTGGAGAGGTGTTATGTCATTCCTTCAAGGACAAGATAAACAATTCCTGGAATTGGGGGAGATGGCTGGGTATGGACAGTTTGGTGTAGTTCTTGATCGCTTCCCCACACGCATCGGCAAATTCGCGGAGAAGCGGAGACGACTTCCTGCCTCGTGCGGGCTCGCCCACGAGTTTACTCAACGCAAAGTTAGAATTTCTTAAATATATTGCTATGAACCAAGTGCACTTTTATCCAGAATCAGGGTCCAAGATCCAGGATGGAATATAGTTCCCAATGACTAGAGGTGATCAGCTCGCCCAAGCAAGTGAAGGGACCAGCAAACAAAACGAGGAAAGCAATCCGGAACCTTGGAAGGACACAACCCTTCAGCAAAGCTCTCAGCAAGAAATTAAAGAAATCCGGATCGTTAGAACTCGTCCGCCTTGCGTCGTAATTCCCATGAAGCATTAATTAGAAAACAGAATAAAAGCGTCTCCATCAGATGTTGTACCCAGAACCTCACCCCAATTCCACCTCATCAGCGATTAGGAACGTCTGACTAAAGAAAAGAGCCAAGTCTTAGTGCTTGCGCATGATAAGTACCTCCGAGTGATGTACAAGGTCCGTTACAACAGCATTTCCGCTGTAATCAACCTGCACAATAGCTGGTGAGACGCCCAGCAACACCTTGAAGTTGTCCGGACTTTTTGAAACGTGCTTTAGCGTGGTCTGAGGGTCTCCAAGCAGATAATGATTCCGAACAACCATATTGTCCTTCTGGAACTGGGACCCAGAGCCTGGGAAATTGAAATCCCACTTCCTGTGCTCTTTCCGCATCCTCATCGCGATGCGGTAGCCCTTCACAACCAATTCGCGTAGATCCTCAAATGCCTTTGTCCGATGGGTTTCATGAATGATCGAGTTGAAGATGTCCATCAAGCCGTTGGTCAATTCTTCGGATTTGTCCTTTCTCCAATACCGATACTTCTCCTCCTGATTCATCTCGTTGAACAAGCCAACCTGGTCAGCGATAATAGAGCGCCTAATAGTAGAATCTTGAGCTTGAGCAACGGCCTTGTTCCAGCGATCAACAAGATCCATGTTCTTTTGGTGCTTAAGGACGTCGTAGCTCTTAAAGATGTCTTCGGCCATTGTTGCTTCGCCAATTCTACGGTTAATAATGGCAGCAACCACAAAACCTCGGAGTGATAGATCATCAATAAGGTCATCAGAACCCCTCCAATTCCCCATGACAGAAGTTACAGTGCGTACGAAAGGATTCAGGGAACCCATCCTGGACGGCATAAGTCTTGCATAACCATGTCCCCACTTTTCAATTGACCCGAAGTAGTCGCTCAAGAGGCCACGGTATGGTTGCTGTCGGAGATCCGAAGCGGGTGGGCTCTTCAATGCAGTAGTAGTAAGAACCTTTGATTGGGGGTCGTGTAACATTGCCTTGAGTACAGGCGTCTCTGTGCGTATTGGAGGCTTATGTACGCTCAGTGAAGTGCTTGGGGTTTCGGCAAACTTCGCAAACGTTGGAGTCTGCGGCAGTCCAGATTGGAACCCAGTCATTCGGTGGCCAGAATATTCGCTATGGTGATGGTGAGTTGGGGTCACCGGAACCGACATAGAACGCACCGTAGCTTCAAGTTCACGCACTCTTCTCCACAAGGTGTCTGCATTTGCTATAGCTTCATCACGTTCATTAATAGAGCTCTGTAGCATGGATTTGTACGTCTCAACTTCTTTCTCTGACGATGTGACTCTCTCTTTCAACACTTCAAGCTTTTCTTGGAGAACTCCGTACTTCACAGCTATATCTACCAAGGCTGCCGTCTCAGAATGGCTAGGTACGCGAGTGTCGTTATAGGAGATGATTTTGTCTTGACTCTTCAGAGCTGATAGTTCTGGTCGTAAGCCAACAGATCTTGGCTCTTCGGCAGCCATATTACTTCGGCCTCCATGCTTCAGCAGTGGGTATGGAGAGTCTCTAAGCAGCTGCTCTGGCAAGAAGAACCTTGATTTAGGTTCATATTTCGGCTTATCGTAGGAGTGATTTCCGCCATCATACGTATCAATTGACGCTTGCAACATCTTATTGACGTCCTTCGGCGGGGTTCGTGGGTCCTTTGCCGAACTAGGAAGCCGATTCGAGAATGAGTGCCTAGAAACTTGAAAGGGTGCCTCGCCTTTCTGTTCCTTTAAAATTCCTCGATTGGGGCTAGTGTAAAACGGGTCCATGGTTGCTTGGAGGTTGTTGCCATCACTTCCAGCGCTACGCTGACCAAAACTTGATTGAAGCTTGCCACCGCTACTAGAGTGACGACGATTCATAGCATTGCTAGAGCTATTGTCTCTTCTGGGATAGCCGTGCTTTGTGTCCGGAGTCGGAGTTTTTGGCGGTTGCTGGCTTTGGGTTTTGTCAGCTACTCGCCGAGAGCTCTCTCGCTGTCCAGACATGATAGGTTCAGAGCTTTGGATCTGTGAATTCGTGTGTATCGATATCTATGAAATGTGCCGCTGGAGACACTGAACCAAACCACACCGAGTTGAGGTAAAGAATTGCTAGAGCTAATCGGAGGTAGAATGCAGTAAGTAACTTGAAGGAGCTGTAAGAGCAAAGAACTGGTCAGGTCAGTCACCTGCTGCGTTCTTGACCAGGGAACACGGCCCGACGTGGTGCGAAAATCATTTGGAAGGACGGTGCCGCATCTGCGCATGACAAGAAGACCAACCTCATAATTCAACGAGTAGGGCAGAAAAGAGCTGAGCGGGAAGGGGCCAGGACCAACGTGTTTGGTTGCTTCAAGGCTTGAGAATTGGCTTTGACTAGATGTAAACACTTACCCAGGATAATAGAATTGACTGACACGGTGTCGCAGGTCTGTGCGAACAGGTATTACAGCTTACTGCAAGGATACGTAGATGAAAAGCCGTTTTGAATAGCGCTTGAAAGAGCGAGTTACGCGTTGTTAATATCGTAACACTTAGGTTATCTTAGATAAGAAGCAGAAAGGATCTTGAAGCTGAGGCAAACCTGCGGCGCTTTACCGAAGCAACTTAAGTCGAAGCGTGATGACTCAAGACCCTGACGTACGAATGGCAGAGGATGATTCTGAGACTTGGGTTGTTGAAAAACAAGCCCCTATACCACCCTGGGTGTGATCTTGAGATTGACGAAGAAGTTAGGAATGGTTAGAGAAAGGTGTTGAAGGATGACCATGAGAGGGGCTGGAGGTGAAATCGGAGGCTTGCTTTGCCAGAACACAGCCGAAAAAGGACACGCCAAGACAAGCGAAACAAGCACATATGGTGAATCTGGCCAGGCGAAAACTTCAAGATGCAGCCGAATGACAAAGATGGTGGTTGAGTGAATAAGCGACCAGGGAGCGTCCAGGGAAACGAACATAATGGCTACAGAAATTCCGTACGATGATTGAAAAAAAATATCAACCCAGAAACATCAACCTAGGGGCAATAGATACTGTCCAAAAATTTGCGGAATTGACCACATACCTCCGGTATTCTATTTTTATTTGCCAATCAAGAAGTTTTGTTCTACCCTCATCATTGCCGCTGCACCGCAGGTGCCTTGAGTCTGCATATACATCTCGTCTCTGATAATACCAGCCGGTAATTTCATTGAAAGTAATAGAGGTTTTATTGGCCCACCAATTACTCCTGTTTATTGCTCGATATCTTCATAATCATTAAAGAAATATGCCAGAGGCGGCCTAAGGGATTCAGGATACGTTGATATAGGTTGTAATTTGACTGGATTTAATGTCTGTAGAAGTTAGCTATGGATTGTCGCCGGATGTGCGATTGCAATAGGACTGGTAGGCCAATGCGGTCGGCGTTGCTGGAAGTGTAGTTAAAATTTGTCCCCAAAGTTACAAGGTAGTAGATCAAGTCAAGCTGTGTTGAAGTGATATTGACGAGATGTTCAGAAGGGTAAGAGGGCCAAGGAAAAGCATAGGCTTTCAACACTGCCGCAATGATGAATGAAGTTGTAAGCCAAAGCGGCAATGTGCATAAGCAAAGAAGTAATGTTATCATGTGGTCTAGCGGATGAGGAATAATAAGAACGGTGATAAGTGATGCTGTTAAAGAGAAGACAGTGATGGACTTGGCGAATCTGCAGCAGGTGCCGTAACTTGCAGGATGGCTAGGCTAGGTTCAGATATGATCGTAGACCACATGAAGAGTTTGAGCGTGGTGCAGAAGACGACGAATTTATCTTGAGAAGGAAACTGAATGAAACATTTCCAGGGTACCAAGCGGTGAAAGAAGATAGAGGCGGACACGGCCTTGAGAAGCGCTTGGGCGGTCGGTTCCAAATACTCGAATTGAATGAAGATGTAAACATGAGGAGTGACGGGTGTAGATGACTGCCAAAGGAAGTTGAAAGGACTTGTCTAGAAAGTCAAATCCTGATGGTTAAAGTGGTAAGTATAGGTCGATGAGGGCCACGAGGTGTGGAACTGGGGCTTAAATTTGAACTAGTCCATGAAAGATGATTAGAAGTTGAGATAACTGTGGAAGACAGGTAGGGATGGAGCAACATCGGGTGATGGTGTGGAGGAAGGCAGGACGAGGCGTTGGAAGGAAATGGTCGGATGAAGTTAGTAGAGATCGGTAGGACTCACTCGAGGTAGAGGGAGGGGGTGGGTAAGTTGATGAAGCTGATATAGTGAAAGAGATGGACGAAGGTGTTTTGAGGTAGTGGGGAGGTGGAGACATGGTAGACGGAGTGGAGGTAGGAAGAGATAGTTGAAGGTGATGGACCGGTAGGTGGAGGTAGTAGAATAGAAAGAATGGAGGGAGGCAGTGTAGAGGAAAGGATGGCTGGAGGCGGTGGGAGATGAGATTGGTGAAGGTGGTGGAAACAAAGGCAGCGGCTCTACCAAAGGATGAAGAGGACAGCCATCGTTACATCAACAAGCAGGCTATAGAGACACTGGGGCCCTATTGGTGAAAAAAGGATGCCTAAAGCTAGAGGTGGTGACGAAGAGGTAGTGGTGTTGATGAGAGGGGCGCTTTGGTGAGTAGGCCTGGGGTTGTGGTGTGGTACGGAGACGAAAACGGAGACACCGCCCGGCGTAAAATACAAGGAACGTTAGGTGAGATCTAGCAGCCAAACTCATAGTATGGCAAACAAAATCATGTAAAGTTGCGTTAGAAAGCCTTTGCGAGACGTTACCATCACAGTGTATGAATATGGGTTAGTAAAGTCTCACATTAACAGAAAACGAAGCAGCTGTATAAGGGATGTTTCTAAGATTACTTCTCCTAAAGACTAAGAGATGCCCTATGCCATGAAGCAATTTACAGGCATGTATGCCACGTAGACCTTTCTCGCAGGACCATAGCTAGTATTGCTTGAGGGCAGATTCCAGAAAACTAAAACGCAAACTTTTAGCTGTTATCATCTCCAATAAGCAAGATCTACTAGTAGGGGATAAGGGAAGGTACGCAGCAACACTCTTTATGTGCGTTAAACGGGATTTATATGAGCCGAAAATCGGAGGCTGCGAATCGCAGATGGCGCTTTGGGTAGCACTCCGCTAAGCGACGGAGACATTAGAACGATTGCTCGAGAGGTTGTTTCGCAATGCAAACCATTCAAGTAATAGAGGATCTGTTATGTCTCGTTAAATCAGAACTCGGGTTAACAGACTAGTTACAATCATATGAGTTCTAAGTAATAATCAGGGCCCTTCGAAAATGACGCCTATGAGAACTCCAAGACGCCATAAGAATTTCCCGTATCGAATGTTGCCTAAAACCATGTGTAAGAAGGTGTTGTGAGATTAGTCTACCTACCAACCATTGCCATGTGGAACCCATCAGAACTCGTGACGGGTCTGCTACATTTCCCTGGTTGAAGCACGAGAGAAGAGGCTGCTGTAGATCTTGTCCACGACTGGTTGGGCAGTAATGATTCTGCCACCAAAGAATCTCCCGTTAAGGCCTTTGATCGCGTTTTCGCCGCCCTGGACACGGTCAAACTTAAGGTATATGTCGCCTTGACTAGTCGGATCTAGAGCAATGTGAACCACGTGACCAAATTTTTCCTCACATTCATTGCGGACGTCTTCCTCGAGATCTTTGATCCACACTTCGCCTTCTTCCCTAAGTCGACTGTTGGTATAATGTTCTAGGAATTCAAGGGCTCTAACATACTGTGATGGGTCGAAACAATTCTTCAAGACTACGCATCTGCTGGCCTGACTAACAGTAACAGGCAATGGCTTCACCTCAGTGCGAGGTTTAGGCACATTTCGCTTGTCTGCAGTACCATTGGTACCGTTGTTGTCGGCTGGTTCATCTGTTCGGGCGAGTTTTCTCATTAGGGCGTCCCTGCTGTAATTGTTAAAGTTGACGCCAGCAACGTCAGTATCATCGAGAGCACTTGCACCGCCGGCGCCTTTGTCGTTGTCTCGGCCTCCAGCGCGGTCAAAGTTGCCACCAGCACCGCCTGCATGAGCACCGCGTCCGCCATGTCCCGAAAAGGCAGAGCCCTGAAAAGAAGGTTGGTTTTGGCCTTGGAATCTCTGCAGCAAGTTGGCAGTAGATTCGGGGGTGAACTTATCGTTTCCCAGGCCCACACGGATCGGGCGGCCAGCGAGGTCAAAACCATTCATCTTCTCAAGAGCTTCCTTAGCTTGATTGGGGTCACGGAATCTGAAGGTAAATATCAGCAGCTGCATATTTGACAGGACCGGTTTAACTTACTGAACGAAGCCGTAGCCCCTGCTGCGGCCTTGTTCCTCCTTCTGCAATTGTACAAACTCCAGTTCGCCAAATGGCTCGAAGACATTCTGTAGATCGCTCTCAGTGATACTGAAGTGTATGTTACCAACATACAACCTGTGGAAGGGGACGCCACTAGTGGCGTTGCTACTGCCTTCGCCAGTCCGAGCTTGGCGGTTCTTCTCGGCTTCGGTAAGCTGAGCAATGATAGGTATGCCTAAAAGCTTCTGTCCGGTAAGCTGAATGGCTTGAGGTACCGATTCTTCATCCTTAAACTCGACATATCCAACACTGGGTTATTGTTAGCAAACAATCAGGCCAATAGTAAAGGAAACATACCCTTTAGAACGACCAGAAACTCTATCCTTGACAATCTGAGCATCCTTGACTGGGCCGACTTTGCTGAAAAAATCAGCTAGCTCCTTCGTTCTTAGACGGGCAGCGAGTTGTTGAACGAAAACTGTTCGCCTATCACGTTCATCCTCGGTGAGTTGAGGAGTAGGGGACTTTCCGTTTGCCCGCGGGCTTGGAGTGCGTCGTCGACTCTCACGACCACGACCACCACGACCAGAATACCCTCGATCCCTATCGCGATCTCGGTCACGATCATCATCGCGGTCGCGGTCGCGTCGGCTCCGCCCAGTGGGTCGATAGTACCTATCACCGTCAGGGGATCTAGTCCTAGTCCGGGCGCGTCCACCGCCACGGTAGAAATCACCACCGGATGAGCGGTAATCTTCACCGTCAGCAGAGTCTCGACGGCGGTCACGGCGATGGCGTCGGTCACTGTCGCGGCTGCGACTTCGGCGTCTAGACTTGTGACTGCCGTTAACGCTGCCTTTGTCGCTCCTAGGAGATTTCATCTCTTCATCACCGTCAGCATCTCTATTGTCACGGCGATTGCGATCACGGCTGCGGTCACGGCGCTTGCGGTCTCGCTCGCGGTCTCGGCTTGAATCTCGAGGTCGTTCCCGGTCGCGCCGGTCAGATCTATCGTTCCTATGTCGTTCATCACGGTCGGTGGGCGGGCGCGACGCCTTGGGGTCAGGCGCGATGCCATTGGCCGTCGAATCAAGAAGAGCTTCGACGTCTAAACCTGATGACATGTTGGGTTGGAGGTTGTTCAAGACGTCAAGTAAGTGCGAGGAAGAGGTTCACTGCCTCAGAGTCAGAGTCAGCGAAGTGAGTCGAACAAATGTGCGAACCCTTCAGAAAAGCCAGTGATTCCAAATCTGAGAGTAAGCTGTGACTGTAAAATTGAGATCGCATGCAAATTGTAAGTGGGGGAGTGATTGAGATGGTTATTGATTGTGGAGGTAGTTGGATGTTGGGCGGGAGATATGGGAGGAGAAGAACAGGAAGTAGATTAAGTCGCACCAATGGAAGTTCGGTGCGCTAGGCGCTGGAAAATCACGTGATTGTAACCCTCCCCCACGGCTTCGCTGTAGGTGGTGAATGTCTTGGGCCCACTTTTCAAGTGCCAATGGTGAACCTTACTTACAACAAGCATGTTTTATAACAGTAAGGCCATGGTAGTTATCTGCGCATTAGCATAGGTTTAAGTCAAGAAGTTTGATCATAACATAATATCATGGTCATGTAAAAAGAAAGTTGTTCAGTCGGAAAGCGCACCACAGTATATTCAATTATGGCTGATGTTAGAATGGAAGCAACTGGGTTTGCGAGAAACTATATACAACAGCGTGATGAACTACAATTAATGCTATGAAGCGATTGAGGTTGAGAAGTGAGCCCACCCAACTCATGCCCTTTTCTATGCAAACTCCTAGGGGGCCTGTATCCAGTCATTATTAATGAAGCCGCCACCAAACGCCGTGGATACCATGGTCCCAAGTACACCAAAAATGCTGCCCGCTTTTCTCATGCTGCCTTCACAACCTTCGGCGGAGGCATTTCTAGCTCAGTGTTAAACACCCAGTCCCAGAAGCGACTTGTGACGCCGAATCCATTTTGGTAGTCGGCGAAGTGATGTCGGAGATGATATTTCTTGAGCTGGCGGTACCAAGCAGGAAGGCTATGATGCTGGTCAGCCAATGTGCCTTGGGGAACGGAGCGCATGATACTTACTTTCGATGGTGGAGGAAGTAATGAGTAAGGTCATACGAAATGTAGCCGAAGATCCCTCCACTGAAGACAGTCACGGCGGCAAACCAGTTGTAGGCAAACACTGTATGGGCCAGCTTCCAAAATGGGAATGCCAAAACGACAAAGAGTGTAGGTGGCATAACTAGCCTGTACTTGTCCATAGGCAGGTAATGATGGATCCCGTGAAGCAAGAAGTGCGCTGTAATACCAACACGGTTGTCAGGAAGGTAGCTAGGACCGAGTCAGCATTTGAAGCATCCCAGAGAGCTATATCGGTTCACTTACTAGTCGATATGGAAGAGGCAGCGATGCAGAATATATTCCACAAGCGTCCACAAGAATAGACCAAGGGCCCAATATGCTGCTGCTTCCGGCGCACTGGATAGATTCTGGAATCCCAACCAAGTTCCATACATCACAGGCGGTAGCCATATCGTAGGAACCACCCACCAAGCAGTCTTGCTCAAGGGCTCTAAGAAGTTGCCGAACAGAGGCGCTGAATCTCCTCCTTTATAATGCCGCGGCCGATGGACCTGCTCCAGATAGAAATCTTTGCTGAACCCACCATTCCATATCTGTAAGAACAACGGCCGACTCAGGTCTAAGAACTTGTGCGCCTGATAGTCTGAAGCTGGATCTGTCTCTTTTGACAGGTCTTCTTCAGATGACAGACCAGTGGTGGCGTACACCTGTTTCGAAGGAACCCCATTGGCAGCACCATTCATCTTGACCTCGGCCATTCCCTGCTTAGACGGCGGCAGAGGAACAATCTCAGCAGGCTTCTGGCTCTTTGTAACCGCATCTAAGGCCTTGTCCGTCGCAACGAAGCCCACGAAATGCTCGTCTAGAATTTCATAAGCAGCCACCGAATGTGAATGCGAAATTTCATCCTTCATTATCTCCTCAACATCCTGCCCTCCATGCTCGAGTATTAGGTCGCCACCTCCGGGGTGGTCGTTTATGAAATCGGTAACATCGTAAACTTTTGTGCCTATCGTGACATAGCAGGACTCGGCGGTATTCCTGGACTTAACATCTGCAATAGGTATCGTCGGCAGCGTTCTGGCGGGCATGGTAGTAAACGATTTAAACTGCAGGTCGAGGCTGGACAAAGGAGGTCGCAAATAGAGGGGCTTTCTAGCAGGCGGAAGAGGCGGAAGCGATGCGCGGAGGGAGGTTGAGGCACAGGTACTTCGCTACAGAGTCCGATTCCCTGTGCATTTCGTCGACCACGCGTTTAGTGGCGAGTGGGCATTTCCCCGACTCCCAGAATTTCCGCCCAGCCCGATTACTTTACAGAGAGGCCAGTCGAAAAGGAATAGCGCGTTCAATAGCTAAGGGCCGTTCGGTTGCGGAAGCATCAGATTTTGAATCTGAACTGAAAGCCCGGCATTCCTGATTTGTCACGCGTCTGTGGCTTTGTAAATTGCACGGGCGTGTGCAATCTAAAGCCTTTCAGATTAAGCTAAATTCTGAATCAGGAGGAACATTAAAAATTAGTGGCTGTGGCTCTATTTTGAGATTCGGATTCGGATTCATTTGGAGCCTCTAGAACTGATCTGATCTCTGGAGCCAAAATTTGCCCCTAAATTTTTCGATCTAGGCGTGAGCCCGTGGTCATAGGAACGCCATATTAATTTCCGGGATATATCTCACGCAATGTATCTGGCGTGCATCAGGAGCCACAGAAGGGAATTCTCAGATCTCATTACGCTAGGAGCATCATTCCAGAAAAATCTGGTGTGCAAATTGCATTCTAGGGAGCTTCGGTAAAAACTCCAGCGTCCCCAGCTACCTTGCAATTAACCACTCGGCCACCGCGGACAGACATCCAGTTGTCTTGAGGTATTAACCAATTCTCAACGAACAAAAACCGTAAATCATCCAAGCCATGCATCATCCAAGCCCACCTAACAAGAAACCAATTATCAAAGTTAAAAGTTCCCTAAGAAAAGAACGAAAAATGCTCCGAACACCCTCCAATGATAGACAAGCAAGGCCATCAGCCGCCATAGGTCGTAAAAATCCCGATCCTTTTAATTTTTCCTAATCGTAATACGAAGTGTGCAGTGTCGCAGACATATTCCCAAATATATCGCAACCTTGAATAAACCGTAGATAGCCAAACCTAATTTTTGCCCATCCTCTTTCTCCCAGCCAATGAATATCAGTTTCCCAACATCCAACACGGTGCGCCTCCGTCTTGTGCCGCAGACTGAAAGTCGTAATCTCCCAGACCAAATGGCGTCTCTAGCATGTCGGGAAGATTGGTGTCCCACATCATGTCATCCCAGAAGCCGCTAAGGTGGCCCATGGTCGATGGATCCGGCCAGACACCCATGCCAACCCCCGGCCCCATCGCTAAATTTCCGACATTTTGGACTGCATTAGGATCGAGGCCTTCTATGCTGGTGAAATGCCCATACTGTGGTTCAGCGGGGTCGGCTGCAGCCGCCTCCGCTGCACCGGCGGCAGCGTTTTTGTATGCTTCGTAAAGTTTCGTGACGGCGTCGAGGCTGCGTTTGGCTGCTATGCTGTATGGCTTGATGCGATCGAAAAACCTCAGTGCTGTTTCAACCGAGTTACACCATTTTTCAACTTCGTCAGGATTGCTGCTATCGCTAAACAAGCTGACCAATGGGACCATAGATGCCTGGAACGTGAACCACACTGCATTCCAGCCTGATATGAGATCAGCTGGACACTTGTTAGAGATATCTTCAATGGTCTTTGCCGCAATTATGCGGCACTTTCCAACCATGACTTTTTCTTCCGCACTGAGACCGGCAAAGGGAGTGCGCCGAAGGGCAGTAGACAGTAGTACAGGCCGATGGAGCACGATGCGGATGTTCTGATACCGCCATTTCATCACAAGACGTACTCTTTTCAGGAACGCCGGACTAGGTTCTTCGGTGTTTGAAAGAATAGACGGGAGTTCGTCATGCCACCGAACTATATCAGTATCCAGCTGCGCCATCTCTTCATATCTGAGCAGAGGCTGCTCAACAAGGCGATCTTGTATCCTAGTTCCAATTTTACAGAATTCACTGTTATGAATTAGAGGAAGTATTTTCAACTGCCTAATGCCCTCGGAACCGTTTGGCTGCGCGAAGAGATGAGCCTGTACGGATTATCTTAATTATCGCTCAATGAATTGTGCGAAGTAAGGCGCAACTTACGGGATTCGTGACTTTTCCAGGCGGATTGACTGTAATCGATGGTCCCATTCTCCCTAGAGATGGACGTCCAGTCGTGGTAGAAGCCCATGAGTCGAGGCAGAACAAGCTCCACCATATCCTTCTCCTCATTTCAGGAGAGATCGCATCCGTCTCTGTGGAAGGTAATATGTTCAGAGTATTTTCGTTCCCGTGTTGCGAAGGTTCAGAATATTCCCTATGTAGTCCTAGAGCAGTCGCCATCCGGAGAGTGCCACCCATTAGAGAATGAGCTTCGTTGGGCCGGTTCAGATAGTGCATATAGTATCCGCTCATCATCGCAAATGCTTGCAGCACTTCGATGTTGCCGCTGCCAAAGGATTCGAGGGAAAGATGCTGTCTAGAGCGCGTAAAGTAAATGTAGTGAGCTTCGTTGTCTGCTGTTGACGACGCCAGAGAGCCCAATGCAAAAACCATATTAAGCAATGCCAGCCAAGGCGAGTCTTTCCGTACTCCATATAGATATGTGTTCCGGAATTTCTGTTCTTCAATCATCGGGAAGAATAAATGCACACGCTCGAAATAGCTGTCGATGAGTTCCTGGCCCTCCAGCACTGGAGGAAAAGCAGTCGGACTATCGCTTAGTAGTTCGGGAGGCGGCGAATTACACCGACTGGGCGGGGCACTATCATTGTAGTTGAGGGCAATAAACAAATGCGCCTGGGGCGCACACCTCATAATGACTTTTAAAGCCGCAGTAATGGATGAGATGCCAACATATGAAGAGGTACGATCCACAGACATTGACAGTCCATTGACATCGTCGGAGATGCCCTGGATTTTATCCTGGTGCTTGCGTGCTTCGTCCCATTCGGGTTCTTCTGGAGGAGCCTGCTCGAGGACGTCCAGGCTGTCTGCTTCATCAGATCGCGGAGTGGTTCCGGGTATAGTTTGCGGATTGGAGGTAGAAGGAGAAGTAGCGGAACCGGCTGGTAGCGAGAGAGCTAGCTCTAAGAGCTCTTCCCGGGACAAAGGTATCAGAGATTCGAGATATTTAGAGGGAAATACACGTGATAAGACCGTCCTATACTGTTCGATGGAAGTGGATAGCTTGTCCACTAATCTACACTCATCTTTAGCATGGTCGCAGGACAAGCTAGAGACACTGAGCAGCTTACTTGCGGGATGGGACTACGCGTTGCGCAGGCTTCGAATACCCGCAGGCTTCTGGATGCTGGTACCATTGGCACTGACCACACGGCTGCGTCCCATCACAACGAATTTTGCGGCGCCGACATTCGACGCAAGCGTTGCTCGTGGAAATGCGCCTGGAGCCCGATGATCGCGCGGGTTTGGCGGCCTCCCCACCGCCACCGTCCCCGGGACCTGGCGATCTCAAGGCCACGGAACTCTGGAAGGTGTGGAACATGGGCGTATTGGAAGCGTGGCTTGGTAGGAAATGGAAGGGCTAGCTGATCGAGCACGGCATGCCGCGCCAGGTGTTACAGGAGGGCAAAGCAGCAGGATGGAGATTGTAGAAAAAGTCCAGAGGCTCTGTTCTGCGAAGGGCGAGAGGTCGCAATTTTGAGCCTGCAGGTGACTGACTGACTTGCTCGATCCCCAGACGATTTTCCATCAGCGCGATGTTAAAGTACTTTGGGCTAATAGCTCCCCCGCAGTATAACCCCCAGGCGCTAGGGTCTTGGAAGTGAGGAACGGCTATCGTTTGATACAAGCTCCCCACCGGTCACTTAGGGAGGGCGGCATGACAAAAGCGACAAGCGAGATTGACACGATTCGAGAAGCTCTTACACCATCAAAGCCTTGCTAGGCCTGCATTTCACTTGGGCACTCGCTGGCGAAACACGACATCTGGCCTGCACTGAATTTAAGGGGAGCGAGGGCCGCACTGAGGCATGCACAGCGTGATGCCCACTTACCGGCAGTCCACATTGCCGTCCCGGATTTGATGCGCTGCTGCTGCTGGCGTCGTCAGACCGCCATGTTAATATCACAATCTTAGCTATGCGCAAGTATGGCGCAAGCTGGCCGAATCGCCCTGCCCCGATCCTTTCCAAATCATGCTAGGCACTTTAATTGACCTATCATAATATTATCTGATGTACCCCCCAATATGCTTCTCCAACTCCCGAACCCTGTCCTTAGCAGATCCCACCACGCGCCTAGTGTCAGATCGCCGTTGCACCTCAGAGCCCGCTGACTCGCCCGCATACACGCCTGCATCCACGCCTGCATTTACGCCTTTCGCCATTCTGTAAACACGCGACTCCCAGGCACGTCCGCCGTAATGCATCGCCGTTTGTCAGGTGAGGCCACGGATTCACGTTCGCCCAAGATACGTCCAGCGTAGTGGTTGGTCGTCTGCTGCCAGGTTCTTCACCCGGATAACCTGCTCGTCGCCTGGTACTACATCAATAGCGCTGTCGTTGACGAGCACGCCTGCCCGTTCTTCAAACACCAGACCCTTGGTGGGTCTGCATGCTTTGACTAAGATGGTCTCTCCTCGGGAGTACACTTCGACTCCTCTGTCCTCGAAGCCGAGGTACTTGAGAGGCTGAGGCCAATCAACGTCGCGGGAGACGATCTCCCCGTCGATCCATATCCTTGCAGCGAGGACGTGAGGCTCTTCGTTGACATTGTCAATGGTCCCTGACAGCACATCCGTTGTTCCGTTCGCCGCGATTTTTATGTCCTTCTTCGTTATGGACTCCTTAATCTCCTTGCCAGTCGCAACCGAGATGAATCTAAGTTCGACGGTCGCAGTCACTTCTTCTAGTTGACTGCTTGCGACCCATAGTTTGAAATTGCTCGATTTCGGTACGCGAGCGTGAACCACACTCCAGTCATGGTGCGCTCGCTTCACTGCGACGGCGACGGGAGCGAGTACCCTGCGCATAGCATAATATGCGGGTTTTTTGCGTAGGAAATAATCTACAATCGACCACGATGTGACTGGCCAGCAGTCGTTGAGCTGCCACACTAAGGCCCCTCCGCAGAATCGCTTCTGGCCCCACTGGCGACGCCAACCACGGTACCCGAACATCAAGGCTTCGGCTTGGGATAGTTGAGTCAGGTGGATGAACGCCTGCCCGAGGTTAATATAGAATTATTATTGCAGAAGCCACTAGAGCTGTACCCACCTCCAAGTCGGTCTGAGTCCTGAAGTTCTCGACCAAGTATGTTGCGATGCGCCGCTCGTGACCATCCGCTTTGTTGTGGAAGTCCAGCATGTGTGACTGCGGGTAGAGTTGCGTGGGGTCTGTGCAGTAGTACTTGATGGTATCGATGTGAGGGAATGCTTCCATACCAAACTCGCTGTTGAAACGCCCGCCGAGGGTATCGAAAATCTGGTACTTTTCTTGTGTGCCATGCCAGACTGTGGAAATGATCAGTTGGGAACTTGGCGCGAGAGAGATTGGCCGGGCAGGTCTAAGCTTTTACTCACCATTCCATTGATGCATATCACCGACCTTTGTGTTTGATGTAATTAATCCATCGCCCCAAGGGCTGCCAGGGTGGTATGGCACATGCGGACTTTCTAATGCGACCACCTCAGGCAGTAGCTGCAAATGAAGCTGCGTCAGAGCGGCTGATCCATGTAAAATGGCACTATCCGGGATATCCGCTCACCTTTTCGTAAATATATCTCGCAGGAAAGTTACTTTTCAACCAATTCTCCGGGTTTTTGTCTTCGTAGTCATAGGTTAGACCGAACTGCTCCTGGACTTGGTAATCCTCGTTGTTTCCAGCGTAGATCACGATGGAAGGATGATGGCGGAGTCGGCCAACATTTGCCACACATTCTTCACGAATCGATTGGAGGAAGTCGGGCCATGCCGGGTAGTTGCCGCATCCAAACATGAAATCCTGCCAGACGAGGACTCCAAGCTCGTCGCAAAGATCGTAGAAGATGTCCTCTTCCCAAATCCCTCCGCCCCAGATTCTAGATGTTCGGTTAGAATTTCTCAGCAATTTAGAGCCCTGGGCAGTGGCAACGTGCCACCGGGTAATTTTCATACCTTATCATGACTTGATAACCATCGACCATCATCTCTAGCCACTTGCGGTACTTTTCAGCCGTCACCCTTGGCGTAAAGCTGTCTGCTGGGATCCAATCGGATCCACCACAGAACACGTCAACGCCATTGACGCGGAAAAAGAAGGTCTTACCGATGTCGTCGGGCTGCTGGACCAGCTCGCCTTTGCGGAAACCAATCCGTCGGGTCGCAGAATGCAGATCAACTTCTCCCGTTGAAACTGTGGCAGTCACTTTGTACAATGGTTGAGCGCCATATCCATGTGGATACCACAGTTTGGGTTCGTTCACATGGAACTCTACCTTAGCTATACCATTGCTATCGACATCCGCAGAACCTTTGAAAACCACATTGTCTTCAATCTGGGCTACGAAAGCAACGGTCTTGCCTGATAAACCCTCGACCTTCCCCGTGACTGTCCCGCTTGCGGATTTCAGGTTAGAATCCAGCTCGTAGTCGATTCGAAGGTCAACAATCCGAGAGTGGTAAGTCTCTAGCCGCACTGGTCTCCATGGACCACTAGTGTTCAGCACTGGCCCCCAATCCCATCCCCTAAAACATGTCAGCATACTGAATACTATCTCCTCTAGTCACATTGCGACCTACCAATGGTATTGTGCCTTCCTGACTGCCAGCCGCGCCATGTCACCGTTGAATCCGACCCACACGTGTTCCGGATGCGCCTCTTTAATCTCAATTGCTCGCAGTCTTGCTGAAGCAAAATCGATCTCAAGAACATTACCAGATCCGGACTTCAATTTCTTCGTCACATCAACGCGGTGAGGTATGAACATATTGTCGCTGACAAGGATGGTTTCCCCGTTGAGCTTGACGGTAGCGAAGGTGTCCAGGCCATCGAACGCTAAAACAGTTACAGTGCCTTTCGCTTGAGAAGCAATCTCTGGTAGCATGGTTTTGTAGGTCCATGACTTGTCTGCAACCCATTCTGCTTTCAGCTCATTGAAACCCAGGAAAGGGTCCGGAATCCTAAGCAGTTGTCGAGGTCAGCCAATGCCTCAGAGTATCACGGTCGATTCCCGCATGTAGAAAGCATACTTCTCGTGGTCGATGAGGTCGAGGTGGACATTCGTGGGGACTCGAGCAACGGGGAGCCAGGCATCCTCGCTAGGATCATCGGTCCGCTTGAAGGACCATCCGGAGGTCAAGTCATGAATTGTCAATGCTTGAGCCATGATAAGGCGATTCAATGTAGAGGAAACGGCACAGAAATGAAGCTCTACGCAGACTTTAGCGACCGGACTTCTGCCAGGCGTGTGATGGACCAGTCTCACTACATATAGCGCATTTAATCGACTTAGACACGGCAAACTGGAAGGCAGGACAACCGGAGCAGTTATTGCCGTTCCTTCTCCATTGAGATGGTCTGCAGCGCCATCGTCAGCGGAGCACCAGATGCTGGAGTTAGCGAGCGATTGTTCCGTTTCAAAGAGGGTTTAGTGAGTCGTCATTCTGCAGAGAGATCTGGATCGGAAAAATTAAACCAGGCTAACCTCGCAATGAGCACCGCACGCTTGCTGGTAGAGGAGCGGGAACAGATGCTACACGAGACGGGGAGGACCCTCCGTGACCAACCGTTGTTGGTGAGAGCTCAATGGTGGAATCGTCCCGTATCTGATCAGGGCGCCAAGGCGGAATCAAGCCACAGCTCCGCTCATCACCGCACCCTCAGTGTACCAGCACAATAGGGCTGCTCAGCGCTGCAGACAACCCACTTCGGCTACGCCTAAATCATAGCTTGTCAGCTTACCTTGTTTGTACATTGCAGCACCCCAACCTTGATTTTAGGAAAAAGGAAGCGTTTGAGGCCTCAACATTTTGTTTTGCCCTCCCGATCATTTCGCGTCTCGCCTCGTTGTCTAGTCTCCGCAAGTACAGGCACGCATCTGCAAGTCACACGATGTCGTCTGGGACGATGTATATGAGAGCAAGTACAAGTACAATCAAATAGCAATATGGAAAGCTGTATGGCTGGCTATAGAGCTAGTACCGAGCGCGAGGTAAGCCCCGTCTCATCACCCTCATGCTAGAATATCCGGGCTCTTGCCAGAACGAAAAAGCCGGATATAAGCCCCACCAACCAAAATGTCAACACCTATTTTTGTATACAAAATACATATTTTATAGTTCTATATACACTCAATATTTCGTCGCGCGTCCTTCTGTAACCTTTATACAATCGTGTAGCCTTTTTGGTGTAAAAATAGGTGTAAATTTGATATATTGATATGTTGTGTTGATGCGTTGAGCCTGCCAAGTAAATCGGCTTATATCCGGCTTTTTCGTTCCTGCAAGAGCCGGGTCTCAATAGATGGAATTTAGTGTGTGAAACAGTCTCGGCGATGGAGCTATGCCTTTCTCTCCCATATGCCGCCAACGGCTATCCGGGGCAATTCAGGCGTGCAACCCAGCCAGGAAGGGCCGTGAGCTTGGTCGTCGGTCTAAGCTGATCATCCCAAGAACGCGTCGCTGCATAATCGATTGCGGGGCAGTAAGTCATCGACTGTCACCTGCCCGGATCTGATATTGTGGAACAGCCTCCGCCAGGGCCTCTCTGTGGTCTGGCACACATCGTTGTCCTAGATTTCCTTGATCTTTCTGGTTAGCCATTGCTTAGCTTCCGCTGATGCGATACTTATTACCAGGCTCACGCAACGACGCCTCGGCATCCGGACGGCGATTGATCCCTAAATGGCAATGAATCTGAAAGCCCTCGCGGTACTGTACCCACGGCACCTTGTTGCCTGCCATTTATCGCGAAGCAAAGGCGTTGGAGCCACTCGTGTTAGAAAGTGATATCTCTTCCCCAGGGTTATAACACCGGTAGATATACCCTCAAATGTTTCACACCGACATTTGGCAGATGCATACAATGAATATATCGGTAAATGTCAAGATTACAGGTGTGTTACCAAAACCAGCCGTCGTACATGGTTATTAATACCTCGGGCTGCTTTATCATTTACTAGAGCGTTTACAGCAGGTTCCATAGGCATGGCCATTGGCATCTAGTATCGTGAGCACTTCATGGCAGTTATCCATGAAATATATGAAGGAGTGAGATCATCATATCAAAACCATTCTACAGAGGAACGCATTGCTGCATTCAAGTAGACGTATCTAACAGGGGTATCCAAGACAAGGCAAACATTTCAACCAAGAAACTATACAGGAACCCAATCTTCCAGCGATTGGCCATCCATGGAATTCCAAAACAACCGACTCTGACAAGGCCGGCTTTTTAAAAATACGCGCAAGTAACATGGCCTGCTCAAAACACTAATGAGATCAGGAAACTGCAACCGGCGATCGCTAGTGCAATCCCAAAGGTAAAGCAGCCAAACCCGCTGGTCCGGATTGCAGCACTTGTCGTCATATTAGGGTGGATATATTCACCACCACTAGGAGCCTGTCCACCTTGAGCCAGCTGATGCAGCTGTTGTGACTCCGCAGCCAAAATATTGGTGGAGCGGGCACCAGGACAAAAGATGACTTGAAATCCAGCGCCGGCTGGAATTATGAAGGTTGAAGTCTGATCGTCAAATGCTAAGTAAAGGTTAAAGTCAGCACGGTTCCAGAATCAATTGTAAGTAAAAAAAAATCTTAGAGATCATAGTTTGTCGGCCACAAAAGATAAGTGATAGCTGGAGAGAATCTTAGAGTCCTTTTGAAAGGATCTGCAAGCTTGAGAGTAGCATAAGAGGGCTTTCTGCCATACCGTAACTATAAGCGTCTGGGCACACGCCCTTCGCAGCCTTGGAATAATCACTAGGTTGGCAGGTGCTTGGCGATCCATGATGTCCGGTGCAGCAATCAGCAGCGTCGTTATATTTCGCGCAGGCGGAGTAGCAGGGGTCGAATGCAGGACGTTGGATATTATCGTCCGGGTACGGGTATACTCCGTCACCTGGCTTGCTTGGTGGGTTCACCTGCAGATCCCATGGACACCAGCGAGATACTTGCTGGTCGTCAACCTTCTCGTCGAACGGAAGTGGATAGGAGCTATTTGTTCCGAGGAATTGCTGGTATCCACTGGTGTATGGGTTGTATCCCTTCTGCTGCAGGAGGCCCACTGTGCCCTGGCATGAGGGGTTGGTCAGATTTGGTGGAATGTCATCCAGGCTAGAATTAGAGAGCGGTTGCATGACTATAGCTAGAGGAAGGTTGTAGCCATCAACCAATGAAATATCATAGTAGGTATGGCCATCACCTGCGTCGAATGTAAACTCGGCAAGTGACACTGGAGTATCTCCCTGAGACTGAGTCAGAACCGACCGTGCTTGAAGTAATAAACACTCATGCCTACCGTAACAACACAGCTCAAAGTACTGTTGCAGTCTCCTGTTCCGCATGCGTTCCCGCCCCCATTGTTCCCAGGGTCAGCCCCACCACTATTAAAGGAACAGTTAGTTCTTCCCCATACACGTCCTTGCCAGTCCTCAGAGACAGTTTGGTTATTGCTGTCTCCTGGGTCTAACTTGAACCCGGTTTGAAGGGGTCCCTGTCCAGATTGCGTTGTAATACCCGGATAGATGGTTTCTGGGCAGTAATTCGTGACTATCAGTGGAGTGTTAGGGTCCTTTCTTCGATTAATTCTCCGTGGAGGGATGCGTTTCATATGATGTAGGCCATCTGCGACTGGCAAGCTTGAAAGCGCCAAAACGACGGTACAGACGCGCAAGAAGTATGCAGCATGACGGCTCAGAGTGAAACCTTCCGTGCCTTTCAGCGAAATCATGGTTGATATCTGCAGGTACGAACGTCTCTTGCGAAATACGTGTCTATCTAGTGAAGGGTGGAACAGTTCTAGGAGTGGAATGCTCAGTCTATTAAGTAGTACAAGATACTTTAAGAATTAGCTAGCAGGCGTAGAGGTTTACAAAAGGTGTCAAAGGATATAAAAGAGGTGTAGGACGGACGACGACCAGCGTTGGTTAAGAAAGCAAGAAATGCAGTGAAAGGCGATCATCATCAAATGGAGTAGTTGGAAAGCGCTCTGGAGTGGTACTTGATCTGGCTCAAGCCTGGCAGCCGTAAGTGACGTTATTGTCCCTGCGCAGCCACAATGATGGCCATAGCGCTAAACCTTTTACAGACTGACCGTGCGCTTCCTTCCGTGACTCTCATACAGCGCTTCTAAAAAGATAGCACTCCACGCACTTTAGCACGAGTTAGCGGCAAGGAAGGGTCTAGCAACTAAACATCATCACCAAGTCTTTCAGCACAAGCCAAATAATAAATAGAGTTTTTTTAGGATCAACCTCGTTTACAAAATCCAAGTTCTTTCATCCAGTATGATCGCAACAACTAAAGAAGCCAAAGAACTCGTATTACTACTCTATGCATTCGCATAATATTGACAGTTCATGTATGAAAATGAGAACGCCCACATTGTATCTAGAAAATTCAGCCGATTCCGTCAACCAACTACGGTATCAAACGCTTCTCTCTTTCCCGCAAACAACACCCTGCGTCAGACCAGACTTTTATAGGACTAAGAATGCGGCCAGGGCAGCGTATGCCATACCCAAGAATCCAGTCTTCGCGGCGCCGAGTAGCTTGCCAGGTGCAGCATTCGTTGTCTGTTGGGCGATTGTGGATGAAGCAGTGGTGGCAGCCTCGCCAGTCGCGCCACCCGATGCTGCTGCTGCTGTCGGTGTTGCGAGTGATGTGGCACCTGCAGCTGCAGAGGAGTTTCCGCCAGAGACGCTACCACCGCTACTCTCGCCAGGCGACAGATTCTCAGTCGCCAGCTTCGCGAGAGAAGCGAATGCCGCGACGGTCTTGTTGCCGGATGTTGCACTACGCAAGGAATTAATGTCAGCAACCTAGAATGGAAAAGGGATAATAAAAGAAAAGAGGCGGGACCTACGCATTGATGGCTCCCACCATACCCGCTTGGCAGTGTGTTGCTTGGGAGCAGTAGAACCATGTTGGGGATGTATCCATAACACGGACAGTGAATGTTAGAATGTTCTTCGTGTCAGTGATTGTCCGATTCGTCGGCATAAAGCCGGAAAAGAAAGCATTCGTCTTGTTCGGCATGATATTTTGAATAGGTATGCATGGGTTGGCGAACGTGGATTGTACGACTGAGTGGTTCTGGACTGTCGATTAGTGGAAGATTGCGAAAGGATGAAAGAGACCGACCTTTGGGTTAAACTGAAACTGAACAAGATCTCCTACAGCCGCGATAACGTTGTTCGGAGAGAAGGTCAAACTCCCGTTTGAACCAACTTGGACTACATGAACAGCTTCCGTGCCCATGCTAGCGGCCATAGTGGAAGTAGCAGCCATGGCAGCTGCCGCTGTCGCGGTCATCGCCATCTCCGTACTCATTCCCATTTCCGCTGCCATACTTGTGTACATATTTGTCGCAAGCCCATTTCCTACTAAAAGGAGAGAAGTAACAATGCTCTTCATGAAATGCATCTTGAAAGAGTCCAAAAGGAGCGACGGGTAATTATGTTGAAGTGAGCGTGGTTGTGAAATAAATATTGAAGGCGACTAGCGCTTTAGACTGGACTCGCCAGTAAGAAGAATATTAAGGCAAGTAAAAGACAGAGATAGAGATGAAGTAGAAGAGAAAGACGGAAGATGAGGTGTGAAGGAGAAAGCAGTACGATTGAGCCAGACCACCTGGCTGAAGGCGGTTCTTAAGGCATGAACAGAATCAGACAAGTAGGTTAGAGCGTCGTCACGGAGGCACGTTTGAAGCTGCGCTAGGGATTACGATACATTGTGGGAGAGGTCTGCGACATGAAAGATCTGTTCCTGCTTCAGCCACTTCAACCCAAGATCCGCTTCCGAGTTGTTCTTTTCGCAGAGCGCTTACTACCGTCGGTCACCAAAGGAGAATACTACATCCCAAGCCACCAAAATTCGAGTATTTTGCCTGCCTCACCGAAAATTCCATGATTTTGGGATTTTTCTTTCTAGCACAGTCATTGCGCGTTGGAGAAATGTTGTGACTCGTTAAAGATGTGGTCAAGGTGTCAAGGTCGATGAAGCGATCCCTGTTTGAGATGCGTTTGGGGCTGCAACGACCTTAAAATACTCTAGCATTGGGGGCCGCCGGCACTATCGAAGCCGAATAACAGGGCTTTAAATAAGTCCACAAATTTTATTCGCGAAATTACGCGGCGGTCAAAGATTCGGTCTCAATGCGGCTTCAGGGCCACGCCGACACCGCTTTACTTTTCTTTAGCGGCATTCGTTCTGTTTCTAAAACTAGTATGTCCACGCAAAATTGATGCCCTCATAATAAGATTATGGGGAAGTTAAAGCAACCTTAAAGGCTAGACTGGTATGAAGTCTCTCCCAGAAAGCCCAAAGTCAAAGCGTTCCTCTGCTTTCGATGGAAGACCAGGAAGCCGACTACGGATATCCTAGAGTGAGATTTCTATAGTAGTGCTTGCCATTGTCCTTGAGTTCAGGGCACTGGTGCAGGAAGAGAGGCGAGTTTGCCTCAGTTGCCAACATGGATGCGACATCCGACTCTCCGTGAGGAAAAGTGGAGGAAAACAGCTCGCGTTTATCTGCAGATGCTGCGCCACTCTTAAAATATGTGATGTTTCGCAATTAGAGAAGGAATAACGTGCCCAGGTCTTTCAGCGTCCAAAGGAATCGCAGAAGCTGGAGACCAGGCGCGAATAATATACGGTAGAGCTAGGGGTTGGGACAGCACTCGCCAATACACCCATACGCAAAATGTGATCGCGCGACCTAGAAATCTAATACCAGCTGTGGTGCTAATTTCTCCAAGTCTTCGACCTACCCACACGTGAGTTACCATTTAAATTACTTGATTATTTATCGGAGCAGCCTACCTGCAGAAATCCATCGGAGATCCCACCACCTTGAACGGCGTCCTCTCTTTCGAAAGCTGCCCGCGCAACAGCTTCTCGGACAAATGTCTCCATGTACTTGCCAACGACGGACATAGCTTCCTTCTGAATTTTCATCTCCTTATCCTCGAATCCTTCATGCAACAGTCTCGCAAGGAGAGCGGGCGGAATTGCAGGCCTGGTTAGACCTTGTGATGCAGTAGATTCAACAGCAGTGGTATTCGAGGGACCCGGCTTGGGCTGGCTCATCTCTTCGTCTTCCATCTCTTCGTCCTCGGCCTCCATGTCATCTTCATCCTCTTGCTCAGAAGATGATATCAGAGTTGCTGCGGAATGAAAACTTGGTCGTGAGGAGGTCACCTTCTTAGAGACACCAGAGGTACGCGGTGCGGCGTTGTTCGATACGTGTCGTGCAGGATTTGAGGTCGCTGCTGACTGTGCTGGCGGTTTCACAGGACGAGGTGGCTTAAATGCCGGGCCTTTGCGCCGTACAGGATTGGAAGAAGATACGGGTGGCATCTTACTTGTTGAAAATTATCAGTCCTAGAAAATGTTTGGGGGTGGATGGTGGAGAGGCCATTTTCGGTAGAGCAGTACCTAGTTTAACACGTAATCACGTGATCTGAAGCAGGTAGAACTTATATTTTCACCCTTTGTTTTAATAAAATCATGATTCAACCATCATGGGTCCCACTCCTTGCGCTTAATCTGCTTGCCTGTAAACACTACAGAGCTCCTTCAAAGAAGTTGACCTTGAGCATCCTCCCAAGGGAAACCTAGATAGAGCAACTACCGACCTTGACATGAATGTTCAATAGCCCAGTCGTAACCCTTACGGGAAATAAAAGATCAAGACACGCTTCCTTCCATACATTTCACTAACCACCCCTTATTCCAACCTAATTCTCAGACTACGAAAGTGCGACACTGCACCGGAGAAATTCCTTCATGGATATGAACATAGATTTCTCCATAAATACGGACAAGATGCTAGTTAAAACTAAGCAATTAAGCGAGTTGTCAGACATCTACGTGGGAGGAAACCAAAACTGTACTCATGAAGCTCTGGAGAAGCTCTAGATTGTAGTTTAGGCTGTGGCATCATCGCTAGAGAAACCCACCACTTTTGCTATGAGAATAATGGCCGAGCCTCTTCGCAGCGCTATTGTACAGGTTGCGATTGAGAAGAGGTGGTTTGAGGAGGGTGGGGAGCCGAAGACTGAAAGTGAACTAGCAAACCTCACGAAAACCCACTCTAGCCTTCTTGATCGGTTTATACGAGTGCTCAAGTCGAGAGGAATTGTTTCGAAAGCTAGCCCTAATGCCTACAGAGCTAATGATAGGATGTGAGCTCTCTTGATACCAGGCCTAAAATTTTGTTCAAGATACCCAGCTGCTTGTGGGTTTCCATTCTGCTGACATATTGAAGATTCAACAACTAGGCACCCGCGGTTCTCAAGGTATCAGACTATCTTGCCAACTTTTGAATATCGAGAACCTGAAAGTATCATCAGTGTGTTTCCCTTCACGTTCGGCTCTCGATGTAGAAGCTCATGGAAGGGCAGCCACGCAAGCGCGATGACTTTAGTAACTTCATGACATTTTATAGGGCTGTGCCTCGAAGTGGGTTACTGTGTATTCAGCTTAAAAGCAGCTTGGCGAAGACATAAATCCCAAAGGCATTCTTCCCGTTGACGTCGGAGGTGGGTAGGGACATAACTTACAAGAGTTTGTCCGTATGTGGCTTTCACGCTTGGCTTTGAAGCAGCTGTTTAGTGATTATCATTGACGATTAGCACAACTAAAAGGGGGGGTTGACTGGTAAGTTTATTCTGCAAGGCCCGCCTGTTGGTCTCTAGGGCTCATCGGGAGTGAGGGCGGAAGAGCAGCAACAGCTAGCAATTAAACAAATGTCCTATAATTTCTTCACACCACAGTTAGCCAAAGGGTAAGACTACGCCGAGCCAATCATTCACTCAAAGCTTTCTAACACTATTAGACAGATGCTCGGGCATGCTTGTTTCATTTGAATTTGCACAACCGGCCTGAAAGAAGCTCGTCAGATTTTGCAGGACACTGTTTGCAATGAACAAAGATTACTCGAAAATATCTGTCATTGGTAAAGTGGTACCAGGTCAACGAGCTCTAAGACTAGATGTATGGCTAGAGCGGATAGCCGCATCGGCAAGGGAGCGCAACCGGAAAGACTTGGCAGGAGCGTGTTAGATTCTTAACATCTCTCTCATTGAAGTCGAGTTGGCCGATTGGTTAACGGCGCGAGGTCGTCATGCCATGTAATAAGAATTACAGTTCGATCATATAGAGGTATTTATTGGCAGGTGGTAAAGTTAAGTTTCTTAGTAGGCTGTTTCAATTCAGCCAGAACTGACCGCAGGACGTGAACAAGGTACAACCAAACATGAGACCCAATCACTTGAAGCGGATGCGTGCGACGTTGCTCAGCATTCCCGTGTTCGCGGAGGACCTGCGACAGGGAATAGGCTAGCCATCAGTGCATACAACATGGATTTGAAATTGACTGCTGAGAATGATTTTGTTTGTTCATGAGAAGAGAAATCGACAAATGTATGAGATGTGTGTTCTTTTGAAATACCAAGCATTGCACAAGTGTTACCGGCAGCCCCGTGCTTGTGCTTGGACTTTGGCGAGAACTTGGCGAGAATTTGGCGAGACTTTGGCGAGACTCTTTGGTAGGTCAAGGCCAGACCGACAGCCAGACGGACCGTATGTTGTTGGCCGCCAGTGAACCTTAAACTCATCCAAGCAAATAATAGTTTTAGTGCTGAGACGGGAACGAGGGATGACGGCTTCTTGGTACAGAACAGACGAAGCCAAGCTCTTAAATAGGATAAAAGCGAGCAAGCGGATAGCCGTTTCTCTAAACTATGTTTAAATCGCAAACTTGGTCCAGTTCCATGCACATAAGAGGCCGCCCGAACGAAGCGATGAATTTGCTCGCGCAGGACAGGGGCAATGTCCTTGGTAAATGAGGACGCGAAGTGGTTCTCCATAGCATGGCTAGTCGTGTTCCTCCCTTTTGCACATGAGCGGGAAGCGAGTGCGGTGCTGGCCTGCGACCGTGGACTATCAGTGGAATATAAACAGCGGATGCGCGAGAGCTGTCAACCACTAACCAAAGACTGTCACCACTGCTTCCCACGCCAAGATCGGAGAATCCCATTCCTTGACTCGATAAACTTTATCCTCCACATAAACGCCCCTGACGCCCAGTTCCTGATATGGCCATACCCGACACGGCGTGGTGCATTTGCAAGACACCACTTACTTCGAGCCCATATATCAACCTGTGGATCCTGTCGCGTGAGTTGTTCCTGCTCGTCCACCACTTCCACATCGCCCGTCCACTCACACACTTTTACCTTTGCAATGCCGCACTCTGTTGGTACTCATTCCGCAATGTCTGAGAGCCAGGCGTCCACTTCAACATCTTCTGCAGATGCTTTTCCTCGATCTGCCGGTGCGACGATGCTCGTACCCGAGCAGTATGGCGACCAACTCTCGAAAGATACTGATACTGTTGGTCAGCGCGCCCAAAATTATGGCTCACGGCGGCGCACTCAGTATTATGAGGAACGATTCGCATACAGGGACGCTACTGGCTCTGCACGAGAGAGAATCACCAAGGACTCGCCAATCATTGCAGAGTTGCGAACAAATGTTATCGTATGTCCCTGGATTTATTTACTTCTACCGACTCCTTGTGGACAATTTCCATTTAACTACCTTTAACTAATCACTTCATAGGTTAAAGACGAGTACACCCTAGTCACGGATCTTTCCTATCATTTATCGACTCGATACCAACGTCCAGAGTCAGCCATGATGATTACTCTCAATCATTCAACATGTCTTCTCCTCGGTGGATCTTTTGAACCCGCATATATTCTTACTGTGACTGCTTTGCCTGTTCAAATCCAGCCAACTATCAATAAGCGGAATGCTGCACTAATTCAGTCTTTCATGTCTGACACCCTCGGGGTGACACCTGATCGAGGCATTATCAGATTTCAAACTATTCCAGAGGAGAATATGGCAATCAGCGGAAGGACCATTCTAGGTGAAATTGAACGATTAGAGAAACAGCAAGTGGAGGAGAATGGGGGTCTCAGATGTGCAGTGAAGTCGGTAGCGATGAGATCAAAAAGCAATCTCCAGCTTTTAACTTCACCAATTCCAAGTCCTACTCCCTTCGATTCTGGGTCTGCTGGTGGCGAGAAAACAGGAGTGGCTGAAACAAACCACCTATCAGAGCTCTCCCCAGTCGACAGTAAGATGAATCGCACACCCTCTCCCCACAAATCAAAGCAGAAAAATTCAACCAAAATGGGCACGACAGCTCTACCAAGCCTACCACCGCCACCTATTCCAGCAAATACACCTACGCCGAAGGTTGGAAAACGAAAAAGTTTCATAGCCATGTTCCGACGGTGAAGCTGACACTTACAAATTTCTAATTCAGTACACTTCTTGGCGTGAGTAAATCGGAAAGTCTGCAAATCTCGAAAAGTTTCATTGATCTGGCTAGATATCGACACATACTGTTTAAAGTTGAGCATTAAGATTTCCCGACATGGTGTCGGTATAGCCTGCCGGGGTTTCTTGTTACGGGAGTTGAGTATGAAAGCCAGTGCACTGGGACCGGGTAGACGTGCTCTGCATGGATTATGGCGTTAGGTTGGGAGTTTTGGTCTCTTTCCCTTTGTCTAGCAATGAGGGAGGCACTGTCTCACGGCGCCTGGTTTGGTGCTATTATACCCGTTACGTCTCTGAATGCCATACTTAATTGCGCGTCCGTACTCCATGAGATTTTTTTTTTAATGCGCTACTGAGAGTTGTAAATTCTGTTCCTAACTTTCTCAAGACATCGTGACGCTTCCTTGATTACTGATCAATGAAGTTCTCGAGTGTGTTTCGTAAAGACTGGCATAAGTGAAGTGAGATAGTTACTAGACCCTCTAGCCAAATTGATATGCTTAGAATTAGTTGCCGTCGGTGTGCCTGGCATTCCGTTGAGTAGTGGTTAGGTGTATTCACAGGAGTTTGCTGCGAGCATCTGATAGTGTTCTAATTCGTGGAGTCTCATGCACCTTACCATGCCTCCTTACATAATACATTCTCTCCATTGGGAGAAGAGGCTTGTCGAATGGCATAACGCGCGCTCACCTCACCGTAACGTCTTGGCCCTCCATACGAGTCAGCCACCCACTCGAGCCGATCGCGCGAATTCAAATCGCCCCCTTCTTGATTAAAACACCCCTTTACACCCATCACTGTCCTCTGACCCCCGTAATTACTATTGCTTGATAAGGAAGCTCGAATGCAAGTTATTCTTTAAATTAGAAGCTAATCCTAAGCTGTCTAGCCATTTCCCTGCCTAAGTATATAATCTATTACCTTCTGTGAGGGCAACCGGCAGAGAGCCCGAATATATGGCAAAAGGGGCTTGATTCTATATACAGCCGAATCCTTAAGGTAAGCGAAGCACGTGAAGCGCACGTGAGGCGCAGGGGCTTCGCAGGCGATGCGCAGGGGTGTCTATTGACACTGCCCCACTTGGAAAGGGCTGTCCTCATCGTCAGCCTCAATAAAACCCCTTTAAAAAGACTTTTCGTGAAGAAAAAATAGGAGGGGAAAGAGCGTCTGTCTTATAGGTAAGGATATATAGTAGAGGCGCTTAACGGTATAAGTATCCCTTCTGCCGGTGTATTTCGTCCTTCTGTTATCGATAAGAGCTGGCCAATAGAATCACTAGGATCGGGGTTCCGTGATCATACGCGTACTTTTGATTCCCAGCGGAAGGGATATTCCCTATAAGGTTTACTATATTACTCGTCAGCTCATCACGCGGTCCCTACCCGGCGCTTTCAACCCCCCTCCTGCGGAGGGGGGCCGCCACCTCAAACGCACCACATGCTCAAGCGCATCAAACAGTGTATTATTGAATTATCAACCATTCTTCCTAAACCTTGGTGTCTTAATTCCTAAGGCCTTATTGGCCTGCCTTATTGCTCGCCTATAAGCAATAGCAACAGCGTATTCTGCCTTCTGACACTTTTTTGTAGCCTTTATGCGCTATGCTTCGAGCGCAGCCTTAGCCTCTTCTAAAGTCTCATTAGTTTGTTTTACAAGCATACGCCTAGCAGTACCTGCGTGAAGCGGCCTAATATAATTGAGTTGCTTCTGTGCATGCATTGCATCCTAGACCTTAACCTCTTCTTTTACATAGTAGGAGAGCATGGTTGTGGTTAATAATTCAATAATACACTATTTGGTGCGCTTGAGCATGTGGTGCGTTTGAGGTGGCGGCCCCCCTCCGCAGGAGGGGGGTTGAAAGCGCCGGGTATCCCTTAACCCGTTGGAATTCGTCCCACGGTATCGATAAGGACCCAGCCAATCAGAGTAGCTAGATCGTTGCTAGTGCTTAGTGATAATGGCTAGTTGTATCATCAAATACATATATATTCTCAATCCTTGGTGCTGAATCAATCAATATAAGGCTTCCAGCTCATCCGTCGTGCAGAACGGTATCTTACTCGCGCTATCCCTTAACCCGTTAATTTTCGTCATACGTTATCGATAAGGATTTAGCTAATCACGAGGCATAGGTTCTTAGCCGTGATTAGAAATATGAAGCCGTTAATATTTGAATATTTCTTAGCAAAAGCTCTATCTAGGTTCAATCCTTGGCGTTGAGTCGATCGATATGAGGCTTCCGGCAAACGGGTTTAGTTGAGGGTATGGTTGTGATCAAACAGAGCTTCAGAATCTATATATTCTATATGGAAGTTCTGAGTACGGTTTCTGTAAGCTTTTGCAGTGTGGGAATTGACCGAGCAACTTAATTGTAAATATAGCTCTAAAGCCTCTATATATACACGAAGAAGGTGGAGGTAATAAGACATAATGGGGTAATAGGTAACTAAAATGGGAACAGTGATCTGCAAGCAATATTGATCTGCAAGCAATATATAGGGTGGCGTTGACGCTGTCTTGGAGCCTTCCAAGCGGTGATCTTGTGTCTCAGCACAGTGTCGGTAGTCGGTTACAGTTTCTTTGGTGTTGTATGCACGGGCTATATCTTTATCGATAAAGCCACACAGAGTCCCCGCGGCACGCCTTGGCCGCTCCCACTTATTAGTATTGCGAGGTTTCTTTACAGTATTCAGTAAAATATCTGCTAAGGCTTTCCTGCGCCCCTTATACTCTACTCCAGTCTACCTTCTAGCCTCTATACAACAAGCTAAACAGTTCTAAGACTTTACCGTAAATAGAGCTTTTAGAAGCTATTATAGGCCTTATAATCTAAGCTTAAACTCTTATTATTAGAATATTTTTTACTATATTATTCGCCTTTAAGCAGTTTTAAAACCTACTTAAATATAGTACTATAAGAGTATTTAGGGATAGAGTAGTAAAGTATAGATTATATAAGTAGAGGTGTTTCTTCCCCTTCTATCCTTACCCTACCTCCGCGCCTAGCCCGCAGATACATTCCCAGTAAAACCGTACACCCAATTCCACTAACAATATAGTTAAACGGTAACCAACCCCATTGAAACCAATACGACGCCGGCACGGCCTGACGTCCCCACGTCGGCGCCCCCAATCGCTGTAGCCACCACACCGCTATAAGGATCAGTACCACCGCCTGCATGCCTAGCGTGAGCAAGCTCAGCGCGCCCGGGTCGCCCGCCTGCCGTCGCAGCTCGAGGTACTGCGGATAGAATTGAAGGGTAACGAAGATAAGAGAAACCCATGTGTTAATAATAGCGGAGAAGCCGGTAAAGATGTCGACGTTTATTGAGGGAGGCAAGGGCTTAGGCAGGGCAATAACGACGGCGGGAAGGAGGAAGAGCGCGGCGTGGATAAAGGCGGTGATGGGGATACTAGTTCGGGTTATAGAGGAGGAGGCTGAGGGCGCGCTGCTAGCGGGGTATGCGGCGTAGAGCATAGCGCTAGAGAGGCGGGTTAGTAGCTACGAGTGGGGTAGGGGTGAGGATGGGAGGAGTTACAGTATAATTGAGAATGCCCATTGAAGGGCGACTTGGATGAGTCCTAGGACTGCGCCGAAGGCCTTGGAGCCGCGGAGCTGGCCGTTGCCGATAAGCTCTAGGACGGGGCTCTTGTCCGTGGGCCATGCGCGAGCGGCTAGGAGAAGAGTGTTGGCGAGCTGGATATTAGAGAAGATAGCGTTAAAGAGTACAAAGTAGGGGGAAATGCCGTAGGTAGATTGGCTGCTTATAATACACGCGATTTGGGGGATGTATAAGACCGCGATAGCGAGTAATAGTATACTAGTTTGTGCCTTAGAAGCGTGCGCGAGGGAAAGGAAGACGGAGAGGAGAGCATATACGAATCAATCGCGACATCACTGGGGCTATTGCGCAGATTGCCATCCCAGAGACCCATAATAGGCTATAAGTGCGGCAGAGTGAAGAGAGTGGGAAGAAGGTATTTAGACTTAGGGTACGAGAGAAGATAATGGAGTAAAGGGGTAAAAGCGGAAATGGTAGATAGGAGTAAAAAAGCGAAGCAATAATATCCTAAACTAAAGTCGGAAACTACTCTTCTCAGAGATTTGGCGCCTAAAGCTAAAATTACCAGGTTTGGGGAGCGTAAGCCTCCTTCATCTTAGCTTATACCTTGGATATTCCAATAATGAAAAGATATAGGAAGGCAAAAGCTCAGAGGAAACCAACAGCAGGTCGTCGTCAAGGCTGTCGTAGTAGTTGGGTGGGCCGCCCCCGATAAAACCCATTACAGCCGTTTTCGAGATATCGGTAAAAATCGCCAGGTCGCAGCAGCACGCATCACCCCCCTTATTAAAGCATATACCCCACCAATATAGCTCTATATTTCATAAATAGAGGCTTATTTATATAATTTAAGGCTACCTTAGTGGAGTTATAGGGGGTACTTATTTCTAGGAATAGAAGTATCGGATTAGTCAGCGTAGAGCCTTAATTTAAGTTTTATAGCCGTTGCAAAGCACCTACTATAGCCCCACTAATATAGCTCTACATTTTATAAATAAAGGCCTTTTTTATAGCCCTAGAATAGAGCAATAAAATGGGCCTCTATACATATAAATTGGATTAATATTGGTGGAATTATATGGGGATGCGTGCTGCTGCGGCCTGGCGATTTTTACCGATATTTCGAAAACG